>Ga0209582_1000028_pt1 | contig 172840 bp, 163 predicted proteins | sample KloWWTmetKNB5Kit_FD_187176 | JGI IMG/M metagenome (GOLD analysis project Ga0209582, IMG submission 187176) | Active sludge microbial communities from Klosterneuburg, Austria, studying microevolution and ecology of nitrifiers - Klosterneuburg... | ecosystem: Engineered > WWTP > Aerobic digester...
CAGATTTATCTTCAGTTCTGGTCAGGAAGGTGGTGATTGTGATGCAGTTGATCTGCGTGCAGCAGCACCTGGAGAAGACGGACCAAACACTGTGGCTCCTCCACATCCAAATCTTCGTAAGAAATAATTTTTAGGAAAAGAATTTTTAGGGCCCTTCCAACTGGAAGGGCTTTTTTTTTGTAGGTACTTATTATTTATCGGCTAAAAGAACTTTTCTGAGTGTTTAGAACTTTTAGAAAGGGGGCTCGGGTATTCTGAAAAATTAAAAAGGAATCTGTTCTAATATGGATTCAAAAAAACAAGTAGAGGATTGATGAATGGTTTACAGTGGGATTTGATATCAAAGCAATAAGATTGTAAAAATGTTTTATTGAAATCATTTGAATTTGAATGGAATGTTTTTCTTCTATTAGTCCTATTTTTGTATCTCCATGAGGCCTGATTATCCAAACAAGATTTTTAGCGACAAACGATTCCAGTATGTAATGCTGATGGAAAGTCTTGCTATGCTTTCTTTCTGATCATTTATTGATTTTTTCTTTACCTCTCTTTTTTTCTTTTTACTAGTTGACCTTTTTTAAATCTGGAAAATATTTTCTATGACAAATTTTGATAAGCTTAATAGCTTTTACCAAAAAGTTAGTGAAAAATCAAAAACCTATATTGGTTATCCAACAGCCGTAGATTTTGACTATAGCGAGTTATACCCCTTTCTTCAATTTGCTTTAAACAATATTGGAGATCCAACCCTGCCATCCAGTTCTGAATTTAATACTCATAGTTTTGAACTAGAGGTGTTGTCTTTTTTTGCCGAACTCTTTAAGGCACCGGCTAATAATTGCTGGGGTTATGTAACCAATGGAGGTTCCGAAGGAAATCTTTACGCTTTGTACCTCGCAAGAGAGCTTTATCCCAATGGGATGGTGTATTACTCAGAAGCTACCCATTATAGTGTGCAAAAAAATATCAGCTTGCTAAATATGCAAAGTATTGCTATTCGTACAAATGAAAAAGGCGAGATGGATTATGAAGATCTGAAGGATACTATTCAATGGCACAGGCATCAACCAGCCATTATATTGGCTAATATTGGTACAACAATGACTGAGGCCAAAGATGATATTTCTAAAATCCAAGCCATTTTGAAAAGATTTGCGATTAGAAATTCCTACATTCATTGTGATGCCGCACTTGCGGGAACCTATTTGGCTTTACTGGGTTCTGCCAATTTTGATTTTAATCATGGATGTGATAGTATCGCCATCAGTGGTCACAAGTTTATTGGGAGCCCCATTCCATGTGGTGTTATCCTTGTAAAAAAACATTATAAAGACAGGGTCGGAAAGGCCATTCCATATATCGGTACTTTGGATACTACTATTAGCGGTTCCCGTAATGCGATTGCACCATTATTTTTATGGTACGCCATTCAAAAATTTGGTAAAGAAGGGTTAATAAAACGGGCAGAAGATTGCCTAGCTAATGCTTTATTCCTTACTAAAGAACTGAACAATTTGGGTTTGACAGTCTGGAGAAATCAGGATGCATTGACGGTGGTAATGCCTAAGCCATCACCGAGTATCTGTTCAAAGTGGAGTCTGGCTACTGAGCAGGATATAGCCCATGTCATTTGTATGCCTGGAATTACCAGAGAAATACTGAAGCTTTTTATTGTGGATATAAAAACAAGTCTTATTCCTTCAGGATACCAGTATCCTATTCTAAGCTAGATGCTTTGCCAAAAGTCATGAAAGGAACTATATTGTAGGATGCTTGCTAAAGGATGGTGATGGTCCTTTTTTGAAAGTATTGTGAATAACAAAACCTTGGGCCTAATCCTCCATTTCCTCTCTAATATCATCATTGATATTTACTAAAACCTTATCAATGCGATGCCCGTCCATGTCCACGATTTCAAAATCAAATCCATTCCATTCCAATTTTTCTCCAACCACAGGAATTCGTTTTAGCTTATGTAAAATTAGTCCGGCAATGGTATCAAATTCCTGCTCTCCTTCGTTCATCCAGTCGGTTTTGTTAAAGTAAGTTAGGAAGTCATAAAAGGGTAATTGACCATCTACAAAAAAAGATCCATCTTCTCGTTGCACTACTTCATATTCATCATCATCGTATTGCGGCATGTCGCCAATGATGGCCTCCAGAATGTCTTTAATTGTAATCATTCCCAATATGCTGCCATATTCATCCACAATAAAACATGAATGTTGTTGAGATTCTTTGAACTTCTCCATGACCTTAAAAGCAGTATTGTTTTCCGGCACAAAAAGAGCAGGGCGCATCAAGTCTTTAAAAAAGATATTATTCTTGTTGATATAAATGTCTTTTAATGATACAACACCTTTCAAATTATCAATATCTCCATCGCAAATAGGATAGATGGAATGAGGCTCGGTAATCAGTTTTTCCTTTATTTTTTCTTCCGTATCGTTGATGTTAAACCAGACAATATCACTTCTATGTGTCATGAGCGAAGTTATATTTCTGTCGCTTAGGTGAAAGACTCTTTCGATAATTTCCTGCTCGGTTTCCTCCAGTGTTCCTTGTTCTGTACCCTCATTGATGATGGCTTTAATGTCTTCTTCTGTAACAGGTCCATCGCCAGATTTGATATTGAAAACCTTTGCGATGATGCCGGTGGATTTGGTGAGCAACCATATAAATGGGAAATTAATCCAACTCACTAGTCGCATGGGGGCAGCAACAAATTTGGCAATTTTTTCTGGTGCAGACAGACCAATTCTTTTAGGGATCAATTCTCCAAAAACCAACGTAAAATAGGTGATGAGTATAACCACCAGAGTAGTCGCAATCCCTTCACTATAAGGAGCTAGACTAGGGAATGTTTTGATAAAAGTAATGACATCACCCGTTATTTTATCACCAGAATATACCCCTGTCAGAATACCAATAAGCGTAATGCCAATTTGTACGGTTGATAAGAAATGATCGGGATGATTGGCCAGATCCAGTGCGCTCTGTGCCTTTTTATCTCCTTTGTTTGCCTGCGATTCCAGTCTGGCTTTTCGGGCGGATACTAGAGCGATTTCCGCCATTGAGAATAGTCCATTGAGCAATATCAATAAGGCTATTATAAATAATTCCATTAATTTTTGTAGTTAATTACCGGCCGAAGATACTAAATCCAAATTTCTTATTAAATAAAGAGCCCCCACCAAGGCCTATAATAATACCCAGGAGTGATCCAAAGAATACATCAAAGGGATAATGAACGCCCACATAAATCTGCGCATAGCCAATTATTCCGGCCCAAACAAGTAATACCCATGAGTAATTGACTATCTGCCGAAAAGTAATAAATACAAAGGCTGCAATTCCGAAATGATTGATCGCATGATTGGATACAAAACTAAACCCTCCACTACAACGTCCCAATACCATTCTTACATGACCTATCATTTCAGGATCAGAACAGGGGCGTAGGCGTTCAAAAGTTTCCTTAAACAATCTTGCCCCAGTCAGGTCGGTACAGGCTGCTGTTGCTAACACAAAACCAAGCCACCACCAGCCCTGGGTTTTAAAATTTTTTATTACAAAGACTATGATAAAAAAATATAAAGGAGCCCACAAAAATGGGTTTCGCATCAGTGGCATCAACTGGTCGAAGAATTTATTTGCACCACTGATATTGATCAATTCAAAAAGTTTCCGATCTGCTTGTACAAACCAGTCTGGCAAAGGAATATAAGTGTAAAAAAACATAAGGCACAAAAATAGCGATACGGTTTTATTTAGCATCCACAAGAAAAACTATGATTTATTTGCAGTTATCCAATTTTGGGTTACCTGCTTGCATATTGAGTATAAATAGGCAGCTTGCCTAATAGGGTAAGAAGTGGGAAGTAGGCTATTAATAGAGGTGGATGAATTTTTTTTAATGAATTTGAAAAGATCTTAAATATTTTCCACAATTGACAATAAATTGCCTTAGGCTTGTAAATTTGTAGCCGCAAGTATTGCAATTAAAATAAACATAATAAGATGCCCTTAATAAAAAGCATTTCTGGAATTCGTGGTACGATTGGCGGGAAGCCCGGGGATAATTTATCGCCCATTGATGTGGTAAAGTTTACAGCAGCTTATGGTACAATTCTAAAACAAAATGCGGCGAAGAAGACGATCCCAGTGAAAGTGGTTATTGGCCGTGATGGAAGAATTAGCGGAGCCATGGTGAGCAATCTGGTGCAATCAACTTTATCTGCTATGGGAATTTCAGTTGTGGATTTGGGTTTAAGTACAACTCCTACGGTTGAAATAGCTGTTCCCATGGAAAAAGCAGATGGAGGAATTATTTTAACAGCCAGTCATAACCCCAAAGAATGGAATGCTTTAAAATTATTGAATGAGAAAGGCGAGTTTATTTCAGCAGAAACAGGGCAGGAGTTGTTGAAACTGGCCGAAGCAGAAAAATTTGTTTTTGCCTCAGTGGATAAACTGGGAGAAGTGACAACTGATGATAGCTATATGCAAAAGCATATTAATGCCATTTTGAAATATGATCTAGTAGATAGCAAAGCCATTTCAAAAAAAGGGTTTAAAGTGGTCGTAGATGCTATTAACTCTACAGGAGCCACCTTTGTTCCTGCATTGCTGAAAGCACTAGGAGTAGATGATATTGTGGTATTGAACAAAGATATTACCGGAAATTTCGCTCACAATCCGGAGCCTTTGCCGAATCATCTTTCTGAGTTGAGCAGTACAGTAGTAAAAGAGAATGCCGACCTAGGAATTGCAGTAGATCCGGATGTGGACAGGCTTTGTTTTGTGTGTGAAGATGGCAGTATGTTTGGCGAAGAATATACCCTAGTAGCAGTGGCAGATTATATTTTGTCAAAGCGAAAAGGCAATACAGTGAGCAATATGAGCAGTACCAAGGCACTTAAGGAAATAACACAGAAGCATGGTGGCGAATATGCTCCATCGGCTGTGGGTGAGGTGAATGTGGTGAATAAAATGAAAGAGACCAATGCGGTAATTGGTGGTGAAGGGAATGGAGGTATCATTGTTCCCGATTTCCATTATGGACGTGATGCTTTGATTGGTATTGGTCTGCTTCTTACGCACCTAGCTAGTCAAAAAACAAAAAGTTTAAAATCTTTGAGAAACCTCTATCCTGATTACTTTATCAGTAAAAATAAAATTGAATTGGGAGATGGTGTAGATGTGAAATCAATCTTTGCTAAAATAAAAAAGAAGTATGCGAAGAAACCCATCAATGAAGAAGATGGTTTGAAAATAGAATTTGACAATGATTGGGTGCATCTTAGAACCTCTAATACAGAACCTATCATTAGAATTTATTCCGAAAGTGATCTGGAAAGCAAAGCCAATAATATCGCTCTAAAACTGATGAGTGATATAAAGGAAGAGATCAAATAGCCTGAGCATATTCTTTGTAATTCTTATTTAATAGCCTATAGGTCCAGGATTTGGGACTGTAGGCTTTTGATTTTTTTCATAGTCACTTTTTTCAGCTTCATTTTTACTTTATTAAATCAATATACTCCAACAAATGAAGCTATTTTTTTGTGAATCAAGACTTCTCCCCCAACCCCCTCTCCCGCTGGAAAGAGGGCTTAGAACCCTTTAACTGTACAGGTTTCAAAGGATGAAATATTTTTGACGGACAATAATAATTAATAAAAATCTAAGAAGCATTGTTATGATTGAGTTTTTGAAACAACCATGGCCCTGGTATGTGGCCGGTCCGATAATAGGGTTGATAGTGCCTGTTTTACTATTGTTTGGCAATAAGCATTTTGGTATTTCATCTAGCATGCGGCACATTTGTGCAGCCTGCTTTCCAGCAAATATTCCTTTCTTTAAATACGATTGGAAAAAAGAATCCTGGAATCTGTTTTTTGTTTCTGGTGTACTGATAGGAGGGTTTATAGCCGCCAAGTTTTTGTTCAATCCACTGGACGTGCAGGTGGTACCCATGTTGGAAGCCGAATTGGCAGGTTATCAAATTACTGACAAAACACATTTATTGCCTTCTGAAATTTTTAGCTGGCAAAGCCTTTTTACATTAAGAGGGTTTATTCTGTTGGTGGGTGGTGGATTTTTAGTGGGTTTCGGTACCCGCTATGCCGGCGGATGTACAAGTGGTCATTCCATTATGGGACTAAGCAATCTTCAATTCCCTTCGCTGGTAGCTACTATTTGTTTTATGGCGGGAGGCTTCATTATGGCCAATCTGCTTTTACCTTTCATTCTAAGTTTATAAATGAAAACTTCTCCTAAAAATATGGAACAAGAAAATACTGATTATGAGGTTCGTTCTCTGGACACGATTTGCATCAACGATACCGAACTGAACCATCCCTGGTGGTATAATTTTAAATACCTTTTTGTAGGCATTCTATTTGGAATAGTATTGGTGAAGTCTGAAATTATTTCCTGGTACCGGATTCAGGAAATGTTCAGGATGCAAAGCTTTCACATGTATGGTGTGATTGGCTCGGCAGTGGTAGTAGGTATTATTTCCGTTTGGCTAATCAAGAGATTTAAAGTTAAAACGATACATGGCGAAGAAGTAGTCTTTCATCCAAAAAAGTTCAATAAAGGGCAGGTATATGGTGGTCTTATGTTTGGATTGGGATGGGCTATGACCGGTGCTTGCCCGGGACCCTTATTTGCTCAGATAGGTAGTGGATTTCTGGTGGTAGTGGTAGTTTTGCTAAGTGCCATTGCCGGCACCTGGACCTACGGGTTGCTTAGAAACAAGCTGCCTCATTAATGCATGAATAAGATATTTTGTGGTCGGTACTCCATTTGATAGATGGATGCTAAAAAGACAAAAAATCGCCGGGATTTACGTTGTCATCTGAAGGGTTTCCAGTCGACATTTTTAAATGACCCGACGATTCAAAACTTAAGCTACAGTTTCTGCAATCCTTTGAATGGTATCGCATTTCACCTTCTCTCCTGTAGCAATCACCGAAATATCCATGTACTTAACGAATCCATTACTACTAGCCTCGAATTGTTTGGCTTTTTTATCAGCATATTCTGGCGTATAACCCACTGCCATCACTACTTTGGTTCCATTGCATTCACCCATTGCCAGATATAGCTTATCCCCCAATTTAATTGTTTCCATTTTTGTAAATATTCAATAATGTTTAGAATGAATCACCAACGCTCACTTGTATGTGACACTGGTTCACTTAGAGTAATAGCTGGTTTGTTTAGCGGCTTAAATAGAAGACAAAGATATCTTTTAATTTAAGAATACTGGAGTTTTCTATAATATTTTTTTTTTAAATGGAGAAAGTGTCAAAACAAAAAAGACGAACAGTAGAATAACTTTTCGTCTTTTTTTTTCTGGGTAATGTGCTCGCTTATTATCTCGCCCCGGGCGGACAATGTTGTTTAAGATAGTTGGTGTATAATGTAGTTAAATGCTGGTAGGTTCCTTCTCCTTCGGAAATGCTGTGTGAACGGTTGGGATAACTCATCATTTGAAACAATTTATTGTATTTGATCAATTCGTTAAATAACATTTCTGCATTATTGTAGTGTACATTATCATCGCCTGTGCCATGTATGTACAACAGATTTCCTTTCAGGTTTTTTGCATGTGCTATGGGTGAGCCCTTCAGGTAAGGAACCGAGTCCAGTTGTGGAACACCCGAATACCTTTCCTGATAGATATTGTCGTAGGTGAGTTGGTTCCCTACTGCGGCAATCGCTATTCCGGTTTTATAGATTTCCGGATATTGAAACAGCAGATTGAGCGTGGTAGATCCACCACCACTCCAACCCCATACTGCTACCCGGCTGGTGTCCACATAAGGTCTTTTCAGAATTTCTTTAGCAGCCATTGCCTGATCACGAATATTAAGCAGACCAATTTGCTTATAAATAGATTTTCTCCAGGTTCTGCCTTTAGCTGCCGGAGTACCCCTGCTGTCTAGCGAAACATAGATGTAACCGTCTTTTGCCATATCTCCCTGATACAGAAAATTTCTTCCAGCACTGAAAGCAATATCCTGAACGGTTTGTGCTGCTGGTTCGGTATATACATAAAACAGGATTGGATATTTCTTAGAACTGTCAAAATTTTTTGGTAAAGCCATCCAGCCATCCATTTGCACACCATCTTCAGTCGTTACTTTGAAAAAGGATATATTGGACTTAGTTTTATTTTCATTAGTAACCTGTATCACATTTTTCATTTCAAGATTTTGATGACCCGGCAAACTAATCCATTCATCAAGAGGATAAGTATAATAATTAGAAAAACTATGTTTGGCATATTTTGCATTGGGCGACAAATGATAATGATGTGTGCCAGGCTGGTTCGATGGAGTGATTTTTTCAGCCGCACCCTTACCATTTAGCTTGGTGCGATACAAATATTTTTGGGTGCTATTATCCGGCGAAGCATGAAAATAGAGATAACCACCCTTTTCGTCAATAGCTGCAATGTCCATCATGTCAAAGTTCCCTTTGGTAATAAGTGATTCCTTTTTGCCGTCTCTGCTCACCCGATACAAATGTCTCCAGCCATCTTTTTCTGAAGCCCATAAAAACTCTTTTCCGTTGTTCAGCCAGTCCCAACCTCCATTTTTATAATCCTCATCCCAAAAAGGAGCTATATCCACCCAGGCACTATCCTTTTCTTTGTAAATAGTTTTTGATTCTCCGCTGGCAATATTGCAAATCATCAAATTGCTTTCATTTTGCAGGCGGTTTAAATGTTGAATGATCAGCTCATCGTTATTGGCTGCCCATTCCATACGAGGCACATAAGTACCCCATGTGGCATCATCCGGAATGCTCATCCATTTGGTCTTAGCATGCTCGATGTCCACCACTCCAATTCTATAATCCGAAGGTTTTTCGCCTGCCACCGGATATTCAATAGGAATGAGTTTGGGATAAATCGAGTCGGTATTGTCCACCATATTATATACTTTAGTTTCGCCAGCAATAATCTGCCAGTAGGCAATGTGTTTGCTATCTGGCGACCATCTGAATCCATCCCGACAAAAAAATTCTTCCTCATAAGCCCAGTCAAAAGTGCCATTAATATGTTTTCGGTTTCCTCCGGTAGTTAGAGCTTTTGCTATACCTGTAGCAAGATCTTCTACATAAACATTAAACTCGCTCACATAGGCCACTTTTTTGTTGTCAGGTGATATTTTGGCAAACATCAAAGAAGAAGTAGGTCTTTCCTTTCCAATTTGTTGAAGTTTGTCTGAACTGAAATCATACACCCAATAGTCGCCACGGGTATCTTCCCGCCACACTCTTTTACTGTTTGTATAAAGCAACATCATGGAAGCATCTGCGGTAACCTTAAAGCTACGGATAGGTATTGGCCGAACTTTACCTGTTGGTATCAGTTTTTCTTTGGAGAGAAAAACGGTACTGGAATTTTGAGGCAAAACATATTTTAGAATACTGCCATCCACTTCCTGATAGTAACCATTGCCATCGGTGGTCCAGTTTTGATTCTGTGCAAAAACGATGGATGAAAAGAAAAAACTGAATAAGAGAATACTGTAGCAAAAAAATCTTTGAGTCATTTTTAAACAATTATGTCAATAAATATTTTCACGAATGTAATTGATGTATCAGTATTTTATTCAGGAAATTGATTAATGGTAGATGTTGTCCATTCTTGCATTTCAGGCAATTGGAAAGAATGAGTGGAAGGAAACAAAAACCAATGATCATCTGTAGAATTTTTATTTAGAAAGAAGCGAACCAATGACTGGGTTAGGAAGGAGTGCATGCCAAATAACGGGTCATAGAATTGGCACTCAGTATCGAAGCAAAAGTTTTTGTTGTAAAGTAAATCAGGCTGAGAAAAAACCTTTTTCACCCTTTTGGATTCAATGATTAACAGATATATTTGTTTCTGATAAAAAGCTAAAAACTGCCTTATGGCTATCCCCAACAATATCATTCAGACTTTTAAAACCAACCGGTTGTCATTCATTACCCGGTGGTACATCAATAGAATGCGCAAGCAAAACCCAGAGTGGAATTATTGTTTTTATGATGATGAATGTATTGTGTCCTTTTTTGAAAAGGAATTTCCTGCCGAGTATCTCAAGGCATACAAAAGTCTGACCATAGGTGCAGCCAAAGCTGATTTTTTTCGCTATGCTGTGCTTTATAAAACTGGTGGCGTGTATTTGGATTTGGATGGATATACCAAGGTCCCATTTAAAACATTTATAAAACCGGATGATGAGGCCATCATTAGCCACGAAGGTAACCCAGGGTTATATTGCCAGTGGGCTTTAATCTTTAATCAAGGGCATCCTTTTTTAAAGAAAACTTTGGAAAAAGTGCTAGACAATATACAAGAGCACAAATATCCTCATGATGTGCACCGTACTACAGGGCCAACTGTGTTTACTGAAGCAGTAAACGAAGTAATCAGCGAAAGCCCGGGCATCAGTTACCGTTTTTTGGGTGTCGATTATGAAGGATATCTAAAGCCAAAGTATCGACTGGCAAAAATTTCATTGTATGGTAAGAAATCTGAACACTGGCGAAAAAAGCAAATGACTCAAGATATTATTAAGCCTGATGAAGACTGAGAGATTAAATCAGATAATGGAAGTGTTTTCGATATGGAAAGTGAGGGTGATTGCATCCAAATGAAGCTTGATTAATTTTGGAGATATTCTGTACTTTTTATAAGATATGTTAGTCCGCAAATCAAATAACACCCTTTCTTCGATTCATAAAGCGTTCGCCAAACTGTGGAATCGGATTTCTCCTAGTTTGAAAAAAATGGTTACTAAACCTAAAACAAAGTGGGCGTATAGATTTTTTATATTTGGGTGGTGCACCTGTTCCTCATTCCTCTTGTTTTTTCTGCTCGACTTCTTCTTCCCACTAAATACCAAAATTGAGTATGCGCCAGTCGTACGAGCCAGTAACGGCACAGCTTTACATTCCTTTCTTACCAAAGATCAGCAATGGCGTATGTTTACCAATCTTGAGGAAATTACTCCGGAACTTAATAGGGCCATTGTTTTTAAAGAAGACAAGTGGTTTTACTATCATCCTGGCATCAATCCGGTTTCGATGTTCAGAGCACTTTTTAATAATATAGTTCAACAAAAACGTACATCAGGAGCTTCTACCATCACCATGCAGGCAGCCAGAATGTTGGCACCCAAAAAAAGATCATACAGCAATAAGCTCATTGAAATGTTTAGGGCCTTTCAGTTAGAATGGCATTTTTCAAAAAATGAAATTTTACAATTATACCTTAATCTGGTTCCTTATGGTTCCAACATTCAGGGCGTGAAAGCTGCATCAATGCTATATTTTAATAAAGCACCAGATCAGTTATCCCTGGCAGAAATAGCGGCACTGAGCATTATACCCAATCGACCCAATTCGCTGGTGATGGGTAAAGATAATATCCGTATTACCGAAGAGCGAAATAGGTGGTTGCTTAAATTTTCAAAAGCAGATTTATTTCCAACTCAAACTATTAAAGATGCCCTTCAGGAACCATTAAATGCAAAACGGATACCAGCTCCAAAACATGCGCCTCAGTTTGCTGTTAGAATGCGTCGCATTTTTCCAACAGAGTTAGATATAGCTACGTCTATCGATGCTACTATTCAACATAAAACTGAAGAGTTGACTTCTAACTATTGTCGTGTACTTCAAATGCGTAATATCCACAATGCATCTGTTTTGGTCATTAACAACAAAACCCATGAAGTGGAAGCTTATGTGGGTTCGCCCGATTTTTTTGATGAACAAAATCACGGACAGGTAGATGGCGTAAAAGCATTGCGGTCGCCTGGGAGTACGCTTAAACCTTTTCTGTATGGTCTTGCTTTTGATAAAGGAATTGTCACACCTAAAACAACGGTGAGCGATGTGCCGGTGGCTTTTAAAGATTATGCACCGGAAAACTATGATCTTAATTTTAGAGGTCAGGTAAGTATAGAGGAGTCTTTGCGACAATCGTTGAATGTGCCAGCTATTCGAATCCTGAACGAAATGGGATTGTCAGAATTTGTAAACAGTATGCGTGATGCAGGTTTCAAGCAAGTTTGGAGGGATAGAAAAAAGATGGGTCTGTCGATAGTTTTGGGAGGTTGTGGCGTAAAGTTAGAAGAGCTAGCAGCCTTATATTCCGCTTTGGCCAATGAGGGCAAATACTTTCCTCTGCGATGGAGAAAGAAAATTGCGTCGTTCAAACCTACAAAGGATAGTGCTATTCAGTTGCTATCGCCTGAGGCCACATTTATGGTTACGCAAATCTTGCAGGAACTAAAAAGACCCGATTTGCCCGATGGGAATATTGCGGCCGTGGGAATACCTCAAATAGCCTGGAAAACCGGAACTTCTTATGGCAGGCGGGATGCCTGGAGTGTTGGTTACAATAAACATTTTACCATTGCCGTATGGATTGGGAATTTCTCTGGAAAAGGAGCGCCAGATTTGAACGGAGCAGCCACAGCCACACCATTGTTGTTTCAGTTATTCAATGCCATAGATCGTTCACCACAACCAATTCCATACACCACACCACAGGGTTTGCAATCCAGATTTGTTTGTACAATCAGTGGATTACCAGCCAATGAATTTTGTAAGGATCAAATCATGGATACTTATATACCAGGTGTGTCATCCAACGAAACCTGTCACCACTTAAAGGAGGTAGCCATTTCTGCCGATGAAAAGTTTTCTTACTGCACCACATGTAAACCAGCCGTCGGATACATCTTAAAAACGTATCAAAATATTGCGCCGGAAATATTAGCTTTTTATCATGATCGGCAGATCCAATACGAGACTATTCCTGAACATAATCCTAATTGCCACAGAACATTTTCCGGTACTGCACCTAGAATCAACTCCCTCAACAATGGAGTCACTTATTTGATTACTGATAAAGGAAAACAACAATTGCAACTGACCTGTGCAGCATCAAACGACGTAAGTAAAGTGTTTTGGTATATTAATGATAAATTTCTGGGACAATGTGGAAAAGAGGATAAAATGTTATTTGTACCATCAGATTCTAAAATAAAAATTTCCTGTACAGATGACAAAGGACGCAATGCAGATATTCAAATTACGGTAAAGTTTATCTGATAAAGTCTGATTTATAATCTGGCAAATAGAATATTCGAATGGGTTGTGTAGAATAGGCAATGAGTTAGTTAAAACTCAAGAATTGGATAAATAAAAAACGATAAATCATCTTTTACTTAGTATCTTAAATGTTGAATTGTATAACCATTAATCCCATGCTATGTACCAACAACTGAAGAATAAACTGATCCTACATAATCATGTTTCCATCTTATTTTCAGCTTTACTCTTTATACTATTGCTATCTTCTTGTAGCAGTCGCAATCAGGTAAAGTTGATGGATACAAATTTTAAAGATGAAATTGAAGAACAACAAAATCTGGTATTTCAGTTTAATCGGGATATTTATCCGGATAGTTTGTTGAACATTTGGGACTCCACCGCCTACATTGAATTTCAACCCAAGGTAGCCGGATCGTTTCGCTGGAATCAATCCAATGAATTAGTGTTTTCTCCATCAAAAGGATTTGCGCCGGGCGTAGAATACAAAGCCACATTGATGCCTCATCTCTTGTCAAAGTCAAAAAAGAAAGAGTATAAGCTTGCAAAGGATCGTACCCTGTCATTTCACACTGCCCCCATCAAAATTCTAGATGTGCATTCTTTTTGGACAAGAGGACGCCAAGCCGAAAATGTGATGATACAGATGGATATCAATTTCAATTATGAAACCGACATCACTCAGGCGGCTACTAAATTAGCTTTATCTGCTAATGGTGCTACCGTTCCTTTTAATGCAGTAAGCAGTGGCATTGGTAAAACCCTGTCAGTACAGTTCAGTCCAATGAATAATAAGGACAATCCCGTAGAAGTAAAAGTGAACCTGAACAAAGGCATTGCAATTGCAGGAAGCATTATTTCTTCAAAAAACGACACCAGCTTTTCCGAGCAGGTTGTGTCCAGATATGTATTGCAGGTGATGGGTAATGATGCACAGCATGATGGTACAATGGGCATAATTAATGTCGCCCTTTCTCAACCTGTTACTGAACTGGGATTAAAATCTGCTATCAGTATTGAACCATCTGTAAATTTTGAAGTTGCCGTGAATGAGGGTGGGTTCACGATCAATAGCCAACAGTTCGATCCCAAAATCACCTATAATGTAACACTGTCCAAGACTCTTCAGGGCGAATTTGGTGGGCGCCTCAGGGATGAGAAAACCCTTCAGTCCAGCTTTGGTGAGTTGGAGCCCTCGGTGAGTTTTATCAATACCAAAGGAATGTATCTTTCTACTCGTGGATACAGGAACCTGGCTCTAAATATTGTGCAGGTACCAGAAGTGAAGGTAACAGTAATGAAAGTGTATGAAAATAATATCATGCAATTGTTCAGGCGTGGAACCAGTTGGGGCTATTCCTATGGAGATGATGATGAAGGTGGCGGCGATGGAGATTATCATGACTATCAGTATTACAATACGGAAAACTTGGGCGATACTGTGTTTACAAAAAATTATGATGTAGAAAAATTGCCCAAAAATAATGCTGCGCACTTATTACATCTGGATTTTGCAGATAAGTTACGCGGCTATGATGGCGTGTATGTAATCTCGGTAGCTTCCACCAGACAGAAATGGGTGCAGACCAGCAAGATATTATCTCTTTCCGACATAGGGTTGATAGTGAAACAGGAGCAGAATAAATTGTATGTTTTTGCCAATTCTATTAGATCAGCCACCCCAATTAATAATGCAAAAATCACTTTCATCTCCTCTACCAATCAACCTATTTTTTCCACCAACACCGATAAGGATGGTGTAGCGGTGATGGAAAATATTGACCAGAAAGCACCGGGAATGAGCGTGGGCATGGTTTCGGCTAAAAGTGATCAGGAATACAGTTTTGTGACTTTTGCGGAAAGCCGGATAGAAACTTCCAGATATGATATTGGCGGCCGAACCGTCAATGCCAGTGGGTTGAATGCATGGATTTATGCCGAAAGAAATTTATATCGTCCCGGAGAAACCATTCATGCCAGCACAGTGGTAAGAACCGAAGCCTGGATGGCTCCCGGTGAAATGCCACTGAAACTAAAACTAATCATGCCGAATGGTAGAGAATTCGCAACACGTAAAAAAATGCTGGATGAACAGGGGAGTGCTGATGTGAGTTTTTCCATTCCCAGTTCTGCTTTAACCGGCACTTATATATTGCAGGCACTTACCGGAAACGATGTTTTGCTAAATACTTACTATTTCAGTATAGAAGATTTTATGCCAGACAGAGTAAAGGTTGATCTAAAAATTCCAGAGGAGCAATACAGCCTGGGAGAAACAGTCGTGTCCACCATTAAGGCCGATAATCTCTTTGGCACTCCCGCATCCAATCGAAATTATGAATACGAAATGAATCTTCGAAAAATTGATTTTGCCCCAAAGGGTTTCGAAGACTATCATTTTACCGTTTCCAAAGACATGGATTTTAAAACCATATTTAAAACCGGGGCAACCAATGAAAATGGAATGGCCACAGAGTTGGTGGAGCTTAGCAAAGAATATTCAGGAACAGGACTATTGCAAGGCAATATTAGAAGCACCGTATTTGACGAAACAGGAAGACCGGTACATCGCTATGCACATTTAAGAATATATACTCAACCTACATTTATCGGCATTAAAAAATTTAATGATTATGTGGGTACACGAGTTCCAATGAACATCAATTTGATTGCGTTGGACAAGAATGGTAAAAGTCATAATCAACAGGTAATTGTGAAAATGATAAGAAAAGAATGGCAGAATGTGATAGAACAAAATGGTAGCAGGTACAGATATGTTTCCAAATGGGTGGATAAAAATTTAGGAACAAAAACCCTGACCATATCTGGAAACAACACATTGTTCACTTTTACGCCAGATCAAAGTGGCGAATATGAAATACAAGTTTCACCCGATGGTGGGGATAGTTATGTAAGTCAGTCTTTCTATGCCTACGGGTTTGGAAATACACAGTATGCTTCCTTTGAAGTAAATAATGAAGGCAATGTGACCATCAAGGCAGACAAAGAGTCTTATGCTCCTGGCCAGGATATCCAACTTTTGTTTACAACTCCTTTTGAAGGTCGCATGCTTGTGTCGGTGGAAAGAGATAAAGTTGTGGAGTATCATTTTGTAAATACTTCCCAAAAATCTGCGTCATTGACCATCAAAGCAAAAGACGAGTATCTTCCCAATGTATATATTTCTACCACATTGTTCAGGGCGATGGATGCCAGCGAGATGCCTCTGACTGTGGCGCATGGCTACCAAAGTATAAAAGTGGAAGCTAAACAGCACAAATTGCCGGTGGCAGTAACTATTAGTGAAAAAAGCAGATCCAAAACTAGGCAGGTGGTGCAGATCAAAACGGCTCCAAATGCATTTGTGACTGTAGCAGCTGTGGATGAGGGAATATTGCAGGTAAAGAACTATGACACACCCGATCCTTATGCCTATTTCTACCAAAAAGTAGCTTTGGGTGTAAACAGTTTTGATGTCTATCCTTTATTGTTGCCCGAATATAAAATCAGTAGTTCAAGCACTGGAGGAGATGGTGGAGATGCTGCATCGATGGACGGCAGGGTCAATCCATTATTTGTAAACCGGGTAAAAAATGTATCCTTCTGGAGTGGAATATTAAAAGCCGATGGGAACGGGCAAGTGCGTTATGAAATAGATGTACCTCAGTTTTCAGGAGATATCCGTGTGATGGCTGTGGCTTATAAGGATAAGGCTTTTGGAAGTTTTGATAATCACATGAAGGTGGCGGATCCTATTGTAGTGAGTGCGGCTTTGCCTCGCTTTTTTAGTCCGGGAGATAGTACTTGGATGCCTGTTACACTTAGCAACACCTCAACCAAATTGGCCAGTGCACAAGTATCTGTTTCTGTAGTGGGACCCTTAGGTATAGGTGGCGCACAAAGTCAATCGGTACAGATAGCACCCAATAGCGAGGGGAGGGTAGTTTTTCAGGTAGGTGCTTCACCACAGACCGGATCCGGAAAAGTGATAGTGACAGTAAAAGCCTTAAACGAAACATTCATTCATGAAACCGACATTGCGGTGAGGCCTGCTGCTTCCCTTCAAAAAAGTTTTCTCTCAGGGGTTATAAATGCAGGTAATGTAGCAACTATTGGGCTGGCCAATAACTTTATCCCCTCCACTTTCAGTGGAAATATTGTAATGTCGAATTCTCCTTTAGTTCAATTTTCAAAAAACCTGAGTTACCTGATTCAGTATCCCTATGGTTGTTTGGAGCAAACTACTGCATCTGCATTTCCTCAGCTATATTACGGCGATTTGTCTAGTATGCTATATGCCAAGGATGGTAAGGAGAGTAATGCAAACTTTCATGTGCAACAGGCTATATTAAAATTGCAAGCCATGCAATTGCCAAATGGTGCTTTGAGCTACTGGCCGGGCGGCGAAACCGAAAGCTGGTGGGGAACTGTCTTTGCTGCACACTTCCTCATCGAATCAAAAAAAGCCGGGTTTGATGTGAATGAAAATGTATTGGGCCGGGTGTTGGAGTACCTGAAATTCAGACTGAGAAAAAAGGAAGTGATTGAGTACTATTTCAACGGCAACCAGAGAAAAACCATTGCTGCCAAAGAAATTCCATACTCTTTGTATGTGTTGGCATTGGCCAGACAATCGCAACAAAGTCTGATGAACTTTTATAAAGGGAACGCAGAAACGCTAAGCCTGGATAGTAAATATTTGTTGGCAGCAGCTTTTTCATTAAGTGGACAACCGGACAAGGCTAGGCAGATTTTGCCTACTTCATTTGTGGGCGAAAAATCCGAATCGCAATTTGGCGGAAGTTTTTATTCCTATGTACGGGATAAGGCCATTTCTTTAAATGCTTTGCTTGATGTAAACCCTAAGGATCCTCAGGTGCCGATATTGGCCAAACAATTGTCAGAAGAAATGAGGAACCAGCCATTTCTCAATACGCAGGAGCATGTGTTTAGTATTTTGGCTATGGGTAAACTAGCCAGAAATGCTGCCGCTACCAAAGGCAATATGATATTGCTGGCAAATGGAAAAACCGTAGGTAGTACTGATGGGCCACCAATGCAAATAGACCTGAAACCTTTGGCAGGACAGAGTTTGCAGATAAAAACTACGGGTACCGGGCAGTTTTACTATTTTAGAGAAATGGCTGGTGTAAGTGTTGATGGTACGATTAAGGAAGAGGATAGTTTTCTAAAAGTACGTCGGGGATTTTATACCCGTGGTGGTCAATTAATCAGCAATAATACTTTTAAACAAAATGATTTAATTGTGGTGAAGATTAGTATTGAAGGGCAGTACAGAGGTGATATTGAAAATGTGGTCATCACAGATATGTTGCCGGCAGGGTTTGAAATTGAAAACACCAGGCTAAACGGAATGTCAGACTTGAAATGGATAACCGATGCCAAGGACAAGAGTGAACCTGACTATCTGGATGTGAGAGATGATCGTTTGAACCTTTTCACCAGTGTAAACGCCAGAACCAAAACTTTTTATTATATGGTTCGGGCTGTCTCTCCAGGCGATTTTAGATTGGGGCCAGTTCAGGCAGATGCCATGTACAATGGCAGTTATCATTCGTATCATGGTGCAGGTTGGGTAAAAGTGCTGATGTAAATTGGTTTGGGGGTTTAGATAAAAATGTCAGGAAGGAACTTAAACAATATGTGCTAGATCGGGTATATGAATATCTGAAAAATAAAAACAAAAAATAAATGATATCAGGAGTTGGTATAGATGTGATAGAAGTGGAAAGAGTAAAGGAAAAAATAGAGAAGGAGCAAGGCTTTCGGGAATTGGTTTTTGGCAAAAAAGAAATTGAGTATTGTGAACCCAAAGCCCACAAATATGAACACTATGCGGCAAGGTTTGCGGCTAAAGAAGCTTTTTTTAAAGCATTGGGGACAGGCTGGGCCACTGGCACTTTCTATAACGAAATAGAAATTTTGGGTGATGATTCAGGCAAGCCTGAAATTCATATATCTGGTACCACTGCCGAAACATTGCAGCATATTTTATTGGCCAAAATAAATATCTCTATCAGCCACCTAAAAAATACAGCGGCTGCTGTGGTGATTATTGAGAATTAGGTCTGTTTTCCTTTCTGGGTGGATATTTTTTAATAGTTGGAGTATTATTATTCCCTGGAAAATTATTCCGTCCAGGATTATTACGCTGCTGATTTTTTGGTCTTTCGGAATCTTTTGGTCTATTCTGAGATTCTGGTTTGTTTTGTTGCTTTCTTTTTTTATCGGCACGTTCCAGGCTGCGCAATGAAATCTGACCAACGACATCCACAAAAGAAGGTTCCACTTCACGAGGTTTGCTGGACACAATTTCTACTGCTTCTAGCTCATCGGGGAAAATATTTTGTTTGTTTTGAGATTTGATATATTTCACCCTTTCAATGGTTAGTGGATATTGCTTATTGCTTTCCGGCAAAGTGTACCACATCAGGTTTTTAAAAATATCTTTTTTAATCAAAAGGGCTCTTCCTCTTTTCACCATCAGTTGGTCGCAGTCATTTGGGAAAGCTTGCAAGGCATCCAGATAGGTATCCAATTCAAAATTCAAACAACATTTTAATCGTCCGCACTGGCCGCTAAGTTTGGTTTGATTGATTGATAAATTTTGATAACGAGCAATGGAGGTATTTACCGATTTGAAATCGCTCAACCAGGTGGAGCAACAAAGTTCCCGTCCACAGCTACCAATTCCTCCAATCATACCTGCTTCCTGACGGGCTCCAATCTGACGCATTTCCACTTTTACTTTGAACTCAGAAGCATACACTTTTATCAGTTCTCTAAAATCTACTCGTCCATCGGCAATATAAAAAAAAGTTGCTTTTTTCCCGTCAGCCTGAATTTCTACCATGCTTATTTTCATGTCCAGTTTTAGCTGACGAGCGATGGCACGGCTTCGAATCAAGGCTTCCTTTTCTCTGTCTTTATTTATTTTTCTTTGTTCAAGATCCCTTTCGGTAGCCAAGCGCAGTACTTTTTTCATGTCGGGATGAGATTCCTTCACCCCTTTCTTTTTCATTTGCAGGCGTACAATTTCTCCTGTTAAAGAAATTTCTCCCACATCAAAACCACTCACGCCTTCCACGGAGATCAGATCCCCTTTCTTAAAATAATGAATTGTAGTATTTCTAAAAAAGTCCTTATGCGAACCTTTATTAAAGCTCACCTCCACCACATTACAATAATTATCTGTATCTACCATTGGCAAATTGCCCAGCCAATCGTATGTATTCATACGATTGCATCCACCCGTGCTACATCCGCCATTGCTTTTGCAGCCATTGGGTTTGCCTCCTGTAGCAGTACCGCAATTTGTACAACCCATGCTTATAATCTTCTTATTATATATCTTAGAAATTGCAGGCAGAAAGTATATGGCGTATAATATCCCCAACAGATACAGGCTCTATTGAAAAATCAAAATATAAAACTGATTATCAGTTTGATATAATTACCCTTGGCAATGTATTCAGGGTGATATTAATCGCAATTAAAACAGACTACGCTACAAAATCATTTCTAAAAAAAAATTTCAATGCTCACTTCTTTCCAACACCTCAATCATTCAAAAGTACAACTTTGTCCTGAATGATATGATATAATTTAATAGTTAGTGCCATGAACAAAATTTTGCCATTGGCATTCCGCTCTATGTAGTAGGCGGCCCTGTCCAGTTCTTCGGCAATTGCCTGCTGTTGTTCAATTCCGGTAATTTTATTCAGACGCAGGGCAAAGTCTTTTTCCTTTTCAGGAAACTGATCTGCCTGCTCAGGTATCACCCTCAGGCGCAAGGCCAACTGAAGTAAATGATTGAAATATTTCAAAAACTGTTTTTGTCCTTCCCTGCCATTTTGGGTCATTTCGTCTACCCATTTGGTTTGAGCCACAGGTCCTGATTTCAGAATACTGTTCAGCCAGCTTCGCAAATAATTTTGCCAGTCTTCAGCCGCATGCATTAAAACCTGTAATGCTTCACGGTAATTCCCATCGGAAATGACAGCTACCTTTTGGGCAATTGGCTCTTCCGTTTTAGCACGGATCATTAGCCCTTCTTTTATTTCCTCATCAGAAAGTGGAGGCAGTTTCACCAATTGACATCGGCTTAGAATGGTAGGTAGCACCATGCTTTCATTTTCAGAAACCAATATGAAAACAGTATTTGCTGGCGGCTCTTCTATCAGTTTTAAAAGTTTATTGCCTTCGTTTCCCAAATATTCAGGCATCCACATCACTAAAACCTTGTAACCTCCCTCAAAACTTTTAAGAGTTAATTTTCTAGTAATGTCATTGCATTCGTTTGCTGTAATGTTTCCCTGTTTATTTTCTGCACCAATAAATTGTAGCCAGTCGTATACATTTCCATACGGATAGCCTTTGATAAAATCTCTCCATTCGGAAATGTAGTCCGTACTTATTGGAGGTGTTCCGGATTTTTTGGGCACCACCGGATAACTAAAGTGTATATCAGCATGAGCCAGATGGGCTGCTTTTAGGCAAGCCGAACAAGTACCACAAGCGTCTGCTAATTTCACTTCCTCCACTGGTATTGTTCCGCCAAATAAAGATGGGGTATCGGTTTGAGCCTTGTTCATTTTTTCGCATACAAGATATTGGGCAAATGCAAGAGCCAGGGGCAATGCACCACAGCCTTCTTTTCCCAAAAATATCATAGCGTGAGGCAGCCGATTTTCGTGCATCAACTCTGAAAGTTCCTTCTTCAGTGTGTTTTGTCCAATAACATCCTTAAACTGCATGGACGCAAAGTAAGCATATAATTGATATTCGAGCACTAATGAACGAAGAAGCAAAAGCAATTATCTTTTTCATGAGGGTTTAGATAAAATATTATTACATTGTATTTTACAGCAGCTAATTAAACAATTAATTTTTCAAATTGTAGTAGTATAAGTTATGATGAAAATAGAACAAATTTATACCGGATGTCTGGCTCAGGGAGCTTATTATATTACTTCCGGAAACGAAGCAGCCATTATCGATCCTTTGCGTGAAGTGCAACCCTATATTGATCGTGCGCAAAAAGATGGGGTAAGGATTAAGTATATTTTTGAAACCCATTTTCATGCCGATTTTGTGAGTGGACATGTGGATTTAGCTGCCAAAACAGGAGCGGATATTGTGTTGGGTCCTACAGATGCTGAGATTGGATATAAAGCCATCCTAGCCAAAGACGGAGAAATTTTTTCTTTAGGAAATGTGAAAATCGAAGTACTTCATACCCCCGGGCACACTATGGAAAGTTGCTGCTATTTGTTGTATGATGAAATCGGAAAGTCAAATTCGTTATTCACAGGCGATACTTTGTTTATAAATGATGTGGGTCGGCCGGATTTAGCCCAAAAAATTTCATCTGATTTAACCAAGGAAAAGTTGGCCGGGCACTTGTTCGAATCGTTGCGAAACAAGATTCTTCCCCTGCCTGATGATATCATTGTATATCCGGCGCATGGTGCCGGAAGTGCCTGTGGCAAAAATATGAGCAAAGAAACTACCGATACGCTGGGGCACCAAAAGAAAACTAACTATGCGCTTAATCTTGCATTGAATAAGGAGGAGTTTATCGATCAGGTGACGGATGGGCTGACCGAACCACCACAGTATTTTCCACAAAATGTACTGATGAATATACATGGGTATGATAGTATCAGCAGTGTGCTGGAAAGAGGGAGCCAAGCACTATCTCCGCAGGAGTTTGAAGATGCAGCCAACCATACTGGAGCAGTGATTTTGGATACACGAAGTCCACATCAGTTTTCTCAGTCATTTGTACCCAATTCTATCAATATAGGTATTGACGGTAGCTTCGCTGTGTGGGTAGGCACTTTGATTCCAGATGTGAAGCAAGAAATTTTGATAGTGGCAGAAGAGGGGAGGGAAGAAGAAGTGGTAACCAGAATGGCGAGAGTGGGATATGACTATTGTATAGGTTATCTAAAAGGAGGAATTGATGCCTGGAAAAATGCAGGTAAGGAAATAGACCGCATTCGCAATATTTCTGCTGAGGATTTATCAAAATCGACAAACCCTGATATAATAGATGTTCGAAAACCAGCGGAATATGCAGAAGGTCATATTAGTGGCGCATCCAACTTTCCTCTGGATTATATCAATGATTCTATTAGTACTATTGATAAAACCAGAACCAATTTTATTCATTGTGCAGGAGGTTATCGGTCCATGGTTTTTGCATCCATCCTAAAAGCAAGAGGTTTTCAGGATGTGGTGAATATTGAAGGCGGTTTTAAGTCGATTCAGGAAACTGGCCTTTACACAATCGTGAAATAATAAGGGCTATGATATAATCAATAATTTCTGTTTAAGAAACTGAATGAAGATATTGGATCTGTACCAATATCCCTTTTCCAAAGGTTTTAATGCATTTATGATTTCCTCTCTGCTAAAATAAGTGATGAGTTTGTCATAGACAATGGAACTCTGATGTAGGCTTTTTGTATCATCGTCATTGTGGTTACTATAATATGTGTTGTTTCTCTGGTAATGGTTTAAGAAAGCCGTAAGGAACTTTGTTTTTCCCGTATCTGCCATTTTATCAAAATAATGAAACATGATATCATCGGTGGCAAAATCTAGGTGATCAATCATTGCGGTATATTTCCCTTCTGAATCCAGAATTTTAAAGTATAAGATTTTGGCTGCTTGTTTCATTGTATATTCATTTTTTGCAGTGGACAAAATCTTGGATCTCCATTTTTTTCGTTCCGCTTCATCAGTAAACGATGCGTATGCGAGTTGGTAATCTTCAAAGGCATAAGTAAAAGGGAGTTGTGCTTTTGCAATATTTTGCCGGCCTTTTTGGTTATTGGTTGTGGTATAAATTTCTTTCAGCAATTTCCAATAGTCCAGGCTGTATTTGTCTTTAAAATTGATATTGATCTGTTCTTTGCAATAGGTTTCTGCTAATGAAAACTTGCCAAGTAGAATGATGTTTTGAATCAGTTTGATATTGAAATCATTTTCATAGTGCATGGGTTTAAAGTATTCAAAATATTTGCCAAACAAGCCATATCGGATTGTCAAATCTATCAGCAAAAAAGAATAATATTTAATCTGATATGAATTGAAAGTATTGAATGTTTCAAATTGAGTCAGCAATTTCTCAATTAATAACTTTTGCCTTTCCTGATTGCTTACTTCCACTATAGCAAGTAGATGTTTAAGATAGTGAAATCGATACTGTTTGGACTGGTTGAAATTCTTATCAATAAAATGGTTGATGGCTGTTTCCCACACTTCATCTTTTTGCAGCGATATAATGGTTTCGGTAGTTTGAGCTAAAAGTCCTTCTATATGTTTTTGAATCCGACTACTGTTTATATCAAGTGTTTTGTCAAATTCCAAACAGGTTTCAATGACATTGTGCAAGCACAGAAATCCGTCATTGTCCGCTACATTGGCCAGGTATTGTTTGATCACAGGAGACTGAGCCTCTTCCCAAAGGGTAATGATTTTTTTGAGCTGCGTCAAATCCACTTTCTTCTTGTTATTGGCTACCGCTTTCCAAGCTTTTAGGGTTAGCTCTATACTTTCTTCTGGTGTGATTTTGTGATTGGTCGTTTTGAAATGGTGGATAAATGATAAAGCCAAATCTTTATGCTTGGCCAATAATTCTTTTGTCCATGTAATGATCTCTTCTGGTTCTATCGATTCCAGAAGCTCATCCAATTCAGTTGTTTTTTTTCGCGATTTTAGTTTTGGCTGAACAGTCTTTTTGTTTTCTGTAATGTGTAGCAGCAGGGCTATTTTATGCTCACAGAACAGCTCACTGTTGGCGCAGTCGCAGTCATGCTCTGTTATCTTATTAGAAACAACAGTGAGTGAAACATCAAAAGTGTTTTCGCCTTTATCTATATAAGCTACATATTTTCCTTTGCTTATTTCATCGCACTCCCTAACCACAAATTTTTCAGCCGCTCTTAAAGCGGCTGGAGATAAAATAGTTGAATAGTTTTTTAGCGAAATTTCTTGCATAAGGCTTATTTGTTTTTTACTTTCCAATAATCTATCATGCTGTTCAGATGGATGACGGGTTTGCCAGTTACGTCGCCAATGTACCAATAGGCCCAGGCTTGAGTTTTTTGGCCATTCTCAAGGGCCACCTCTATCAGGCTTCTTTTGTATTGGGCTGTTTCTTCCTGTTCAGGATACAAACCTTCATAATCGTCCAACTGTGCCAGCACAAAGGACCATTCATGAGCATTTAGAATTTCATATAATTCACCTTTTATGACCTGTCCGGTATTTGTATCTGTAGCCACAGGATAGTCTCCTAGGTCATAAATGGTTCCAATGGTATTGGCATCTCCCACAAATCTGAAATGCTTAAATATGTACTCATAAGCAGAGCTTTTAAATCCGCTGAGTAGTGATCCGTAAACAAAAAGAAACTGATTGCCAGGTTGCATATAGGTAGGGTTTAAATTTTCAAACAGGATTTTATAACTTATCATCTATTAAGAAGACGTACACTTCCTTGGGTCCATGTACGCCCACTACTAATGTTTTTTCAATATCCGCTGTGCGGCTAGGCCCAGTGGCAAAAGTGATTAATGAAGGAATACTATTTCCATAGTTTACTTTAATACCTTCAAGTGCATCTTTTATATCATATACCATTTGGCTACTATAGGCAATGCAAATATGTATGGGGGCATATACACTGGTATTGCGTCCGCTTGGGTCGGAAGCGCACATTACAATGCTACCTGTTCTGCCTACCAGCCAATCGCATCGGGTGATGGCCACATCACAACCCGCCAGATCTGTGTCTTGTACTGTAAATTTTTTTTCAACTAAAAGTGAAATTGTTGGGTCAATACAATAAACCGAATCCCATTTGTTGGAAATAATCAGATCGGCACATTGTTGGGCTGCATCCTCCTCGCTGATGCAAAAGGCAAATTTGCCACCGAGCTCTGTAAACTTTTCGGCAAACTCTACTTCTACCTCCTGGCTCAATGGTAGAAACACTGAAGATTTGCCTTCACTTTTTGAAAAAGGAATTGGCGTTGATTGCACCAACGCCTCCCTGATTTTTCTTAATACGCTATCCTTTTTATTGGGCAACATATTTTATGATGTTTATAAAGCGTGTTTTGTTACTTCACTATCATAAGGCGGCACACCTGCAGATATTTCACCTTGTGGTTTTCCATCTTCTTCAAGTAATTTCTTTTCTTCGTAAGGTCTGGGCCCAATCAATGAAGCTACATCCGCCTGAAATAATACTTCACGCTCTAGTAAAGCCTCAGCTAATTTTTTTACCTCAGTTTTTCTTTCACTTAATAGGGATTTGGTTCTTTCGTAGCTATCCTCAATCAGCGTGCGCACTTCTTCATCAATCAGTTTAGATGTTTCTTCACTATATGGTTTCGTAAAGGAAGTCTCTTGTTGGGGGTCGTAGAAGCTCACGTTACCCACTTTATCATTCATGCCATAGATTGTTACCATGCTGTAGGCCATTCGAGTGATTTGCTGTAAATCATTCTGCGCTCCGGTCGAAATTTTTCCAAAGAAAATTTCTTCACTAGCCCTGCCTCCTAATGTCATACACATTTGATCGATAAGTTGATCTGTATTGTATAAATATTGTTCTTTTGGAGTGTATTGAGCATAACCCAATGCAGCAGTACCACGAGGAACAATGGTTACTTTCAACAAAGGATAAGCGTGTTCTAAAAACCATCCACAAATGGCATGGCCAGCTTCATGGTAGGCAATAATTCTTTTTTCTTCTGGGGAAATGATTTTGTTTTTCTTCTCCAACCCACCAATTACCCGATCCACCGCATCCTGGAAATCACTCATATCTACACCTGTTTTGTTTTTGCGGGCGGCAATAAGAGCCGCTTCATTACATACATTGGCAATATCGGCTCCGGCAAAACCTGGTGTTTGTTCGGCCAGTTTATGTACATCCAAACTATGAGAAGTTTTAATTTCTTTTAGGTGAACCTTAAATATCGCCTCACGTCCGGCAAGATCCGGTTTGTCAATGGAAATCTGACGGTCGAATCGGCCTGGGCGAAGCAAGGCTGAGTCCAACACATCTGGACGGTTGGTAGCTGCCAGCACAATGATTCCAGAATCGGTACCAAAGCCATCCATTTCCACCAGCATTTGGTTCAATGTGCTTTCTCTCTCATCATTGCTCATCATGGCATTTTTTCCCCGAGCACGTCCAATGGCATCTATTTCATCTATAAAAATAATACAAGGTGCTTTTTCTCTTGCCTGTTTAAACAAATCTCTCACCCTGCTGGCACCTACACCTACAAACATTTCAACAAAATCGGAACCACTCAGGCTAAAAAAAGGTACTTGTGCTTCTCCGGCCATAGCTTTTGCCAACAATGTTTTACCGGTTCCGGGAGGGCCTACCAATAATGCTCCCTTTGGAATTTTACCACCCAGACTGGTGTATTTTTTAGGATTTCGTAGAAAATCTACAATCTCCATTACCTCTACCTTAGCTTCATCCAACCCGGCTACATCTGCAAAAGTGATATTTACTCTGGTTCCTTTGTCAAACAAAGTGGCTTTAGATTTTCCAATGCTGAATATACCACCAGGTCCGGCACCACCTCCGGCACCACCACTCATTTTACGCATCAGCAAGATCCATACACCAAGTAGGAGAACGAATGGAAGAATATATCCGATTACCCGACCCAGCATATCGCTGTCATTATCCACTTTGGGCTCCATTTTGGCTACTGTTGGATGGGAGGTGTAAAATTCTCCTAACTTTTTTTCGAAAGTTTCACCATTTATTACCTGAAAGAAGAACTGCGCCTCATCACTGTTTTTGATGATGGATTTATCGCTGTTGCTTCCACCAGCGTTAGCGTCTTTCTTAGCCCAAACTCTTACTATATTTTTATTATTAATAATACTAAACTTATCTACTTCGCCTTTTTCCAGCATGGTAGTAAAGTTGGTAAAACTGATTTCCTGTTTAGAACTGCTCAACGGATTGATAAAGTTGATGAGCAGCATCACACCCAGTATGATAATAAAGGCCCAATAATTCCCAAATTTTGAGCCCTTTTTCGGTTCGCCCAAGTTATTGTTTTTATTGTTGTTTGAAAACGGATTGTTTTTATTTTCCTGCTTCGCCATTTTGTCTGTTTGTTATATAAGGATTAACCTGTATAAATGTTTAATATTCTAAAAAAATTATTCGTGTTCCTGACTAGGTGCATCGCTCCACATTTCTTCAAGATTGTAAAATTTTCTGGTTTCATCTTGCATCACATGTATCACCACATTCGCATAATCCATGAGCACCCATTGCAAATATTGAAATCCTTCTTTATGAAAAACGTTTTCTCCACAATTTTCCTTTACACAATTCTCAATATTATCTGCGATAGCTTTCACCTGTGGCTGACTATTGGCTGTACACACTATAAAAAAATCAGAAACAGCTTCTGGAATTTTCCTCAAGTCTAAGGATACAATTTGTTCGCCTTTTTTTTCCTGAATAGCGGCTATGATTGTACTGAACAGTTTGGATTTTCTGGTAAGCCTGACAGATGCAGTATTTTTGCGTTTTGTAAGGGAAGCTAATGATTCCAATAGAAGATTAAATTTTTATTTAGAGAATTACTTTATTCAATTCGAGAAACAATATATGGATAAATGTGTTAAAATGACTTTTGTTGACCGTAGTTTAACGATGAAATTTATTTATTATTGCTCAAAAATAACAAATATTGGCTCAACAATCACCAGATCATTACGCTTTTCCGCCTGTATTAGAACTTTTCTCAGTAGATAGTACCAATAATTATGCCTTAGGGTTGTTGCGACCATCTCACCTGACGGAGCGGCAGGAAAATGTCAAACATGGATGGGCCGTATTTTCACATGAGCAATTTGCAGGCAAAGGGCAAAGAGGAAAAGATTGGCTGTCAAAAACCGGTGAAAATATACATCTAAGTATCATTATTGAACCAAAATGTCTGCATTTGCAGCATCAGTTTGTCCTCATTGCTATTACGGCGCTGGTAGTCAGATCGGTTTTTGAGAAATATGCGCAGAGTGATATACTGATAAAATGGCCTAATGATATTTATTTTCAGGACAGGAAGGCAGGTGGAATCCTGATTGAAAATATCATTTCCGGCACCGAATGGAAATGGGCTGTGGTGGGTGTGGGGCTAAATATAAACCAGACAGGATTTGACCAGGATCTCCAAAAAAGAGCTGTTTCTCTACGACAAATCACGGGTAATACTTTTGATTGCTTGCAACTGGCTACCGAAGTGAGAAATGCAATACTGTCAAAATATTCGGATCTGGAAATGCAACGCACCTCTTTTCTTAAGATTTTAGAAGAGTACAATCAATATTTATTCAAAAAAAATGAACAGGTTTTATTTGAAAAGGACGGCCAACAGTTTGTTGCTAGGGTTCGGCAGGTTTTACCCAGTGGCCAGTTGGTGGTGCAAACAGATATAGAATTGCTTTTTGATTTTGGCGAAGTGAGTTGGGTATTGGAATAGGAAGAATGTATTTCAGATAATGATCAAGCCCGTTTAGGAAGAAGATGCGGCTGCTACTACCGCAGCTCATCATGTTATGGTGGCAATAGTTGCTGCATTAGCCAGCTCTTGCGATGCTTCGATACTAGAAGAATTGGCAATACTTACAAAATTATACCCCCATCCCTTCAATTCGTTTTTCCAGAGCAGGGCTCCATCCTTGGCATTCAGACAAATTAATATACCGGAACCGCCAATAAAAAGTTTGTCGCCTTCCAGCACTATTTGACCAATGGAATATCCCATACTACTTATGCTGGCAATATCCTTTAAATTTACTTCCCATTTTATGTCACCGGTTTTTTTATCAATAGCTGCTACACGGCCAAGACTCAGAATGTATAAATAGTGATCAATAAACGCCATATCAATTTTTGATTTGAAAGTACAGTAATTATTTATTTGCGTTCTATTTTTTTTATTAAGAGCTCAGGTTCATTGGTGGTGATAAAATCAATTTTTTCTGCCAAAAGCCAATCCATTACTTTTTCATCATTCACTGTCCAGGCGTTTGTTTGAATGCCAATCGACCTTGCCTCCTGTATCCAATTAGGATTTTTTTGAAATATACTGAAATGATAATCGGCGTCCAATCCGTCGGCTTTCAGTTGAGCAGGACTTTTGTCCCCATTCAGATATTGAACCGGAGCGGTAGGATCTAATGCTTTTACCTTTTTACAGACCTCATAGCTAAAGGCAATATAGACTACTTGTGATTGTCCTTTTAGTTTTTTCACCATTTCTACCACCCTGGTGGCCAGAGCCAGGGAACGCGCTGCACTTATTTTTGAAGTTTTGATTTCTGCTATTAGCTTAGTGTTGGTTTGGGATAGACCTGTTATTAAATACTGTTCCAGGGTAGGTATTTTTTCTCCATTGGGCAAAGTTTTTGTTTGCAGTTGCGCATAAGTAGTAGTCTCTATTGGGATACCTAAAAATTCTGGATCATGATTGATGACCAGGATATTGTCCGCTGTCATGTGAATGTCGAACTCAGCACCTCCGCAACCCAGTGCGATAGCGGCTTTGAGCGAAGCAAGCGAGTTTTCGGGTGTCCCCGTATTTTTAAATGCACCACGGTGGGCGATCACTTTATTGCTAAATGGAATATTTCTTTTTGTAGTCATTTTTTGAGAAGTACAGGCCGTTAATAAAATGGATACCACAACGCCAAATAGGATAAAATGTTTCATTAAAGAGATGAATTATGCGGATAAAAATAACCAAAGAAATGGATTTGAACAGGTGAATTTGAAAACGGATCCATTTATTAACGTAAGCGAAACTTGCCAATGATTGTTTTATCATTTTCTGCTTCTCTAGCCTCACATTCCAAACCACAACGGTGATAACCTACCCGAATAGTTTGCCACAGATACGTCATTACAAATCCAAGGAATCCCAATCGCTGGTATTGTTCTATATGTTTAAGTTCATGTCTCAACCATGATGTATTACCCAAAAACTTTTCTTTGGACACGCCATACAAATATATACATCGTCCAAAAACGATGGCCATGCTTTTGGTTCTCAACTTGGTAGAAGCCAGTTTGGCAATCCAAGATCTTTCTTTAATGGTATAGAATATCAATGCAAGAATATTATTGCAAATGTAATCCAGCATAGCATAAATGGGATGAGTACTGCACTACAAAATAAAGTGTGCGACGCAACAAAGATCAGTTATGTTTACCTGCTTGGCCAATAATATTTATTTTTGCTGGCTAATTAATGTTTAAGTAAGGTTTTATGAGTGAATTTAAAAGAGTATTGGTTACCGCCGCTTTGCCATATGCCAATGGGCCGGTGCATATTGGCCATCTGGCGGGTTGTTATATACCAGCAGATATATATGTGCGCTACCAGCGGGCACAAAAAAGAGATGTGAAGTTTGTGGGTGGGAGCGATGAGCATGGTGTGCCCATTACCATTCGTGCTATGAAAGAGGGGGTTACTCCTCAGCAGATAGTGGACAAGTACCATGAACAGATAAAGCAGAGTCTGGGACAAATGGGTATTTCCTTTGATATTTATTCCAGAACCACCAGTCCGGTACATCATAAAACAGCGGCAGATTTTTTTAAAAAATTATTTGATGAGGGCTTGTTTGAAGAAAGAGAGTCTGAGCAGTATTATGATGAGAAGGCAAATATGTTTTTGGCCGATCGATACATTGTGGGCACTTGTCCGGTATGTAGCAATGACAATGCTTATGGCGATCAGTGTGAGCGATGCGGTAGCGCCCTGTCTCCTGATCAGTTGATCAATCCACGTAGCACACTGAGCGATGTAGTGCCTGTGAAGAAGAAAACAAAGCATTGGTATTTTCCTTTACAGGACTATGAATCCTTTTTGAAAAAATGGATTTTGGAAGATCATACCGAGTGGAAGAATAATGTTTTTGGTCAATGTAAAAGCTGGCTGGACAACGGTTTGCAACCAAGAGCGATGACGCGTGACAGCAACTGGGGTATCAAAGTTCCGCTGCCAGATGCCGAAGGGAAAGTGTTGTATGTTTGGTTTGATGCACCAATAGGTTATATATCAGCGACCAAAGAGCTGACCGAAAACTGGGCCGACTACTGGTGCAAAGAAGATACGAAGCTGGTGCATTTTATAGGCAAGGATAATATTGTCTTTCATTGTATCATTTTTCCGGCTATGTTAAAAGCGCATGGAAATTTTGTGTTGCCCGACAATGTGCCGGCCAATGAGTTTCTGAATATAGAAGGCGATAAAGTATCCACCAGTCGTAACTGGGCAGTGTGGGTGCATGAATATGTCAAAGATTTCCCCGGCTGTGAAGACGTGTTGCGCTATGTGCTTTGTGCCAATGCACCAGAGAATAAGGATAATGATTTTACTTGGAAGGATTTTCAGGACAGAAATAATAATGAACTAGCGTCCATTTTTGGGAATTTTATCAACCGCACTTTTGTGCTGATGCATAAATTATGTGAAGGGAAAGTGCCCCGATTGCATACTGATGTGCTGGATGAGAAAGATAAGGGCATCATAGCAGATATCGAGGCAGCCAAGGGAAAGGTTCAAACAGCGCTGGAACATTACCGTTTCAGAGATGCACTTTACGAAGTAATAGACTTAAGCCGAAAAGGTAATAAATACATGCAGGAAAAAGAACCCTGGATTCTGGCAAAAAGTTTAACTCAGATATTTCCAAAAGAAGAGGCTGAAACGATTGCTCAAAAAAGTATTGACAATTGCCTTCACCTTTGTCTGCAATTGACTGCGAATCTGTCTATTCTTATCAATCCTTTTTTGCCCGCCACTGCTGGAAAAATGACCTATATGATGAAGGTGGTGGAGCGCATGTTGGATTGGGAAAATGCGGGCAGAATAGATTTGTTAAAACCGGGATATGCCCTGCGTGCACCAGAAATTTTGTTCAGAAAAATAGAGGATGCAGAAATAGAAGCGCAGATACAAAAACTGAAAGCCGGAGTAGCAGAAACAGCAAAAACCATCGAGCAGGTTTCGACCGCTCCGATTTCTATTATCAAACCCGAAATTCAGTTTGATGATTTTGCAAAAATTGACCTGCGCACCGGAGTTATTCTGTCAGCAGAAAAAGTAGCCAAAGCCGATAAATTATTAAAACTTGAAATTGACCTAGGATATGAAAAACGTACCATCGTTTCTGGTATTGCCCTTCATCATGCGCCAGAAACCATTGTGGGAAAGCGTGTAGTGGTAGTGGCCAATCTGGCTCCCAGAAAAATGCGGGGAATTGAGAGTAACGGTATGATATTAATGGCTGAAAATTCAGATGGGAAATTGATTTTTGTGAATTCTGATACGGAAGTGGCCAATGGAAGTTCAGTAAGTTGAGGTGTGGGTTTTTTTAACTGCCTCATTTGATTACTATAGAAATTGGGGGTAAAAAATTTTGTTGGGAAAAGGCATTAAACAGAAGGAAACAGATAAGTACGAATTTTAAGTTTGTTAAAAACGCCTAGCAAATGTAGAATTCGTATTAATTCAATTTGCTTGCGAACAGAAAGCCAAAACGGAAGACATCTAGGCTTTGATAATATTTGGCTTAGGAAAGCATAAATAACAAGCCTTTTCTTTTTGCAAGCATCTTATTTTATACTGAAATATTGGCGTTAGTGGTCATGCTATGACGACAGTGCAACTTAATACGGACAACAAAAAAACAAACAGGAAAGGATTATATTTAAGAATAAAATATGAGAAAAGTAATTGCAGCAACAAATATCACAATTGACGGAGTTTATGACCACACTGAGGGACTATCGGACGAAGAAATCCATCAACACTACGCAGACCTTTTAGACTGTGCGGACATTATCCTTTATGGTAGGACGACCTACCAATTAATGCAATACTGGCAGACACTGTTAACAAACCCATCAGGCGACAAAACAGCGGACAACTTCGCCATTGCAATTGACAAAATTCAAAAAACTGTTTTTTCATACACACTCAAAAAAACAGGCTGGGACAGTGCGAAACTTGCAACTAAATCTTTGGAAGACTTTGTTAGAGAATTAAAGCAACAATCTGGCAAGGACATCCTTGTTGGCAGTCGGAGTTTAATAATGCAACTTATGAACTTAAATTTAATAGACGAGTTCCAACTTTGCATTCAACCTGTTGTTGCTGGTAAAGGTTCGCAATTGTTTGACAAGGTAAACGAAAGGACTATTCTCAAACTTACTAAAACCAAAAACTTTGCTAACGGGGCTTTAATCCTTTATTACGAACCTACAGTAAAATGACAGCAAATATTGACCGGCAAACCATCGTGGACAGAAAAGCACGAACCGCTAACAGGGTATTACCAAAACCGAAGCTGAACGCCTTCGATTGGACATTTGTGCAAGGTTCAACATCCGTTTTTTGATTGAACTTTAGTGCTAAAAATCCCCGCCTTTGGCAATACCCGAACCGAAGAAATTAGATTCTTGAAATATTATTATTTCGTGTGTTAACAATTCTTCTAAATCCCTTTTGAATGTTACTATCTATAAATTTTGTTTTAGGTCTATATTCCTTTTTATATTATTGTGTGAAATCTATTATCAAAAATGTTTTACTGCGAATGGTTCTATACGATACCTTTGTTGCCCACTCAAACTAAATAAAAACGATTATGGATTTCAGGATTGAAAAGGATACCATGGGCGAAGTGAAAGTGCCCGTTGATGCGTATTATGGTGCACAAACTCAGCGTTCGGTTGAGAATTTTAAGATTGCACAGGACATTAATAAAATGCCTAGAGAAATTATTAAAGCATTTGCCTACCTTAAAAAAGCGGCTGCCATTACCAACCAAAAAGCAAAAGTGTTGCCTAAAGCTAAAAGCGTGCTGATTGGCAAAGTGTGTGACGAGATTCTGGAAGGGAAATTGGACGATCAGTTTCCACTAGTAGTATGGCAAACGGGTAGTGGCACCCAAAGCAATATGAATGTGAACGAAGTGGTGGCCTACCGTGGTCATGTGCTGAATGGTGGCGGTCTGACGGATAAGGAAAAAGTGCTGCATCCCAATGACGACGTGAATAAGAGCCAAAGCAGTAACGATACATTCCCAACAGCGATGCACATTGCGGCGTATAAAATTTTGGTGGAAAGCACCATCCCCGGAATCGAAAAACTGCGTGATACCCTGAAGAAAAAGAGCAAACAGTTTATGAAAGTGGTGAAGATAGGACGTACTCATTTTATGGATGCTACCCCGCTCACCCTGGGACAGGAAATTAGTGGCTATGTGTCGCAATTGGACCATGGTTTGAAGGCCATAAAAAATACGTTGGCTCATCTGAGCGAGTTGGCTTTGGGTGGCACGGCAGTAGGCACGGGCATCAATACGCCGGAGGGCTATGCCGAAAATGTGGCGGCAGAAATTGCAAAGCTTACCAAACTTCCTTTTAAAACAGCGGACAATAAATTTGAAGCACTGGCCGCACATGATGCTGTGGTGGAAGCCCATGGGGCTTTGAAAACAGTGGCAGTGAGTTTGATGAAAATTGCTAATGATATCCGCATGTTGAGCAGTGGCCCACGCAGTGGCATTGGTGAAATTTATATTCCGGACAATGAACCAGGTTCATCCATCATGCCAGGAAAAGTGAACCCCACCCAATGCGAAGCCTTAACCATGATTGCGGCTCAGGTGTTGGGCAATGATGTAGCCATCAGTGTGGGTGGTGCTAATGGTCATTTTGAACTGAACGTGTTTAAACCCATGATGATTTACAATTTTCTACACAGTGCCCGACTGATTGCTGATGGTTGTGTCTCGTTCAACGACAAGTGTGCCATGGGTATAGAACCAATAAAAGAAAATATTAAAAAACACGTGGACAATTCGCTGATGCTGGTAACCGCACTCAATACAAAAATTGGTTATTACAAAGCAGCCGAAATAGCGCAAAAAGCACATAAGGAAGGAACCACTTTAAAAGAAATGGCGGTGAAACTGGGCTACCTCACGCCCCAAGAATTTGACGAGTGGGTGGTGCCTGCGAATATGGTAGGAGAAATTTAGAATTGAAATTGTTGCTCCGGTTTCTTGTGTCTGCATCAGAAACCGGGGTATTTTTTTTGTACCAACTACAGTACTACTATCAATAACTTTTGCGGTTTGTCCGCCGTGGCGGATCGTACTCTTGTACTACTATCCACTTCTCCTTTCAGTCCATGTTGAGTCATGAAAAATGCACTCCATTATAGTAGCTAATCGACTATTCAAATTGTCAACTTCCTACTTCCTTGGTGAGCAAAGGGGTAAGGTCTTAATGAAGTTCATATTTCTATTCATCCATCAGATCCGGGCGACGTTCTTGGGTGCGTTTCAGTGCTTGTTCATATCGCCAGTCTTCAATTTTTTTATGGTCACCACTCATCAGCACATCCGGCACTATCATGCCTTGAAAATCTACTGGTCGTGTAAATACAGGCGGTGCCAATAGGTTGTCCTGAAAAGAATCGGTTAGTGCCGATGTTTCATCGCCCAGTACGCCGGGTATAATTCTACCAATCGCATCTACCAATACCGCCGCCGCCAGTTCGCCACCGCTGAGTACATAGTCGCCAATGGATATTTCGAGGGTTACATATTTTTGGCGGATACGCTCGTCAATACCTTTATAATGCCCGCAGATGATGAGTAAATTATTTTTTATAGAAAGCGTGTTGGTTATTTTTTGATTGAGGGTTTTACCATCCGGTGTAACATAAATAATCTCATCATATTTTTTAGTGGTCTTTAATTCCTCAATCGCATTTGCCAAAGGCTCGCACATCATTACCATGCCGGCGCCGCCACCATATTGATAATCGTCCACCTGGCCATATTCGTTCACGGCCCATTTGCGTAGCTGATGTACTTGAACATTCAGCAAACCTTTGTCCTGCGCACGTTTCATGATGCTGTGTGAAAAAGGGCTTTGTAATAAATCGGGTTGAACGGTTAAGATATCTATGTGCATGAATGAGTTTTGTAATTTGAGATTTGGGAATAGTTTTTAGGCCAATTATGGCAGTTTCTTTATTTCCTTTTCTTTAATAATACTGACGCTTTCAATTTCGGACTTATCAAAAATGGAGAGCAAATAGACTATTTTGTTAATCGGTTTACGTATTGGCGATGGTGGGGCATTTGAAAAACGTCGGCCCAACTTTAGCCCCAATGCCCAATAGAATTACAAATATTGAGTTTACAACTGTCAGCCCAACAATTGCCAATACAAAGTTGGCATTAGTTTTTATTTACTTTTCGCAATTCTAAATCCAAATCCGTCGTTACGTGTCCCTTTTGGTGATTGGTATCTGACTTCTGGCATGTGAATTCCATATTCTAATGGTCTTCCGTCTGCACTTTGTGTTTCGTAAAACCAACTAACACCTTTTGAAATTTTATAATCTCCTTCTGTCGGTCCTTGTGGATTTTTCTTACTCACCAAACTGTCCTTTTCGGGGTTATACCAATCAAAAACCCATTCGCCAACATTTCCTGTCATATCATATAGTCCAAGTTCATTAGATTTAAGAAGTCCAACTTTATGAAATGTGCTGTCTGAGTTTTCTTTTACCCAACCTACTTCAATCGGATTATTGCCACCACTATATTTATACCCTTTTGTGTTTTTACCCCCTTTGGCTGCATATTCCCATTCTGCTTCTGTTGGAAGTCTTCCACCTACCCATTTTGCAAATTCATTTGCTTCGTCCCAAGTCGCAAGCATAGGATTTTCGTCAATCCATTTATAATATACTTTAATTCCGTGTGCACTTTCAATAGGTGCATCAGGCATTTTTCCGCCTGTTGCTTCACAAAATTCTCTAAATTGTTTGACGGTTATTTCATATTTACTAATGTAAAAGTCGTCCAGTTCAACAATTCTATGAGGACTTGTAAAACCATTTATCGTGTCGCCTTTGGGACTAATAATAATCTGATTTTTACCTTGCTCAAAAGTACCTCCTTCAACAAAAATCCAGTCAATTTTGTCTTGACTGTGTCTGCAAGAAGTAAATAATAATAATAATAAGCCAACTAAAAATGTTAATATCAATTTTGTCATAATTGTCTGTTTAAAATTACTGGCAACATAACTATATGGGTAATAATGAGTGCGCCACCACCTTTGCCTTTAAATGTAATAGCCAGACGTATTTTGTAGCAGTTGTTGCCGAGTGAATATCTTGTACAGGATTTTCTTCAAGCCCGTCTAAAAGTTTGATGTACTCTGTTTTAAAGGATGGATATTTTCTCACCAATCGCATAAGCTTTTTGTCAAACTCAGGTATCGTAAGTATTTTAAATCTCATTCAAAAATTCTCTTGCAGCACGATCTTTCATTGCTCCTGCTTTTATAAGTTTTACTTCTTCCACGGCCTGCTGCAATTCAATCAGCAAAAGCGGCTTTTTTTCTTGGTGTCTTTTTTTACCGAAGTTGTTTTTACATAAGAAATATCGTTCAGTACTTCCATCAATCCTGCAGCTTTTTCGTCGGGTATTTCTAACATAATTTTCATGCTATAAAATTACAGGTTAATCGCCTTCCATAAAATCGTCCAGGTTTCTACGCTCCTTTTTGGTGGGGCGACCAATCTTGCTAAGTCGTTTACCACTATAGAAGGAGGCTGCCTGAACTTTTGCTTTTTCTAGTTCTTCCGCTGGTGTAAGATCGGCATAATTTTTTATGGCTTCTTCATATTTTACACGGGTATGTAACAGGCTGATGACTTTGATCACCCATTTTCTACCTTCGGTACGAATCTCGTAGATATCTCCCAGATGAACATTTTTTCCTGGCTTTGCCGAATCTTCATTGTATTTCACTTTGCCACTATTGCAGGCATCCGTTGCCAGTCTTCTGGTTTTGAACAGGCGAATGGACCAAAGGTATTTGTCCAGCCGTAGTTTCTCTTTATCTGTCATTGATTCAAAAGTAATAGGTAGATGGTAAAATAGCCAGCGTAGTAAAACACGACATTCTTTTTATCAATATTTCTTTTTTTCTGCCCAAAGTTCATTGAATGACTTTTTTGGAAATTTCAGAGGGCTTCTGTTTTTAGTCCAGACACCAGCAATGGAGTTGATCATGGTAGATTTCATGTTTCCGTTTCCAATATTCATCCATTTGCGTTTAAGCATTGCCATCTTCCAAAACTTCCAAGCCATTTTTTCTGTAGCAGGAGCATAGCCGGCATGGGCGGCTTCGTGTCTGTTTTCGAGGAGCAGTTCATGTAGGTTGATGCGAACCGGACAAACCTCAGTACAATTGCCACAGAGGGATGAGGCATGGCTTAAATGTTTCCAATCTTTCATCCCTTTTAGATGAGGGGTGATAACGGATCCAATCGGGCCACTATAGGTGGTTGCATAAGTGTGACCGCCAATGTTTTTATACACCGGACATGCATTCAAGCATGCACCACACCGAATGCAATACAAGGCTTCTCTTACTTTTTCATTGGCCAATAGTTTTGTACGACCATTGTCTAATAGGATGATATACATTTCATCCGGACCATCCACCTCATTTGCCTGTCTGGGGCCGGTTACAATGGTACTGTAAGAAGTGACACGCTGGCCGGTTCCAAAAGTGGCAAGCATGGGCCAGAACAAAGCCAGATCGGTCAATGATGAAATTACTTTTTCAATACCAACAATAACAATATGCGTTTTAGGCATGGAGCAACTCAGTCTGGCGTTACCTTCGTTTTCTGTAATAGCAATGCCACCAATGTCGGCAATTATGAAATTGGCTCCGGTAATGCCTACCTCGGCTTCGGCATATTTTTGTCTTAGTTTTTCTCTGGCTACCAGTGTTAACTGTTCAGCAGATAAGGATGGATCTGTTCCCAGTTTTTCTGCAAATAGTTTCGCAATGTCTCCTTTGCTTTTATGCATGGCAGGAGTTACAATGTGGTAAGGAGGTTCGTCATCCAACTGCTGAATGTATTCGCCCAGATCTGTTTCCACACTTTCTATCCCGTTTTCTTCAAGTTTTTTGTTCAGGTGGATTTCTTCGGTCACCATGCTCTTGCTTTTGACCACAGTTTTGCAGTTCTTATTTCTGCATATTGTCAGCACAACTTCATTGGCCTGAGCGGCATCTTCGCACCAAATTACCTTGCCACCCCTTGAACTGATTTGAGCTTCAAAGTTCTCGAGTTGCAGATCAAGGGTTTCAATGGCTTTCCATTTTAAGTTCTTGGCTCGCATTCTGGCCAGCTCCACATCATCAAATTGTTTCTTTCCTCCGGGTACGGATTTGTTGTATTTTGAGATATTGAAATTGATGACCTGGCGATGATCTCTGTCTGCGGCTTTTTGTTTACTGGCTTTGCCAAAAATATCGGATGTGTGAGACATGTAATTGTTTTTGGATTAGTTTGAACAACACTATTTTTCTTGTTTATGCATGGCTACTGCTTGGTCTAAAGCTTCGTAAAACGCTTCACCATATTTTCGAATCAGGGGTTCTTTCAAAAATGCATGAACCGGAACTTTTAGCTTTTCGCCAAGCGCACAACCCGGACTGCAAAGCTTTTCCCTTGGTTCGTAATTCAGTCTTTCATAGTCTCCATGAACTCCTTTATATGCTATGATGGGGTACAAATGGCAGCTAATTGGTTTTTTCCAGAAAATTTTTCCTTCATTATAAGCCTGTTCAAATGCGCATTTTATCAATCCGTTTTTTTCACGAAAAGCATACACACATATTTCATTATCGCTTGCCAATGTAGGCGTTACCCATCCAAATTCTTCGCTAAAGGAATAAAAGCCGCTTTGTTCAACTTCCTTTATGGCATCTTCGGTCATATAGGATTTAATGATTTCAAAATGGTTTTCTACTTCCTTTAATTCCGCTTCTGTTAATGGGGCACCAGCATCACCTTCTTCGCAACATCCACCTTTGCATTTAGATAAATCACATACAAATTGTGCCTCGGCGATGTCATCACTTATTATTTTGTTTTCAATTATTATCATGGTACTTACTGAAGCTAAAATATCTTCTTATTAATATATAAAAATAGGGATTAGATTGATTGAATTTGATATCCAAACCCGAACAAAGGTATCAAATTAATGTGCTGGGATTTTTTAAAATGAAATAGTTTTTATTGAGACTGAGTAAGGCTGCTGTGGTAATTTGTAATTTTATCACTGAATCAGGCAATGTTTAAAACTTTCGGAATTAATTGTTTATGTGTAGAGATGGATTATTTGATCTCACCATCCTAGAAATATTGTTTAGGTAGTTAGTGCATTCGATGTCGGACAGCCAGGTGGTCATGATAGGGGATTTTGGCACTGGCAGTACTTTGAGTAAAAATTATAGGGGACTAAACTTGGTGAAACAATAGTTCATATCGATGAAAGACATTTCAAACAATGTTGTTCTTTTCAAACATTGCCGATATGCAGAATGGTTCTCATCTCAGTTAAAAGTTAGACTGAGTATAGTGAAGAACTTGATCAACTATACTTTTGCCTGTATCACTACTTTAACCTGTTTTACCCGGTTGCGTTCCATATCGAGTACAGTAAACTCAAAATCACCACTAACCAATATGCTATTTGCCTGAGGTAGGTCTCCAGATATTTCATTAATCAAACCGCCAAGCGATTCGTTGTCACCACGCACTTTGTCGAAAGTGTTCACGGGTATCTGCAAGGTTTTACAAACATCGTGCAACATGGTGCTGCCTTCAAAAATATAAGTATTGTCATCCAGTTTTTTACTTAGCTCTTCATCTTCATCAAACTCATCTTTTATATCACCTATTACTTCTTCCAAAATATCTTCCAATGTAACAATGCCACTGGTGCCTCCAAACTCATCCACCACAATGGCAAAATGCAAATGTTTGTTTTGAAACTCAATCAATAGATCCTCAATTAATTTGGAGTCAGGAACAAAAAAAGGTGGTCGTATCACACCATGCCAGTCAAAGTCTGGATTCTGCAAATGAGGAACCAGATCCTTGATATTGATGATACCCTCAATTTCATCCAGGTTTTCTTTATAAACCGGTAATCTGGAAAAGTGCAATTCTTCAATCTTTTGAATCAGCGCACCAAAAGGAGTATTGTAATCAATTCCACTTACATAAAGCCGGCTTTTCATTACTTTTCGAACCGATATTTTCCCAAATTTCACTATACTCTTCATGATGTTTTTTTCCTCCTGAGAGGCTTCTTCATCCGGTTGAATATCTATGGCTTCATCAAATTGTTGCAAACTGGTCTCCTCAGCCAGATCGGTGCCAAAGGATTTGCCCATTTCGTCTGCTACCGACACAATCCCTTTGCTGATACGTCTGAACACTAGATGAATGATTTCAACCACCACGATTAGTATGGGCCATTCATAGGCAAATCGCAAACTGTTTTGCCTTGCCCATACCCTTGGAAATATTTCCAAAGGAAAAAGTATCAGAAAAGCAATGGCTAACCATTTTCCTACTATAGCATACCAAGTATGAAGATAGGTAGGAGGGGTGTATAAATTGATCAGATAGTTGGTTAAAATGATCAGGCAAATATTTAGAATAGTTTTAGAAATGAGCATAGAGGTGTAAAGCTCCTTTGGCTCTTCCAGTAGATTGATTATGCGACGTGCAGAGGGTTGTTGCTTGGTTTTTAAGATGTCCAAATCCTTATCCGATAATGAAAAAACGGCAGCCTGAGATCCGGAAACAGAAAAGGACAGAAAGATGAGCAATAACATACCAACCACTAAAAAAGTGCTGCTTTGAGTGCTTGGTTCTATTTGACCCAGGCTCTGGAGTAGAGTGGCATTTGGTAAGGTAAACAAGGTATAATTTATTGATGAAGCCGAAAATTAAAACTATTTCTTAGATCGTGGAAAATGATTTTTTTAAAAACCAATAGAAGGGTTTTCTCCCTCGTTACTTGCAGTATGGGATTCTCCAGAATCATGTTCATGCGGCATGCCATCTACTTTTTTATCCAGCATGATGAGGTTTTCGCCTACCACTTCTGTTATGTATTTTTTAGCACCGTCTTTATCTTCCCAACTTCTGGTTCGTAATCTTCCTTCTATATAGACCAAGCTGGATTTGTGTAAAAACTTATGTGCCAAATCTGCCAAACCTCGCCACAATACTACCGTGTGCCATTCAGTTTGTGAAACCAATTTGCCAGAACGATCTTTAAATGTTTCCGTAGTAGCCAGGGGAAATTTTGCTACTGCAATATTTCCTTCCAATGTTTGTACTTCGGGATCTTTACCTAAATTTCCAATCAACATGACCTTGTTAACGCCTCTCATAATTATTGTTTTTCCTGATGAACTTTTTGCTTATCTAATGCGGATTAAAATTAGAAGATTTTAAGCATTTGAAAAAAATAATTAAAGTCGATCTGGTTTATAGGTTATAAAGGTGATTTGGTTGAAATAGGATTGATATACTCTTGTAAAAATGAATTAATGATTTTAGGGAAAGCGAATGTTTTTAAGTCCTTCCGGGTTATCCAGATATAATCATTTGAGGCATTTGATTGGAGAGGTACAATAGCTTTGAAAAATACAGCATGAATAGTTTGATGTGTAAGTATTTGATTGAACTCCTTTTCAATTTTTTGTAAGCGAATATTTCTGGGAATCCAGTCGTTTTGAACAAGTGTGTCGGTGATTTCCTGACTGGAATATTTTCGGGAGGTTTCAATCATGGGAAACTCAAACAGGTGCCTCCAGATATCATTTTTTGTTCTTTGTTTTATGGCGATTTTCTTTCGGTGTTCGAGGATAAAAAAATTGAAATAGCGATGGGTTTTTAGAATTCTTTTTTTCTTGACTGGTAGTTTTTCAATATTGTTAGTTAGATAGGCTTTGCAAAACTTGTTAAAAATACAGGTATCGCAAACAGGGTTTGTTGGCTTACAAACCGTCGCACCAAAATCCATAATAGCCTGATTATGGTCACCGGGTTTTTGAATATTCAATAATGTATTAGCCAGTTTTTCGAATGTCTTTTTCCCCTCGCTGCTATCAATGGGATCAGTGATATAAAAAACCCTGGATAGCACTCGATGCACATTGCCGTCCACCACGGCACACGGTGCGTTGAAAGCAAAGGAGGCAATAGCTGCGGCGGTGTAGGGTCCAATTCCTTTTAGTTTTATTATCTCTTCATAATGATTAGGGAATATATCATTTTTGTCCTCATGAATGCATTTTGCTGTTGCAATCAAGTTTCTACATCTGGAATAATATCCCAGCCCCTCCCAAAGTTTAAAAACCTCATTTTCATTTGCTAAGGCAAGGTCTTTGATGGTTGGATATTTTTTAATGAATCGGTTATAGTAATCCAATCCTTGTTCCACCCTTGTTTGTTGAAGAATTATTTCACTAATCCAGATTCTGTATGGGTCGTTTTCTCCTTTCCAAGGCATTTTTCGTTTGTTTTGTGTATCATTCCATAACAAAAGAATTTTGCTGAAATTGTTGATATTCAAAATATTATGTATTACTTTGCTCAATAAGATAAATTATTTTTTGTAAAACTATTGATTTGGATTAAAAAATGTTTATAACTTAGAAGTAGAATGCATAATAAACTGAGTTACAGTTTGATTTAATAAAAATTTAAACACTTATCATTTATGCGAAAAGCTGACTTAGTAAACAAGATTTCGGATAAAACAGGTATCTCCAAAGTGGATGTACTAGTAACGCTGGAAACGATGTTTAAGGAAGTAAAAGACACTTTGGCATCGGGCGAAAATATTTATATACGTGGTTTTGGTAGCTTCATCACAAAGAAAAGAGCGGCTAAAATTGGGCGTAATATAAAAAAGAATGTTGCTGTTCATATCCCTGAACATTATATTCCTGCATTTAAGCCGGCAAGGGAGTTTAATATCGAAGTAAAGAAACTTAAAGAACCCAAACCGGATGAAGGTCCTGGGAAAGATTAAACTGTAGGAACTCTTGTTTTTTGTAAACATTATTTTTTGTTTGAAAAATTCTTTTTAAACAATTTGTACTGTATTGGGGTTAAGTTTGCAATCCAAATTTTTTTTAAATTGTGAAGAAGCCTCAATTTGTTACAATAATAGTTGCAGTTTTTGCTGTGGGTCTGCTTTGGGCATTTGGCAAAACAGTAAATAAAAACGCTAACCTTCACAAAGGTCATGACCATGACAATCCCTCGCAAAACGCATCAGAAGGTGTTTTAACGTCTTCTTTTTCAATAGATAGTGCAATTGCAAATGCCACCAGCGCTTTGTCAAAATCCAATATTGAAAGCATAAATAATTTGAAGGCGGAGTTGTCGAAAACCAAAGAGCCCTCTCAAAAAGCGCATGTTTTTCATCAGCTATCCAGGTTTTGGAAAGAGACTGGAAAATCATTTATTCCGTTTGCTTGGTATACTGCCGAAGGAGCAAGGTTGGAAAATTCAGAAAAAAACCTCAATTTCGCAGGCCAATTGTTTTTAGACAATCTGCAACAGGTGGAAGATGGGGACCTGAGAAGATGGATGGCGTTGCAGGCAAAAGATTTGTTAGAAAGTTCTTTGAAGTTGAATCCCGATAATGATTCTGCCAAAGTTGGTATTGGCGCTACCTATCTTTTTGGAGGTATTTCTGCAGCACCTATGCAGGGTATCTCAAAGATTAGAGAGGTTGTAAATCGGGACAGTACAAATGTCTATGCTCAAATGACGCTGGCAATGGGGTCATTGATGAGTGGACAAGCTGATCTTGCAAGACAAAGATTGGAAACCATTCATCACATAGATAGTAAGAATGTGCAGGCGATATTGCTTCTTGCAGATCTTTTTGAAAAGCAGGGAGATAAGACCTCTGCAGTAAAATGGTATGAAAAAGCAATTCCCCTTAGTTCTGAACATCCTCAGATGAGAGCAGAACTGGAAAAAAGGGTGCTTGCTTTGAAACAGTAGATATTTTCAGATTTATTTAATAAACTATATTTAAAATTATTCATTATGCCTTGTGGTAAAAAAAGAAAACGTCATAAAATAGCAACTCATAAGCGTAAAAAAAGATTGAGAAAAAACCGTCATAAAAAGAAATAGATTTTCTTTTTTCAAAAACATATTGGCATAAACCCCGTATAATTTTTGCTACGGGGTTTGTGCAATTACTTACGTTTTCGGCCACTTTATTGTTATATGCATTTCCCATCCTGCAAATGCCATATTACTTTCTGCCTGCATGAAACGCTAAAGTAGTCAGGTTTTATATATAGGCATAGGAATATATTCACATTTTTGATGAATAAAGAAATTGTAATTAATGCAGCTCCTACCGGTGTTGAAATAGCTCTTTTAGAAGATAAGAAACTGGTAGAATTGCATAACGAAAAAAGTGATGCCCGCTTTGCAGTCGGCGATTTGTACCTAGGAAAGGTAAAACGCCTGATGCCGGGTTTGAATGCAGCATTTATCGATGTTGGTTTTGAGAAAGATGCGTTTTTGCATTATACTGACCTAAGTCCGTATGCAAAATCGCTATTAAAATTTACCAATCTGTCCATTAATGCAAACAATGGTAGTCCGCTTGATTTTTCTAAATTCGAAGTGGAACCGGAGATTGTAAAAACGGGTAAGATAAATGAAGTATTAGGTGGAAAACCGCATGTGCTGGTTCAAATTCTTAAGGAGCCCATTGCATCCAAAGGACCTAGGCTTAGCTGTGAACTGTCATTGCCAGGCAGGTTTGTAGTAATAACACCTTTTAATAATATTGTCGCTGTTTCCAAAAAAATTCATTCTTCTGAAGAAAGGAAACGACTGCAAAAAATTATTGAGGCTGTTAAACCAAAGAACTTTGGAGTAATTGTTAGAACGGCAGCAGAAGGAAAAAATACAGCTGAGCTTTATGAGGATTTGGCAAATCTGGTCAATATCTGGAATACAGTACAACAGAATTTGAAAGGGGCTGTTCCTCCCACCAAAATATTTAGTGAGCAAAATAAAACCAATAGCATTCTGCGTGATTTGCTAAGTGCTGACTATAATCGCATCATTACCAACGATAAAAATATTTTCAACGAAACTAAAAATTATCTTCTTCGAATAGCTCCAGAGAAGGCAGAAATTGTCAATCAGGCGCAGGGAAATGTTTTTGACTCACTGGGGATTACAAAACAAGTGAAGGGGTCGTTTGGAAAAACTGTTACTCTGAATAGTGGTGCCTACCTAATTATAGAACACACTGAAGCTTTGCATGTCATAGATGTGAATAGCGGCTATAAAAATGTTGGTAATAATCAGGAACAGAATGCCCTTGAAACTAATCTGGAGGCTGCTGCTGAAATAGCAAGACAATTGCGACTCAGAGATATCGGTGGAATTATTGTAGTAGATTTCATAGATATGAAATTGTCGGAAAACAAGAAATTGTTATTAGACAAGATGGAGGAAGTGATGAATGCCGATAGAGCCAAGCATTCAGTTTTGCCTATTTCTAAGTTTGGATTAATGCAAATTACCCGGCAAAGAATGAGGCCAGAAGTGAGCATAAACACACAGGAGCTTTGCCCATCCTGCAATGGTTCGGGAAAGATTTCTTCGACCATTGTGCTGGAAGATGAGATTGAAAAAAATCTTAATTACCTGATTACACACCGTCACAAAAATCTAAAGATTGTTGTGCATCCGATAATTTATTCCTATCTCACCAAAGGATTATGGTGGACCAGTAAGATAGCTAAGTGGAATAAGAAGTTTGGACAGAAAACCAGAATCGATAAGGACTCTGCCTACCAATTTACAGAATATCATTTTTTTGATGCCTTGGACGAGGAAATAAAATTCTAACCAAAAGTTGGATGGGTCTGGTGCTAATTCTTATTTATTAAAAATCGAAAAGACTTTAGGTGATTCGTTTTGATGGCCTCAAGAATTTTGTGTTTTTTAGATGTAATGGTATTGCGGTTGACTAGTTCATGTGCCTGGCAGAAATCATCAACCGTATCTACGCTTGCAATTACCTCATGTAACATTTCAATTTTACAGGGTATTTGATTTGTTCTGTATTGCCTTGTATTTGACACTATTATTATATCCCTGAGATTCTTGTTCATATCAGCTGCAAATACTAAATTGAATTTGCCAATCGTAAATTTAATTATTTTACAATTAAATTTAAGCAAATTTTGTTAGGGTTTACTTAATATAGGTGATGGTAATAAATGCGAACTCCAAAAAAATTCGAATTCTTTTAGCTCCTTTAGATTGGGGACTTGGGCACACTACCCGCTGTATTCCTATTATCAGAGCACTGATAAACAGGGAGATAGAAGTGGTTTTAGCGGGCAATGAAGTTCAAAAGCAGATTATATTATCGGAATTTCCACAATGTCATTTTCTTTATTTGAAAGGTTACGATATACGTTATAGTCAAAGAAAAATATTACTGCCTTTTAAACTTCTGATCCAAATTCCAAAAATTCTTTCAGTTGTAAAAAGAGAGAATTCATGGTTAAAAATGATTGTCAAAAAATTTCGAATTGATGGCGTGATTAGTGATAATAGATTCGGATTGTTCCATAAAGAATTACCCTCATGTTTTATCACGCATCAATTGCAGATTCAGACCAGAATGGGGTCTGTGGCTAATAAGCTGGTTAGAAAACTGAATTATTATATTATCAATAAATTTTCACAGTGCTGGATTCCAGATTTTGAGGGAGATGAAAATCTAGCTGGAATATTAGCTCATCCTCCTAAGCTACCCGATACCACTTGCATTTATTTGGGTGGGTTGTCTCGAATTAATTCTTGTGCTTCCGATTGCAGCAAAGATGGGTTACTAATCCTGATATCTGGACCAGAACCTCAGCGAAGTCTGTTTGAGAAAAAGATCTTTGATCAAGTTTGTTTAATCGATGACAAAATCACTATTATTCGTGGATTGCCTGGAGAATCAGATGTTCCGAATTTGGGCACTAATGTTATCGTTTTTAATCATTTGTCTGCCGAAGAAATGAATGTGGAGTTTGCCAAAGCTACCTACATTATTTGTCGAAGTGGGTATAGCTCAGTAATGGATATTAATGCTGTGAAGGCTCACTCAATTCTGATACCCACTCCAGGTCAAACCGAACAAGAATACCTTGCACAGTATTTAATGAATAAGCACTTTGCTATTTGCGAAAATCAAGCAAATTTTGATCTGCCAAAACTGCTGGAAAAAGCCAGTAGCTTTTCCTATGACGGGTTTATTCAAAATAGGGAACAGTATCTGTCAAAAGCCATCGATGGGTTTTTAAAGAAGTGCATCAATAATCGTGATGCAATCCTTTAATTTTTTGAGATTAGAATTTTACCATAAACCCTATACCCAACATTGATTTGATTTGTGTTCCTGGCGAATCATGATTTGTACCAAAAAGTTTGATATCGTCATCATAGATCATATCCAAACTATAGGTCAGCGATAAAGCCTTAGAAAGTTTCATATTAATCATATTTGTCCAATAAATATCAATGTTTTTGGGATTTTTCAGGTAATTGGAGTATAAGTCTAAACGGCTTTTATAGGTGAAGGTTTTTCGCAACTCTTTCATATAATTTAACGAGGCAAATGCACCAAATTCTGCACGAGAATTTTTACCCTTGTCCACCCCATAGGCACCGATGGATGCGAGTGAATCATTTTTTACAATTATCCATCTTGCTGTAACCGGGGACATAAATGCTGAAAAATCTTTATTGGGTTTCCAGCCTATACCCGGACTAATCAAAACATAGGCAGGTGCTAAAAAACTGGAGCTAAATGTTCTCTTGCCTTTACTATCGTAAGTGTACCCCTTAAACATCTGTGAACGAAAGTTGAATAAGGCTCCTAGGTCCCATTTGGGAGCAATATCATATCCATATTTGGAAACCAGGTCAATTCGGTCATCATTTTTTCTACTCCCTAGTGAAGTTGCTTTTATGTAACCAAGGTTTAGGTCTAATGTGTTGTCCCAGTTGTGGCGATTCTTTTTGTAGAATGCATATAATCCAACATTTGAGTTGATTGCAAGGGAAAATTTATCTCCACCTGCCGCCCAATTACTTAAAGATCCTTGGGCCGCATTTAGTCCGATGAATCCACCAGTCTTCCAGGTTTTGAGCGTTGTATCGGTTGGGTCTTTTTTTATAGTCTTTTGAGATTCTGATTTCAGATTTTGTACAGATTTGTCTTGAGCTAAGCTAATGATGCTTAGGCATAATAATGAAGCGATTAGAAATAATTTCATTTTTGATAAAGTTTCGGCAAAAATAGTTTTGAATATTATATAAGATGCTTAAATTTTGATATATTTGAAATTGGGGGTTATATCCTATTAACGATTGTATTACTGGTATTTCTGAATTTCAAGCAATATAGATATAATGAAATTTCATTGCGACAGTGTGAAATTGACGGTCAAAAAAGCTGTCGGGAGAGGGATCGAATGCGCCGAGGCACACAGTTGGCAAAACAAAAGTTTTTTGAAAAAAAAACCTTCGCTCACAAGAACGAAGGTCAAAAAAGCTGTAGGGGGAGGGGTCGAATGCGCCGCGGCGCACAGTTGGCAAAACAAAAGTTTTTTGAAAAAAAACCTTGGCTCACAAGAACGAAGGTCAGAAAAAGTTGTAGGGGGAGGGATCGAATGCGCCGCGGCGCACAGTTGGCAAAACAAAAGGTTTTTGAAAAAAAAACCTTCGCTCATAAGAACGAAGGTCAAAAAAAGCTGTAGGGGGAGGGGTCGAATGCGCCGCGGCGCACAGTTGGCAAAACAAAAGTTTTTTAAAAAAAAACCTTCGCTCACAAGAACGAAGGTCAAAAAAAGCTGTAGGGGGAGGGGTCGAACCTCCACGAGGCAGTTAGCATCAACGCAAAGTTTAGTGGTCAATCCTGGTCGGCCTGACGGTCGGCTCTATGCTGTGTTTATCCCGTACTCCTCACCCTCGAGACAAGAGGGCATGTCTGCCAAAAATTTCATCACCCCACAATATTAAGATCTTTGTCTGAAGATTTATTTTCAGACTTTGATAAAACAAAAATAAAGAATTTCGGTTGATTGTTCCAAAAGTGTAAACAAATATTTTTAAAATATAGTAAATATCTAAAATAATGCTATTTTCGTTAGAAATATTAAAATTAAACTATTTTAAATGAATCCAAAATTGAATCTTGACAAACTGGACCTGCAAATAATTGAGCACATGATGAGTGATGCAGAGATTTCTTATGCGGATTTGGGTAAAAAATTATTTGTATCAGGAGGCACCATTCATGTTCGAATAAAAAAACTCCAAAAGGATGGTGTAGTAAAAGGAACCAGATTGAATCCTGATTTAAAATTATTGGGTTATGACGTGATTGCTTTTATTGGGATCTATCTTAGAGAAAGTTCCTTATATGATTCCGTAGCAAAAGAGCTTTATAAAATTAAGGAAATAGTTCGCCTAAATTATACCACAGGGAACTATAGCATGTTTGCAGAAATTGTTTGTAAGGATATTACAGAACTAAGGGAGGTGTTACATGAAAAATTGCAAAAAATTAAAGGAATTGAAAGAACAGAGACCTTTATTTCTTTGGAGGAAAGTTTTTCTAGAAGTGTAAAAATCTTATCCTGATGAATTTGTAATTCATAAAGCACTTATAAGGTTTAAAAACTCCGCTTCGCTGATGATGTTAATCGTGCCTAGTTTTTTCGCTTTTTCCAATTTACTACCTGCATCCTCCCCTACAATCAAATAATTTAATTTGGCGCTTACTCCACTTAGAATTTTTCCACCTTTTGCTTCTGCTATTGCTTCTGCATCCGATCTTTTAAGCGTAGGTAATGTACCTGTAAATAAAAAACTAAGGCCATTTAATCCTCCGGAAGCTGAAACAGGTTTTTTTTCATTTTTCATCTGCACCCCCAGGTTTTGCAGTTCTTCCAGCATGTTTACATTGGCCTTACTACTAAAAAAATGAACGATACTGCCCGCAACTTTTGGCCCAATGTCTTCCAGCGATTGCAACTCTTCCAGTGAAAAATTCTTAAGATCAAAAAGATGTTCTACTTTTTGAGCTAATACTTTGGCGGTGGTTTCTCCTACAAATCTAATACCCAGTGCAAAAATCAAGCGGTTTAAAGGCTGGCTTTTGCTTTGTTCAATGGCTCCTTTTAATTTGTCTATTGATTTTTTCCCAAATCCTTCTAACTGACTGATTGCATCATAATCCAGATTATAAATACCGGGTATATCTTTTAGATATCCCAGCTCATAAAATTTTTTAATATTGGCCTCACCCAATCCCCGGATGTCCAATGCATCCTTACTCACAAAATGGATCATTCGTTCCATTACCTGTGCACTACACTCTATATTTATACACCTCCAGACAGCCTCTCCTTCCTCCTTAAATAATCTACTAGTACAAACCGGGCAATGCTCCGGAAACTCAATCGGCCGCTCGTTTCCAGTCCTCAGTTCCGACAAAGATTTTACTATGTAAGGAATCACATCGCCTGCACGTTCCACCAGCACAGTATCGCCAATCATTAAATCTTTTTCTTTAATAATGTCTTCATTGAAAAGCGAAATAGAACTAACCGTAACACCTCCAATATAAACAGGATCTATTTTAGCTACCGGGGTGATAGAACCAGTGCGCCCTACCTGAAATTCCACATTCAATAATTTACTAGTTCCCTGTCTGGCCTTAAACTTGAATGCCATTGCCCACCGTGGATGGTGTGATGTCATTCCCAATTCTTCCTGAATCGCCACATGATTAACCTTTACCACCATGCCATCTATCTCATAAGGAAGATCATCTCTTTCTTGTTCATAGGCTTGACAAAACGCAACGACCTCGTTTATGTTTTGACAAAGTCGCATTTCACGTACAGGACTTCTGAAACCCAGTTCCCACAACAGTTTCAGTGCCTCATGGTGAGTGCCTAAAGCTTTGGGTTCTTCATGTCCGGGAAGTAGTGTAAACGAACTGATGAAATAAACAAATGCTTCCAGATTTCTTCTTTTTACTTCCGATGGATCTTTGATTCTTAACGAACCGGTTGCGGCATTTCTTGGATTAGCCAATGGTGCCAAACCTTTTTCCATCAGACTTTCATTGTACTGCTTGAAACTAGTTTTATTCATTAACACCTCCCCGCGAATTTCTACCTGCTGCAAGCCATGCCTGCTAAAGTTGGCGGACAAAGGAACCGATCCAATCTGCTTTATATTGGTAGTTATATCATCGCCTTCAATCCCATTTCCACGCGTGGCACCCCGAACCAAAAAATCATTTTCATAAATCAATGAAATACCGCCCCCATCAAACTTTGGCTCTACACAATATTCAATATTTTCTAGTTTCGACAATTGTTTAGCTCTTCGGTCAAAGTCATTCAGGTCGGCTTCATTGTACGAGTTGTCCAATGACAGCATGGGTACCAAATGGGGAACAGTAACAAAGTTTCCGCTTAATTCTTTTCCTACTCGCTGTGTGGGGGAGTCCTTTGTAATCCAGTCTGGATATGCCTTTTCGGATCTCTCTAATAGTTTATACAACTGATCATATTCTCCATCAGCTAAATATGGATCATTTAAAACATAATATCGGTATTCGTGAAAACGCAGCACAGTCCTCAGTGCTTCAGTATTTTTTTCAGAAATAAGAATATCGGCATTTTCCTTCAGCAATACTCTTGAAGCCTCTTGTAGGGATATAGTTTGTTCTTTGTTGTACATACCATCATTTATCAGCGACTAAAATAATACAAAATTATTCGAGTACCACCTGATTTTTTTTTATGAACCCAACTACAGTACTACTATCATCGGTCTTGCGTCGCACTCTTCCACAGTTGAATATATACTGTACAGTTTGCTACAAAATAAACCCAACCTTTATAGAAATTTGCTGCATGTAATTATTGATTCATCATAAAGTTTGAAAATAAATGATATTCGCCCGGAGCTAGCGTAACAGTAAATGAACTGCCGGCCAGGTTAAAAGATTTGTTGTTGTCCATCACGTCATACCAGATTCCTGCACTTCCCATACTCAACGTGGCATTTTGAGGTACCACATCAAAGTTTCCAACAACCACAAAGGTCTTAGCACCTTCTTTCAGGTTGATATATTTAAATCCACTATTTAGAATGTAGCTGTAATTGCTGGTGGAAAAAATGCTGTTTTTAGTTTTTAGTTTGATCAATTTTGCATATACATTTTTTAATGCGACTCTGTCCGGATTGGTATTGTAAGTCCAAAGTACCGGTTTCTCTCCTGTTCTGCCATTTTCATTGATAGAAATATCATAACCCAACTCTCCAAACTGCCAGATCATTTTTGGACCCGGAATGGCAAATAGAAATGCTGCCGCCAACTCTTGTCTTTTTAAAGCCGTGCTTAGGTTTTTAATATTGTAACCCGAAGCAGCATTGCCATAGGTCAGGTTCTTAAACATTAGTCTTTCCTCATCGTGGCTTTCCATGTAAGTGATTAATCCATCAGCATTGGTAAAGCCATGTGTTTTATAGTCACTTCTTTTTAAATCTGATTTATCGTTTTCTAACCAACCCATAGTAGCTTCATTAAAATTGCCGTTTAGATTATTCCACATCATCATGCCCTCTCCGGCCAGTTCTTTTTCTTCCTTGTCCTCGCAAAAATGTTCCAGAATAACATAAGCTGATGGGTCTTTGGCTTTGATATGATTATTATAATCTTTTAGAATCGCAATTCTGTCTGGATCATACACACCCATTTGCTCTACCGAAGAAGTTTGGTTTTGTGTAAACCCTTTTGTGAAATCAAATCTGTAGCCATCTATTTTGTATTCCTGTAACCAAAAGTCCAGCACATTTTTTACAAAGGTTTTTGTAGCGGGACTGTCATGGTTAAAATCATAACCAAATGTAATGGCACTATGTGGGGCTACGGTATTGTACCAGGGACTTTTTGTGGCAGGTCGGTTATTGGCTCCATCCCAATACAGTTGTGCCATTGGCGACAGACTCATGGAGTGGTTAAAAACCACATCCAGAATAACAGCAATCCCTTTACTATGGCAGAGGTCAATGAATTTTTGAAGGTCTTGTTTGTTGCCATAATATTTATCAGGAGCAAAATAAAAATCAGGATTATAACCCCAACTGGAATTGCCTTCAAACTCATTCACGGGCATCAGCTCAACAGCGTTTACTCCCAGGTTGCTCAGGTAGGAAACCGTGTCGGCCATGGTTTTAAAATTGTTGCTGCCTAAAAAATCTCTCACTAAAAGTTCATAAATAACCAAATTGTTTTTGGCGGGCCTGGTTAGGTTGTGCTGCCAATTATAAACTGTTTGATTGCCTTTAAAGGTACTTACTATTCCGGTAGTTTTTCCCAAAGGGTAAATGCCAAAGTTTGAATTGTTTGTCCCGGGAATTTGACTGTCAGAACCAGGGTCTAATACTTTTTCGGTATAAGGATCGGCTATTTTCAAATTACCTTCTACCCAAAACTGGTAGGTATATTCTTTATTTGGATCCAGTCCATCTATCTGTACCCACCAGGTGTTTCCATCGGGTGTTCGTTTCATAAAAGAATTTGAAGTGGCTTTCCATTCATTGAAATCACCTACGGCATACACATAGGTTTTTTCTGGAGCATAAAGAGCTAGAATCATAGAAGTGCCTCCATTTAAAAAAGTAATACCATTTTCATTGGCTCCGGTAGGCAAAGCTGCAGAAGCTACTGTCCCACTCCCAATAAATGTAAAGGACTCTTGCACGTTTCCATTGGCAAGTATTTTTACTGTCTGTTCACCCACATTAGATACAGTAGCCTTGCCGGTGATTTGTGTGGCGTTGGAAACCGTGGCAAATTCAATATCATTTATTGTTAGTTTTAAATTGGCAGACTGGGAAGCAATTCCTGTAACTTCTATTTGAGTGCCAACTGCAGCGTTTGAAATCAGAGGTGAAATTACAAGAGTTGGATTCATCTCTGGTCGTAAAAATCTGGCTTGAAGAGAGCCAGAGTATAGGGATAAAAAAATATCGCTTCCATCACTATTTCTGCCTACCAAAGAGCCGTCTCCATTTCTAAATAACATGGCAATTTTTTGTATTTGCTCAGAGGCAGGAACTCCAAAAAAACTCTGAGGAGTGATAGAAATGGTATAGGTGCCATTAGATTGTCGGGTCATTTTGGAAGAAGGATCTGGCGAATTGAAGGAAGAACTTTTTACGTACTTCCAGTCGCTTCCATTTTTGCTGATATTGGTGATTACCCCCCAGTGTACATAAATGTCCCCTGAAAAATTGTTTAGTACTCCGTTGCCTTTGGATGGGGTGAAGATTAAAGTGAAGGAATTGCCAGCGGAAGGAAAATCTTTGTCTGTGGTAATTAATCCAGTTTGAGTTACTGTTGTAACGGGCGGCTCCACAGGTGGTTCCACTTTTGGCTTTGTTACCGGGTCATCCTTTTTACAGGCAAAAAGGAATAACAAAAAAAGTATCGGCAAATAAAATCGTTTCATAATGTGTACTTAATACACAAATGTATAATTTTTTTAAGAAAAAAACTCAGAATCTGAATTCTTGATATAATTATTCTTTGGTACAGGCATATTCCCATTATTAATAGATTGGAAGTAACAAATTTGTGAATTGAATATTTTTGTAGCTTCTATTTCTTTGTTTCCTACCTGAGAAGGAGCATTCTTGTCATGGATCGAATGAAAGCCGGAAAGCAATATAGTTTTCTTTCGATTCATCGGTTGAATGCTTGAGATACGTAAAAATTTATTAGGTTTGTGTATATATAACACATTGTAAGTCATGTCCAAAAATCTGAATCTAAAAACGGCAGCTACTGAAAAAAGCAGCCATCTAGAATATTTTAAGATTGCTGTCTCGGTCGATTGTGTCATTTTTGGGTATGATGCAAAGGAGTTGAAAGTACTGTTGATTAAATCTGACTTGGAGGAGTTTTCAGGTTTGTATTCTCTATTGGGCGATTTGGTAAAACCAGATGAGGACTTGGATGCAGCATCCTACAGAGTGTTAAAAGAAAGAACTGATTTGGATGATGTATTCCTACAACAAGTTCACACTTTTGGAAGTATTGGCCGCCATCCATCTGGTCGAGTGGTGAGTACAGCCTATTACACGTTGATTAACCTTGAAAATCATAATCTAAATATCAATACCAATAATCTTTACTGGCATCCCGTTCGCACCATAAAAAAACTGGCATTTGATCATAAACTTATTTTGGATACCTGTCTAAATCTACTTCGAGGTCAAATCATGGACTTTCCGGTTGTTCACAATCTTCTACCTGAGAAATTTTCTTTGCGTGCTTTACAGGAATTGTATGAGTCTATTTTGGATACCCCATTAGATCGAAGAAATTTTAGAAAAAAAATAGCGCTAAAAAACTGGTTGCAGGAATTGGAGGAAATGGAGGATGATGTTTCTCACCGTCCGGGAAAACTGCACAAGTTCAAAACAAGAGCACTCAAACTGAATGAGTTAAAAAAAATATAAAAATTATTTTGACTTTGTGTACTTAATACACATAAACCACTTATCTTTGGAGTAGTTTTACATTCTTATTGTGTATTTAATACACATCATTGAAAATAACATTGTTTGTCTATGCTAAGAAAAAATGTCTTATTAGCGTTATTAACGTTAATTATGTCGGTTTGCAGCTACAGCTCCTTTGCGCAAACCAGAGAAATTACCGGATCGGTTTTGGATGATAAGTCCGGACAGTCAATTGCCGGAGTAACTGTTGTAGCAAAGGGTACCAATTTGGCTACGGTTACTAATGATGAGGGTAAGTTTCTGCTTAATGTGCCACAAAATGTGACGGTTCTACAATTTTCTTATGTGGGTTATCTCACAAAGGATGTGGCGATCACCGGCACTAATTTAAAGGTGCTTTTGTCCGCCTCCTTCAATCCAATGGAGAATGTAGTGGTCATTGCCTATGGTACCAGAAAGAAGACTGATCTGACTGGAGCCATCACTGCTGTGTCCGAAAAAGATTTCCAAAAAGGGAATATCAACTCTTCTGAGCAATTGCTGCAAGGAAAAGTTCCTGGCTTGGAAGTGACAACAGGTGGCGGTTCGGCAGGTGGCGGTAGTAAGATTCGTATCCGGGGTTCAGCTTCTCTAAATGCAAGTAATGACCCATTGATTGTGATAGATGGTGTGCCGGTTGAAGGCAATTCGGTTTCAGGTTCTGCCAACCTGTTGAACACTATCAATCCCAATGATATCGAAAGCATGAGTGTATTGAAAGATGCGTCTGCCACTGCGTTGTACGGTTCTCGAGCTACCAATGGGGTGATCATTATCACTACAAAGAAGGGGACGACCAGCAAGCCTCGTTTTAATTTTAATACAAAGGCGGCGGTTAGCCAAATCCCTAAGTATGTGGATGTTTTATCTGCCGATCAGGTAAGAGAAATTGTAAATGGTACTGGTAAAGCGAACTATATTGCTATGCTGGGAAATGAAAATACAAATTGGCAGAAAGAAATATATCAGGCTGCACTTGGATTGGATAATAACCTGAGTGTGTCTGGTAAGGCAAAAATAACTAATGGATTTAGTTTGCCCTATCGGGCATCTGCAGGATATCTAAATCAGGAAGGGATTTTGAAAACAAATAAATTCGACAGGGTTACAGGTTCCATCAACCTTTCTCCTAAGTTGTTGAACGATTATTTAAGTTTCAATATCAATGCCAAATATGCCAATACAAAAAACAGATTTGCGGATGAAGGTGCCATTGGCTCGGCAGTAAATTATGATCCCACCCAACCTGTGATGAGTGGTAATGAAAAATTTGGTGGTTATTATGAATGGGTGCAAAGCAATGGCGTATTGAATGGTATAGCCGCAAGAAATCCTGTTGCTATGTTAATGATGCGGAACAATAGTTCCAACGTAAATAGGTTTATTGGAAATGTGCAAATGGATTATAAAATGCACTTCCTGCCCGATTTGCATTTATTGGCAAATATAGGTATGGACAGATCAGAGGGAGGTGGATCTAGTATTTTGGATTCTAATGCAGCGGCATCTGTGCTCGGTTTTTCCGGTTTGGGAAATATGGTACAATACAAGCAAATCAAAAAAAGTCAGCTAGCTGATGTTCAGTTATTCTATCAGAAAAAGCTGGGAAATGGTAATGCTATTGATGTGTTGGTGGGGCATGGTTATCAGGATTTCTTTACGGATGATTTTAACTTTGCGCAAACTTATCTCAATGGTTCCATTGTTCCGGGTACAGTACCAGTAGATTCTTTTCTTCACAATGGTTTTGCAATAGAATCATATTTAGGTCGAGTGAATCTTACATTAGTGGATAATTTTCTTTTAACCGCATCAATTAGAAGGGATGCCAGTTCCAAGTTTTCGCCAGACAACCGGATTGGTTACTTTCCTGCTTTGGCCTTTGCATGGAAATTGAAAGATGCGTTATTCCAAAACAATACCGATATTTCTGATCTTAAGCTCAGGCTAGGTTGGGGTATTACGGGCCAACAGGATGGTATTAGTTATAACTACTATTTACCTCTTTACTACCAATCCAATTCAACAGCTCGTTACCAGTTTGGTGATGCCTTCTACTTCCCCTACCGACCCAGTGCTTACAATAAGGATTTGAAATGGGAAACCACTACTACTACCAATATTGGTTTGGATTATGGTTTCTATCGCAATCGCATCAATGGATCTATTGATTACTATGTTAAGAAAACTAAAGACTTGCTGAGTTATGTGGACATTGCTCCCGGTGCCAATTTTGATATTACTCAATTAAGAAATATTGGAAGCCTGGAAAACAAGGGTATCGAAATCTCCTTGAATACCGTACCAGTGGATCAAGAAAAACTTAGATGGGAACTGGGTTTCAATTTCACCTACAATACATCCAAAATCACTTCTTTGTATGCCCAAGGTACTAATGATGATTTTATAGGTATCGAAGTTGCTGGAATTAGTGGTGGTACTGGTAATAAAATAGGTGTACATGCTGTAGGAAAAACCCCTTTTACATTCCTTCCATTTAAGCAGGTTTATGGTGGGGATGGCAAACCTATCGAAGGATTGTATGAAGACCTGAACCGGGATGGAGTAATTTCTGATGCCGACAGGTATTATTATCAACATGCATCACCCAACTATTTGTTTGGCCTAAATACGACAGTTACCTACAATAAATTTAGTATTGGCCTAACCGGACATGGTATGGCGGGTAATTACCTGTACAATAACTATAATTCTAATTCGGCGGTTTTAAGAAGCATTGAAAACCCTGTATTGTTTATTGGCAACGCTGGTGTAAATTATCTGGAAACCCGTTTTGAAAACAACAGATATCAGTCCGACTATTATATTGAAAACGCCAGTTTCTTTAGAATTGACAATATAAACTTGGGTTATGATTTTGGAAAAATTGCGAATAATAAACTAGGACTTCGTTTAAACGCAAGCGTTCAAAATGTAGGCGTGATTACAAAGTATAGTGGCACCGACCCGGAGAACGCAAGTTCAAGTGGTATTGACAACAATATTTATCCTCGTCCCAGAATTTTTTCTATAGGTGCTAATCTTGATTTTTAATAATTGTAAATCCACATACAATGAAATTTAATTTAAAAGTTTTTTCGCTCATTATAACGGCAGGTTTGTTGCTATTAGCCTCCTGTTCCAAAAAGTTGGATTTATATCCATCCAATGCTAAATCGCCTTCAGAAATTTTTAGCAATGTCGACGGGTATAAATCAGTATTGGCAAAATTGTATAGTACATTATCCTTAACAGGAGCTTCCGGCCCCGCAGGTAGCCCCGATATTGCTGGTGGTCTGAACGAAGGGTCTCAGGTGGCATTTATTCGCTCTCTCTTTAATTTACAAGAATTGCCTACAGATGAAGCGGTAGTAGCCTGGAACGACCAGACTATTTGGGATTATCACAAACTAAGCTGGACCAGTGCCGATCCATTTTTAAAAGGTGCTTACGCAAGGCCCATCTGGAACATAACTCTGATAAATGAATACATGCGACAAGCTACTGATGAAGCTTTAGCTGCCAATGGTATTTCTGGTGATGCGGCTACGCAAGTAAAGAATACAAGAGGTGAGGCAAGATTTTTGCGTGCCTTTAATTATTGGGTGATGCTTGATCTTTTTGGCAAATCCACTTTCATCACGGAAGAAGATGGGGTTGGTTATTTTTTGCCAAAAGAAATCTCTAGAGCAGACTTGTTTAAGTACATAGAACAAGAGTTAAAAACAGCTGAAACCGAATTGGCTGCTATTAAAACGGCAGAGTATGGCCGCGTAGATCAGGGTGCTGCAGATGCCTTGTTGGCAAGACTGTATCTGAATGCGGGTGTTTATACCGGTACCACCAGATACAATGATGCCATCACTTATGCCAAAAAAGTGATTGCCGGTGGTTATTCGATGAATGCCAATTACAGGCAGGTGTTTATGGCGGACAATGACAAGACCAGTAAGAACGAAATGATTTTTGTTGCCACCTGCGATGGGTTAAATACAAAATCCTATGGAAACACTACATTCTTTATTCATGGTGCTTCTGGTGCTGATAATGCTGAATTTGGTGCAAACAATGGATGGTTTGGGTACAGAGCTACCAGTGCTTTTGCTGCACTTTGGTCCGATCTTTCTGGAGCTACCGATAAGAGAGCCATGTTTAAAACAAGTGCTTTCAATGCCACCATGTCTCAAGCACAAATTAGTGATATCAGTGATTTTAGTAACGGGCTGCATATAAACAAATACCGAAACATAAGAAGTGATGGTGCAAAAGTGAGTGATCCAAATTCAGAATTTTCTGATATTGATTTTCCTTTAATTCGCCTTCCGGAAATGTATCTGATTTACGCGGAAGCAGTATTAAGAGGTGGTACTGGTGGTGATGCGTCCACTGCTTTGGGATATGTCAATAGTATTCGTTCAAGGGCAGGTGCTACCACTATTTCTTCTGGACAATTGGATCTTCAGTTTCTAATAGATGAACGTGGACGTGAATTGTATTGGGAAGGTCATCGCCGCACCGATTTGATTCGGTACAATTTACTAACAACTGGCACTTATCTATGGCCCTGGAAGGGTGGCGTTGCCGGAGGTACATCTGTAAATAGTAAGTTTAATATTTATCCGGTTCCTGAGGTTAATATTAGCTCCAATAGCAATTTGACTCAAAACGCTGGTTTTTAATTTGAAAATCATTTTTATCAATAAAATAAAGACATTAAGATGAACATAAAAATGAAGCAACTGATTTTTCCTTTTTTTGTAGTGCTAGGTTTTTTGTCCTGCAAGAAAGAGGAAAACAAGGTAATATATGAGGGAGGCACTGCCCCCGTTCTGTCCACTTCAAATACCGGAACTGTAGTTCTGATAAAGGACAAACGAACAGAAAATGCATTAACACTTTCATGGACTAATCCCAATTATATGTTCAACACAGGGATTAGTTCACAAAACGTAAATTATGTTTTACAAATTGATACTGCCGGTAAAAATTTTGTCAGCTCCAAATTGCAGGAAATGTCTATCCCCAGCGATTTGGGTGTAAAACTTACTGCCCAGCAGCTAAATACTTTCTTGTCCAAGATGGAGTTTAAGTCGGGGGTAGATCAATCTATTGATATCAGAGTGAAGAGTACAATGGCAAATAAAAGTGCGGCACTTACCTCTAATACGCTTACGGTAAAAGTGAACCCATACCTCGATTTTGCAGTAGAGCCTCCGGGTACTGAGGCTAATAACTATAATGATGGAAATTTATGGTTGCTAGGTGATGCTGTGGCTTCTGGTTTTAGTAATCCTTTGCCTTCCCCTTATGATGTATCTCAGAAATTCACAAGAGTGGACATCATGCATTACGAAGCCAATATTACATTTGTTGGTGGTGGTGGATATAAACTAATCCAAACTCAGGGAGTTTGGGGTACCCAATACCATGCCTTAGATGGTTCGGTAGGCGCAGCCTTATCTGGTTCTTTTGAAAAAAAGGACTCAGATCCTACATTCCCCGGTCCAAGTGCAGGAACCTATAAAGTGCAAATCAATTTCCAAACCGGAAAATATACTTTAACTAAGTTATAAAAAGACAATCATGCGAAGTATCTATAAATACATATCATTTGCCTTGTTGGTGTTGGTGGCTTTTGCCTCCTGCCAAAAAGCGGAGAGCCTGCCATTTTATGAATCTGGTAAAGGTTCTGATCTTTCCCTATCCTCAAATACAGTAACACTATCTGCTGCCAATGCAGGCCAGAATGTGGTAACGTTTAGCTGGACCAATCCTGAATTTGCTACTGATACTGCTAACTACAAATATGTGGTAGAGTTGGCACCAAAGGGTACCAATTTTGCAAAGGCTTATGCCCTTACCCAGGTTGGTGGAACAAGCGCATCGCTATCAGGGGCTCAGTTAAACAATTTGCTAGTGGCCTGGGGAATTCCTTTTTCTACACCTACAGATTTGGATGTTAGGTTAAGGTCTTCATACGAGAATAATAATGATATGAAGATTACGCCTGTTACCGGTTTGAAAGTTTCTTCTTATCCAGTGGCATTTACTTTGTCTGCAACAGCAACAGGTCCGTTTTCTCCAACACCTTTGAACAAAGACAATATATTTACAAAACTTTCTTGGTCGGTTCCAAACTATGGAAGTTCTACTGTTAGTTTTGCCATTGAGTACGCAAAAGCTGGAACCAATTTTGCCAACCCAACAACCACTTCACTTTCTAATGATTCGGTAACTTATTCCCCATCTGGAATGAATTTGTTTCAAATGGCCAATACTACAGGTATTCCATTGAATACCACCGGCTCAGTGGATGTGAGGGTGAAAGCTACTGTAAATGGAACCAATCAAGTGTCTTATTCCAGCATTCAATCATTAAGTATTTCTCCGGTGGAAATGACTTTGTATATGTATCTGCCTGGCGATTTTCAATCACAATCTCCTTATAAAGAAAAGCTTCCTGCTGGTAATACCTGGGGATGGGATCCTGCCACTGCACCAAGAATTGCTTCTTCGGATGGGGTGAACTATGAAGGATATATTTGGGTGCCAGCCGGTGGTTCTGGCGAGTTTAAAATGAATATAGCACCGGACTGGGATCATACCAATTATGGAGGAACTTCCACTGCAACTGGTGGTATTCTAGATGTAGCAGGTGGCAACCTGAAATGGCCGGCTACCGGAGCCTACTATTTAGTGAAAGTGAATATGACCACCAAAGCATGGACAGCAACTAAGACAGATTGGGGAATAATTGGTGCAGCTACTCCTGGAGGATGGGGTGGTTCTACGCCAATGACTTACGATCCTGCCGCAGCCAAATGGAAAATAACAACTACTTTAACCGATGGTGAATTTAAGTTTAGAGCAAATGATGGCTGGGACATTAATCTGGGAGGTACCCCGTCCAACCTTATCTATGGTGGAGGTAATATTTCGACAACAGGTGGTACAAAAACCATTGTACTGGATCTAAGTACACCATTGAAATATACATATACGATTCAATAATAAAATTTGTTGAATTATTCATTAGTCCGGTGGCCTTGTCGCCGGACTATTTTTTTTTGGTAATATTGATAAACCATAAAATCATTGTCGATGCTGAACAAAATTTTGCTTTTACTGAGTTTTTTATTTGTGTTGATGACGGAAAATCTGACAGGTCAGGATTTTCAATTTCAGATACAAAAGGAGGCATTTCAAAAATTACCGTTTGGATCCGTAAAACCATTGGGTTGGATAAAGCAACAGATGGAGGCTGATATGAAAGGCTTTGTTGGACACTTAGATAAAATTGTTCCCGATCTCATTCAGGATCCCATTTATTCTAAGCGGTTACACCTGCATAGCAAGGCTAAGGATTTAGGCAATATGAAGGAAGGCGATATTGGTGGAGATGAACAGTACAAATGGTGGAACTCCGAAACCCAATCCAACTGGCGGGATGGATTTATAAGAAATATTTTGTTGTTAGATAATCAAGCTAACAAAAAATTAGTAAGAGCATATATTGAGCACATCTTGAGCACACAGGACAAAGATGGCTATCTGGGTATATATGATAAGGAATTGAGATATCGGTTTACCTCTGAAAATGGAGAACTTTGGGCAAAAGCAACCCTCCTTCGTGGGCTATTGGCTTATTACGAAAACACTAAAAACAAAAAAGTATGGACATCCATTCAAAGGGCGGTGGAAGATGTTTTAAAACATTATCCGATTTATCATTCCAATCCCTTTTTTGCAGGCAAAGAGTTTTCTGGTGGAGTAGCACATGGATTAATGTTTACTGACATTTGCGAGGAGATGTATCGTTTGACGGGGGATAAAAAATATAGAAACTTTGCTTTGTTTTTGTATCAAAATTTTACAAGCAATTTTTCTTTTGAGAAAGATGTACAACTGAAAAGTATTCTAAATCCTGATTATAAACTATCAGGTCATGGCGTTCATACATACGAGCACTTGCGGGCATTAACTTTGGCTGCCTTTAGCAGTGATGACACTGTCTTGCATAAAGCTTTGAGCATTTATTTAAAGAGTATTGAAAAAAGACTCACAGCCTCTGGCGGACCAATTGGTGATGAGTGGATAGGTGGACGAATTGCTGATGCTACTGAAACCGGTTATGAGTATTGCTCCATTCATGAGTTGTTAGACAGTTATGCTTTGTTGTTTCAGAAAACGGCGGATGTGCATTATGGCGATAAAGTGGAACGAATTTTTTTTAATGCTGCACAAGGTGCCAGAAATCCCAATCATTCTTGTATTGCGTATTTAAAAACAGACAATTCTTATGAAATGACCGGTGGAAAAAATGGAAGCACACAGGAGAAAAATCAAACCCGATATAAATATTCCGCAGCACATAAGGATGCAGCAGTTTGCTGTGTACCCAATGCAGGACGAATAACACCCTATTATGTACAAAGCATGTGGATGCAGCAAGGCAAAGAAACGTTGGTGGCTACTTTATTAGGCCCTTCGGAACTAAAAACAAATTTGAATGGCGCGTCTGTCTCGATAAAAGAAATTACCAGCTATCCATACACCAACAAAATAGAGTTTGAAATCAGATCGACTAAACTTGTTTCGTTTATTCTAAAAATAAGAAAACCTGATTGGGTAGAAAAGGTTGATTGTAGTGTCCCCCATAAAATAGAAGAAGGATATATTGTTATTGAAAAATTGTTTCAAAATAGCAATCATTTTTTCATCAGTTTTGGAACAGATGTAAAAGTGAATTCGGACAATAAGGACAAAAAATATTTTTCCTACGGTGCTTTGATATATGCAAATCCACTATCTGCACAAGAGATAAAGGGGAAAAATTATCCTTTTCAATTTCAGGATTATTTATATAGAGAAATTGGAAATGATCGATATAGTTATATTAATAACACAGTAGCTACGTTTGATAAGAATGTAATAAAAGTACCACTCAGGAATGCACAATCAGGGAAGAAAGAGTTAGTTTCTCTTATTCCAATGGGAAAGACTATTTTAAGGCAAACTACCTTTTAGTGCAAGGTGTATTTTCATTTTAGCATAAAGATGATGGGGATGTACAACCTTTGTGCCCATGAACTTTCCACGTGTGCAGCACCATTTACCTTTAGCGATTTCCAGTTTTTTTGGGTATATCCTTTTGATTTCATTATTCTATCCACTTCCAATTGGAAAGGTTCGTAGTCAGCATCCAGGGTTTGAGTGCCATAATCAAAGTAAATTTTGTGTGAAGTGGGGTCTGGTAATTTGTTTTGAAGGTACTGGTAAAAAGCGGCCGGAATTGGGTTGCTTGTTGAATTAAATATCCCTGGCCAATGGGTGGACATGCAAATGGCTCCCCCAAAAATTTGAGGATACTCGCATAAGGCATATAAAGAAATTAAACCGCCCATGCTACTACCAATGATGAAAGTGTGTTTTCTGTCTCTATAGGTCGAGAAACTGCTATCGATAAAAGGTTTTAATTCTTCTACCAAAAATTTCAAATAAGTATCAGAGTATATTTTTGTAGAAAATAGGTTGGATTCACCCCATTTCAAATTCATAATCGAATCCTGTACTTTATTCGGCAATAGTTCAAATGGTTTTTGAGGGAAATATTCTGAGTGTCTTTTCTTTTCTGCGTTATCGACAGATACTACAATGCCTGGTTTTATCTGGTGCTGTTTTTGCAGCCTGCCCATTGTCTCATCCATTGTCCATTCTTGTTTTGTCCAATTATTTGAAGCATCCCAAAGATTTTGACCATCATTGGCATAAACAACATTGTATCGTTTGGAGGATGAATAATTGTCGGGTAGCCACACACGCACCATGCGAGGGCCAATATATTCGGAACGAAAATTTCTAAATTCGAGCAGCCTTCCGGTAGCGACTTTTGGTGATTGTGCCAAGCCAATATTGCCGCAAATTGAAAATAGAAGCACCAAAAAAGTGGCGTAAAGTTTTTTGAAATTATTATTAGTAATCATCATATACTTTGGAAATCGTTTCTTAGATAGTTCAGCATTTTTTTGTTTACCTGCCATTGGTTTGCTAAAGGCTGTCCATTTGAAAGCTGCGGCATGTAAGGCATAGGGCCTGCTTCTAGGCAAATGGTGGAAACCTTGGCACCACATTCCTTTCGAAATCTTAATATATTTCTCCACCAGTTCAAGAATATATTCAGGTAAGGTTTTGCATTTCGGCTAAATGGATCTGCTATTTGCGGGCCATGCTCCCAGCCTACTCTGGCATGAATATGCTCAACATGGGGTAGCACCTTTAGAAGGGTTTTGCTCTGGTGAGTCAACATGCTTTCAGAAACAGCACACCAGTGTGAGTAATCGGCTACCAAACCCATTTCAGGGTATTTTTTTAGGTAGGCGGGCATGATGTGAGCCGCAAACGCAAACCGGCCTCTGTGGGTTTCGTGGAATATTTTCACCTGGTGCTGAATAGAAAAATTTTCAGCAGCTTCGATCAGATTACCATTATCCTTAAAACTAAAATAGTCCTTACCAGTGTGGGAATTAATAAAGTTTGGTTCAAACTTCAATAATACTTCCAATTGCAGCAGCATTTCTTTTAAGAAATGACTAGGATTGTGAAACCTGTCTTCCAAAACCATTTGGGCAACAATAAAAAAATCGGGATGAGCCTCCTTGACTGCCTTTATTGCAGCTATCCAATCTTGTTTTTGTAGCAGTCCGCATGGATTTATCTCAATTCCATCATATCCTGCTCTTATTACTTTGGAAAGAAAAGCCGGAGGTGGTAACTGTTCCTGTCCCCAATGTGGACAAAGGTATTTTATCATCATTGATCGATATATTCAAATAAGACAGGATTCTTTGGCGTATCGATCACTTCGCCAACTTTTGCGCCCGGACACCAGGTGTTCCAGTCATTTTCCTGATTTTTATTTTTTGGAGCCATAAGTTTCATGTCTTTGTCCATGTATATAATGGTCATTACTCTTCTTATTTCGTGGGTGATATTGGCGCCAGCTCTATGAAATATCCAGCCAGAATGGAAACTTATCTCTCCTGCATCAAAGGGTTCTATGATGTGAGGATAGTCGGTAACTTTTAATCTTTGCTGTATTAAAGTCTCACTCTCGTCACCAATACCTAGTTCTCTACCTTCTACTATTTCCTGGCTACCTGCACTAAATTCCAATGGCCCCATCTCCAATGGCGTTGCCTGTAAGGGTATCCAGGCTGTGATAGTCTTATCAGTTTCCAAAGGCCAGTAGTATTGGTCGGCATGCCAGGGTGTAATACCCCCACCACCTTCTTTAAATAAAGCCTGGTCATGATACATTCTTACCCCAGCCACCTGCATTAAATCAGAGGCAATTTTTGCCAATCGCGTACTGAAAACCAAACTTCGCACCAGGTCATTTTCCATCCACAAATTGAATAGTTGCAGAAAAGCTTTCCCGTAAGTATCTCTTTCATGGAGTGAGATAGTAACCTTGTTCATTTTTTCAACCTGCTTTTCAATCTCCACTCGGTAAAAATCAAGTACTGGTTCTGACAATACATTTTTGAGCTTGATAAACTTGTTTTTTTCATAAAACCGTATATCCTCATTTTTTAATGAATAGGGTTCATTCAATGCCTCCAGTATGTAGGTGGGAGTTTGCATGTTTATTTTTTTTTGATGCATAAAAATACAAGTAACTGCCTGCGAAAACTTGTACCATATTAGCAGTTTATATACTATATTATCTCAATGGGCATATTTTTGATACTTTTAGGATTATATTGTAAGATTGAAACCCATTTTTGAAAATATTGAACCTAAAAAAGGATTGGCTAGTTTTGTGGTATATCAGTATGAAGCTGATTGTTTTCCCTTTAAATGGCATTTTCACCCAGAGTATGAACTTACACTTATCACCAAAGGAAATGGAAAAAGACTGGTAGGAGATAGCTTTCAGCCTTTTACTGATTATGATCTGATTCTGATAGGCCCCAACCTCCCACATACCTGGGTGAGTGAACCATCCGATTCAAAAGTTAGTGCCATTGTAGTGCAGTTTTCTGAAAAATGTATAGCTCCCATTTTGGAGTATCCAGAGAATGAACCTATCGGCAGGCTTTTAGTACAATCGAAATTTGGTCTCAGGTTCAGCTTAATCGCTTCTGCAGAGTTGTTTACTTTAATAGAGTTGCTGCATTCTGAAACCAGTAGCAATAAGTTTTTAATATTGCTAACGATTTTGGACAAACTCAGTAAAATAGAACCACAGTGTTTGAGTACAACTGAAATCCAACTAACCCATCAAAGCGTTCAAACTGAAATACGGATAAACAAAATCTGCAATTTTATCAATGAGAATGCTACCACAAAGGCAGTATCTATTGAAAACATGGCTCAAATGGTTCATCTGACAGGAGGGGGTTTTTGTAAATTCTTTAAAAAAGCAACTGGAAAAACTTTTTCAGATTATGTAAACGATATCCGTGTAGGGATTGTAACAAAACTACTTATAGAAACCGATAAAAGCATTGGAGAAATAGCTTATCAGGCAGGATTCGAAAGTATTGCCTATTTCAATCGCATTTTCAGTAAAAAAATAGGAACAACTCCCGGCAAATTTAGGTCTCAAATGAGGCAGTATCAAAATTTTTAATAAGGGAAGCACTCCAGTTTTCTTATTGATCTGTCCAAAAACTGTAAGAAGGAAAACCAGTTTTAATAACTTCAAATCCAAAATTTATAAGTGTGTAGAGCGATGGATAAAAAATATTGTCAAAATTATTACTGATAATCAGTTTGTTACAAGTGTATTTTTTGAAATACTGCTCATTTTTGATTGTTTTTAGTATATATAGTACTACTTTTGCGCTCCCAATTCCATTCTCGAAAGGAGGGGGCCGGGGGATAGCCCGGGTATTTATTAATTAATTTGAATTTTATTAAAATGAGCAAACAACATTTCACCACCAAACATGCGAACGAGGCTACCGTGCAGCGCAACTGGTACGTTGTGGATGGTACTAATCAAACCGTAGGTCGTATGTGTTCACGCATTGCCGCTATTTTGCGCGGTAAGCACAAAGCATCTTACACGCCACACGTAGACACTGGAGATTACATCATTGTGACCAACTGCGAAAAAGTAAAACTGAGCGGTAACAAGATAGATCAAAAAATTTATGACACTTTCAGCGGATACCCTGGTGGCCGTAAGGAAGAAGTAGCCAGCGATCTTCAAAAACGTCGTCCAGATGTGATTATCGAAAGAGCTGTAAAAGGGATGCTTCCTAAAAATCGTTTGGGTCGCAAGATGTACAAAAAATTATTTGTATATGCTGGTGGTAATCATCCGCACACAGCACAACAACCTAAAGAACTTAAATTCTAAAATTCTGCTGTAAGCTTTAGGCTTTAAGCAATAAGCAAAATATAAAAATGGAAAAACAAAAAAATGCAGTTGGCCGTCGTAAAGAATCTGTTACCCGCGTTTTCGTAAACAGAGGTACAGGAGCCATTACTGTAAACGATAAAGATTATAAGACATATTTCTCTTTGGTTTATTTACAAAATCAGGTAGAACGTCCATTAAAAACTGTAGAAGCAACCGATAAGTACGATATCAAAATCAATGCTACCGGTGGTGGTGTAAAAGGACAAGCCGAAGCTGCTATGCTGGGTATTTCCCGCGTATTGGTAGAGTTGAATCCTGAATTTCGTCCAGCGCTAAAAGCAGCCGGATTGCTGAAACGTGATCCTCGTTCAGTAGAACGTAAGAAATTTGGTCACAAAAAAGCAAGAAAGAGCTACCAGTTCTCTAAACGTTAATATTGTTTTGGGTTTGAAGTTTTTTGTTTATAGTTTCTACCACTTCAAATCTCAAACTTCAAACACTAATAAATTTATAAGATGGAATCTACTAATAATACATCATTACAACAGCAGCTTTTAGATGCAGGCGTGCATTTCGGTCACCTGAAAAAGAAATGGAACCCTAAAATGTTGCCTTACATTTTTGCTGAAAAAAAAGGTATCCACATCATTGACCTCAACAAAACGGTTGAGTGTCTTCAGGAAACGGCAGCCGCACTTAAACAAATTGCGCGAAGCGGTAAAAAAATCCTTTTTGTAGGTACCAAAAAACAAGCTAAAGACATCGTTACAGAATGTGCGCAAAAAGTGGGTATGCCTTATGTGACCGAGCGTTGGCTGGGTGGCATGCTTACCAACTTCAACACGGTTCGCAAGAGCGTAAAGAAAATGCAGAGCATCGAAAAAATGCTGGGTGATGGTTCTTTCGACAGCATCACTAAAAAAGAGCGTCTTACTTTAACCCGCGACAAAGACAAAATGGAAAAAGTGCTTGGTGGTATTGCACAGCTTGGTCGTGTTCCTGCTGCTTTGTTCATCGTAGATATCGGACATGAGCACATTGCTTTGGCCGAATCAAAACGCTTAGGCATTGGCACTTTTGGTGTGGTGGATACCAACTGCGATCCAAACAAGGTGGACTTTGCAATTCCTGCTAATGACGATGCCACTAAATCAATCGCTATCATAGTGAACTACATCACTGCAGCTATCGAAGAAGGTTTGGCAGAAAGATTAGCTTCTAAAGACGAAGATGTAGAAGACAACTTTGCAGACGAAAAAGAAAAGCACGCTGCTAAAATGCAAGCCGAAGCAGAAGCTGAAGCCGGACGTGGTGGACGTGGACGTGGTCCAGGACAAGGCGGTGGACAAAGAAGAAGAACCACCGGCGGTGGTGGCGGTCCAAGAAGTGGAGCTCCAAGAAGATAATTTATACAACGTGAATCGTTTATGGTTTTGTAATCAAACCATAGACGATTGACTTTTTGATTGTCCCGGCCGATGAATAAAGGGCATCAGCCTTGCGTCGCACTCTTGTGCTGCACAATATAACTGAGCATTTTTATTCGTCGAAAAAACGAAATCCATAATAGCACCACCGTTGAAGTGTGCGATTCGCCTCGGCGAACACGTTGCAAGTGGGCTCAATAGCATTAAACTGCCGGTTCAATAAAAATAAATAACAACCAATGGATTCAATGGCAAAGAGTATAAAAAACTCATTGGCCATGAACTCAAAGAAAAATAAAATACTATGTCAACAGTAACAATTACAGCACAGGATATTAATAAACTGCGTCAGGCAACCGGCGCAGGTATGATGGATTGTCGCAAAGCGCTTAACGAAACAAACGGCGATTTTGAAGCGGCGATTGACTGGTTGCGCAAGCAAGGCCAAAAGGTAGCTGCAAAACGTAGCGACCGCGAAGCAAAAGAAGGAGTAGTAATAGCACAAACAACAGCCGACAACAAAAGCGGTATTGTGGTATGTGTGAGCTGCGAAACCGACTTCGTTTCTAAAAATGAAGACTTTGTAGCATTTGTAAAAAGCATAGCTAGTGCAGCTATTGACAATAACATCAATTCCGCCGAAGAGCTAACAGAAGCCAGTGTGGATGGCGTAAAAATTTCTGAATTAGTGAACGATAAATTAGCCTCTATTGGTGAAAAAATTGGTATCACTAAGTTTGAAAGAGTGAATGCACCTTATGTGGCATCTTATATCCATGGAGCTAACCGCATTGGTGTGTTAGTAGGGTTGGACAAAGAAGCTGCTGAAGTGGGTAAAGATGTGGCTATGCAGGTTGCGGCTCTAAGCCCTGTAGCAGTGGATGCAGACAATGTACCAGCTGATATAGTAGCTCGTGAGAAAACAGTGATCATGGACATCATGAAAGAAGATCCTAAGATGGCCGGCAAACCAGAAGAAATGATTTCTAAAATTGCTGAAGGTAAGTTAGGTGCGTTCTTTAAAGAACAAACTTTGACTGCTCAGGCTTTTGTGAAAGATGGTTCTAAAACTGTAGCAGATTTCCTGAAAGAAAGTGGTAATGTGAAAGTGTTGGAATTTAAAAGAGTAGCACTGGGTTAGTAGCCTTTAGAATAAGAATTTGTGAAAGCACTCCGGTAACGGGGTGCTTTTTTTATATCACCTAAATTAGGTATTGGAAATACTAATGTTGCATCATTAACTTTAGTATTATATAAGTTGAGTGGTTGGTTTAATGTGCTACACGAGTTGTATTAACTATTAACCTTTACAAAATCAGCATTCCATGAAACTATTAAAACGAATTTTGCTTGCCCTGGTAATCCTCATTCTGGGGCTTTTTATTTTTATCCAACTCAAATCAAACCCCAAGTATGAAGCCCCCTATCCACAGATAAAAGCAAGTACTGATTCCGCCGTCATTGCCAGAGGGAAATATCTGGCCTATGGCCCTGCACATTGTGGAAGTTGCCATGTACCAATGGATAAAATTATGGATGTAGAGAATGGTAATCTTATTCCTCTTAGCGGAGGTTGGGAACTAGAAATAGAGCCTGGAACTTTTAGGGCACCTAATATTACACCAGATAAGGAAACCGGAATTGGTAATCTATCGGATGGAGAGTTGGCACGCACATTACGGTATATGGTGGGAAGTGACGGTAGGTGTATTTTTCCTTTTATGCCTTTTGCAGAATTGAGCGATGAGGATTTAACCGCTGTTATTTCATTTGTTCGTTCGCAACCAGCTGTGAAGCATGTGGTGAAAAGGAGTGAACTGACATTTTTAGGTAAGGCCCTGTCGGCCTTTGGGTTAATAAAACCCGAAGGAACCAAAGGTGATCCTCCTAAATTTGTGCCTATTGATTCTACAGCCGCGTATGGAAAATATCTGGCAAACTATGTGGCCAATTGCGTGGGTTGCCACACCAATCGCGATTTAAAAACAGGTAAGCTCATTGGAAAACCATTTTCTGGTGGGTTCCATATGCCAGCGGATCCATTGTCAGAAGACGGAAAAAGTTATATCACACCCAACCTGACTCCTGATCCTGAAACTGGATGGATCAAAGATTGGGATGAGCAGGCATTCATAAAACGGTTGCATGGCGGCAGAGTACATAAAAGTTCTCCTATGCCATGGGGTGCTTTTGGGAGGATCAATGAGTTGGAGTTGAAAGCTATTTATCGCTATTTAAAATCATTACCACCTGTGAAGAATGCAGTGAAAAAAACAGTCTATGAAAGAGGAGAAAAAATGCCTGAAGGATAATCACTTTTGAATGCTTATCTGTGAACCATTTTTTCTGTTTATCCAGCCTTAAAAATCAACTTGAAGAAGTTATTTTTAAGGCTGATTTTTTTAGGGGTTGATAGCCAATTCGTAAATGTGGATTTGATATTTTTAGATCAATCCTTTTTTTGTGGTTCTTATTTTACATAGGTATTCAAAGTTTCAAATTTTTAAGCCAATTACTTTTTAAGTCTTTGCTATCTTCGCCACGCTTTTTTCAACAATTCATTAATAAAATAAATAGCAATGACGCCCAAGTACAAACGAATATTATTAAAGCTTTCAGGAGAATCATTGATGGGTAACCGAAATTATGGAATGGATCCGGATATCATTACCCAATATGCACAGGAAATAAAAACCATTGTGGATATGGGGGTAGAGGTGGCTGTAGTTATAGGCGGTGGTAATATATATCGTGGTATGAACGAAGCTCAAACTGGTATTGAACGTGCTCATGGAGATTATATGGGAATGTTGGCCACCGTAATAAACGGGATGGCTTTGCAAGCCGGCTTGGAAAAAGCGGGTATGTTTACAAGGCTTCAAAGTGCCATTGTGATGGAGCAAATTGCAGAACCGTACATTCGTCGGCGTGCCATGCGCCATTTGGAGAAAGGACGAGTAGTGATTTTTGGAGCAGGTACAGGAAATCCTTATTTTACAACAGATACAGCCGGTTCTTTGCGTGCGATAGAGATCAATGCAGATGTTATTTTGAAAGGTACCCGTGTGGATGGTGTTTACACCGCCGACCCAGAAAAAGATCCCAATGCAACCAAATATCAAACAGTTTCCTATCAGGAATGTCTGACTAATAATTTGCGTATTATGGACATGACCGCCTTTACACTTTGTATGGAAAACAAACTGCCTATTATTGTGTTTGATATGAACAACCCAGGCAACCTTAGTAAGGTGGTGTCTGGCGAGGATGTAGGCACATTGATTCACGCTTAATATTTTTTATGCCTTCTATTGCAGATATCAGAACCCAATATGCTCAACAAAGTTTGTTAGAATCAGATGTATTGTCTGATGCGATTGATCAGTTTCAAAAATGGTGGGATGAGGTGATACACTCCGAAGCTACCGAAGCTAATGCTATGACTTTAGCTACTGCTTCCAAAATTGGAGAGCCGGATGCACGAATCGTTTTGCTAAAAGGGTTTTCCAAAAAGGGATTTGTTTTTTTTACCAATTATGAAAGCCAAAAGGGCAAAGAGCTTACAGAAAACCCACAGGCTTGCCTGGTTTTTTTCTGGAAAGAATTGGAAAGACAGGTTAGAATAAAAGGAAGAGTAGTTATGGTTTCAGCGGAAGAAAGTGATGAATACTATTTTTCCAGACCAGAAGGCAGTCAGTTAGGCGCATGGGTTTCCAAACAAAGCAGTGTACTAAAATCCAGAGAAGAGCTAACGGAAATTCAAACTCAGCTGGAAAAGGAAGTTGCGGACGGAAAGAAGATTGAAAGGCCCGAATATTGGGGTGGTTATATTGTAATGCCCACCACCATTGAGTTTTGGCAGGGAAGGCCAAACCGTTTGCATGACAGGTTACAATACACAATTCAGCAAGATGGTAACTGGAAGATAGACAGGCTATCGCCGTAGCCCACCCCAACACCCTAATTTTTTGGATTCAAAAATCCCCAATCTCGAAAACTTTATGCCCGATTTAGAGAATAATGATTGTGGCTTAAACTAATTTTTGCAGGGAAAAAAAATGTCCTGCGAATTTCAATCACTTTATTCCGGCGAGGTTGGCTATATCGTTCGATGCATGGAATGTGGCCATTACCAGATTGGCTTTATTTCTGTTTTGGTTAATTTGTAGGAGGCTGCGTATTCGTCCTTGTGTCATGAGATAAAAATGTTGGCAACCAGAAAGGCCCAACAGAAAAATTAGATTCTACCTGTGTGCTGATTTCTACTCCATCGAGGAATGTGTTTTTTCTCCTAACCCCCAATGTGTTATTTCGATTTTGGGAAGTAATGGAGTAGGCTGATACAGAAACGAAATTTCAGCAGTTACTTTGTTTGTTTCAATAAATACCAGGAATCAAAAGAATTGGATTCAATATATTGTTCATTGCTAGAGGCGGACAGGATCTACACTTCCGGCAATAATGGAAAATTTTTTTGGCGTTCTTGAGCTTTGCCATGCTATAATCTGTGCTTTTCTTTTTGCAAAAAGGGATACCATTTCGGGCGAATCATAAAGCAACATGGCTTGTGATTTTTCACTAACAGAGGTCGCAATCTCCATACTGTAATTTAATATTTGCCTTTGCTAAATTTTTCACTATATCCTGGAAAGGTTCCCTGCTTTTTATTTCTGTATAACCCATATATTCTGCTGAGTGGGGATTTATTTCAATTAATCCTAAGCTTTTGGCAAACTCTATATCCTCGGTGCGAATTTTTTCATTTTCTCGTTTGCTTTTGTTCATGACAAGAGGGTATTACAAAAAGGCAAAAATCACACAAAAAATAAAATACGATCGGTTTTACCAAGCTAACATTTTTGAGCCAATATAGCTGGATAAAAAATAATTCCCAGATGCGTAAATTATTTTTCCCGATATAGAAAGTCTTTGGGTTTGAATTGATGTTTTTTTGCGAAAACGAAAATTTATGACTTGCGAATTTCAAACACTTTATGCCGGCCCGGATGGGTATATTGTTCGTTGCAACCTTTGTGGACACTACCAGGTGGCCTATATTTCTACACTCATAAACTTGAATGAAAACGATTTTCATTTGTTTTATAAAAAGGTAAAAGCCCAAAATAGAATAGACTACTCGGCTGTGAGTCAGGATTCTAAGATCATTATGTTAGCTACTCCGTCACCAAACATCAATTTCATCCTAACACCATCTGAACTTATTACCCTTCACGATATTCTGGAAAAGGCGGACACTGAAATCAAAACTCATGCCTTGCTGGGACTTTTTAGGTAAGAACGAATGTGGACTTATCAGATGGCAAAGGCATCGCTAATTAATAAAAAACAGGAGCCAATGACTCCTGTAAATAATGTTGATCTAAACCGTTTTCTGGTTTGATTATTTGGTGGCGGCTTCTTTTTTAGCGGCCAGCTTTTGTTTTACTTCCGGAGAAATAGCCGGACGGCTTTTTCCAAAAGAACCTTTGAAACGTTTACCTTTTGCGGTCTTTTTATCGCCTCTTCCCATAGTTGTATAATTAAATTTTGCGCAAACCTACATAAAAAATTTGATTTGTATTTTGTAAATTCCTTTTCATATCCGTCTGTTCCTCCTTTTTCAATGAGGTTCAATGCGGAACATTTCTGTTTTGCTAATTGGATAAAAGGAATGGAAATGGATTTTCCAGGCAAATTCAGGTAAGTGCTATGCACGAAAATCTATGACTGTCTTAATAATATTATGTTTTGTTATAGAGGCCGTTGATATTATTAGGCTATTTTTGCCGCATTAATTTTTTAAAGGCATACTAATTCATGAAGTTGATTCAAACTGCTGAGCGTGTTTCGCAGGTAGATGCCTCTGATAACTATGTTTTTCAGAGGTCATTATTGGCTTATGCTGAAGCCGCAAAGTTGGTAAAAGGAAATGTGTTGGAGATTGGTACAGGTAGTGGCTATGGCGTGGAAATGATAGCTTCCAGAGCAGAAAAATTTGTAACAATAGACAAATTTGAAAATGACAATATTGCTAAACTGCTGAATACTCATGCCAATGTGGAGTTCATCAAAATGAATATTCCGCCATTGTCTGGCATTGCCGATAACAGTTTCGATTTTGTTATCACCTTTCAGGTGATTGAGCATATAAAGAATGATCGTCTTTTTGCGAAAGAAATACATCGGGTGTTGAAACCTGGCGGAAAGTTGATAGTAACTACGCCTAACAAGAAGATGTCGCTTACCAGAAATCCCTGGCATATTCGGGAGTATCTGGTGCCAGAATTAAAGCAATTGTTGTCGAATGACTTTGCATCCGTTGAGTCTTTAGGAGTCTATGGAAATGAAACTGTGATGGATTATTATCGCGAAAACGAAAAATCGGTAAAGAAGATCACCCGTTTCGATTTTCTAAACCTTCAGTACAATTTACCCCGATGGTGTCTTCAGATTCCTTATGATATTCTGAATCGATGGAACCGTAAGAAAATGTTGAATAGCGATAACCGGTTAGTGGCAGGAATTGAGATGACAGACTACTATTTGGCTCCAGCTTCAGACGAATGTCTGGATCTGTTTTATGTGGCTGAAAAATAGAGTATTATTGGCTGAGTATTTCTTTTATGGCCTCGACTTTTACCATACATTCCTCCCATTCATTTTCCGGATTACTGTAAATGGTGATGCCGCTACCAGCTTGCCAGGAGAGATAGTGTGATTGTTGATTGTACATGATGCTTCTGATCACTACGTTAAAATCAAAGTCGCCATTAGGCTTGATAAATCCAATACTCCCTGAGAAAATACCGCGTTTTGATTTTTCATATTGTTCAATCAGTTTCATCACTTTTATTTTTGGAGCGCCTGTCATAGACCCCATAGGGAAAGTCGCATTGATAATATCGGTGAATCTAATATCTTCCTTCAACTGGCCTTTTATGGTAGAGATCATTTGATGCACCTGCGGAAAAGAATAAATGCCAAACAACTCCTCCACCTGCACACTACCTTCCCTGCAAATTCTGGATAAGTCATTTCTAACCAGATCCACTACCATCACGTTTTCAGCTCGATCCTTGCTGCTATGAAGCAGTTGTTGTTGTTGTGCTTCAAGATTGTCGGGGGTTCGTTTTAGTGTGCCTTTTATGGGCTGACTAATAATTTTATTACCAGTCTTTTTCAGGTACCGTTCGGGGCTGGCGCAAATGAGCCATTTATCTTCAGTTCTATATAATCCGGAAAATGGATTAGGCGAAAGGCGGTTGAGTTTGTCATAAAGCAGAACGGGATCAATACTGGCGTTCTCCGAAAAATTTTCGATACAAAAATTTATTTCGTAACAATCGCCACGTTGAATATGTGCCTTAAGTGCCAGAACCGTTTTGAGATAATCATCTCTGGACACATTGCATTGCACTGCTCCTAATTGCTGATCTCCTAATGGCTCAGTAATGCTATTGCATATTGCCATAAAGATTTCCAAAGGATGGCTGGCAATGATTTCCACTTCGTTTTGATTAGCTATAAGCACTATTTCAGGTTCAAAGAAATAGATGTTTTGAAAACCAAGTGCATCTTTTTTTTTGATACGCGCTATGGAATCAATCGTGTTTAATTCATAACCAAGATGGCCAAATAGCCAGCATTTGTGTTGGTGTTGGAATTGCTGAAAGTTTTCAAGCGCATTGGCTTCGGAGGACATAAACTGATTTTTGATGCCAGCTCCAATCAACCATTCCTGTTCACCAGCATACTGATTGCTATCCAGGAAGCAAAAAGTGCTGAACAGTTTCGACCAATTCAGCACTCTTTGTTTAAAATTAAATATTTCGCTTATTGCAAATTTGCGTTGCAAGGCAATTAAATAATAATTGGATTAATTAAAAGTCATCGTCTTCGTCATCGAAATCATTCTTGCCTCCGAACAGGTCTTTAAACTCATCATCCATCTTAAACTCATCATCGTCATCATAAGATTTCTTTTTAGCACCTGCTTTGCCTTTGGATTTGGGCATATCAAACTCTTCAAAGTCCTTGTCCCAATCTTCGTCTTTCTCCGCTTTGTTCCAATCATCTTCTTTCTCATCTTCTTCCTCATCATCATCGTCAGATACTTTAGAAGATTTTCCTTTCTTTTTGGGTAACTCTTCCTCATCAAGGAACTCATCCTCTTCGTCAAAGTTTTCTTCTTTTGATTTAGATGCTTTTTTACTCAGTGGCTTTTCACTTTCGAAAGCCTTCTCTGTTTCACTTGTTTTTGATTTATTTGATTTTGCCATTATCTAATAAATTAGAATGTAAATTTTAATCTAAGTTCTTAAACTTCCAAATTTTTTCGTACAATAATTTATTAACTATTTTACAATAATTAATTGATCTCTTTCGGGGCCATTAGAAATGTAATCTACATTGGTTCCAAGATAATTATTTATAAACTGGATATAGGTTTTTGTTTTATCTGGTAAAGCTGCAAAGTCTTTAATGTTGGTGATATCAGTATGCCAGCCATCAAATACTTCAAGTACTGGAGCGTATTCATCCATATCTAAATGCATGGGAATTTTGCTTATTATTTCATCCCCTTTTTTATAGGCAGTACAAACTTGAAGTGTTTCAAAGCTGTCCAGCACATCACCCTTGGTCATCACAATTTTTGTAACACCATTAATCATGCAGGCAAATTTTAAGGCAACCAAATCTATCCATCCACATCGGCGTGGACGGCCAGTAGTGGCACCGTATTCTTTGCCTACATCGCGAAGCTTTTGTCCTTCTTCATTTTCCAGTTCGGTTGGAAAAGGACCACTTCCTACGCGAGTACAGTAAGCTTTGGTAATACCAATTACATCCTTAATGTGTTGAGGGGCAATGCCTAGTCCGCTACAAACACCAGAGGATATCGTGTTGGAGGAAGTGACGAATGGAAAGGTTCCAAAGTCGATATCCAGCATACTTCCCTGTGCCCCTTCGGCCAATACTTTTTTGCCGTCCTTTATGAGCTTATTGATGAAATACTCCCCGTTTACAATGTTCAATTCTTTTAAAAACTCGATAGCTTCAAAAAAGTCTTGTTCGTCCTGAGAAATGTCTTCAGAGAATTGATAGGTATTTAAAAGTATCGTATGTTTCTGGCGAAGCTGCTCGTATAAATCTTTGAAATTGCTGCGCAAAATATCTCCCACTCGCAATGCATTTCTGCCAGTTTTGTCCATATAGGCGGGGCCAATGCCTTTAAGCGTAGAGCCAATTTTGCTCTTACCTTTTGCCTGTTCCGATGCGCGATCCAGTGCCCGGTGTGTGGGTACAATGATATTGGTTCGTTCGGCAATGAACAGATTTTTTTTGAGATCAATTCCAAATTCAGCTACACGATCACATTCTTTTTTTAGAGTAATTGGATCCAGCACAACTCCGTTTCCAATAATATTGATTTTGCCTTCGTGAAAAATGCCCGAAGGTATTTGGTGTAATACTATTTTTTTGCCATCCTTGTATAAAGTGTGTCCTGCGTTTGGGCCACCCTGAAAACGGGCGATTACTTCATAGTCTTTTGCGAAGTAATCCACAATTTTTCCTTTGCCTTCATCTCCCCACTGAAGCCCTAAAATTACATCTACCATTTAAGTGATTTTTTAATAGTGAAGTGCAAAAATAAGGGTTCAATCTGATGTGCCATTTTGTTTGTAAAAGATATATTCTTTTATAAAGATTGTTGTTGGTGGAAGGGGTTTGGTTTGTAGGCGATCGACTTATTTTCATAAACCTATATCATCAATTACTTCGGCAGGTCTTCCGTATCGAATCTTTCTACTGTTTCAACACCAGACAAAGCACAAACTCTGTTAACCAGATTGTCCAGTTCCTCCTTGTCATGAACGAATACTTTAATATTTCCTTCGAAAACCCCTTCAGTAGCTTCTATAGTAAGTGCGGCAATGTTTATTTTGAGTTCTCCAGAAATAAGGTTAGTGATCTTATTCACCATTCCAACATCATCAATGCCAATAATTTTGATACCGGTCAGGAATGAGATTTCTTTATTTTTTGCCCATTTGGTTTTTACAACCCGGTGGCCGTAATTCGACAATAGCTTTGGTGCATTGGGGCAACTGGTCCGATGGATGGTTAGTCCTTTTCCGGTGGTGATGAAGCCGAACACATCATCTCCTGGAATGGGTTTGCAGCAATTGGCCAGGTTGTACATAATCTTATCTCCACTCTCACCAAAAATTATTAATTCGGTATCCTTGCCAATGGGTTGATGACTTGCAGAAGAGGTTTCTATTTTTCCTTCAGAAACTATTTTTATTGGTTTGGGTTGTTCAATCCTGTCGCCAATAAGCTTAAATTCCTTCAATTCTTTTAAGTCAATATTTTTAACGGCAATTTTGTAAAACAAATCAAGGTTGGAACTCAGTTTGTAGTACTGCACCAGTTCGTCCAAATTGGCCTGCTGCATACTGGCACCCAACCCCTCCATCTTTCGTTGCAAAGTGTATTTTCCTTCTTCTGCTACCTTTCTTTTTTCTTCCTTTAATGCTTCTTTTATTTTTGCCTTTGCCTTTGCCGTAATGACAAAAGATAACCAGTCTTCAGATGGGGTTTGTTTATTGCTGGTAATAATTTCTATTTGGTCACCACTACTAAGTTTGTGACTGATTGGAACTAATTTGTGGTTGACTTTTGCCCCAATAGTTTTGGCGCCAACAGCAGTATGTATCGAGAATGCAAAGTCCAACGCACTACTGCCTGCTGGCAACATTTTGATATCGCCTTTTGGCGTATACACATAAATTTCCTCTGCCAGAAAACTGGTCTTGAAATCCTGAAGAAAATTGACACTGTCTGGATCGTCGTTATTTAGTGTTTCTCTGATGTGTTGAAACCAAATGTCAAACCGATTTTCGGTATTTGCTCCTTCTTTATATTTCCAGTGTGCGGCCAGCCCTTTTTCTGCTATTTCATTCATTCTTCTGGTGCGAATTTGTACTTCTACCCATTTCCCACGAGGCCCCATAACGGTCGTATGCAGTGCCTCATATCCATTGGATTTGGGATTACTAACCCAATCTCGAAGTCGTTCAATGGAGGGCGTATATTCATCAGTGATTAGAGAATAAACCCGCCAACATTCTTCCTTCTCCTTTTCCGGTGCACTGTCCAAAATAATGCGGATGGCAAACAGATCATACACTTCTTCAAAAGAAACATGCTTCTTTTTCATCTTATTCCAGATGGAGTGTATGTTTTTAGGCCGACCATATATTTCAAAATTGAATTTGTTTTTTTCCAGAGTATCTTTTATGGGTTTGATAAATTCATTAATATATTTGGTTCGTTCTCTTTTCGATTCTGCGAGCCGACGGGCAATTTCTTTATAAATATCTGGTTCCAAATATTTCATCGAGAGATCTTCTAGCTCAGTCTTTATGATATATAAGCCCATTCGATGTGCCAGTGGTGCAAAAATGTAAACTGTTTCAGAAGCTATTTTCAATTGTTTCTCCCGCTTCATGCTTTCAAGCGTACGCATATTATTAAGACGGTCCGCCAACTTGATAAGAATAACCCTTGGGTCATCCGTTAGTGTCAAAAGGATCTTTTTAAAGTTTTCGGCCTGTTGTGAGGCACTGGTGTCTATGACGTTGGAAATCTTGGTAAGGCCATCTACAATCCGGGAAATTTCCTTTCCAAATTCTCGTTCTATGTCTTGTAGAGTAATGTCGGTGTCTTCCACTGTGTCATGCAAAAGGGCACAAATTGCAGAACTGACCCCGAGGCCTATTTCTTCCACACAAATTTTTGCTACAGCAATGGGGTGCAAAATATAGGGCTCTCCACTTTTTCGGCGCATACTGCTATGGGCTTCTGCGGCCATTTCAAAAGCAGATCGGACAATAGCTTTATCGCCCGGCTTTAGCTTATCCTTGAGCATTCTGAGAAGTGAACGGTATTCTCTTACAATAAGTTTTTTTTCCTCTTCTTCGTTTAAATTGTACTTCGGTTTTTGTTCTATGGTCTTCATTTACGGCCTCCTGCTACATTTCTACGCTCCTGTCTCAGATAATAAATAGTATTATATGTTGTTTAAAAGGTAGTGTTTAAAAATACAATATTTTGTATTCATTTATTTTGTCGCCATGAGCATATTTCAAAATTTGTTGGGGGAACGTTCATTTCTGAAATAAGGGTTCCGAGATTTTTCATTTTTATACCAGGGGATATGGTTATTTTATTCAAACCCAGTTCTAATTGAACCAATTCGGTAATAAATAAAAGCATAAAAATAAAATCTTAAAATTCGACTGTTTATTTTTGGATAAAACCATTACCTTTGCCCCCCTGTTTTAGTTCTTTTCCGGATGTGGTGAAATTGGTAGACACGTCAGACTTAGGATCTGATGCCGCAAGGTGTGGGGGTTCGAGTCCCTTCATCCGGACTATTTAAGTTTAAGGTTTGAGGTTTAAAGTTTGCAACCTTAAACCTTAAACTTTTTTAATTTTTAAACAAACTCATGGCTACAATTACAAAAGAATCTATTGGCCAATTACACGAAAAAATCAGTGTAAGACTTGAAAAGGCCGATTATCTTCCTTCCTTCGAAAAATCATTAAAGGAATATAGCAAAAAAGCAAGTATTCAGGGATTCAGACCTGGTAAAGTGCCTGCTGGTCTTATCAAAAAAATGTATGGCCCATCTTTGTTTACGGACGAGGTATTGAAATCGGTAGATAAAGAACTGATTGATTATCTGCAAGCCGAGAAAGCAGATATTTTTGCCCAACCCTTGCCTTTGAATACGGATTTGTCTAAGTTGGACGTAAATAATCCCGATGATTACAATTTCGATTTTGAAATTGGGTTGAAACCTGAGTTTGCACTTGCAGATTTAGCTACAGTAGATATTATTGCCTACAATATTGACGTCACTGATGAAATGATTAACGAAGAAGTAGAAAGACTTCAAAGTCGTTACGGAGTTCTGGAGGATAAAGAGGCAGTGAATGGAGAAGAGACTGTCATTAATATTACTTTCACAGAAGTGGATGCTGATGGCAATGACATAGAAGGAGGCATTAATAAAGATAATTCCTTGTTGCTTAAATATTTTACCAAGAATGCTCAGGAGTTGCTTAATGATAAGAAGATAGAAGACTCTGTAACTATAAAATTAGGCGAAGCATTTGACGATAAAGAGTTCGAATTTATTGCTCAAGATTTAGGAGTAAGCAATGATGCCGCAAGCAAAGAAAAGTCTTTCAAATTAACTATTACAAAGGTTTCAGAACTGAAGAAAAAAGAGTTGAATCAGGAATTTTTCGATCAACTGTTTCCTGGAGCTGATGTGAAATCTGAAGAAGAATTCAGATCCAAAATAAAGGATCAGATTTTTGGACACTGGGCTACTCAAAGCCGCAATCAGATTCAGGATCAGATTTTCCATAAGTTGGTAGATACTACTTCGGTAGATTTTCCAGCTCCATTTCTACGCAACTGGTTGGTAGCACAAAACGGACAGAGTGATCAGGAGCAAAAAACTGAAGAGCAAATAGACAATGAAATGCCTGGCTTCCTTAATCAGTTGAAATGGACTTTGATTTCTGATAAGATTGTAAAAGACCAGAGTATTGAGGTGAAACAGGAAGAATTAAGAGGCTTTGCTCAGACACAACTTTTCAGTTATATGGGTGGTATGATGCCTAATAGTGCAGAACAACCCTGGATGAATGATTATGTGGACAGAATGATGAAAGATCGCAAATATGTGGAAGAAACCTACCATCGTCTGCAATCTGAAAAAATCTTTGAGTGGGCTGAAAAGCAGATTAAACCCAATCCTAAACAAATTAGTGCAGAAGATTTTTCCAAAATGGTGAATGACCATCAGCATACACATCACCATTAATGGATTAAATTAGAATAATATTTGTAATGCCACTCTTTTACAGGGTGGCATTATTTATTGGTGTATCCGGATTCATCATATAAGTCAGGATACTATTATCTTTCATCAGTTCCACTACCCTGAAGCCTTTGTAGTCGGTTCCCCAGCTGCCCCCGGCATGTGCGTCAAATACAAAAGGAATCTCTCTGTGTTTTTTTATTCCGTCCTCATCATGATCATGGCCATTGAACACTGCCCGAACATTATCATATTTTTTTAGCAGGTCGATATATTCAGGACAGTCAATACCATGTTTGGTGAGTTTGGCCGTGTTGATATGATTGATGACAAACAGATTTTTTGCCTCCTTGTAGGTTTCTAATTTTTCCTGAAACCAACTCAAATTTGGGCAAGTATATTTTCCTTTTTCGTTGGAGGTGGTTCCGGCAAGGAACACTGAGTTTTTGATCCTAAAGTCGAAATTGACGGGTGTGTCCCAAATCTGCATCCATTCATCAGGTGTAATTTTGTCATGATTGCCTGGTGTTACATGCCATTTCATTTTTAGTTGTCCAACTATTGGCTTCACCGAAGGATAAAACTTTGGATCATCATGTACAATATCACCATTCAACACACAAAAATCTAAAGGCTTTTTGGAATGTGCAGTATTTATTTTCCAGATCAGCGTTTTTAAAAACATATTATAATCTGTTTTAGGCTCACCATAATGAATATCTGATACAAGTGCAAATCGAAGAATTGGTTTTCTTTTCATCCAATAGTCCCATTGTTTTGTAGCGTTGATCACATTGCCATTGACTAGCAGAAGAAAGAGGGGGGAAGCTGTTTTCAAAAAATCTTTGCGGCGCATCGTGGGTGGTTTTGATTTGATTAAAGATAGTTCCTTTCTTGCATCGAATCTTCATTTACTTAACCTTAAATGCACAATGGGCGATTAAGGCTAGTCTTAAATCAGCCAACCTGTCATCCTTTATTGTGTGGATAGATTTTTGTTGCATAGTTCCAATATTATTAAAAGAGTATAAAAAAATAGGATATTTTTTAAAACAGTTGGTTAGGACTGTTCTGTCTTATTGAAAAATTTTAGTACGTTTACCCACATTAATTTAAATATATGAGTCATAATTCTGAGTTTGAAAAATACGCTGTTAAGCACAGAGGAATTTCCAGCAATACACTTCACAACTACGGCAAGCATTTGGTAACTGCCCTTACGCCTAATATCATTGAAGAGCGTCCAATGAATGTGGCTGTAATGGATGTGTATAGCCGGTTGATGATGGATCGAATCATCTTTCTGGGGTATCCGGTTAATGACGAAGTAGCAAATATTATTACAGCTCAATTGTTGTTTTTAGATAGTACAGATCGTACCCGTGATATCAATATGTATATCAATAGTCCTGGCGGTAGTGTGTATGCCGGATTGGGTGTGTACGACACCATGCAATATGTAACACCCGATGTGGCTACCATTTGTATTGGAATGGCTGCCTCTATGGCATGTGTATTATTAGGAGCGGGCACCGAAGGAAAACGTGCTGCTTTGAAGCACGCCCGTATCATGATGCATCAGCCAAGCGGAGCTATTGGTGGACAGGCCAGCGATATTGAAATCACTGTAAACGAAATTCGTAAGTTGAAAAAAGAACTATACGATATCGTGCACGACCATACAGCCAAGCCCATTGATCAAATTGAGAAAGACTTTGAGCGTGATAAATGGATGACCGCCATTGAAGCTAAAGAGTATGGACTGATAGATGAAGTATTATTGGTGAATAAAAGGAAGACTAAACTATAACTAATCTTCCTAGGAAGATAAATCCATGATCAAAAAATAAACATCAAACAAATAATATTTAAAATGAATTTTTCAAATTTATATAGCAATAATTGGCAACGCTCAATCAAAAACGATGACGGCGATGATGATGAACCCAGAGAGGCTCAGGATAAACGTGACGATCTGTTGATGCTGAATAAGCGACTGGAAAAATTGTTCTTCGATAAAAGAGCCGTGTATTTGTGGGGTGTGGTGGATGATAAAAGTGCCAGAGAGATCACTACTAAATTGATGCTATTGGAAGCCGACAAACCAGACGAAGAAATTAAGTTCTATATCAATAGTCCTGGAGGGGTGGTTACAAGCGGCATGGTTATTTATGATACCATGAAGATGATCAGCAGCCCTGTTAGTACTATTTGTATGGGGCTGGCAGCCAGCATGGGCAGCATATTACTAAGTGGAGGCGAAAAGGGTAAACGCTTTATTTACCCACATGGCGAGGTGATGATTCATCAGCCTTCCTTAGGAGGTTTCATAAGAGGAGTGAGCTCAGATCTTGAAATTCAGGCTAAACAAACCCAAAGAGTCAAGGAAATTGGAGCAAGAATATTGGCAGATAATTGTGGCAAAACTATTGATCAGATTATGATCGATTTTGATCGAGACTATTGGATGGATGCCAACGAAGCCATTGCCTATGGCATTGCTGATAAAGTGATGGATAAATTATAGCATGTAGACATAAAATGTCTTGTGCAAAATATTTATTAGGATTCCCTGCCCAAAAAAATATAAGAAGATATTTCTATGTCTATTCTGGCTGGAGATGGTTTTCAAAAAGCATTTTGAAAATCTATTTCCAGCTTTTTTATTGGGGTTATATTCATGGATAAAACCATTTCCTCAACCTTCCTAAAATCCAGGTTGGATTTTATATGTTTTAGTATAAATTCTATTTCTTTTCATTTATTCAGGATGATAGAACCTTGCGAAGTTTCAGAAAACTATCGTCTTTTAAAACGTTCTGAACCGGTTGAAAAACATCTTGATGTATGACTAAAGTCATACATCTACCGAATGCCAGAAACTACTTTTGCTAAACAAAAAACCGAAAAGATGAACAAAAAAGTAATTACTGTATTAGGTCTGGTGATGGCCATCTTCTTTGTTGCTTGCGGTGGCGGCGAAAGTGCTGACCAAAAAGCAACTGAAGGATCAAGTAGCGAAACTTCGGCCACTGAAGCTCCTGCAGCAGAAGCTCCAGCAAGTACTGAAGCCTATGATCCAAAACGTGGAGAAGGTAAGTTTGACGAAACCAATGTGGATGTGAGCAAATTTGACGCGGCTATGGCTACAAAAGGAAAGGCTATTGCTGAGACAAAATGTTTCTCCTGCCACAAAATGACTGATGAAAGATTGGTAGGTCCAGGTTGGAAAGGTGTAACCAGTAAACACAATGCACATTGGATTATGAATTTCATTACCAATCCTGATCCAATGATTGACAAAGATCCTGAAGTTCAATCTCAATTGGAATTGTGTCTGGTACGTATGCCGAACCAGAATCTTGCAGAAAACGAAGCCAGAGAAATCCTGGAATTTATGCGTGGTAATGACGGAGCGAAATAGTTCGAGTCGCTTTTATTCTATTTCTTAAGGAACTTAATATTTAATATAATGAAAACTAAAGTTATTCTAGGCCTTGCGGCACTAGCTGCCCTTTCTTTGTCTTCTTGCAAACCAAAGGGGACAGCAAACGCAGTTAGCGGTGATGCAGCATCTAAAACATACGTTGCCCCCGGTAAGTATGATGAATTTTACAATTTTGTTTCAGGTGGATTTAGTGGACAATTGGCTGTTTATGGTTTACCCAGTGGCCGACTTCTACGTGTGATTCCTGTATTTTCAGTAGATCCTGAAAAAGGATGGGGATATACTGAGGAAACTAAATCCATGTTGAATACTTCTCACGGTTTTGTACCCTGGGATGATCTACACCACGTAGAAATGTCTATGACAGATGGAAATGCAGATGGTAAATGGGTATTTGTAAATGGAAACAATACTCCACGACTGGCACGTATTGATCTTAAAACATTCCGCACTGCCGAAATTTTGGAGTTGCCCAATAGTGCTGGTAACCACAGTTCCCCTTTTGGAACAGAAAACTCTGAATACATTGTTGCCGGAACACGTTTTAGTGTACCAGGAGATAATGATAATGGTGATGTACCGATTGACACTTATAAAGAAAATTTCAAAGGTCATATCAGTTTCGTAAGTGTGGATAAAACCTCCGGCGAAATGAATATTGCTTTCCAGCTTAAAACCCCTGGAATGAACTTTGATTTGGGACGTGCGGGAAAAGGAAAATCGAAAGATTGGTTTTTCTTTAGTACTTATAATACAGAACAGGCCCATACTCTTTTGGAGGTAAATGCTTCACAAAAGGATAAAGATTTTATTATGGCAGTGAACTGGAAAAAGGCAGAAGAGTATGCGAAAGCAGGAAAAGGCAAAAAGCAGTCCGTAAAGTATGCTCACAATAAGTTTGATGAACATACCCATACCGCAAAGTCTGAAATTAAAAATGAGGTTACCGTTTTAGATATTACAGAGTTTCCTGATCTTGTTTATTTTATTCCTTGTCCAAAATCCCCTCATGGTTGTGATGTGGATCCATCAGGCGAATTTATAGTAGGTAGTGGTAAACTAGCTGCATTGCTGCCTGTTTTCAGTTTTGATAAAATTCAAAAAGCTATTGCTGACAAAGCTTTCGAAGCTGAAAAATATGAAGGTCTTCCAGTTATTAAATATGAAGCGGTTTTATATGGAGAGGTTGAGAAACCTGGTCTGGGTCCTTTACACACAGAGTTTGATGATAAAGGGAATGCGTACACCTCCATGTTTGTGTCTTCAGAAGTGGTGAAATGGAATTTGAAAGAGCTAAAAGTTCTTGACCGTCAGCCAACCTATTATTCTACTGGGCACTTAATGGTAGCAGGTGGAAATACTAAAAAACCCTTCGGAAAATATTTGGTCGCATATAACAAAATCACCAAGGATCGTTATTTGCCTACTGGTCCTGAACTTTCTCAAAGTGCTCAATTGTTTGATATAAGTGGAGATAAGATGCAGTTAATTCTTGATTTCCCCACAATTGGAGAACCTCACTATGCTCAGGCCATTCCAGCAGCATTGATCAAGGACAAGCAAACTAAGATATTTGATATCAAAGCAAACAACCACCCATTCGTTTCAAAAGGAGAGGCTGAAACTAAAGTTACCAGACAAGGCAATCAGGTTCATGTAGTAATGACGGCTATTCGTTCTCACCTGGCACCTGATAATATTGAAGGCATTCAGGTAGGCGATGAAGTTTATTTCCACGTTACCAATCTCGAACAAGACTGGGATGTGCCTCATGGATTTGCTGTGAAAGGTGCTAACAATGGCGAATTATTAATCATGCCTGGAGAAACTGTTACATTAAAATGGGTACCTGAGAAAGTGGGTATGTTCCCATACTATTGTACCGATTTCTGTTCAGCGCTTCACCAGGAGATGTCAGGTTACGTCAGAGTTTCTCCTAAAGGAAGCAGTGTTCCCATTAGCTTTGGTTTAAACAAGGCTAAGGCTGCAACAGCAGCTCCTGCAAAATAATATAGAACCAACATACATATATTTAAAGCAGTGCGTTTCTTACGTACTGCTTTTTTTAGTGCCTGGGATTACAAAGGGATATAATACTGCTTCAGAATACTTGATGCTCAAAAGAAAATTTGGATGACAGACTTATAGGTTTACGCATGTTTTGGATTTCAAAATTTGCTACTATCAAATGTGAGATTTCAAGCGTAGGATTAAAAAATACAGTGTCCAAAGTATGGATCCCAGAAACTAGAGCCAACAAGCTTTCAAACAGCGTATGTTAGAAGATAAAGTTGTGCGTTCAGTGGGAAATGGTATTTGTAAGTTCCTTCCTTTTGGTCAATGAAAGGGACATTGCAAAAGCGATTCTTAAAGAATGCTTTTTCAAAAGCGTTATATGAAGTAAAGAATATTTATGAACAGATTTCTTCCCATTCGGGGTATTTTGTTCCAGTCAGAGAAAGTAGTGTAATGCCTGTCAAATATATTCTCAATTCCTGCCTTCATGGTCAGTTTCTGTCTGTTGAAGTTAAATTGCCGTGATGCAGCAGCATTAAAAATGGTGTAGGCCGGCGTTTCAGTTTCGCCAAATTCTCTACTAAAATGATTTTGTTTCATTGCTCCTTCTATCATCAATTCGGCTAATATTTTTTTATGCTGATAACTGAATCCGGACCCATAACTCAAAGGTTGTATCTGTGGTAATCTGGAATCACCACCTTTTCCCGATCGGTAAATTCCTTTTCCTGTAACCCCTAATTGTTGCATCACCTGATATTGAATAGTTATACCAAGATTTAAGAGATCGGCTGCCGGCAATTGTTGATATAGTTTAATACCTTTTGCCCCGATAGTCATGGGTAAATAATCAGCATTGGGCTTACCAATGATATAGTTAAATACTCTGAAATAATCTGCCTTAGTGTGTATAGAAAAAGCTTTTTTGGTAAAGGAACTGGCAAAATTCAGCTCCAACGACTTTTCATTTTTCATTCCAGGATTGCCTATATAGTCGTATTTGTCAGAACTATTAAACAGATAAAATCCATACCCTTCTGAAACAGAGGGCGCCCTTTCTCCATAAGCCAATCCCAAACTGCCATTCCATGCTTCATCATTAAAATTGAGTTTTGCAGAGGCAGATGGAAGTAACCGGCTTTTGCCTCGTTTCATGTCTTTATAAAATATTTGAAGGCTTTCAAATCCAAAATCATTGCTCACTTTATTATTATTAATTCCTGCACCAAGGGTAGTAACCACATTCCAATGATCATTGATGTGCCTATCATCCTCCAAATGCAAACCTAAATATCCGGTATGTACACCAGGCCATGTCATCATGAACATATCTTTCTCTCCAGGGGTGTTAGAAAACATTGTCATTTCTGCTGTGGAAATATTATAATGTCCTGATAGATTTATGTTGAAATGATGATGCTCACTTTCTCCCATGAGTTTTGAGTAGAAGCCTTTGGTATTGCTCCAGCCGGGCATATCCATTCTAATGGGCACTACCGGACGTTGGGTGTCATCCATTCTGTGCGAAATGGTATTGTAGTATATTTTTGTTTCCCAATGATGTAGCAGAGAAGATAAATAGTGATAATCATATTGTACAGAACTAATCAAAGCTTCCGCAAGCGAAACATCCATGGGCAGGGCAGGATATCCTACGTCAGTAGCTTTATCATAAATGACGGAGGCTTTCAGTTCCTGTTTGTTATTCAATTTCCAACCTGCAATGGTGGATAGATTGTATTTTGTAAATCCTGAATAGAGTATTTCCATTCCACCGCCTGATTTGTAATTATCAGCATTCCTATAGGTTACATCCATATCCACAAAAAATTTATGCGTGCTATACTGTGCAGCTACTCCACCTATTTTTTGCAAATTGGCAGTTTCGAATCCTGTGAACAAGCTACCTCCCAAACCTGTGTTTCCGAATCCCGATTGTCGTCGGTTCAGGTTGATACTCCCCGCAATGGTAGCACCGTTTGCTGCACCTGATTGGCCACTATGGATGTCCGCAGATTTTAGGTTTGTGATTTCTACATAGGAGGTTACAGGATCCATTTTATCTGTACAAGCACCAAAAATCCGCATGCCATCTATTGTAACAACCGAGCGCTCCGTGGCCATGCCATTTAGCAATGGCTCCCAGGCGTATGCTCCCCGCTTGATCATGTTGATAGAACTATTAGACTCCAGATAACTGTCTAAGGATGACAAGACTTTTATTTTTTTGTTGGCTACAGTTTTTTGACTGATGATGATGACATTCTCCAAAGATTTAGCTGAAGTGCTGTCTTCAAATGGGGATTCATTATTTTGAGCCCATACCAAATGAGGTAACAATAATAATATTGTCACATAAAAAAACTTATTCATAGCGAATGCTTTTGGGTAAATCCGCAGACCTGAACCATTCGGGTCTGCGGAGGAATAATCTGAATCAAAAGTTCTAAATGGAATTATTTAGAACTCTACTTCAAAATAAATACTACTGCTTTCAACTGTTTCCGAGATGGGCTCTCCTTTTAGAATCGTTCCTGATTCATTTTCCAATTGAAGATTTATTTTCCAATATCCGGTCATTGTAAGACTTAATTTTCCAAAGTAGCTACCCTCGATTTCTTTTTGTTTTGGATTCACATTATTGGGAGAGCCATGGTTCCCCATGCCTGGCATGCGAGGATCAATTTTAACAGTAAAATTATTAACCACAGGAAAACTCATCATATCCTGCATCTTATACACTTTTACTTCCATATCATTCAGTGCCACTTTGGGTAGTGTAGGGGATACAAAGGCAAGTACATATTTTACATTATCAGTGCCTTTGAAAACCACAACAGTTTTCTTGGAATTCTCGCTTACATCGATAGTGGTTTTTGCAGAATAGTTACTTGTGCCAATCGAATAGTCCACGGTTAGTTCCCAATTTTCCATACTATTTCCCGCCATTTGAAACACCATATATCCTTCATAAAGCGTTTCGGTATTGATGGTTTTCTTGATGGTAGAAAATGGACAGGCATGAGTCATAGAAGTCATTTTCATCACCGGACTCCATTTGACAACGGCATCGCTAACAAACTTTCCATCGGCACTTTTTATTTGAAGGTAAATTTTGTTGTACCCGGTTTGCAGTTTGCCGTTTTCTGTGTATAAGAAAATAGTATGAGCATTATTGTTGAAAGATTTTACTAGTGTCAAACCTGTGGTTTCATCAGCTGGTTCAGAAATAACAGCTTCTTTGGAACAAGAGAGGATAAGACATGCCAATATTGCCAGGCATGCGTATTTTATTAAATTCATTGTATAAAATTTTTAAGCCATATAAATACTGACTGTGCAATGCATTGCATCATTCAGTTCATTTTAATTCTTTATTTAGCTTAAAAATTCGGGTGGTTTGTCAGAGCGGGAAAGGAAAATAAAGGAATAATGATATGTGTGATAATCCAAAATTTCCTTATTGGCTATTCTGGAATTTGGAAGCCCTTTGGTGAGATCCAATGGCTCCTGGTAAAATAAAAAAATCTCTGTTTGTAGATTGCTTAAGACCAATGCTCCATCCTTTCTGTCTTGCTCTTTAGCCATTTCGGCTATCTTACATTGACCATTGCACTTCAATTTTGGACGATCCTTGTTTTCACAAAACAGTGTCACAAAAGCGGCGGTATCCAATTGGTAAAGTGCCAGCAGTATGCTGTTTTTTGAAACGCAAAAAAACATAATGCCCAGTAGTAAAGATGCTGCTATTTTAGAAAAGTTCAACACGCGCACAGAATAAATTTGAGACACCTAACAATTTAATTATCAATTAAAAGAGAAGAAGTGCCTTTAAAAACAGGGCAAAACTACAAACCTTAAGAATGGTCGTATATGATTTTGGTCATACAGGTTTGAAGAGGTATAAAATAGTTTTGCAACTTCATTAAATCAGCAGTCTTACAACTGTTAAATGATATTTATCATGAATAATATTAAACTATCGGCTATCTCAAAAGCACTTATTTTTTTAGCAGCAATCCTAATTATTATTTCTCTTTTTGTTCCAGTTTGGATCATTTATTTGGATGCGCCACAATATCCGGAGGGATTAAGTTTGCAAATCTGGTCAAACAAACTGGCTGGGGATGTAGATATCATAAATGGGCTGAATCACTATATCGGCATGAAAACACTTCATACTGATGATTTTTTTGAATTTAAAATATTGCCCTACATTCTGGTAGCTTTTGCTGCTTTTTTTGCGATTACAGCATTGGTAGGGAAACGAAAATTATTGTACACTTCATTGATTAGTTTTATTCTGTTTGGTATAGTGGCTATGGTGGATTTCTGGAAATGGGAATACGATTATGGACACAATCTGGACCCCAATGCCGCCATTAAGGTGCCAGGAATGACCTATCAGCCACCACTTTTTGGGTTCAAACAATTATTGAATTTTGGCGCATTTTCTGTTCCTGACATTGGGGGATGGTTGATCGTGGTTGCCGGTTTGCTATTAGTGGTTGCGGTATTTGTTGAAATAAGAATACTGAAAAAAGCTAAAACAAAAATTTCATTAGCTGTGGCTTCAATAGGATTATTGATGCTCACTTCCTGCTCAAGTGATGGACCCGTGGCCATTAACTATAATAAGGATGCATGTGATTTTTGTAAAATGTCCATTTCTGAAAGTCGTTTTGCTTCCCAGTTCAAAACCAAAAAAGGTCGGGTGTATAAGTTCGATGATATGTCCTGTATGCTTGAATTTTTGAATAGCGATAATAAGCAGGAAGTGAAAAGTTTGTATGTAGGGAACTATCTAAATGGTCAGGAGTGGATAGATGCTTCTGTTGCTTGGTATGTACAGCATGATGATCTGCGGAGCCCGATGGGCGGCAATGCAGCAGCATTTAACAGCAAGGAAGCTGCACAGGAATATGCTGATAAGAATAGTGTAAAAGTGATAGATTGGACTGTGCTTAAAGGCACAAACTCTGGACATGAAAAGGCAGATTAAGGTTTACTTCCATATTTTTTGGACAGTGCTGTTTTTAGCAACAGGAAATCTAAGCTTCGGAAATACAATTGTTGTGGGAACGGATCAGAAGTTTAGATCAATCAAAAGTGCATTGGCAGCAAGTCAAAAATATGATACCATTATCATTACAAAAGGTCTGTACAAGGAAGGGAATATTATTATTGATAAACCAGTGTATTTGCTGGGGCAAAACCGGCCAGTGCTGGATGGCCAATTGAAGTATGAAGTGCTATCCGTTAAGAGTGATGATGTAACAATTAAGGGGTTGCAAATTCAGAATTCAGGCCGATCTGTCATGAAGGATGATGGCGCAATAAAAATATATGAATCCCGGTTTGTGACTATTGAGGATAATGTTTTGGTAAATAACTACTTTGGTATTTATTTACAATATGCCACCCATTGCACAATCAAAAACAATAATTTAATTGCTTCACAAAAACAGGAGAACCAATCGGGAAATGGCATTCATTGCTGGAAAAGTGACAGTCTTCAAATCATTGGCAACAAAATACAGGGGCATCGTGATGGTATTTATTTTGAGTTTGTAACAGCTTCCATCATTTGGAGAAATGTTTCAAAATTCAACCTGAGATATGGTTTGCATTTTATGTTTGCTCATAACAATACCTATGTGACCAATTACTTTAAAAATAATGGTGCAGGAGTTGCGGTAATGTATAGCAAAAAAGTGCACATGTTCAATAATACTTTTGAGGAAAACTGGGGCGATGCCGCTTATGGGTTACTATTCAAAGAGCTCTCTGATTGCCATCTAACAGGGAATAAATTTTTAAAAAACACCACCGGTATTTTCTTTGATGGCAGCAATCGGATTTTGGCAGAACGAAATATATTTAAAGGAAATGGTTGGGCCATGCGTATGCAGGCAAACTGCGTAGATAATATCGTCAAGGAAAATAACTTTCAGGGCAATACTTTTGATGTAACAACGAATGGAACGCTCACACTGAATCATTTTACCGAAAATTATTGGGATAAATATGAAGGCTATGATCTGAACAAGGATAAAGTAGGCGATGTGCCTTACCATCCCTTAAGTTTGTATGCGGTGATTGTGGAAAAGAATCCACCAGCAATGCTCCTATTCCGAAGCTTTATGATAAATCTATTAGACAGGTCAGAAAAAATATTGCCCTCCTTAACTCCTGAAAACTTTGTAGACAACAAGCCTAAGATGGCACCATACACGCTATGATAGAAATAAAGAACTTGACAAAATATTTTGGCAAACTCTGCGCAGTAGATCATTTGAACCTTACGCTTAACCTAGGCGAATGCGTGGCACTAATCGGCCCTAATGGATGTGGGAAGACTACGCTAATTAAGGCTATTTTGGGAATGGTGCTACCTGATAAAGGCGAAATTATTTTCGATGGAAAAAACATTAAGAACGATAATCAATACCGCAGGCAGATTGGTTACATGCCACAGATTGGCCGCTATCCGGAAAATATGACCATTGGTCATGTGATAGAAATGATTAGAGGGATTCGAGATGGACACATGGACTGGGACAATGATTTATATCAGCTGTATGAGCTGGAAAAAATGCTGAATAAAAAGATGCGCACGCTGAGTGGTGGCACTACCCAGAAAGTGAGTGCCACACTGGCTTTCATGTTCAATCCACGTGTATTGATTCTGGATGAACCTACCGCAGGTTTGGATCCAATCGCCGCCGAAATAATTAAACAAAAAATAATCGATGCCAGGAATAAGGGCAGCCTCATTTTGATCACATCGCACTTGCTAAGTGAGTTGGAAGATATTGTGAGTCAGGTGGTATTTATGCAGGATGGAAAATTGATATTACATCAAAACGTGAAGGAATTGAAACAAAATACCCAACAGGAAACCATTGCAAAATCTATCGTTCATCTGCTAAAAAATGAAGTTGTATGATGAAGGTGTTGAAATATGTAGCCATAGATATTTTTAAGAATAAGATAGTGATTGCCTACACGATTATGCTGGCTTTGTTTTCCTGGAGTGCTTTCAGTTTGGAAGATAATGCTTCCAAAGGATTGCTGACTGTACTCAATATTGTTCTACTCACGGTTCCTCTGGTGTCGGTATTGTTTTCCACGATCTATGTGTATAACAGCAATGAGTTTATCGAATTGCTGGTAAGTCATCCAGTGAAGCGAAGTAAAATATGGACAGCTTTGTTTATCGGTTTGGCCTCAAGTTTGGCACTGGCTTATCTGATAGGTGTCGGCATTCCCTTGTTGTTGTTTGCCGATCTGGGTACAGCACTCATCATGATCGCAGCAGGCATCTTGCTTTCGGTAATATTTGTAGCCGTGGCCTTTTTATGTAGTATGCTCACCCGCGACAAAGCCAAGGGTATTGGGTTGTCGATAATGCTTTGGTTGTACTTTGCTTTGTTGTTTGATGGGTTAGTGCTGTTTTTGTTTTTCCAATTTTCTGACTATCCCATCGAGAAATTTGTAGTAGGTCTAAGTGCCATGAGTCCTGTAGATCTTTGTCGTATATTAATATTACTCAGGCTGGATGTGTCTGCTATGATGGGATTTACCGGGGCTGTCTTTCAAAATTATTTTGGGAATCACTGGGGACTGCTTCTTTCTTTCGGTTTGCTGTCCATGTGGATTTTGGTGCCCTTTTACTGGTCTTTGAGAAAGTTTAAGAAAAAGGATCTTTGATCACTAACAATTGCTTATAATTTATAATCTACAAGATGAAAAGAGATATTTCGACCAGGGCTGATATTGAAAAAATCGTAAACTTGTTTTATGAAAAGGTGAAATCAGATGAATTGATTAGCCACTTTTTTACCAATGTGATCAATGTGGACTGGGAAAAACATTTGCCAAAAATGTGTGATTTTTGGGAGAATGTTTTATTATATACTGGTGATTACGAAGGCAATCCTTTGGATACACATAGATCGATACATACGAGACATAGTACGCAAGCGGAACATTTTGACAGATGGCAACAATTGTTTGATGAGGTTATAATGCAAAGTTTTGCCGGTCCACTTGCAGAAAAAATGAAACAACATGCAAAGGCAATTGCCGCGGTCATGCAACAAAAAATGTAGCTTGATGATCATGACAGAACTGTCTGGATAGCATTGCAATATCTGGATACCTCTCCTGAAAATACCAGAAGTGTTCTCTCCTCAAGAACAAATTATTTGCTTTATAATTTTTGCAATAGAAACATTTCATCCCTACTTTTTGAACAAGTGGAACAAGTGGTTTTATTCGTAAATCATGAATGTATTTTAGCTGCTCGATATTACTTAGCAAGGGTGATTTTATTGAATTGTGTAAAAAATGACTGATCTCTTTTGCTCAAGTCATGATATTTATTCTTACTTCTTCATCTTTATTTTGGAAAGAATGTATATTTTAGACGGAGTGAAATTGAAACAGACAAAAATATTGCCATAAGGCAACTTTCTCTTCAGCATTTGGTATTATCTTAATTGCCTATAAAATTTGCACAATGCGCTTTCCAATTCTGCTAGTAATAGCAATCTCTATTGTGGGCTGTCAAACCAGCAATATAAAACCTTTGGACAAGGAGGCTTTTAGTATTGATTCGGTAAGGGCTTATATCTTCAAAATGAACGAGGGCTATAGTGAACGCTTTGTAAGCAATGATTCCAATTTTTTCAATGAACGATATTGCATTGATGCCGCAGTCCATTCTCCCAATATGCCCACTGTGGTAGGCAGAGACTCAATACGCAGTTTTTTTTATAATGGAGGAAAAAATACCGAAGCTAAAATTGAATTGCCCAATGTGAATATTTTTGGCAATGAAGAACTGGTGGTGGAAGATGGCATTTATCATTTTCCTGATGGCAAAGGTGGAAGCCTAGATAAAGGAAAATTTATTGCTGTCTGGAAACAAGAAGGTGGCAAGTGGAAAATTTATAGGGAAACCTGGAATTCGGATATTTCACCACAATAATATAACCAATCATTTCTAATTTATTAATCATTAAATATTGTCATTATGAAGTTTTTGAAACGCTTATTTTTTGTTCTTGGGTTTTTGGTTCTTATCCTTTTGGTAGTGGCTTTGTTTGTAAGTAAGGATATGAAAGCCAATCGGGAAATTGTGATCAACAAACCAAAGGCAGAAGTATTTAATTTTATAAAGATGCTAAAAAATCAAAATAGTTTTAGCAAATGGGGCAAGATGGATCCTAATATGAAAATAGAGTATCGAGGCACAGATGGAACACCCGGATTTGTGAGCGCATGGGAAGGGGATAATGGAGTGGGTAAGGGAGAACAGGAAATAAAAAACATTGTGGAAGGCGAAAAACTGGAAACAGAATTGCGGTTCATTGAGCCATTCGAATCTAAAGCTCAAGCATTCATGACAACTACTGCTATCGACTCGACGCATACCAAAGTTACCTGGGGATTTGATAGTAAGATGGCTTATCCAATGAATATTATGAAATTATTTATGGATATGGATAAGGCAATCGGAGACGATTTTAGTATCGGACTTAACAATTTAAAAACCCTTTTGGAAAAACAAAAGAGCACCCTGAAGTAGGTTCAGTAGAGGAAGAACTTATTCGTGATCTTTAGGTAGGCAAACAGAGCGAGTCTGTTTCTTTTATCCTTTCTGAAGTGCGGGTTTATTATTTATCTCCATCTTAAATTAGACTTATGCAATCCAATGCCACTACCGTAGATGATTATATGGCAGAACTCCCTGCAGATAGGCAACAAGCCATGTCAAAACTTAGAAGCATTATTAAAAAAAATCTTCCTAAAGGATTTGAGGAGCAAATGAATTATGGTATGCCTGGTTTTGTGGTGCCGCATTCATTGTATCCTGCTGGCTATCATTGCAAGCCTGCCGACCCACTTCCCTTTATGGGTGTAGCTTCTCAGAAAAATTTTATCTCTTTATATCACATGGGCATTTATGCGGATCCTGAATTATATAAATGGTTTGTAGAAGCTCATACCAAAGCATCACCCAAAAAATTGGACATGGGCAAAAGCTGTATCCGATATAAAAAGCCGGAAGATATTCCATACGATCTGGTAGGGGAACTGGCAGCCAAAATGACTGTAAAAAAATGGATTGAATTGTACGAAGCGAGGTTTCTAAAAAATCAGAAAAAATAACCCAATTTAAAATTTGATTGTCATGAATAATACGATAGACAAAGCCACGCAAACCCAAATAGACAATATAGAAAAAGCCTCCGGGAAAACCCTGAAACAATGGATGGAAATTGTCAACCACAGTGGTTTTGAAAAGCATGGCGAACTGGTAAGCTTTTTAAAATCTAAACATGGGTTCACTCATGGAAATGCTAATACTATTGTCCACTTTGCCAAACAAAGTCATGCAGGAGCAGTCGAGAATACTGATGAATTGATAGAAGCCCAGTTTGCGGGCAAGGACATTCCAAAACAATGGTACGATACCATTTTGACCACCATCCACCGTTTTGGAACTGATGTGGAAATTGCACCGAAGAAAGCCTATGTGAGTTTGAGAAGAAAAAAACAATTTGCCATTCTTCAGCCCTCCACTAAAGACAGATTGGACATAGGGCTAAACATAAAAGGCGTTCCCGCTTCTGGTATTGCTTTAGAGGCTGGTAGCTGGAACAGTATGTGCACGCATCGCATAAAAATAGAAAACGAGACGTTCATTGGAGAAGAGTTGATACAATGGTTAAAGAGCGCTTATGAGCAGGCCGGATAAGGTTAAATCTCATCACATAAGTCGATCTTTGGCGTTAGCCAGATCTTCAATGGTTCGTTCCTGAAATAGTTCGAAAATGTCGATTTTAATAGATTTGTATGAACGATGCATAGAGCAGGGATTCTCATCCGAACAATTGGGGAATCCTAAAATACATCCCATTATTGTATCTATCTCCTCCATCACCTCCAATATTTTTATGATTGGCAATTTTTTGGATTTTTCGGTGATATAAAACCCACCGGTCGGCCCGGAAACAGAAGAGACAATTCCTGTTTTTTTATTGGTAAGTTGTTGTAAGATTTTTGCAGTAAAGGATTGTGGCGCACCTATTCCGTTTGCCACTGTTTGCAAACTAACTTTGTTTTCAATCGATGCCCATCTGGCAATATAGATGGTAGCCCGCAATGCATATTCTGTAGATTTTGAAAACATTTCCTGTGTTGGTTCCGGGTTATAAAATGGGTTAGCTGTTTTTTACCAATTCATTTACTTTGCCAGCCACTTTTCCCACATCAATATTTGTTCCTTCTTCCTGCATGATCAATTCGCCAGTTGTATTGAAAATGCTGATGATATTGGAGTGAGAAAAATCAATGGGAGAGATTTTTTTATACTTCATGGAGAGTACGTTGGCAAACTCCTGGGTGGATGCTTCGTTGCTACGAAGAAAAACCCAATGAGGCGCACTCATGCCACCGGTTTTTGCGAACTCAGCCAGACGTTGAGGCGTGTCTGTTTCCGGATCTATGCTTACCAGTACCAAAGAGATTTTATCTAAGTTGTTTGGCTTTATTTTTTTCTCTATTTTTTTCATATCTGCAACCAGCAATGGACAAGCGGCTTTACAGCTAGTGTAAATCATCACCACCACCAGCGTTTTTCCTCTCAAGTCATTTAGCTTTAGTGAGTCTCCTTTTTGGTTTTGCCATTCAGAGGTCAGGTGAAAGATAGAATCAGAGGGTAATTCTTTATTTGTTTTTTCCTGTTTGCAGGAAAAAAGTATCAGACTTAGTAACAGAAGAAAAAGAGATTGTTTCATGGGTATTGAATTTATCTTTTGTGTTTCAAAAGACTAATATTTTTCAGGTATGAAATTATTTTACTTCGAAAAGTTCCAATGATTATTTATTAAAACCTAAAGCGGAACTATCCATATTTATGGCGCACCTAAAACCTAAATTGGCCACCGTGTAATTTGCTTTGAGTCCGGCTCTCATACTAAAGCGCATAAAGGCTGCATAGTTGAGTATGTCGGTGGCGCTGGTGGCTCCTCCGGCACAAAAAAGATTATTGTCGCTATAATCACCTCCTCTGGATTCTAATGTCATCAAAACAGAATTAAAATCATCTGTCCATTCCCAAACCAGATCAAACATATTGTACACGCCCCAGTAATTGGCTTTGGATTGTCTTACTTGATTAAATTGACGATTCTTAATCAGGTATTGATCTATAATATGATCCGAATAGGACTTTTTGCTTCTTGCATTATCTGTTGTTTCGTCGGCCATAGCTACAAACTCCCATTCATCCAATGTTGGTAAACGTTTGCCAACGGCTTTGGCAAAAGCTTTGGCGGCATACCAGGAAACATTGCATACAGGAGCATCGGCTTTTATATCCTTTGGCAATGCTGTATCACTAATCCAATCCTTCAAATAGTTTGAGTCGGCATACAGTCTTTTTATGTTGGAACGTTGCCATTCCGGATGTGTTTTTACAAATTCCAAAAACTCGCCATTGGTTACAGGATTTACATCTATCAGAAAGGAAGTCACTGTGGTCATGGACGTGTCGGAACCATAAAACGGTTTGTATTTTCCCCCTGGAATTTTCACCATTTTTGTGTTGGAAGTTATTGCAGCCACATTTTCTGTGTTGCCCACTGGCATTTGTTTTACCTCCTGTCTATCACAGGAGGTAAACATAATGCTTGAAAATAAAAGAAAATATACAAGAAAAGATTGATTCATTATATCGGTTCTATTTTGCGAAAGTGCCGTGGTTAAATACTTTGGCATTTTTATCTCCGGTTACTTTTAATTTGCCAATGGCTCCTTTATTAAAAGCACGGGAAAGGGAGTGATCCACAATAACATATTCACCTGGATAGTCCACTTTGAATTCTACAATAGCAGCACCACCTGAAGGGATCATTGTGGTTTGAACATTGTGTGAAACGGTGGAACCTCCTTCCAGATAAACATTGTCGAATATTTCACCGATCACGTGGAAGGAAGAAGTAAGGTTGGGTCCACCCACACCAATGAAAATACGAACTGTTTCTCCTACTTTCGCTTCGATCATATTCTTGCCAAGCAGTGAACCTTTTTTCCCATTGAACAAAACATAGTCAGGACTTTCTGCTACAGCTTTATCATTATCAAACTCCAGAAGGCTATCAGTTTTTGCTTTGGTATAAAACTCTCCTTGCATTATATAATATTCATGATCCACTTTCTTTAAACCGCCAGCGGGTTCTACCAATATTAAGCCATACATTCCATTTCCAATGTGCATAGGTACTGGAGGTGCCGCACAATGATAAACAAACAGACCAGGGTTCAAGGCCTTAAAAGTGAACACAGCTTCTTTCCCCGGTACTGCTGATGTGGCTTCTGCTCCACCACCAGGTCCGGTTACTGCATGCAAATCAATATTGTGTGGTAATACAGAATTGGCCGCATTTTTTAGATGGAGTTCTACCTCGTCGCCTTCTCGTACACGAATAAAGCTGCCCGGAACTGTATTGTTGAAAGTCCAGAACGTGTATTGCTTGCCATCGGCAATTTCACCGGTTATCTCCGTTGTTTCCAGATTTACAATTAGTTTCTTAGGTCCACGATCGCCAATTGGTGCAGGCACTTTGGGGGCACCTGTTACTTCGGCTACCTCTGGAGCTCCTTCGGCAACCATATCCAAAGTGGATTGACCATTGGCAGCACTGCCGGCTTCGTTATTGGTTTTACAGGCTCCTAAAGTGAGCGCTAATAAAAGCCCGGATAAAATGAAATTGTGTTTCATGCTTTTGTTGTTTAAAAAAAATTGATTTGATTAATATTTAAGACTAAAAAGTTTTGGATTTATGTTTAGTGCCAGCCATGCCCAATGTTGCGCATCTGCTGATTGTTTCACACCTTTTAAAAATAGCAGGCTAGGTGTGTTGAGATAGAATGAGTATCCTCCATTCAATTTTGCAAATTTATTTATCGTTAAGCCAAAGTCCATGTCAAGTTCTTGACCCAGATTCGAAGGTAATGTTTTTGTAGCGTCTTTTATTTCCACCGGAGACAGGAACTGATGTACTGCAAGTCCAAAGGTCAAATTGGTGTTGGGTTTTATAACTGTTTTCAAATAGATGTCACCCAAGCCGGAGTTTTTATGACCGTTGCCAACATAGTAATAATCCATTGAACCATAAAATTTATGGTTGGTGCCAAAATAGGGTACGAATGCACGACTGTGTGTGGTAGGAGTAGCACTAATCTCGTTGCCACTCAGCAGGTCTCCACCTATTCCCAAGTTCCACGCTTTGTTTAATTTTTTATCCAGACTAACAGAAAGCAGATAGGCATTTGTACTTACTGCTGGACTGGTTTTGCCTGTTTGATAATAGGCAGATGCGTTGTACTTCCATGCATTGCCTGTATGGAAAAAATTCAGTCCCAGCGTTTGGCTAAAAGCTGTCTTGATCTGATCTGTTGCACTCGATGCATTTTGAAAACCCAGGTTGGAAACTAAAGCACTTATAGCATTTTTTTCATCCATTTGATATTTGCTCCAAAATGTTTGCATCCATTTGTAGGGCGTAGCATTTTTTGGAGTGTACAAAGAGCCAGATGGATTATTTAAATTGTTTCCGTAAAGTTCTTTAAGGTTTTGGTTATAGGATGCATAGATTTTAGTTTCAAATTTTTTCCTACCATACTGATACAAAATGGCATCGTGCGCCCGACCACCCTGTGCCCAATCCAATTCTCCAAAAAATCTTTCATCATCAAGCGAAATTACCTGACGACCAATCTGCAATGCAGAAGATTGACCCAGTTTTAGTTTCGCCCATGCTTCAAAAAAGGCCATGCCATTACTATTTCCTGCTCCCTGTGTAAGTCCATCCTGTCCCCATACAGTAACAGTTTGAGGGGATACTTGTAGAGACAATAAGTTTTTATACTGATAGTTAAATCCTAATCTGGTTCTTTGAGAAACCAATGCCGATGGTTTTAGTCCACTTTCTAGCGGTTGAAAATTACCATCGCGATATTCAGCTCTTGGTCGAATTTGCGCGGTGATATTAATTTGATTTTCTTTATCAGTTTCATGCTGAGCAGTTGCATTTTGGAAACCTAGAACAAGTAGTATTGCGGTAGCTGATAGTTGCCGAACTGTTGGTAATATATTCATCTTTCTTCAGTTGTTTTAATTCGACTGCAAAACTAGGCAATGAAAATTAATTAAGGATAAAAATGTCCATGATTGCGATCATCCTAGTAAATGATATTGAATAGCCCATTTTGCTATATCTATTGATAAAAAAAGTAAAAATGATAGTGATTGGAAACCACCGATGCAAAACAGCAGGTAGGTAAAATGTAGTAGCCTAGTCTTGATAGTTTTTCCCGATATTTTTTCTTTGAGAAATTGCCAAACTGATTGCGCTGCCCAATAGAACCAATGCTGCTATAAATAGCAATTGATTGATGTAGGGAACAGGAGTATAGGTAAATGCTGCCATACCCTGAATACCTAAAAATAATTCGTTTAAGACTACACCTACAAAGAACCCGATTGCGGCTACTTTTGCAAATATGGTAGGTTGAAATATTTTTTTTGAAAAACTATAACCAATAATGAAAAGGCTGAAAGCACCTAGAAGCACCAGGTGTAAATAGGCAATAACAATTGGTCTGATTCCAAATACCAACTCACTTAGAGAAGGTACCACAGACACACTCTGAAGTATAAATTTGATTGTCATGGAGAAAATTGCTCCATAAAGAAAAAGTTGAATCCATCCAGGCTGAGTGTTTGAAATAGTTTTCTTTATTGCGGGTAAAAACTTTTTTACTAAGGCAATCCATGCGATCAACTGTATCATTGTTGCCACTACTGTAATTGTATATAGCCATATTGGAAGTTTAGCCCATAATATTGAAAGAAACACTGTGAGTACAGCAGTGATTACCAAGATCCAGAAATATTTTTTTACTGTAGGGTCATCATTGGGGAGTGTTTTAATCACCATGGCCATGCATCCAAAAAAGAACCAACCACTGTATTGGAAGTGTAAAAAATAATATACAGACCCCAGGTACCATTCGCTCTGGATATTTTTTGTCATCATCATATAGGCTAGATATAGCGGGCCTGCAGCAGAAACAATATTGAGCAATAAACCACCAATGGCCCATCGTTTGGCAGGATGCTGAGTGGGCATTTGAGCCGAATCTTTAATAAAGATCCACGCATAGAATATCGATATTAAAATGGTTAATGTGGAAAATATTATTGAGAACAATTTATATCCCTGAATTGTGAAGGAAAACAACATGCCGTATGCACAAATTATGTTGAACAATATGACTTTGTCGTAAACTTTTTGTTTGGATACAGAAAGAAAGGGTGCTATAAGTATTGCCAAACCCGTATAAATAAAATGACTAACCCATCCACTAAAGGCAAAATGTGAGTGGGCGTGTAATAGAAATTTTTGCTCTAGAAAAGGAAAGCTAAATGCAATTTTGTAACGCATGAGTACGCCATAAAGAGCTACAAATGCAAGGTTGATTAAACCAATGTAAAACCATTTATGAAGTTTGATTGCTTCCATAGAAGATTAATAGTAAAGTTTACGATCTTTTATTTTTACCTTCCCCTCTATTTTCATTCTGGTTAGCGTTCTTATTACGGTTTCTACTCTCAGGCCAGTAAAATCGGCAATTTGTTGTCTGGTAAAATTAACGAGTGGACTGGATCCGTTGATATTATTTTGTTTATTTTTTTTCAAAAATTCTGTAATCTTCTCTTCCGGTGTATGCTGCACCCAGATTTGAAAGGCGGAAGATTTATTAAGAATTCGTTCTGCAAAGTTGTACATCATATTGCGTACAAGATCAGGATAATCGTCAAAGATTTTTAAAAGGTGCTCTTTCCTGATTTTTACAATAACACTATCTGTAAGTGCTTGTGAAGTACTCGTATAAGGTTTGTTCAAAAGTAAAGAGGGCTCACCAAAACTTTGTCCATGTTTAAAAATACCTTGTGTGAGTTCTTTGCCTTCTGAGTTGGTTGAAAAATGTTTTATTTCTCCAGATACCACTTGAAAATAATAGAAAGGCATAGTGTTTTCATGATAAACGAATTCACCTTTATCTATTTTTCTGGCAACGCCACCGTAAGCGATCAATATATTATAATCAATTTGCATGGTAATATTTAATCAGTGCAGGAACCAAGCCCTGCACTGAAAGTAAGGAGGGCATTCTTTTATTAACGCACAAAAAATTATTCTACAATAAAGGATCCTTTCATCATAGCCGAGTGGCCAGGGAAGGAGCAAAGAAACTCATAAGTGCCTTTTGCTGGGGCAGGAAATTCAATGGTGTCGGTTTCGCCCCCACCAATCAATTTGGTATGCGCAATGATATCTCCAGCTTTGTCAGCAGGGATATAATCTGTAGCAGAAGCTGTGATTGCAGCCGCATCAAAATCAGCCAATTTTACACCTTGTTTTAATAAGATAAAGTTATGTCCCATGGCTGCTTTTGCTGCGGTACCAGTATGGTGTAAGGTCAATTTTACTGTCTGACCTTCTTTTACTTTGATCTCAGTGATGTCGTATTTCATGTCGTCGCCAGCATTCAGGGCCACTTCCGCTACATTAGCATCAGTAGCAGCTTCCGGTGCAGTTGTTTCAGCAGCAGGGGCAGAAGTTTCTGAATCGGCAGCAGGGGCTTGTGTATCAGAACCACCACAAGAAGCTAAGATCAAAGCTGTTACAGCTAAAGAAAGAATTGTTTTTTTCATTGTTTCTAAATTATTAAAAGTTAAAAATATATTTACGAAAGTAAAGCTTGTTTTTCCAGATCGATTGCTTTAGGGAAAAGAATATTATTCTCCAGATGTATGTGCAAATGGAGGTCTTCATCAAATTCTTTTAATAGCGCAAAGGTAACCTGATAAGAGTTGCAGGCATCTGCAGGAGGAGTAAAGTTGTTGGTTAATTCTGCAATTTTTTCAAATCGTTCACCTTCCTGACTATGCTCGCTCATCATCATGCTAATGGGGTTTTGAACGGTGCCAAAAGATGCTTTGGATATCTGGCCGGTTACCATTTCTCTCACAAATGGGAACAAAATTTGTTCTTCCTTTGCCATGTGTTCGGTGAGATCTGATGCTGATTGGGCAAACAAAAATTCTACTTGCAATAATTCTGGATGACGCTCACCATGTACGCGCACTATTTTTTGTAAAAATGGAGTTATTTCTTCAATCCTTTTCTCCACGTATCTGTGGTGCTTTTTCTCGATATAGTCAGCCAATAGATCCAGCGGCCAAGACTGAAAATCAATATTGGCATTGCCAGAGGATGCTGAGGCTTCTTCCAAATCTGTCATCAATGTTTGTGGAGTTACTTTTCTCTTGTCACATGCTTCCTGAATGGTTCTGTTGCCATTACAGCAAAAGTCAATACCATATTTTTTGAAAACAGTTGCTGTACGGTAATCTTTTGCTACCAGTTCGCCTACCACGCTTTGTTCAGTAATGCTCATGATTAATATATTTATTATTAAAACGGATTTTTTACCTGGGTCTATTACCTGCGAAGAAATAAGATTTGCTTCTCAAGTTCTTTTGTGAAAGTGCCTAGCTTAGAGTTCTCCAGCAAATCGGTTACGCCATTTCGGAGGTTCTTAAATTCTGTATGAATGGGGCATGGGTGGGATTCTGAACATTGTTTCAGGCCCAATCCGCAGCCTTCAAAAAGTTTATTGCCATCAATGGTTTTTACTATATCGGCAAGAGAAAACTGCAAGGTGGTTTCGTTATGATAAAATCCTCCATTGGGTCCTTTTATGGATAATACCAAATTTTTCCTACTGAGTTCCTGTAATATTTTGGCAATAAAGTGTTCCGGCGAATCTATTCCTTTGGAAATTTCCTTAATGCTTACCCGCTCTCCATCTTTTGACTTTTGAGCGATATAAAGCATTGCCCGAATCGCATATTCACAAGTTTTTGAAAACATTTTTCTTTATTTGTTGCGCAAAGGTATAGGTATATTTTAATATAAAAGATAAAAAACTCCTCTATTTTATTTTTTTTTCTTTGACACTTTTGAAACCTATTCGACCTGCTAAAAGCGGGAAACAATCAATACCTTTGTCGAAAGTTTTATTAAATATAAATATGGCAAAAGAAAAAATTCATTGTTCATTTTGTGGCCGAAGTAGAGAGGAAGTAGATATTCTGATCGCCGGTCAGGAAGGACATATCTGTGAAAGTTGTGTAGAGCATGCGCAGGAAATAATTGAACAGGAGTTGCAGTTGAAAGATAACCCTTCCCAAAAAGGGGGGTATTCCCTTTCTGTAAAAAAACCGATGGAGGTAAAATCTTTCCTGGATGAATACGTTATTGGTCAGGTGGAAGCAAAGAAAGTACTGGCTGTGGCGGTTTACAATCATTATAAAAGGCTGAAACAGAAATCAGGAAGGGAAATTGATTCACAAAATGATATTGAAATTGAGAAGAGCAATATTGTGATGGTAGGAGAAACTGGAACAGGAAAAACATTATTGGCTCGAAGTATTGCCAAGGTATTGAATGTTCCCTTTGCTATTGTGGATGCTACCGTATTTACAGAAGCTGGATATGTGGGAGAAGACGTGGAAAGTATTCTGACTCGTTTGTTACAGGTTTGCAATTATAATGTGGAAGCCGCTGAACGTGGTATTGTTTATATTGATGAAATAGATAAAGTGGCACGCAAAAGTGATAACCCAAGCATCACCAGAGATGTGAGTGGTGAAGGTGTGCAACAGGGACTTCTAAAATTGCTGGAAGGTACAGATGTGCTTGTGCCACCACAGGGAGGTAGAAAACACCCTGATCAAAAATTGATAAAAGTGAACACCCAAAACATTTTGTTTATCTGTGGTGGGGCTTTTGATGGAGTGGATAAAATTATTGGTCGTAGGGTTCATACCAACACCATCGGATTCAATGTGGACAAGGACGAACAAGAGGATATGAAAAAGAATTTGCTGCGATATGTGAACGCACAGGATTTAAAAACCTTTGGTCTGATTCCAGAATTGTTGGGGAGGTTGCCCGTGGTTACTCATCTGGATCCCTTGGATGCATCCACTCTTCGTGCTATTCTTACAGAACCCAAAAATGCGCTGATGAAGCAATACAAAAAGTTATTTGAGCTAGAAGGGATCACTCTAAAGGTGGAGGATGCTGTGTATGACTTCATGGTACAAAAGGCAATAGAATATAAGTTAGGAGCACGCGGACTGAGAAGTATCTGCGAAAGTATTCTTACAGATGCGATGTATGAATTGCCTTCATCCAAAGTAAAGTCATTTGTACTATCCATAGAATATGCGGAACTGCATTTCAATAAAAGCAAGATGAATCTGGTAAAGGCGGCATAACGTACTGAGATATAAAAATTTAAATAAAAATAATTTAAGATATTATGAATGAGCTAGTAGAAAAATTGGTAGCTGAAGCAGGTATTACCGAAGACCAAGCAGCAAAAGCATTAGAAGCGATTAAGAAATATGTGGTAGAAAAGTTTCCTATGTTGGAAGGTGCCGTAGGTAATCTTTTCGGGAATTCCTAAATCTGCCTCATTAAGTAAAAATTAATAGAGCAGTCCCAATTATCGGGGCTGCTTTTTTTTGAGATTATGGGATTAGTGGTTTCTAATTAGTCATGTATGTCACTTCCAAAATACTTTAGGCATAGCCACTTTTTGAATGTGAATTTCTAAACAAGGTGTGCAGTTGATGATCTTAATAATCATGCTTAATCCTTTTTCCTGCTGCAAAAGTTTTTACCAATATCATTCCGGCCAAAAAGCCTCCCACATGAGCGGCATAAGTTACACCTGCCCCCTCATGACCTAGTGCACCCAGGCCACTCACAATTTGCATGGCAATCCAAATGCCTAGCGCCAATAAAGCATTTACATAAAAAACATTAAAAAAAGCAAACACTCTAACTCTGTTTTTAGGGAACAGTATGATGTAGCCTCCCATAATTCCTGAAATGGCTCCTGAGGCACCCAAACTAGGTACAAGTAAGCCTGTTTCTGTGTACCCAGATAAAAACACATGACACAATGTGGCTAATATGCCACATAAAAGGTAAAAAATCAGATAGCGAGAATGCCCCATCGCATTTTCCAAATTGTCGCCAAAAATCCATAAATACAGCATATTACCTGCAATATGGGCAATACCTCCATGCATAAACATGGCTGTAAAGATGGTGCTATATACAGGAATAGGTGTGATGCCAAGACCATTGGAGGTGATATCGGTATTGGTAAGTATCTCTTCGGGTACTGTGGCAAAACTCATTAAGAAAGCTTCATTGGTGCCAATACCCTGAACCAAAACAAATACAACAATATTGATTATGATCAGCAGGTAGTTGATATAAGGTCGAATGGTTCTGCCAGAATTATCATCTCCAATCGGAAGCATGGTAAAATGTTTTTATTAATGGAAAGATAATCAATAATTTGCCAGTTCAACTATCGATTCAAAGAGGTCCCCCAAATTAAAATGCACAATAAAACCACCGCCAAAATAATGAATGCCGGTTTCCAGGTTTCCCAGAAATACTTATTACTTAGTTCCGATTCTTTTTCTTCTATGAGGGATGAGTAGTGGTGGGTAAATTGTTTTAATTTTTCCAAAAAAAATAGCTGATCCCCAATGGGTAATACCTTGATAATTTGTAGCATCTCAATAGTTATAGCATCATTGATGCTTGTTTCCATAAACTCATTTAGAATACTAATGTTTTCTGGGGATAATAAATGATTTAATTCCTGTCGGATATTTTCTGCCGGCAGTCTGTAAATATCCATTCTACATATTTTTTCTCCTGCACCAAGAACTTCCATAAGTATATGCTCGGGAGTCGAAATGGCTTTTTCAAACCCTTCATTATTGGCGCGAGCCAACCATCGCTCCTGTAAATACTTGACTTTTTTTTGCGGATTTGTCAGTATTTCATAAGCCTCTTTTACCTGATTAAATTCTGCGGCTGCAAATTTACTATCCGGGTTTTTATCTGGATGGTATTGCAAAGCCAGTTTTCGGTATGCTGCTTTTATTTCGGCCAAACCAGCCGAAGGCGATACCCTTAATATTTCGTAATAATCTATTGCCATTTTGCTTTGTAAGATGCGGCTATAAAAGCTGGCTATGCCAGCAAATAAAAGTAGGTACAAATGTTAAAAGAAATCTTAAAAAAATGGCTGTCGTTATTTTATATTTTTTTAAACGCAACTTTAGAAACAACACCACGTCATTATTTCGAAATGAGTATCAAAAAAAATGGATCTAAAGAATAAAAAGAAATAAAATGAAAAGAATTTTAAACTTATTGGTTATCGGCTTGGTGGTTGCCATTGGCTTGTTTATGGCAAAACCTTTAAAGGCTCAGTCTAGTTTTGGGGTAAGTATCAATTTCCAAACTTTTTATGATGAACTGAGTCCTTATGGCGACTGGATAGATTATCCTGAATACGGATACACCTGGCGGCCTCGTTTAGGATCTGATTTCAGACCTTATTCTTCCAATGGTAGTTGGGCTTATACTGATGATAATGACTGGATGTGGAATTCAGGTTATGATTGGGGATGGGCACCTTTTCACTACGGCCGTTGGTTCAATGATCCTTACTATGGATGGCTTTGGGTGCCAGGGTACGATTGGTCTCCAGCCTGGGTAAGCTGGCGCGGTGGTGGAGATTATTATGGATGGGCTCCCATTCGTCCTGGAATCAGTATCAATATTGGCTTTGGAGGATATAATCCTCCATACGATTACTGGACATTTGCACCTTGTAGTTATATGTCATCTCCATACATCAGTCGATACTATTATCCATACCACAATAATGTATCCATCTTCAACAGAACTACCATCATTAATAATTACTATGGCCATCGTGGTTATAATGATCGTGGAGGAAGAAATGACCGGGGCGGAAGAATTAGTTATTACACCAACGGACCTCGTAGGGCTGATGTAGAAAGATATACTGGCAGAATAAATGCTGTATCTGTGCGCAATATGGAAAGACCCGGAAGGACAACAACAGGTAGAAACTCAATATCTGTTTATAAACCTACCGTAAGCAGAAGCAGTAGAGATAATACCTATTCTCCCAGATCTGTGGAAAGATATCATAGCAACAATGTGGCTGGAAGAAACTCGGACAGACGAATAGATGCCAACATCAATAACAGTAATAAAGATATAAGAAATGAAAGAATGAATGCTGCTCCACGTAGAGAAGATGCCATAGGAAGAGGCGATAGAGAAAATGCAATTTCATCTAGGCAACAAAGAGACCAACAGGTGAATGAGCGTCGCAACCAAGTACAGCGGAGAGATATTGAACCTCCACAACGCAATGAAGGGATGCAGCATCGTGAACGCCAGATGGAAAGCAGTCGTAGGCAGGAAATGCAGCAACGCGAAGCGGCTAGCCAACAGCGTTCAATGGAAATGAGACAACGCAATGAATCTACTCAGCAACGTGAACGTCAGATGGAAAGCAGTCGCAGGCAGGAAATGCAGCAACGCGAAGCGGCTACCCAGCAGCGTTCAATGGAAATGAGACAACGCAATGAAGCTACTCAGAATCGTGAACGTCAGATGGAAAGCAGTCGCAGGCAGGAAATGCAGCAACGTGAAGCGGCTACCCAACAGCGTTCTATGGAAATGAGACAACGCAATGAAGCTACTCAGCAACGTGAACGTCAGGTGCAGCAAAGATCAATGGAAGTTCGCCAACAAAGAGAATCTCAGATTCAACATTCAGCACCAGTTCCCAGAATGGAAAGTCGTGGAAGAAGTGAAACTGAAAGCCGTGGAGGAGGAAGTAGTAGAAGAAATTAATTGGGTATTGTTTTTGTTGATTTTATATTTAAGCTTTATAAAAGGTTTTGGTTTTCCAAAACCTTTTATAATTTATGGGATGAAAGTGGATAAACTCATTTCAATTTGAGAGTATAAAAAAAAGAGCTGCTCAATTTGAAATTAAACAGCTCAAGTGGTTATGAAAAAATTAAATGATTAAAAAACACTAAGATGCATCTGGTGCTACTATGCCAGGTAAGGCTGCCTCAAAAAGGGCAAAAACTTGTTCCACTTTTAACACTCGACCTCTTGTGTTTTGAGCAAGATTGTAACCCCATTCAGCAGCTTTCTTACGTTGGTTCGGCGTACCGTGGTGTCCAGAACTACTAAAACTACAATCTCCAATATTATAGAATACTTCAAAGAAATGACTAACACGATTGCCTTTCATTCCTTTTCCCTTGTTATGAGTGAGGTAATAGGCTGAAAATGCATCCGCCATTAATTCTGTACGGCGTGTTCCTTCTGGCGAGTTAGGTCCAAAATAGTTCATTTTATATTGAATTTGGTGGGCAAACTCATGTCCCATAATGGCCTCACAACCTACATCATCAAAGCCAATTCCTTTGATACCCATTAATATTCCATCACCCATCACGATCTTATTCGCTAAGGGACCCAAAATTGATTCAAATCCAGGGATATATTCTTCATTTCCGTAAAAGGCAAAGGCATTCAGACTAAATAAAGGATGGTTATAATTATCAAACTGAGGCTGACCAAAATAAGCTCTAAGGTCTGTTGCAAAATCTAAAGCATTACCTGGGCTAATTCCATATAAATATTGTATTACAAAAGTCAGGTAACGGATATTGTCATATAGGTCCCCATGCATATCTACTGCCTGAATACGGACAGGATATTTGTTCCAGAATTTTTTCAAATCGCTAAGGGTGCCCTCAACTCTGTAATAATATTCATCATTTACACCATAATAGTCACCTCCTTCCTCATTGTCAAAATATAATGCTTCATACATAGGTAGATCTCCAAAAAAATACCAATTTAGATAGTCTATAAAATCCCAGTCATCTATTGAATTGTCAACCCAGTCATTAAAATTTGTGGAAGAACATAAATAATCGCCGGGATTAATAGCCCGATCGGCCACTTTTTTCCATTGGAGGTAATCAAAATTGTTTTTCAAAATGGACTGGTTATTGTTTCCATCTCCCCGTCCATCCGGTAATTTTATGTTATCACTTATTTTATGGGTAGCTATAAAATTTTCCAATCGGGTCTTTATCGTAGCCAGTTCTTCCGGGCTTAACGTTTTAGATTTTGAAACTGATCTAGCTTCCGTTCTAGGAGGCATGGTGGATTCTTCCGAAACAAATTCTTTTTGGCAGGAGGCAATAGCTAGAGGAATGGCTAGCAGTCCGAGGAGTCTAATGAATTTCATTGTGATTGTTTTTGTTTGTTAATAATGTTTTAAAATTATGATTTTTTTGATGTAATAAAAACTTTTCTATTTTCTTTTTTAATTCTCTAAATCAAAAGTTTATGCGTTGGTCTTCCTTCCAATCCAGACTTTGCTTTCTATACCGATGATCCAATGGGCGGATTGGTGTGGTTGATTACTGAATAATGATACAATCGAACGAAGAATTTGCGCTGCAACTAGGCCAAATCGATATCTGACAATCCAAATAAGATAGTTTTGGGTTAAGTTTTATTGCGTAACAACTTTTGCTGTACTTTAGCAAAATGAGCTATAAAATGATACAAACCATGCGATGGTATGGTGACAATGATACTGTGTCGCTGAACGATATTAGACAGTCCGGTGCGTCCGGAGTAGTTACCGCTTTACACCAAATACCAGTGGGAGAGGTGTGGACAATGGAGGAGATCGCAAAACGAAAACAAAAAATTGAAGGGGCAGGCCTTAGCTGGGATGTAGTGGAGAGTCTTCCTGTTCATGAGGATATAAAAAAACGAAATGGCAACTACAAACAGTGGATTGAGAATTATAAAATTAGTTTGGCAAACCTGGCTGCGAATAATGTGCGCATAGTTACTTATAATTTTATGCCTGTTTTGGATTGGGTGCGAACTAATCTTGATTATGACACCGACACTGGTGCAAAATGCCTTCGATTTGGGTGGACGGAGTTTATTACGTTCGATGTGTATATATTGAAAAGAACAGGAGCCGAAAATGACTATGAAGAGTTGGATGTAAAGAAAGCAAAAAAATTTTTCGATAGCCTTAGCCTGAATGAAATCGAGAAACTGAAAGTTTCCTGCCTCATGGGACTTCCGGGCTCTGATGGATTGTTTACAACCGTGCAGGTTCTGGAACTTTTGAGTGAGTATGGCGATATTACCCCCGAACAATTGCAGCAAAATCTGTTTTCTTTTTTAAACGAGATTGCGCCGGTAGCGGAAGAACAAGGAATTCAAATGGCGATCCATCCGGATGATCCGCCGTATCCAATTTTAGGATTACCACGAGTGATGAGTAAGGACGAGCATATTCAGGCCTTGTTCGACAATGTACCGTCTAAGAATATTGGGTTGTGTTTCTGTACTGGTTCTTATGGTGCTAGAAAAGACAATGATTTGCTAGCGATGCTAAAAAAATATGGGGAGAGGGTGTACTTCCTGCACCTGCGCAGTACCCAGCGGGATGAAGAGGGTAACTTTTTTGAGGCTAATCATCTGGAGGGCAACGCTAATCTGGTGTCCATCATTCAGTATGTATGTCAGTTGCAAATGGAACAGGGGAGGAGTATTCCCATGCGCCCCGATCATGGACATCAGATGCTGGACGATCTAAATAAAATTACTTATCCGGGGTACTCTGCTATCGGTCGCCTAAAAGGACTTGCAGAAATTCGTGGTGTGGAAGCTGCTATCCACCAATTGCAGTTATAGATGAATTCATTAAGGATGAAAAACCTTGTCGGATCCAGCATGGTCTGACAAGGTTTTTTATTTTGTAAAAGTGATATTACTGGATTTGCGCCTGATGAACTATTTCAGCTTTTGGGTATCTACCTCCCAGTCATCAGTCCTGAATGGTGCCACAGGTAAGCCTTCCACACTAAACAGGTTCGATATGGCCGTATTGCTAAATGAGAATCTAACAGCAACCGGCATCTTGATTTTTGGATTTGATACGACTAATTTGTTTTTCTCCATTTTCACCCTGGCCGGTAAAAAGATACTGTCTGCTCCTGAAACGTAAACCGCTGTAGGTGCTTTGCCATCCTTTGTCTTAAATCCATTTTCAGCATGGTCAAAATACAAAACGATTTCTTTACCCTTCACCTCCATTCTGGTATATAGAGGACTCTTGTACGCATTAATATCCTGATGGTAAGTTTCTGCCAGCGCAAAGTTGGCCAACCTGTTCGCCACATCTATTTTGTTTATGGGATGTATATTTTTGATATCATCCACTAAATCAGTAATCACCACCATGCCTGTATTTGGAGTGATTAAGGCTTTGGTTTGCTGCTCTCGAATGAGGTTGCCCACATTATTATTCCCGTAAGTAAAGGGTGCTATCTGAACATAGTAAAAGGGGAAATTCTTTTTCCAGGCTGCTCTCCACCCTTCTATCATTGTGGCCAATAGAGTGCTGTATGTAAGCGGGGCCGCCGTATTTCCTTCGCCTTGATACCATATTGCACCTGCTATCTGGAAATTGATCATAGGGTAGATCATACTGTTGTAAGCGTATCCAGATTTAGCCGGCCACCAAGGTGTAACGTCCAGCATGGCTGCAGATTTTACCAAATCTTTGTTTGAATTTACAAGTGCTTCTGGAGTCCAGGCTTCAGCAGGAGTTCCACCCCAACTAGAGTTGATAACTCCTACCGGTATTTGTAATTTTTTTTGAAGTTCTTTTGCAAAAAAATATCCAACGGCACTAAATCCCTTCAATGTTTCGGGGCCACAAACTTTCCAGCCCCCTTCAATATTGTCCTGTGGATAGTCAGAAGTTGATTTAGCCACCTGAAATAATCGGATATCATTGTTATGGCTTTGGGGTAATTCGTCCAGAATCTGTTGCAATTTTTGGTAACTACTCCATTCCATATTGGACTGTCCGGAACAAATCCATACTTCTCCAAGCATGATATTTTTTAATGTAATGCTGTTTTGGCCTTTCAGGGTAATTGTGTAAGGGCCTCCCGCATTAGAGGTGGGTAATTCTATTTTCCATCTTGCATTTCCATCCGCAACAACCGAATCGGTTCGGTTGTTCCAGGAAGTAGTGATTAGTATTTTTTCTGCCGGACTGGCCCAACCCCAAAGAGATACCTGGCTGTTTCTTTGCAACACCATATTGTTCCCAATGATATTGGGCAATCTGATCGCCGCAAAAATATTGTTTGAAAAAATAAACAGCCACATCATGAAGAGGGTGCTTAAAATAGCGAATGTTTTTTTGAACTTTTTCTTTGTCATTGGTTTTTAGTTGAGTTTTTAATGATTGTTTAGAACACTTTTAACATGCATTTCTTCTGGATCAAAATGATAGCTGGCGGTTACATGTACTATGTTCCCTGTGGAAAAAACTGCATCAGTGTCATAAGATGTTCTCTTTGCTTTTTATATTTTTTATCCTGAAAAAGGTTTACTCTTTCCGAAGGATCCCAGGATAAATTAAATAATTCATGTAAAGTGTTTGTATTATCTGTTTTAACAACTCTTAGTTTCCAGTCACCATCTTTTACGCCTTCCAAAGTTAGGTTGTGATAATAGATGGGTTTATGTGGTTGGTTAAAGTTTTTTGTGGTCAGGTATTTTGATATAGACTGTCCATCCATTGTTCGTTTCGGGAGTTGGGATTCTGTCCATTCGGCAATGGTGGGCATCACATCCAAATTGGAAATTGGACTCATCAATACCTCTTTTTTCAATGTGTGGCCTTTCCAATAAACAATAAAAGGTACCCTATGTCCGCCTTCATAAGAAGTGGCTTTCCATCCTCTGAATATGCCGGCAGCACCCACATGGTAGGGCTTGGTTACACCATCATCATACATTCTTTGCGGTGCATTGAGCCAAGGGCCATTATCACTGGTAAATATAAAAAGGGTGTTATTGGCCTGTCCTGTTTCTTCTACTGCTTTCCAAACAGCAGCAATGCCATTGTCCATATCTTCTATTACATCTCCCAGTTCGCCACCGGCGGATGCCTGCTTGCGTTGCACCTGAGCCCCATAAGCTACTGGCAGGTGCGGCATATTATGAGCTAGATATAGAAAAAAAGGTTGTTGGTTTTGAGCCGCTCCTTTAATAAAGCCAATCGATTCTTTGGTGTAATTTTTTATCAATATACTATCATGAGGTTTGTAGATTTCTGGTGAGGTATTTCTGAAAATTGTAATAACCGTGTCTGTGTTTACATAAGGGGGTCTATAGTCATGGCTATACATCATCCCATAAAAAAAATCGAAGCCCTGTTTATTAGGTAATCCGCTGCCGTAGTCGCCTATATGCCATTTTCCAACTGCTCCGGTGAGATAGCCTGATGTTTTCAACATTTCTGCAATGGTCACTTCTTCTTCTGGTAAAGTGATTTTATTTCCCGGACCAATCACATAAGTAATTCCGGACCGTGTGCAATATCTGCCTGTTAGCAAAGAGGCACGGGAGGGTGAACAAATAGGCGAAGTGGTTACAAAGTTGGTAGCCATTACTCCTTCGTTGGCCATCTTGTCTAGAAAAGGGGTTTTAATTAGAGGATTGCCATAACAACCAAGATCACTATAACCCATATCATCGCTTAAGACAAGAATAATATTGGGTTTTTTTTGCGAAAATGCGATAGTGGCCATCATCAGCAAGATGCATAAGATAACAAATCGTTTCATTTTTAAGAGGAAATTAATTGGGTTGTAAATGTATTTTATTTTGTTCGCAATGCTATCAGCATTTCAAATAAGAATTAGTCAAGCAGACCCCTTTTCGGGTAAAGAATATTTTTGATCCTGATTTTTTTTTATAAAATGGCTACGGCTTTTTATGGCGTAGAATATGTGGGCTGCCATATATTGTGCAGCACAAGTGTGCGACGCAAGAGAGCCGATTGTTATTCCTCTGCCTGGCTCATAAAAGAAAAACCCTAAGTCCATTACCTTCGCAGCAATATGAACCAACGGGAACTTTTCTTAAGACATGTGGCACAAACTTCTTCCGCTCCGCTGGCACTTGAAATTACAAGAGCGGAGGGCTGCTATCTGTATGATGCAGAAGGTAAAAAATATATTGACCTGATTGGCGGCATTAGTGTAGCCAATACCGGGCATCGGCATCCGAAGGTGATCGAAGCCATTCAAAAACAGCTGGATGCTTACCTGCACGTGATGGTATACGGCGAATTTGTGGAATCGCCACAGGTGCAATATGCCAGTTTGCTGGCTGCAAACCTGCCGGAAACATTGAGTTCGGTGTATTTTACCAACTCTGGTGCTGAAGCGGTGGAGGGAGCGATGAAGCTGGCCAAACGTGCCACAAACCGCACTAAGATTATTGCCTGCAACCACTCTTATCATGGTTCTACACAAGGCGCATTGAGCATTTTGGGCAGTGAGTATTGGCGCAATGCCTTTCGGCCATTGTTGCCAGGCATTGTACATGCTACCTATAACGAGGCTGGATTAATAAGCGCCATAGATTCGCAGACTGCCTGCGTAATTCTAGAGACTGTTCAGGCAGAAGCCGGCATTGTAGCCCCCAAAAAAGAATGGCTGCAGGCTGTGAGAAAGAAATGCCACGAGACGGGCACCTTGCTGGTGCTGGATGAAATTCAAACAGGTTTTGGCCGCACGGGCAAGTTATGGGGGTTTGAACATTTTGACGTGGTGCCAGACATTTTATTATTAGGAAAAGCCTTAGGCGGAGGTATGCCGCTGGGAGCTTTTGTGGCTTCCAAAGCATTGATGATGGAATTGGCCTACAATCCAGTACTGGGCCATATTACCACTTTTGGAGGACATCCAGTTTGTTGCGCAGCCGGGATGGCGGCTATGAAAGTGTTGCTGGAAGAAAACATTATTGACAAAGTGAAAGAAAAGGAGCGGCTCTTTTTGTCTTTGCTGAAACACCAAAAAATAAGTGCGGTGAGAAGTGAGGGTTTGTTGATGGCAGTGGAGTTTGACAGTTTTGAAACCAATAAAAAAATTATTGATGCCATTATTGAAATGGGTGCCGTTACCGACTGGTTTTTATTTGCTTCTAACTGTTTGCGTATTTGTCCGCCACTAACGATTTTGGAAGATGAAATTCGGGAAGCCTGTACGATAATATTGGAGGTGCTGGACAGGCCATAGGGCAGGGGATTATTTTTTGATAAAAATAAAAATGGCACCAATAAAAGTCATCAGGATGATTAGTTTTCGATAGCTGTCGTCCTTTATCAAGGCAACTATTTTAATTCCCAAAACAAAACCTATGATGAGGGACGGTATCAGGAGCAGATCGGTTTTCAGAGAGTTGATGGTTATATTTTTCCAGTAAAAAATCTGGAAAGGAAGTTTGAAATAATTGATGGCCAGAAATATCCAGGCGGCTGTACCAATAAAATTATTTTTAGACATTCGAAGAGCCAGAAAATAAAGATTGGAAAAAGCACCAGCCAGATTTCCAATCATAGTGGTAAAGCCCGAAACCAGACCCATAGAAATAGCAAATTCCGGACGAGTGGGGATCGTAGCTTTTTTTCGATATTCAAAAAACAACATGATGAATATCGTAATTAGAATAATAACCGCCATCATTTTTCGAAAAGTGGATTCATTCATTTTTTCACCAACAAACACACCGATCAATACGCCTACAATCATCCAGGGGATTAGTTTGCGAAAATGAATCCACTCGGCATGACGATGATAATATTTTACAGTCATCAGGTCGGCGAAACAAAGCAATGGTAACACCACACCCGTAGAAGCTTTTCCACCCAACACAAGAGCCATGATGGTTATATTGAGCATATCCATCCCTTTTAGGCCAGCTTTGGAAAGTCCGATAAAGAAGGCCGCAAGGGACAGTAATAGCCAATTGAAGGCGGAATAATCTGAAAATATGGATTGCAAATAATGATTAATTGAAACTGGTGAATTGTGAATGGTGGGTGATGGATGTTTGAAAATGACTCAATGCTATTTCAAATCCTTTAATGTCTTCCACATAGTTTGTGCTACCAGCAGATTACCCATTGAATTCAGGTGTACTTTGTCGATGGTTAATATTCCTTTCTCTAAGTTTTGTGGATTTTTATTGTCTAAATATTGCAAGAAGGAAGCCCGTAGGTCAATGAGAGGGATATTGTTTTTTGCAGCATATTCTCTGATCCATTTGGAGTAAAAATTCAAATCGCCGTCCTGCAGGTTAGTGTCATCATTGAACTCACCAATCACAGATGGGGTACACATGACAGGCTGAATCCCCTGCTGTTTCATTTTGGTTATCATCTTGTCATAAAAAGCACTAAACTTTTTCATTTCTGTTCCGGTACCACTTGTGGTTTTGTGCCAAACATCGTTGATGCCAATATACACCACCACTATATCCGGATGCTGATCCAGCACATCTTCTTGAAAGCGAAAAAACAAATCATACACACGGTTTCCACCTATTCCTTTTCCTTCAAATTCAAAATCATTTTGCTGTCCATTCAACATACACAGACTGTCAATTTTCGGAATATATCCTCCAGGGGAAGCTCCTTGTTGGGTAATAGAATCGCCAAAAAAAATCACTTTCTTTTTCTTTTTAGCGGGCAGAAACGCAAACATTGCGATTAGGGGCAATAGCAATAGGTACTTCATGTTTTTATATTTATTTAAGATGAATAATTTTTGATGGATATCTTTTGGCATAATCAAAAAGCATATTTGTAATAGTACTGTTTTCTTTGTGCGGAGTCATCATTTCCATTAATGCTTCCGGGCTGTTGGTACTGAAATCGTTAGGAATAAATCCCATTCCATAAAACTTACCTTGCCAAACCAGGATACAAGAACTTTGATCAAATGTAATCCCACGATCTACAATTGCAAAGGATGGTTGGGTGCTGAGTCTTGCAATAGCCTGCTCAACTCTACTATTGTATTGTAGCGCTTCTTCTTTTTGTTCACAAGCTCCTTTGCAAACAGCATGATGCATCTCCTCATTGTACAATAACCTATTTACGAAACAAAGTATTGGACATAGATTAAATTCATTGACCAGTTGTCTTATGGCTCCCTGTGCATTTTCAATATGATGGTAGGAACTGATGATTTCATACCGACTGTTGAACTTATCAATCGCCAATCTTTGATACCCATTTTGATCATAATAAGAAATAATGCCAAACAGCTCTTCGCGCTTTTTCTGTGAAGCATTGAACCTTGGCCATAATCTTTTTATCTCTGTGGACTCCTTGATAGCTGCCATCAATTCGGTACCACATTCTTCAAAACTAATGTTGAACACATACCTCATGAAGTTTTGCTTTTGACGACTGGTGGAGTTGTTGCTAAAATGGCTACTGACCCGATATCTGATATTTTTAGCTTTTCCTACATATACTACTTTGCCTTTTTCATCATGAAAAAAATAGACCCCGGCGGTGTAGGGCAAGACTTCAAAATTTTCCTTTGGCACATTGGGTGGCAAAACTTGTTCTTTTGAATTTCGTTTTAAACTTTTTTCAATATGTCCATCCTTATCTTTTTGCAAAAGCAATTGAAACAACATTACTGTAGCATCTGTATCGCCACCAGCCCGATGAGAATGGATATGTGGAATACCCAAAGCAGTGCACAGTTTTCCCAGACTATAAGACTGATGACCAGGTAATAACTTTCGGCTAAGCCTTACAGTACAAAGCTTTGCGGCATTGAGCTCATATCCACAATGATGCAACTGACTATGGATAAATGAATAATCGAAATGTACATTGTGCGCCACAAATACTTTGTCCTTTAGCAATTCAAATATTTCCTCAGCTACTGTTTCAAATTCAGGAGCTTCAGCCACCATCTCGTTGGTAATTCCTGTCATTGCTTGTATATAAGAAGGTATATGTTGCAAAGGATTGATCAGCGTTTCAAAGCGCTGCAATATTTGCTTTCCGTCAAACACTACGATAGCTATTTCTGTAATACCATTTGCGGCGGCATAGGAGCCTGTTGTTTCTATATCTACAATTGCATACATCCAGCTTATTGGCGGTTGAAAAATTTATCAATAAATATTTTATTTGATGCACTTCAATGCATCCGGTATCTGTCAGTCGAATTGAAAATTCAGAAAAATGAAACCCTCCTGATTTATTCAAATAAAATCTGAAAATACAAATTCCTTTTTGCACACCCAAGGACTACATAAATGAATCTCTAAAATTACAAACCGCTAATTTCGTAAAAAATCATACATGACAGAAGATACCAAATACACCATGTTTCAAAATCGATTGACAAAAGTGTATCGTCATTTGTCAAAAACGGCACGGAGACAGGGAATGAGTTGTTATAGGATTTATGATCATGATTTGTCAGAATTCCCTTTTTCTATTGAAGTCTATGATCAAAAAATTTATGTAGCAGAATATAAGCGAAAACATAACCTAAGTGATGAAGCACATGAATTCTGGATGCGAAAAAGTGTAGAGGTCATTGCGCAGGTATTACAAATAAGCAAGGACAAAATTTATACTAAAATTCGCCAGCGTAAACCAGGCAGACTGGGACAATATCAAAAAACGGATGCCACTAAGAATGAATTTATAGTGCTAGAAAACGGATTGAAGTTTATTGTCAATCTGGATGACTATCTTGATACAGGCTTGTTTCTGGACCATCGGATAACAAGAAAAATGGTGATGGAACAGTCGGCGAATAAGCGAGTGCTAAATCTATTTGCTTACACCGGATCTTTTTCGGTTTATGCTGCTGCCGGAGATGCCAGCCAGGTAACTACGGTGGACTTATCCAACACTTATATCAATTGGGCTCAACGAAATATGGCTCTAAACCAGTTCACCGATCCTGAGAAATATAAATTTATAGCAGCAGATGTGCTACAGTATCTGAAAGCCCTTCCGGTTTCCAGTTTTGATCTGATCGTAATGGATCCTCCCACTTTTAGCAACAGCAAAAAAATGGACGATATTCTGGACATTCAAAGAGATCATGTGTCCTTAATCAACGATTGTATCAACACGCTCAGTCCGGGAGGACAGTTGTATTTCAGCAATAACTACACTAAATTTTTGTTGGATGAAAAAAACATAAAAGCATTCTCCATTAAAGATATTACCAAAACTACTACGCCATTTGACTTTGAAGGGAAACTTCAACGGAGTTGTTTTTTGCTCCAGAAAGAACAATAAAAAAAGTGTCAATCCAAACTGACACTTTACTCAACCTTTCCCTCTAAATGGTTATTTTTTAGCTGCAGAATTTACATATGCTGCGAGTTGGCTTATTTCATCCTGATTTAATTTGGCTTTCTTAACCATTGAGTTCAACACTCTTATTGCCTCACTATAGGAATGTTCACTTACATATTTATCCTTTGCCTTATGACACTTGGTACACTTTGTTGTAAACAGCGTATGACCGGCAGTTACATCAGCTTCGGTGGCGCTAATGTTGGCCAACTCAGGCATGCCGGCACTTACAGGAGCCGTAGTTGTTGGGGCAGACTTGGGAGAGCAAGCTGCAATAGAGAGCATAATTACCAGCGTAAATAAGGATACTTTTTTCATTTGAACAGGATTTTTAAACAAACAATGATTTATGACTAAAGATAAATGAATAAACCTAAACGATGAAACCCTTTGAGTATTCCATTTTGCTGGAATGAATACCCATATTTTTGCAGGATGAATGTAGCAGATGATTTACAAAGTCGCTGGTGGACTCTGGAAGCCCAATTGGTAGAGCGATTTGGAAAGAAACCCGATCTGGAAACCATCCTTTTTTTGATTGGTATTCAGGAACTGGGTAAAACGGATGCAAAATACTCCAAAGAACAAAAACAGGATTTGATGCATGTAGCCGTTTGTCGTGTATTGTTTCCAAGTGGGTATTACGAATTGCAGGGAACCGATAGTGAAGGCTGGCCACATTATAAGCAAATAAAACCCATGCCAGATATGAACCCAATTGATCAGGAAAATTTTATAAAAGACCATGTATTATTATACTTTCAGGAACAAGGCCTTTAGTAGTCATTTTTTATTTGCCCTGGGCATGGTAATATTGTTTAGTTCCTGCGCAGGAAATAAGGTGACTAAGAGAGATTACAAAAAAGATGTGTTGCTCGAAACCAATATGGGCAATATGGTGTTGCGATTGAGCGATGAAACACCGCTGCATCGAAACAATTTTTTAAAATTGGTTAAGACAAAATATTATGATGGTGTATTATTTCATCGGGTAATAAATAAATTCATGATACAAAGTGGGGATCCTAATAGTCGTAACGCGCCGGCTGGCAAACCTTTGGGAGAAGGGGAGCCAAATTACAGATTGGCAGCGGAGTTCATACCATCTTTGTTTCACAAAAAAGGAGCTTTGGCTGCTGCACGTGAAGGAGATGATGCCAATCCTAAAAAAGAAAGTAGTGCCAGCCAGTTCTATATAGTGCAAGGCAAAGTATGGACAGAGGGAGGTTTGGACACTCTCGAAAACACCCGCTTGAAAGGCAGAAAAATACCTGCCGAACATAGAGCCATATATACCCGAGAAGGCGGTTCGCCACATCTGGATCAAAATTATACCGTATTCGGGCAGTTAATTTCGGGATATGACGTGCTGGATAAAATTGCCGCAACCCCTACCAGTAAAGGAGCTGACAAGGATCGGCCTTTGCAAGATGTAACTATTCAAAAAGCCAAACTCATTAAAAGATCAAAGTAAAGCCTTCTTATTTTATAACTCAGCTATTGCAGCAATAAGAAAACCCCATTTCGCAATGGGGTTTTGTTTAGCTTAAATATTTCAGAGGGCTTACTTTACTTCATTCACCGTAATTTCATCTACTGTCTTTTTGTTTTTATTGACATTGTAGGTGCTTACTTCTTTTCCTTTTGCATCCGTAATTGTGAAAGTAAGATTGTAGTTGCCATACAATTCACCATTAAACTGGTAGTTACGAACGATATTGGTACCATTTACTTTTTCGCTGTGCAGTATGTTTCCGTCTATGTCGGTAACAGAAACATAATACGCCTCTTTCACTTTATTGTTCAAAGTGAGTCTGAACACGGGCAATTCATTTAGATTACCAACATAGCTAACTTCTGCTTTTTTATCATCATCATTTCCTGCGAAGGCTGGTACGGCTGTACCTGTCATAAATAGAGTTGCTAATGCTACAGCAACGAATTTTGTTTTTGTTAAATACGTTTTCATTTTATAAGTTTTTATAAGTTAAAAAATTTTAATTCACTTGTTGGGTATCTGATATTAATACCAGGTTCCTTTTTTGTACACATTGGATACATCCTTTGTGGTTAGTGTGTTTGCAAATAATACACCTAATTGATAGGCGATGTTTCTTGCTTTTGAAATTACTGTTTTCATAATTGTCTCCTTTTTTTTGTCATCAAATATTATTTCTCGTCAATATGGTTAAATCGCCAGGCGGCAAACGAAACGAGACAAGCGAATGGTTGTTCTGAACTCTTTACAATCTTTACCGGTAGTTTTGTACTGATTGTGTGTTTGAAACACAAAATTAGGCACTGATTACTTCTGCTTCAAATCATAATTGGGAAGGAAATAGGAGGCTAAAATAGCCAGTAAAAAATATTATATACTGTTTATCAATGGTTTATATAGCACTATTTAATGATGTCCAAAGCCAGTTTCTGTACTTTATTGTGAATGGATCTTAGCTTTAATAAGTGAAAAAATAGCTGAGTAAACCATTATAACATAGCTGAAAACTTAATTCAACACACTGCAAAAAAGATGACAAATAAAAAACGGATTATGTGGAGAGAGGCTTTTCATTTACCAATATTATTAATCAATTATTGATTTATTATTAAAGGGAATCCTTTCTGAATCTTATAAATTTGCCTGATATGGCAATTTCAAAAATAAAAAATACAGCCCCCGTCATTCTTATTACCAATGATGATGGCATCCATTCCAAAGGAATAAAGGCATTGTTTGAAGCAGTAAAACATCTGGGGAAAGTAGTGATTGTAGCACCAGATAAACCACAATCGGGAATGGGGCATGCCATAACCATCGGTCATCCACTTAGATTAGAAAAACGAAATCTATTTGAGGGTGTCGATTCCTATGCCTGTTCGGGCACACCGGTGGACTGTGTGAAACTAGCTGTAGATAAGGTATTACATCGCAAGCCAGACATTTGCTTAAGTGGTATCAACCACGGGCCAAACCATAGTATCAATGTAATTTATTCTGGCACTATGTCGGCTGCTATGGAGGCGGCTATAGAAAGTATTCCAGCCATTGGTTTTTCCTTAATGGATTTTAGTGCTAATGCAGATTTTTCTGCCGCACAGCACTATGTAAAATTGATAACCGAAAAGATGCTTAAGAATAATAATTCCAAACATCTTCTGTTAAATGTAAATATACCTTATGTGCCGCTTCAGGAAATAAAGGGATATAAGATTTGTAAACAGGCTTATGCAAAATATCAGGAAAAATTTATTGAGCGAAAAGATCCGAGTGGTAAAAAATACTATTGGCTCACCGGGGAGTTCATCAATTTTGATAATGATAAAGATAGTGATGTATGGGCTTTGGCAAACAACTATGTTAGTGTGGTCCCTGTGGAGTTTGACCTCACGGATTATGCAGTGAAAAAGAAATTGGAAGACCAATGGAAGGACAAAAATTCAGTAGTCTCTAAAAAACCAGTGAAGAAGATTGTACGAAAATCAATGCCAAAATCTGATTAGCTAAACTTCTCGTCGCTAATAATTAAAAACAACAGATATCTTGAATAAAAAATACTACATCATTGCAGGAGAAGCTTCCGGAGATTTACACGGGGGGAACTTAGTAGCTGCGCTCAAAAGACAGGATCCTGGTTCTGAAATTCGGTGTTGGGGTGGAGACAAGATGCAGCAGGCTGGTGCTACACTGGTAAAACATTACAGAGAACTTGCCTTTATGGGATTTTTGGAAGTTGTCTTGAATCTAGGAACCATTTTAAAAAATCTAAAGTTCTGCAAGGAAGATATTTTATCCCATAGACCAGATGTGTTGGTGTTGGTGGACTATCCGGGATTCAATCTGAGAATTGCAAAATGGGCCCAGAAGCAAAATATAAAAGTGGTGTACTATATTTCACCACAGGTATGGGCCTGGAAAGAAAACCGGGCAAAGATGATGCGACAATGCATTGACAAAATGCTGGTGATTTTGCCATTTGAAAAAAAATATTTCAAAGAAAAATGGAACTGGGATGTTACCTACACCGGACATCCATTGATTGAAGAGATTGATAAAAGAAAGGAAGAAGAAAACAATCTTTCCATCACCCTTTCGGACGGAACTGTAAACACAAAACCAATTGTAGCTTTATTGCCAGGAAGTCGTAAACAAGAAATTGAGAAAAAGCTTCCAGTGATGCTGAAAGTAAGTACCTCCTTCCCCAATTATCAGTTTGTAGTGGCACAGGCACCTGCACTGGATAAAAGTTTTTATGAAACTTTCACGCTTCCGTTTCCCAATGTAAGTATTGTGAATAACCGAACCTACGATTTGCTAAAATCATCAGCAGCAGCGTTGGTCACCTCTGGCACTGCCACACTAGAAACTGCTTTGTTCAATGTGCCTGAAGTAGTATGTTATAAAGGATCTGAAATTAGCTATCAGATTGCAAAGCGGGTAATCAATATCAAATATATTTCTCTAGTCAATCTGATTATGGATAAGGAAGTAGTAAAAGAACTCATACAGGGAGAAATGAATGTGGAAAACCTATGTCGTGAGCTTGACATGTTGCTACATAATCAGAAAAAAAAGGAACAAATAAAAAATGATTATGCTGCACTTAAGAGTTTGCTTAGTTCTGGTGGAAATGCTTCTGAAAAAGCAGCAACCATCATTGTCGATCTAGCTTCTCAATAGTTTTATAGCCAGTATGATCAGGCAGATAATAAATAGAAAAAGACTAATCCTATTGATGGAATGCATATAACCCACCCAACTGCTTTTGGGTCTGTTGGGATCTTTTTTTCTCAGAAATAAATATTCCGCCAACTGTTTTAATACACCCATGACATAATTATTTAATTCTTAATTATTAATTGAGGAATCTAAACCTAGACTCCGCATTATTCGTAATAACCATACCGTTTCTGAAACAAGCCCACATTTACGCCAGCCCGAATTACCGGAATAATTCTTACTCGTTCCACCCTAGTTACTGGATCACTGGAAAGCTCTACGTAAGGACTATTTCTGTTTTTCAGCACATCAGCCAGAATAGACAGATAGAAGAATGTTGTACTTCCCTTTGCCCTGCCAGTAGAATATCCTCCTCCTAACAAAAGCGAAGTGGCATTGGCACTGTATTTATCTACAGGTCTCGATGACCCGGCTTTCGTATATCCTATATTAGTAAAATTCTCTTCCAACTGTGCCTGAAAAAACAAAAACGATACTGGATAAACCCGTCCAAAAACACCAGGTCCAAATACATGCTGCCGGTACTTATCGTTATACTCGGACACATCGCGTGAGCCACTAAAAACATAATTTAATACCACGCCAGCATCCAGATAATCGTTCAGTTTATAGCCAAGTATCGGATTCACTCCCAATAAAGAGCCACCATTGTAAAAGGAGGCAGTGAGTCCGCCACCAGTAAAAAGATTTTGTTTTTTAAATCCTTTGTCCACCGCTATGGTTTCATTCAGGTTGGCATTTCGAACCCTGGGTTCATCCTGTGCCAATGATTTAAGTGTAGCTGCAAAAAAGAAAGTTGTAGCTAAACATGCAATACAATATAATTTCTTCATGGGTAAATGGTTCATTTTTCTAACCCGTAAAATTAGGATTTAAATTGAAAGCAGGTTGTTTAAAAATAGATCTGGCAATCTCTTCAAGAGTTGTCGTTCAAATTGATAAACTAAAGTATTGTTCAAACATACAGTTTGATCAGAAAGAAAATTGAAAGCCTGAAAAACCAGACAGTCGGTCCACCCTGCTGTTATCAAGATTGGTCACCGGAATAGTGTAATACCCTTCCATCAGGAAAGCAATCTGTTGTGATAATCGTATCATTATGCCTCCTTTTATGTTGGTCAGTTGTTGTTTTGCCGTTCTATCAAAAGGCTCAAGTTCAAAACTTCTTCCTGGAGCCTCTAAAGAAACCTTACCCTGCTTAAGTTTCAATATTCCATATCCGGCGCCAACTGAGAATACAACCCGATTAAACGGATTAATATTCAAATTGATCCCAGGTTCAATAGAAAACATCTTCAAGCCAGAATGCGCTGCCATGGATTCTGAAACTCCACTAGTGGTTCCTTCAGACTCTGGAACCCAAAGCGTATAATTCAAAGTCTCGCTAAAGCGACCTCCAGTAGCCGCAAAATAAATACCAAAATATGGCGTTATTAAACCTTGTACAGCCAGTCTATAATTAAAAATGACCACAATATTACTTTTATCAGGAACCGTCATATTTTCTAAAATCTTATATACCGGCCCCATTATTTCTGCCAAATATTCCCTGATCTCATTGTTGCTTACAATGCTATTCAGCACCTGTGTATTTTGGGAAAATAAAGGCTTGCTTTGATCCTGGAATTTCACACCTGGAAGAGCCATAACGGCAAACTTGTGGAAACGGTATTTTGAAATTTTTAATAGTTTGAACTCATTGCCTGTTAGCCCGTCTATGCTTTGCCAGGGGAGTTTCTCCTGGGCTTGAGAAACCGAAATTGTTGTCACTAAGATTAGTATAACCAGTAATCTAATTAAAACAATAGTAATATCAGTTTTTGTGTTCATTTTGAATAGGTCTGATGAACAATTATGGATACTATTCTTTAGCTTAAAAATCTATCACTTACCATATATTCGCTTGAAATGCTCTGACCACTTTTTTCGAGCGGCTTCACTACTGAATGCTTTTTTCATGGCTTCCTCATGGCTTTTCTTATTTATCACCCTCTCAACAGTATATCTGTCATATCCTGGTATTATTAGTTTAGGTAAATCGTCTCTTTTATTCACTTTATCATAAGAGACTTCTTGTTCTCCATCATCTGCTAATAAAATAACTTTTGCCTCAGCACCCACCGCCTGAAAAGTATTCCAGAAATCATTGACACCTTTGTCCAATTCTTTTTTCTGTTCGGGGTTTAATCCAGATACTTTATTGCCAGTTGATTTTTCAAATTGTTCGTGGGTCTTTTTTTCAAAGTCGCTTAATTTATATACAGTGCCTGTTAATGCTGCGGTATAAATCCAGAAAGTTTGCTGTATTACGGACTCGCGTTCTTTTTCCGGGTTGCCTTTAAATGGTGTATTTATTTCCTCGCTCGTCGACATGTTTTCATACGCCTCTGTAATTTCATTAATGGCCGAAAGAAGTATTGGTGCTGCTTCCTTTGGATGAGTTATCTGATTGATGGTATGATTTAGCGGACGATTAGTTCCTGGCACTAACAATTGTGGCCGGCCATCACCAGCTACATTATTTGCATCGGTCCCAGATAAGGGTTGCCAGCCTTGATTAGTCTGAGGTTGCCAGTTCTCTGGAAGATCCATCCCTGCTGATGGCTGCTCCAGCCATGAATCTATTGGTGGCATTGGCTTATTCTCCGGTACTGGAGGCAAATGAATATCCGTACAATAACCATTTAATTTAGCTGTAGTGGTAGCACCCGGGTTTACAATGATTCTTATTGGCGTGGGTACAATATATGGCTGATACTGCCCGTCTGACGGAATAAACAGAGGTCCTATTTGTGCCTTGATCGGGTTGTCTGTATTGTTCTGTATAGACAAGTTGGCAATATGTCCGGTGGTTCTACCTGTTCCTATTGCCTTTACTGTAGCCAACTTAGTCAGATCATTAAGATTAGGGAGCATAGCCACTAGGTCATTGTCCAACAATTTGGTTAGAAATTCTTTCAACCACTCAAAGGTTTCTTGATTTTTCTTATACTTATCCCTAATCTTCTTTGCGGCTTCATAAAAATCTTCTTTCACTTTTTCCGCATTATCGGGATTGGCTTCTTTTGCTTTTTTGATGGCTTCTTTCAATTCCTTTTGAGCCTTTTCCTGATCCGTAGAAGCAGTTTTCAAATTGTCGATATACTTCTCAATTTTATCGCCAACTTTAGTTCCTTCTCCTTGCGCAAATACAGGCGTACCCCTAAGTACGAAAATAGCAGTTGTAAAAATTACTATACAGGTTAAAAGTGTTTTCATCACTCAGGATTTTAGAGTGTGGGCAAATCGCACAAAAACTTTCCTGAATCACAGACCCAAAGGTAAAATTATTATTTGAGCTTATTAAAAAATGCACCTAACCTTTTTGACTAAAACTATCCATTAAAAAAAGTAAAAAAAATGGTCTCAAATGGGTTCTTCTGCTACAAACTCCTGATCATTCCGCCATCTACAGCTACACTTGTTCCGGTAATATAGGAAGCCTGATCTGATGCTAAAAAAGTTACAAAGTTAGCCAGCTCTTCTGGCCTTCCAAGCCGCTTGGCAGGTATGGCTGCCGCCGCTTGTGCCACCACTTCTTCTACTGAAATATTTTGAGCCGCTGCCGAAGATTGAAATAAGGAATGAAGTCGCTCAGTATCAAAATTGCCGGTAAGAATATTATTCACCGTGATATTGTTCTTTGCCACTGCATTGGCAAGGGTTTTGCCCCAGGTAGTAACCGCTGCTCTTATGGTATTAGATAAAGCCAGATTATCTGCTGGTTCTTTCACTGTTCTGGATGTTAGATTGATAATTCGACCAAAGCCTTTGCTTTCCATATCTGGCAAAGCCTTCGAAGTGGTGTATTGTACCGTTTGAAACAACATGTTGAAAGCTTTTTGAAAGTCCGTTTCACTTTTAGTTAGCACATTTCCTGCCGGTGGCCCGCCGGTATTGTTTACTAAAATATCTACCTGTTGGTTTTGAAAGAACGCATCAACAATTTTCTTGTATTCATCAAACTGATCAAAGTCCACTTGCAGAAACTGATGTTTCTGACCGAACGTTACAGGAAGAGAGGTAATAGTTGCTTTGAGTTTGTCCTCATTTCTTGAAGCAGCAATAACTGTTGCGCCACTTTCAGCTAATTGGTGGGCAATAGCTCTTCCCAAACCTGATGTGGCACCGCCTACCCAGGCCACCTTATTCGCTAAACTAATAACCATTTGTCCGAATTCATTTATTGTGATAAAATTTTTTCAAAACACTAAATAGAACCTTCCTTTTTTAACAGGCTAAACCATTCATCCAAATTTATCCCCATTGCTTTTTCAAAAGATGCTTTCATATCTGAAGGTTGCGGATGCTTGTCATGCCAATCTTTGTAATATTGTTGAAAAGCTTTATCCATAGCCGATCTGCCCACTTTTTTCTCCAACTCATATAGCCATGCAGCAGTTTTAATATAGGAGATCAAACCATAGTCCTCAGAACTTTTGAAATCCGCTGCCGGAATATCAATGGCCGTTTGCATGGGTATCTGTTTAAAACCACCATATACAGCCGCCAGAAAATTGTCGGCTGAAAGTTTTTTAAAATGTTCGGGAATCTGATCCCGAAAGATTGAATTATAACGATATCGATCCGCTTCAAAACGAAATTGAATAAAAGTATTCAATCCCTCGTCCTGCCAGGTATGTTGGCGTTCGTTGCTACCCAACATGCTCATGAACCAATTGTGCCCTATTTCATGTGCGATCACGCTTGCCAGATATTTATCATCGGCATCCGGCACTGTAATCAGTGTTATCATGGGATATTCCATTCCACCACTTGAATTGTTCTTTGGCCCTTCAAATACCTTTACAGTCGGATACTCATACTCTCCAACCGCATTGCTGTAGTATCTGGTAGATTCTTTTGCATCATCGATACTGTTGGGCCAGATGGACTCCGGCTTGTTTTTAAAAAAGGTAAATGCATCTACTATTTTGCCAGAAGCCAACTGTAGTGTATCGTACTGAATCACTACTCCTTTTTCAGCAAACCAGGCAAAGTCTGGTACATTTTTAGCAGTATAAGAAAGCGTTTTTACAGCAACTTTATTTTTATATATCTGCGGCTCCGCTGTACGGTTAGCAGTGTTTTTTGCACCAATGGATTTATATTTTTCAAGCTCCGCCTTTGTCTGCAACACCCCTGTGGCCCCCACTACATAATTTCCCGGAAGCGTAATGTTTACTAGGTAATTGGCGTACTCACTATAGTATTCACCCATACTAAGATATGGGAATTCGTGCCATCCATTCTTGTCATACACGGCAGGCTTTGGATACCATTGCGTGGCCATAAATTGTCCATCGGCATATCCCGATCGGGAAAAATAGGAAGGAAGTTTTATGGTAAAGCTGGTAGAGATGGTAGTGGATTCGCCTGGCCTGAGTGGTTTGGGCAACAACACTTTCAACACATCTATATACTGCGGATTGGCATGTGGGGCTGTTTTGGCTGGTTTACCATTCACCTTGAAATGGAGACCGCTGATATTTCCTTTGGTGATTTTTGTCAGATCTTCCTGTGAGGTTGGGTCGTTTTTTAATTGCTGAAACAAAGCAGTGCTGTCGTTTCTATAGGCATTGGGCCAAATATGAAACCAGATAAAATTCAGGGTTTCGGGCGAATTGTTCTGATACACAATAGTGCAATTCCCTTTTAGTGTATTTGCTTTGTCATTCAGACTTACGTTGATGGTGTAATCCAGATGCTGCTGCCAGTAATCATCCTGTGCAAAAACAAACTCTGTCATCATCAAGGCAAATAGGGCAAAAAAACCTTTCATCATACTTTCATATTTTCGGGAAAGATAGGAAATTTACAGAGCGAAAATGTAAATGCCGTTGTAATCCAATCCGCCTATTCTTGTTCCAAAAAGTGTTGAGAATGAGGTGTCAATGTCACTCAGCACAAATACCGTTGCAGCGTTTTATAATGAGGACAAGAAAAAGGTATTCCATCCCCATATCATTTTATCAGATGCCTTTCTTCCAAACACTTGTGCATTTGTCTGAAATTTAGCCTAAGAACATGCTGAAAGAAGTTGTCTAAAATTTCGGTGAATAATAAGACAGCTCTTGCTTCCCGTAAACTTTGTATTTTAGAGCCTCAATTTAATCATATAAAAAAGTATCTAAACATGAAAAGAATGATTGCTTTGCTACTGGTGGTGATGGTAGCTACGGTGGTGCAGGCTCAAAAAAAAGTCTCTCTGTTCAATGGTAAAAATTTGGATGGATGGACGATTCACGGTACAGAAAAATGGTATGTGGAAAATGGGGAAATGGTTTGCGAAAGTGGGCCGGACAAACAGTATGGCTATTTGTCCACCAATTCAAAGTATAAAAATTTTGAGCTTACCCTAAAGTTTAAGCAGGAGGCCAATGGCAATAGTGGCGTGTTTTTGCGGTCTTCTATCGAAGGGGTAAAAATTAGTGGCTGGCAAGTGGAGGTAGCACCACTAAACAACCATACTGGCGGTATCTATGAGTCCTATGGTCGTGGCTGGCTGGTACAGCCTAAAAGTGAAGATGAAAAATGGTTGAAAGTAAACCAGTGGAATGTACTTAAGATAAGAGCGGTAGGGGATAGAATTACAACCTGGTTGAATGGCCATCAGATGGTGGATTTTAGTGATGCAAAGATTGGGGCGGCCAATGGTTTTATTGCGCTGCAAATACACGATGGAGGCGGCATCAAAGTGCGTTGGAAAAATCTTAAATTAAAACCGTTGTAAGAGTCTAAAAGGATAGGTTGTTTTTATGAAATTGGTTTTCTGGCACCTCGCTCAAATTGCATTTTGAGCGGGGTGTTTTTTTGCTGATACATGTACTACTGCTGAACGGAGCGTCGCAAAACCGATGCCATATATTCTGTAGATGACCACCTAAAAACAAATTTCTGGACTGGCATTTGCGCTGTACATTTGCGGCATGAGTGATAAAAAAGTAAGAGTACGTTTTGCGCCCTCACCCACCGGAGGCCTGCATTTGGGAGGTGTAAGAACCGTTTTGTTCAACTATTTGTTTGCAAAACATCATGGGGGTGATTTTATTTTGCGTATAGAAGACACAGATCAAACCCGTTTTGTGCCGGGTGCGGAAGAATATATTTTTGATTGTTTGAAATGGACGGGTATGGAGCCGGTGGAAAGTGTGCAGCATGGTGGGCATTTTGGCCCCTACCGACAGAGCGAACGGAAGGATTTGTACCGAAACTATGCAGAACAGTTGGTGGCCGAAGGGCTTGCCTACTATGCTTTTGATACGCCGGCGGAACTGGACACCATGCGTCAGGAATATAAGACTGCCGAAAATCCATTGCCCCAATATGATCATAAAGTGCGGTTGCAGATGATCAATTCGCTCACGCTGGATGAAGAAGAGCTGCACGAAATGCTTCATAACGGCACACCTCATGTGATCAGACTGAAAATGCCGGAAAACGACACAGTCAGTTTTACCGACATGATCCGTGGAGAAATAAGTTTTAATACTTCGCTGGTGGATGACAAAGTGTTGCTGAAAGCCGATGGAATGCCTACTTATCATTTGGCGGTGGTGGTGGATGATTATTTGATGCAGATCACTCATGCTTTCAGGGGCGAAGAGTGGCTGCCTAGTGCTCCGGTCCATATCCTACTTTGGAAATATTTGTTTGGTCTGGATGCGATGCCTCAGTGGGCGCATTTTCCATTGATTCTGGGGCCAAACGGAAAATTGAGCAAACGCGATGGTGCGAAATATGGTTTTCCCGTTTATGCTATGAACTGGACCGATCCAAAAACAGAAGAGATTACCGAAGGGTTTAGAGAGAAAGGATTTTTGCCTGAAGCTTTTATCAATATGCTGGTGATGCTGGGCTGGAACGATGGCAGCGAACAGGAAGTGTTTTCGATGGAGGAGTTGATTGAAAAATTTTCGATGGATAGGGTTCACAATGCAGGAGCCCGTTTCGATTATGAAAAAGCAAAGTGGTTCAATCATGAATGGATCAAGAAACTACCTGCTGAAAGGCTGTTGCCTGATGTAAAAAGTATCTTGCTGCAAAATGGATTAGCAGTGAGTGATGATGGATTATTGTTGAAGTCTATAGATTTAGTAAAAGAACGCTGCACCCTGCTCTCTGATTTTCAGGAGCAGTTGTCTTATTTTTTCAAAACACCCGAATCGCCTGACCTGTCTGCAATACAGCCAAAATGGAACGAAGGAAAGTCTTTGTTCTTTCAGGAAGTGATTCGCAATTTTAGGTTGGGAACGGGGTGGCAGGCACAGGATTTGGAAAGTAATTTTAAAGAAATTGCAGCAGCCAATCAGTTGAAGCCGGGAGAAGTGATGTTACCCTTGCGCCTATTTTTGGTAGGTGGAAAATTTGGTCCGGGTGTATTTGAAATAGCCGAACTGATAGGGAAAGAAGAAACCATAAAGCGGATAGAAAGCGGATTAAAGCAATTAGTGTTCTAGGGCTTAGAAAGCGGAGTTTGAAATCTCCGCTTTTTTTGTATGATGAAACAAATTCTGGGAATGGCAAACACTAAAGATATTGGCCTCCTTTCAACTGTGATAAGAATTTATGTTGGATATCGATATTTTCGAATTGTCCGGAAAAGTTATAAGTAATCGTTTTGCTGCTTACATCTCTGATGCCCCGTGCTGCCACACATAGATGATCTGCCTCTATCATCACTGCCACATCTTCGTGGTCAAGTGCCTCCTTCAGTCCATCCGCAATTTGCATGGTGAGCCGTTCCTGTACTTGTGGGCGATGTGCATAGTACTGAACCAGACGGTGGATCTTTGACAAGCCAATCACTTTTTTGGCTGGAATATAGGCCACATGAACCTTTCCAATAATTGGCAGAAAGTGATGTTCGCAAGTTGAGAACAACGAAATGTCTTTTTCTAACAGTACTTTGTGGTATTCATATTTGTTATCAAACAGACTCAGAGTAGGTTTGTTGCCGGGATCCAAACCACTGAATAATTCGTTTACAAACATTTTAGCCACTCTATCTGGTGAATCCTTCAAGCTGTCATCCGACAGGTCAAGGCCAAGTGTTTCCAATATCTCAGCAAAATGACCGGATATTATTTTTATCTTATCAGTGTCAGAAAGTATTGGCCCCACGTCCATTGATGAAGCAGTTTGGTCATGATGCTTATATTCCGTATTGACTAAAGATTTTATTAGGGTCATAGGTCATTTAGTTTATTCATCACTCTTAATACCATGGCATCGCAGTACACAAGATTGAATTCAAATACTTCTTCAGCAGAGTAGGATTTTTCAATTTCCTTCTTCAACATAGTCTTGGCACGATTCAGCCTTACCTTCACATTGGCTTCGGTTATTTGCAGGAGCTCCGCTGTTTCTGCCACGTTCAATCCGTTCACCTCTCTTAAGGTAAAAACCATACGATAGTCTTCGGGTATTTCGGCTAATGCGGTTTCTATCACTCGTCCCAATTCCCTTTTTTGAACCACCATACTGGTATTGTTTTTGTCATCTGCAAAGAGTGGATCAGCTTGTTCATTTATGTCTTTCATTATTTCATTTTTATACATGAACTTTTGTCTCTTTCGATAACAATGATTCATCATGATACGAATGAGCCAGGTTTTGAAATTGGAACGTCCTTCAAATTTAGAAAGATTTTTGTATGCATCTATGTATGAATCCTGCATCAAATCCATAGTGTCTTCGTGACCATAGTTATAAGATCTGCCGATTTTATACAAATAGGGATTGTATCGCCTTACAATAATTTCATAGAGTTTTTTATCTCCTTCCAATATTCTTTGGATCACTTCAGCATCTGTATATTTTTCAAATGAGTTCATGTGTAACAGGCTATTTATGAAATTATTTTTGATAATCTTGCCATACAATACGCTGATACCGCCATCACCAAATCTCTCACAGCTACATCCACAAAGTTAAAACCTGCCAGCAAGGTAAGTGCAATGGCTACTAACCATGTAGCTACCAGATACCCTCCATAGGTAGCATTTTTTAGTACTACTAAGCCTGCAGCTATTTCAATCACACCCACTATTTTCATAAATACGGGTAATGAAAATGGCCACATTTCAGCTAGAGCAGGATTGATGTACTGCGTCCAGTCTGTGAGCAAATTAAAGAATTTGTCAGCACCGGCCACAATAGGAACGATGACAAAAAGATACCTCAACAGAGTAAAAGTTATTTTCAGATTCTGATTTTTGAGTGTTGCTTCCATTATTTTATTTTTTATATCATGAAAATTTTGATCTTGAATAATTGGGTACAAAAGGTTTTTCTTCTATTTTCTATTTTAGAATTTTTCTGGAAATTGGTTGGCTATTCCAATGGATAACATATCAGCCATCATCATCATGTGATGGTTGGTGAGTTCATAATTTGCTACAGCTTTTTGATAATCCTTTTTTAATAAATCTACAGCATAGGTGGTGGTTTGTGAGATATGCCCACTCATCATTTCACGCATTTCATTTTTAGGCCATTGTTTTGGATTGGCCGCTGAGAGAAAGTCAGCAATATCTTGTGCATTCTTATTCCAGTCTTCCAATGCTTTTCCCAGAGCCGCCTGATCGCCAGATTTTGCTGACTGAAGAACAGGTACTGCCTGATTGATATGTGTGGTAAGTAAGGCCGACAATTGGTTGCCTGCAGCCGAACCATAGAAAGGGGCAATGGCTGCGCCAATATCTTTTTGGTTTTGCAATAAACGGTTCAGATTGGACTGCAAGGCATCAGTATTATTGAAGTATGCATCCACCGTAGCATAGGTCCACTGCATGTGATCGGCCCATAACTTATGCATGGCATTGTTTAGTTCTACATACTTGCTGCTTTTTGCGTGACCATCATGCACTGTTTCTTTTTTACAACTCATCATTGTAAAAAGCACTAAAAATATGGCCAATAAAGTGGCTTGGTACTTTCTGGTACGGAATAATAATCGGGTAGTGTTAGTAGTTTTCATTTTTATCGTTTTTGTATTATATCAGGTTAGAGTCAACGACAAAAAGAAAGGTTACAAACTATTTACCAGAAAGTAAAAATCTATCATACAAAAAAAAACACCCAAACAATAATTTACTTCTAAGAGATATTCCTTGTATGAAAAAAAATCTATCTGAATAGTATTCGATTCTGGAGCTACCTAATCTTACCTCTTTCTACCAAAAGAAAAATAGAGCAATGCCCCGGTGAAGAAAGCTCCACCTATACAATTTCCAATTGTGACAGGAATCTGATTCCACCACCACCAGTCGGACAAACTGATATTGGCTTTTAATAGGATAGCGGTGGGTATCACAAACATATTCACCACACTATGTTCCAGGCCAAGTGTAAAAAAGGTGAAAACCGGCAACCAAAGTGCCAGAATCTTTCCGGTAGTAGAAGTGGAAACATTGCCCATGACCACACCCATTGTTACCATCCAGTTACAAAGTATGGCTTTTACAAAAACAATCAGAAGGCCGGCACTACCTTCATTTTTATACACCAGGGTTTTTTCTTCGGCTATGGCAACTATCTTTTGAACAATTTCTGCATCGTAGTGATGACCCAGTTTGGTAATATAGATAGAGAATAGTAACCCCAAAAAGGTACAACCCATCAGATTTCCGAGGAAAGCCCATGTCCAGTTGCGAACAAGCCAGAACATAGAGGTTTGCTTTGCAAATACTGCCATAGGGATGATAGCAAAGTTGCCGGTTACTAATTCTAGTCCAAGCAGAATGATCATGGCAAAACCAACAGGAAAGGCAATGGCTCCGATATAGCCTTGCTGAGATTGAATCGCTACGGTAAAAGCCAGAATGGTGGAAAAGGCTAAAAAGGCTCCGGACAGAAAGCCTCTGATCAGGATATCTTTGACGGCTAGCTTGGATTTGATTGCTCCTGATTGGATTAGGTCTTTTACAATGTCATACGGAGATTTATAGTCCATAAAAAATCAGTTTTGGTTTAGAATACAAATTGATGAAGACAACACAACGAAGGCTCCATTAGTTTTACTTTTTCAGATTGCTTCCCACAGCGACATTTACCACTATCTTATAAATCATGCCACAAAAAACTGCCGCCCAGGCAATGAGTGCGGCAAAAATAAAAAAGTCAGGGATCGCAAACAGGAACTGAATATTGGTTGCCTCTGCCAGCCTGTAAGTACAAACGGTGTACATACCCAAAGGGAAAACCATTCCCCAGTATTGTGGATGATAAGAGATTGGGAACAACTTGAACAAGTGTCTCCAGATTCCAAGAAATACAATGATCGGAATCCACCAGGTACCAATAGCCCAAAATATAAGTGTAAAGCCCTTTAAAAATGTAACGATGGATTGTAAGAAATCCCATTGCCCGGCATTGAGTATCAAAACAGAACCGGCCAGAGTGGTGATTGCCACTGCCCCCATACTTATCCAGTAAGGAGGGGCAAACTCCTCAGCACGAATTTCAAAATAGGTGAGTCGATAAAAAATTAAAGTGATGATGATGATATACAACAGGCATCCTAAAAGAAAAAGGGTGAGGGTGGAAAAAAGTAAAATCTCTTTTGAAATAGGTAGATGGTCAACCAATTGAGTGCCGAGAATTGAAATAGATTGAGTGGAAACCACCATGAGCAACCATATCCCATTCATGCCCTGCTCCAGGGTGGGCTTCCCCTGCTTGACGGTAATTATAATAAAAAAGGCATATATCAACACCACCCACAAAAAACATCCAAGATAAAAGAGATAAGAAGCTACCTGATAGTTTTGGAAAAGAACAATAAACTGGCTACCCAGCACATTGGTGCCTGCTACAATGGTCAGAAATCCGGGGCTTTTTGCATGAGTGGAAAAATCCTTAATGAACGCTCCAAAATAGGAAAAGAGTCGCCACAACACCATTATCCACAAAGCTGCATAGGATACAATATTTATATAAAATAGTGCTTCTGCTATGAATAAAAAATTCAAAAGCTTAGAGGCAATGGACACTATTCCTGTGGCCATCACCAATGCAAAATAACTTGGAAAAAGATTGGCAACTTCTTTTCGCAACAGATTGAGGGGATGACTCATGGCAGAGAGTTTTTGGCCACAAAGCTAGTTCATTAAGCAATTAGATAAATATATTCTATAGAAAATTAGCAGAAATTGGAAGAGGCTTTTTTTGTACATTTGGGGCATTCATAAACAGTTCTTTACGCCCCTTTTGTTATGAAAAAACTGATAGATATAAAAGCCTTTGTTACCGCTACGGTGGTTACTGTTCTAACCGTGATTTTAGTATTTATAGGCTCCAGAAGTTTGCAGAATTATGATGCCGCTTTAGTAGCGTATCTTTTTGGAACCCTATTCGCTGTTTTCGGAATTGTTTACCGTTATACGGTTTGGATTCAACGACCTCCCACATGGATATATATCAACAGAAGTTTTAAGGTCTTGTTTTCAAAAGAATTTTTTCAATTTTCCTGGTATTCTCTAAAAGACTTTGTGAAAAATATTATGCTCCAAAGTTTTATTATAAAGCGTGGAAAGAGAAAAGGGGTCGCTCACTTATTGATGGCTGTAGGTTGTACCTTGGCTTTCGCTATTACTGTTCCGCTCACCTTTGGATGGATTCATTTCACACTGGTCCCTAACACAGGCTTAGATCCACAGGCCATCGATATCTATGAAGCTCATTTTTTTGGATTTAATGTGATGAGTTTTCCTGTAAAATCTGTCATGGGTTTTTTGACCTTTGGTGCGCTGAACTGGTGTTCCATTCTGGTTATCATTGGGGCTACCTATTTTTTACAAAAAAGATTAAAAGATCCGGGTATGATAGCCACCCAAACTTTTGAAGGCGATTTATTGCCGCTGCTATTATTGATTCTGGTATCTCTCACCGGGCTTGGGCTCACCTTGGACTACGAATTCATGCATGGAAAGGCCTATGAATTTATGGCCGTAACCCATGCATTCTTTGTGATTGTTTTTTTGGTGTGGATGCCCTTTGGAAAGTTTTTTCATATCATTCAAAGACCCGCGCAAATTGGTGCACACATTTATAAAGAAGTAGGCAAACAAAAAGGAATGCAGGTTTGCAAACACACCGGAAAACCTTACACCACGCAATTGCATGTGGAAGATCTTCAACTTATCACCAGAGCACTGGGATTTAATTTCAGGAATGAAAATGGAGACTCTCTATTGGAGTATAGTCCCGAAGGCAAAAGAGATTTACTAGCTATGGCCCATCTAAAAGCAAGAAAAGAAACAGGACAATTTTTCGGTTAAGAAAATAAGAAATTCAATTATGGCAACCTTACCAATTGACGCTGAAAGTATCATTGCAAAATATGGTCCATCACTCCATTTACCGGAGCGAGAAGGAATATCTGGAAAAGATGAACCGGACAAAGTGGTAGAAACGCATTGCTGTTTCTGTGGTATGCAATGTGGCATTAAGCTATTGGCCAAAAATAATAAAGTAGTTGGTTTTGAACCATGGATGGAGTTTCCGTTTAATGAAGGGCGACTCTGTCCCAAAGGGGTACTTCGATACATGCAAAATAACCACCACGACCGGCTGGCTAGCCCACTGCAAAGCAAGCCTGGTGTTGGGTTTGAGCCGGTGTCCTGGGACCAGGCAATGGATACCACCCTATCAGAAATAAAAAGAATACAGTCGAAATACGGCCACGATGCCTTTGCCATGTTGTCTGGAGTTTCGCTTACCAATGAAAAATCTTATTTGGTAGGAAAGTTTGCCCGACTGGCACTAAAAACAAAAAATCTGGATTATAATGGAAGGCTCTGTATGGTTTCGGCCGGTGCCGGAAATAAAAAGGCTTTTGGACTGGATCGCACTTCCAACAATTATACCGATTTGGAAAAGGCAGAAGTGATCATTGTTACAGGTGCCAATGTTTCAGAAACATTTCCTACGCTCACCCATTGGATATGGAAAGCCCGAGACAATGGGGCTAAACTAATTGTAGTAGATCCTCGGGTAATACCACTAGCCAGAACTGCAGACATTCATTTAGATATTCGTCCGGGTACCGATTCGGCCTTGTTTGGAGCTATACTGAATTACATGGTGCAGCACGATATGCTGGACCATGATTTTATTGACAATTACACCTCCGGATTTGAGGAAGCAAAGGAAGCTGTAAAGGATTATTCTCTGGAGTGGGCAGAAGAAATTACAGGAGCCAATAAGGAAAAAATTGAAGCTGCTGCAAAATTGTGGGGCAAAGCATCTACTTCTTTTTTGTTACATGCTCGCGGTATTGAGCATCATACCAAAGGGGTTGAAAATGTATTAAGTTGTATCAATATTGTTTTAGCATCTGGTAGAATTGGGCGACCCTATTGCGGCTATGGAACCATAACCGGACAGGGTAATGGTCAGGGAGGAAGGGAGCATGGTCATAAATGCGATCAGTTGCCAGGCAACCGGGATATTGAAAATCCGGAACATCGAAAATATATTTCGCAGGTTTGGGGCATTGATGAAAAAGACCTACCAGGAAAGGGTTTGTCGGCCTATGAAATAATAGAAGCCATTCACCGAGGTGAAATTAAGGGTCTCATTTCTATATGCTTCAATCCTTTAGTCTCCTTACCGAATAGTAATTATGTAAGAGAAGCATTGGAGAAATTAGAATTTTTTGTGGGGATAGATTTCTTTTTGAGCGAAACACTACGCCACGCCAATATTGTACTTCCCGGCTCTTTGCACGAAGAAGAAGAAGGTACCGTAACCACCGCCGAAGGAAGAGTGGTGCGTATCAGAAAAGCAGTAGATCCACCAAAGGATGCCAGACCGGATACCGATATACTGAAAGAATTAGCGCATCGCTTGGGTGCAGGAGATAAGTTTTCATTTGAAGATAGTGAGGCCATTTTTAATGAATTGCGGGTAGCTTCCAAAGGAGGCACTGCCGACTACTATGGTATCACTTACGAAAAAATTGAAAAAAATATGGGTGTGTTTTGGCCTTGTCCCGATTTGGACCATCCGGGTACGCCCCGACTCTGGGAAGATAAAAAATTCAGGACTCCGGATGGAAAGGCACATTTTAACGCAGTACAATATCATATCAGTAAGGATCCTGTGGATGAAGAATATCCTGTTATTTTAACTACAGGCAGGGTGGTATCTCAATATCTGAGTGGTACACAAACCCGAAGAATTGGCAAGCTGGTACAACAATTTGCACAGCCCCTGCTAGAGATTCATCCAACCCTGGCTGCACAATATGGTATCAGACAAAATGAAGAAGTAATGGTAACTACTAAAAGAGGAGAAGCCATTTTCCCTGCCAATATTGTAGAAACCATTAGAGAAGATACAGTATTCATACCTTACCATTGGCCAGGGAAAAAATCAGCCAATATCTTAACCAGTGGACATTTGGATCCTATTTCCAAAATACCGGAGTTTAAGGTGAGTGCTTGTAAGCTTTCTCCTACCGGCAAACTGGTAGTGGTGGACAAAAATTCTGAAGCCTATAAAAGTTCTTAAGCAGTATGAGCCAACATTATAATTTACAACAGGAGTTTTTTGTGGACATGCAGCGATGCATAGGGTGTCGTGCCTGCGAAGCAGCCTGTGCCGAGTGCGAAACCAATGGCCACGAGTCTATGATTCATGTAAACTATGTGGACAGAGCACAAACCATTCAAACCACGGTGCAGGTTTGTATGCATTGTGAGGATCCGGTTTGTGCCAATGTTTGTCCGGCAGATGCCATAACTAAAGATGAATTTGGTATAGTGCATACTGCAAATACTTCACGCTGTATTGGATGTTCCAATTGTGTGATGGCCTGTCCGTTTGGGGTGCCTAAAAAAATGGAAGAATATGATCTGATGATGAAGTGCAATATGTGTTACGACAGAACCAGTGTTGGTAAAAAGCCCATGTGTGCCACGGTGTGTCCTAGTGGTGCTTTGTTCTTTGGCACCAGAGAGCAAATAGAAAAAATGAGACCCAATTCCTCACCGGTAAACAAATTTATTTTTGGTCACGAAACAGTAAATACAAAAGTAAACCTGATGATGCCCAAAGGCAGTACAGAGTTGAAAGTTTTCTAAACCTGTTCACAAATCATCCACCTCATAAAAAAATATCACTACAATGAGCAACGAGGATAAACATTGGAAAAAAGACTTCCCAGTAAACAGAGCACAATCTAATCAGGTGAGCCGAAGAGATTTTGCAAAATTATTAGCTGTCGTATCCGGAGGTATGGTAGCCGGTAATGGCTTAATCGCTGCCAGAGCGTATCTGGCTGATGACAAAACTAATTATGAAAAACAGGGCATTTGTACCATACAGGATATTCCGGTGGGGGGTACTAAGTCCTTTGTGATGGAAGGAGAATCAATTCCATATATTTTAATTCACACAGAAGAAGGAGAATTCTATGCCTACGAACAAAAATGTACACATTTGTCCTGTGCGGTATATTACAAACCCGGAACAAAAAAAATAGAGTGCCCCTGTCACAACGGATGGTTTGATGTAAAGACTGGTGAAGTGTTGCAGGGCCCACCACCAAGGCCATTGAAAAAATTAATAGTATCCATAGAAAACGAAGAAATATTTGTACAACATCCTAAACAAGAGAATGTATGAGCAGCTTTAGAACCGCACAGGAAAATGCGCATCCACAAAAGAAAAGCATGATTATGTCTACGCTGATTGTAGTACTACTCACCAACCTACTCATTCAGATCTGGTTGTTGTATACTGCACTCAATAATGCACTAAATTCGCACAAGGAAGTGGCATTGAGTACCTTTATCGCTTCTTTTATTTTGTTTCTGGCAGGAGTGATCTGGTTGTACTTATTGCCGAAAAATGTTAAATAATGTTGATTGACCGATACAATAGAGTTCACGATTACCTTCGCATTTCCCTCACCGATAATTGTAATTTTCGTTGTCTGTATTGTATGCCCGAGGAAAAGGTTTCTTTCCTGAAACAACAAAAATTAATGCAGCCTGATGAAATTTTTTCAATCGCCAAAACGATGGTGAACTTAGGCGTAAAGAAAATAAGGCTTACCGGTGGCGAACCCCTGGTACGAAAAGATTTTGGCCATATAGTGTCACAACTATCATTACTTCCCGTGCAATTGGGAATTACCACCAATGGCTTTTTTCTGGACGAATATTTGGATGAACTTGCTTCTATCCCACAGCTTTCTTTAAATATTAGCATCGACACACTACAAAAAGAAAAATTCAAACAGATCACTCGTCGGGATGGACTTGAAAAAGTTTGGAATAATATTCAGGCATGTATACAAAAAGGCATACATATTAAGCTCAATGTGGTGCTGATGAAAAATGTGAATGATGATGAGATTTTTGATTTTGTCAATTTGACCAAAGAGCTGCCCATCCACCTTCGGTTTATAGAGTTTATGCCCTTTGCACAAAACCGTTGGGAGAAAGATAAAGTCATCAGCAACCAGCAGGTATTAGCCTCTTTGGGCGAACAGTACCCATTCTTCAAATTAAAAGATGGCAAAAATGATACGGACAAAAAGTTTGGCATTTTTGGACATGCCGGAACCATTTGCTTCATCTCCACACTCACCGATTCATTTTGCGGCACCTGCAACAGACTTCGTTTAACAGCGGATGGCAAAATAAAAAACTGCCTCTTTGGCAAGGATGAATTTGATATTCTTAAAGCATTACGAAATGGCGAAGATATTAGTGTCTTAATACAGGAGGCAGTGGATAAAAAACATGAAATGTTGGGAGGTCAGTTTGTAGACTATACCCAGTTAGATGCCACACAATTAGAGAACAGGAGTATGATAAGAATTGGGGGTTGATGAATAGTAAGTATGTAAATATGATCACCGTTCCACAAGCTATAAAAATCCTATCCGACCAGGGTATTATGCCAAAGACAAAGTCCTTGATGATTGCTGACTGCCTGCATCTGGTTTCCGCAGCACCAATTATTGCACCGGTGGATGTACCAGGATTTGACAACTCAGCAATGGATGGTTATGTATTTTGTTTTGAGGATTACAAAAGTAACCAGCCTTTAGTGATTCGAAACGAAATACAAGCAGGCACCCATAGCTTACACCCCTTGCAGAAAGGAGAAGCCACCCGCATTTTTACAGGGGCACCCATTCCTCCCAATGGCGACACAGTGGTTCCGCAGGAGTTGGTTTCCATTTCAAATGGAGAAATGCATATTCAGAAAGAAATAGCAAAATATGCCAACATACGCCCCAGAGGAACTCAAACTTCCAAGGGCAGTTTGGTCTTAGAAAAAAACACCTTTCTCACAGCAGAATACTTGGGGTTTTTGGCCACTCTTGGAATAAGTGAAATTTTAGTGTATGCACCACCGCGGGTAGGCATTATTAATACAGGAAAAGAATTAGTGGCTGCCGGACAACCGCTACAACCTTTTCAGATTTACGAAAGCAATGGCACTTTTCTTTCGCTGGCTTTGAAGTCGATGGGTATAACACCCCTATTTTGTTCCTGGATAGACGATGAACACGATGTGCTGAAAGCCCTGGTTCAACAAAGATTGCCAGACGTAGATATACTCCTATTTACTGGTGGTATTTCGGTTGGAGATTATGATTTTGTGAAACCTGTTTTGGAAGAACTGGGTGCACTCCAGCATTTCTATAAAGTAAAACAAAAACCAGGCAAACCACTTTATTTTGGGAAGCTGGAGAACAAAGCCATATTCGCCTTGCCCGGTAATCCTAGTGCTGTAGTCGCCTGTTTTCATGCCTACCTCAAGCCCTATTTGTGGGCGGCCATGGGAAAACCAGATGTCGATAAAAATCTATCTGGCATTTTAATTAATAGTTATAAAAAGAATTCAGGACTTACTCATTTTGTAAAAGCCAGGGTGGAGCACAATATGGTAGAAATATTACCCAATCAGCTTTCTTACCAGATGGATGCCTATTCCAAAGCCAACGCTTTTGCAGTGCTTCCGGAAGACCAGGAACAATTTTTTTCCGGTGAAAAAGTTGAACTCATTTATTTTAATCAACCCTAACCCATGGATACTTATCTATTATATTTACTCTTTGCTGTTGTTGCCTTTTTATATGCATCTGTAGGGCATGGTGGTGCCAGCGGCTACATTGCTTTGATGGCATTGAGTGCATTCCCGCATACGGAGATTAAAACCAATGCACTTTTCTTGAATCTATTTGTGTCCCTCATCGCATTTATCCAATACTTTAAAAAAGAAGAATTCCCTTTTCGATTGTTTTTTACACTCGTTATTTTTTCTATGCCCATGGCTTTTATCGGTGGCATGTGGACAATGAACGATAAACTATATAAAATTATTCTAGGTGTCATTTTGTTAATTCCTATCGCTAAATTATTGGGGCTATTGCCCAACAAAAATTTTGAAGTAAAACAAGGCCTGCTACTTACGATCATTTTGGGACTAGGCATTGGTTTATTGGCTGGACTATTGGGCATTGGAGGAGGAATTATTTTGAGTCCGATACTGATATTGCTGGGATGGGCCAGCGTAAAACAAACCAGTGCAATGAGTGCCTTATTTATCTTTGTAAATTCAATGTCTGGCTTGCTTGGTAAGAGCCTGACTGGCATCCAATTGTCCGACAATATTCTGACCATTCTACTGATTACAATTGCAGGAGGATTTTTAGGAAGCTACTATGGCAGTAAGAAATGGAAAGTGCAGTGGATTAAAAATGTATTGGCACTTGTGCTGATGATTGCCAGTTTCAAATTATTCACCACTTAAAAAATGCACAACAAGAATGAAAGCCTGTATTTTATCCGGTGGTAAAAGTTCGCGTTTGGGCGAAGACAAAGGATTAAAATTGATTCAGGGAAAATCTCTGGTGGCCCATTTATTGAACACTTTGGCCCTTTTGAATGTAGAGGTTTTCATTGTTGCCAATGACGAAAGGTATATGGCATTCGGCCCACCTGTTGTGGCAGATATCATATCCGGAAAAGGGCCATTGGGGGGAATTTATACCGGATTGAACATTGCTGGCGAAGATCTGTTGGTACTAAGTGTGGACACCCCATTTTTGTCTGCCGATAACATTCATCGTGTATATCAGCAGCATAAGAGTGGGCGATTAACAGTAGCTTTTTTTGGTGAAATGATGCAACCCTTATTAGCTGTTTATCCATATCTCCTTAAAAATAAATTGGCTACACAACTAAAAACAGACAGATTAAAACTGATGCAGTTTGTGGAAGAGTCGGGATATGACAAGATATCAATAGCACTTACAGAAATTGAACAGTTAAATCTGAATACACCAGAAGATTTTGTAACAGCAGAAAAATACTTTAAGTATGAATCTTAAATCATTTGGAAGAATAAGAGACATTGTCCCTCAGGAAGTAGCTATTGCATTTCCTATTTCTGTGAAAACCTTCAGAGAAAAATTAGAAGCAGATTTTTCAGTATTGGCAGCAATGGAATATAGGATTGCAGTAAACGAAGAAATTATATCAGACGAAGATTTTGTAATCGAAGAAAATGCTGTGATAGCACTACTACCCCCTTTTTCCGGAGGATAAAATATCAAATATGAAGCGCTATTTGCGTCAAACCATATTACCCCAATTTGGGATTGAGGCTCAAAAAAAATTGTTAGCAGCAAAAGTATTGGTGGTGGGTGCTGGCGGACTGGGTTGTCCAGTATTGCAATACCTGACAGCTGCGGGCGTGGGCACCATCGGTATGGCAGATGGAGATACGATCGACCTAAGCAATTTACATCGACAGGTTTTATTTTCTCAGGAAGACATTGGCTATAATAAAACTATCGTTGCGCATAAAAAATTACTGTTGCTCAACAGCGACGTACAATTCAACCTCTATCCTTTTGATCTGGACCCCTCCAACCTTTTTGAAGTTTTACCTGCCTACGATGTGGTTGTGGATTGTACAGATAATTTTTCCATACGCTATCTATTGAACGATGGTTGTGCCTTGTTGAACAAACCTTTGGTTTTTGCTTCCATCTTTCAATATGAAGCACAAGTTTCTGTTTTTCATTTTGGCCATCTGCCATTCAATCTAAGAGATCTTTTTGCTGAAATACCCAACAAAAAGGCAATTCCAAATTGTGCCGAAGCAGGCGTGCTGGGTGTTTTGGCGGGCATCGCTGGCACTTTTCAGGCCAACGAAGTCATCAAAATCATTACTGGTTGCGGAACGCCCTGTACTGGAAAATTATTGCTTTACAACAGTCAGGAGAATTCGATTGAGCAGATATCTTTGACCAAAGCAAAAAATATTTTTATTCCAAAAAACAAAGAAGATATTCTAAGGAAAGAGTATCAATTTTCTTGCAAGAATATAAATTCTATTTACCATTTGGATGAACTAATCAAAGTGATGACTTTTGACAATGCAGCACTCATAGATGTCAGAAACCTAACCGAAACGCCTGCCATCATTAAGTTTCAGTCCATACAAATACCACTGCCACTGCTGGAACAATCGCTAGATCGCATTAAAGCCTTCAACCATATCGCATGCATCTGTCAATCTGGAATTAGAAGTGCAAAAGCCATAGAACTACTTCAAAACCATTATCCTGATAAACATTTTTACAATGTGCATGGAGGGATAGAAATATTTAAGTAAGGATCCAAGATTGAGGTGTCTCTGATATAGTTCTGTGATATGAAAGTTGCAGATAAATAGGTTGTTGTTTCAATAGGCAATCCTCTTTGGCTGTGTAGCCGATAGACCAATGATAATAACACCCAGCCTGCCATACAAAATAGAAATACCTACTTTTGAACACAATTGTCAGTGAAAATATGAGCCAGAAAAAACTAAGGTTGGTTACAGCTGCTTCGCTGTTTGATGGACACGATGCCGCTATCAATATCATGCGCCGGATTTTACAGAGCAAAGGTGCCGAAATCATTCATCTGGGACACAACCGAAGTGTGAAAGAGATTGTGGAATGTGCGATTGAGGAAGATGCACAGGCCATTGCCATCACCAGCTATCAGGGGGGGCATTTGGAGTTTTTCAAGTATATGAAGGATTTGTTGAACGAAGCCGGATGTGGACATGTCAAAATTTTTGGCGGTGGAGGAGGGACTATTCTGCCTGCTGAAATTGAGGAGCTGCATACTTATGGAATAGCAAAAATATACAGTCCGGATGATGGCCGACAAATGGGGCTGGAAGGTATGATAGAGGAGGTGATAGCAAAAAGCCGGGAGGTGAATTTGGATGCTGATATGTCTTGGAATTCTCCACCACCCTTGGGCGAGCATAAAGATATTCGGCTGATTGCAAGAGCCATTACAATGGCAGAAAATGGAGAGAACTTCTCCTCTGCCTTAGCCCTGTTGTCGCAAAACTTGGGCACAGCTGGCAAGGCTGGCGTTTCTTCCATCCTTGGGATCACTGGTACTGGAGGGGCTGGAAAATCGTCGGTTACGGATGAATTGGTACGACGCTTTCTGAATCAGTTTATTGATAAAACGATTGCTGTCATTTCCATCGATCCTTCCAAGAAAAAAACTGGAGGAGCCTTGCTGGGAGATCGAATTCGAATGAACGCTATCTCACATTCGCGAGCTTATATGCGCTCCATGGCTACCCGCGATGACAATACTGCCATCAGCAATCATGCCAGGGAAGCGATTGAAATTTGTAAGGCAGCCGGATTTGATCTAATTATATTGGAGACCGCCGGAGTGGGGCAGAGTGATGCTTCGATCATTGAATATTGCGATGTGAGTATGTATGTGATGACTCCTGAGTATGGCGCAGCTACTCAGTTGGAGAAAATTAATATGCTGGACTATGCAGATGTGATTTGCATCAACAAGTTTGATAAAGCCGGGGCACTGGATGCCTACAACGATGTGTGCAAACAATACAAACGCAATCATAGTTTATGGACAGCAAAAAACGAGGAACTGCCGGTGATAGGTACTATTGCCGCTCAATTTAATGATGACGGGGTAAACGAATTGTTTGCCTTGTTGATCAGGTCGCTGAAAGACAAAACCGGAAAAGATTTTGGAGGGTGGGCCAATGCTACCACCCACCAGCCCGAGTATGCAAAATCCTTAATCATCCCGCCCAAAAGAATCCGATACCTTTCAGAAATTGCAGATATCAACCGGCATTATAATGCATGGGTGTTGGATCAGGCTAAAATAGCTTCTACCCTTTATAAAATAGATGGGGTGGAAAAAGAAACTGAAACGCCTGATTTGAGTCTAGTAAAATCCAGGTTTCAATCAAAATTGGATAATCCTAATAAGGCCTTGTTAGCACAGTGGACAGCTTTGCAGGAAAAGTATAACAAACCCTTTTTGGAATACCAGGTAAGGGATAAAATCATTAAGCAACCGCTTACCTACAAAACTTTAAGTGGAAGTGTAGTGAAGAAGGTTTATTTGCCCAAGTACAAAGATTGGGGAGATATATTGATTTGGCAGTTGAAGGAAAATGTTCCTGGCCAGTTTCCATTTACAGCTGGTGTGTTTGAGCTGAAACGCCAGGGCGAGGATCCCACGCGAATGTTTGCTGGGGAAGGCGGCCCGGAAAGAACCAACATAAGATTTCATTATGTCAGTCATGAGCAACCTGCAAAGCGACTCAGTACTGCATTTGACAGTGTGACACTCTATGGCGAAGACCCGGCCTATAGACCTGATATCTATGGAAAAATTGGTAACAGTGGTGTGAGTATTGCCACGGTGGATGATGCCAAAAAGCTCTATAGTGGATTTGATTTGTGCGATACCGCCACTTCGGTGTCTATGACCATCAATGGGCCGGCACCCATCATTCTTGCTTTCTTTATGAATGCGGCTATCGATCAGCAATGCGAAAACTGGTTAACTGAGAATAATCAATGGTGGGTTGTGAAAAATATAATAGAGGAAAAGTTTACCACCTCCCAACCTGTTTATGAAGGAGACCTGCCTATTGGGAACAATGGATTGGGTCTAAAATTATTAGGAATGAGTGGGGAAGATGTTTTGCCAGCGGATGTGTACGAAAATATTAAGAATGACACCCTTGCTATGGTACGAGGTACTGTGCAGGCAGATATTTTGAAAGAGGATCAGGCGCAGAATACCTGCATTTTCTCCACCGAGTTTGCCCTAAAGCTGATGGGTGATGTCCAGGAATATTTTATCGAAAACAAAGTGCGCAATTTTTATAGTGTAAGTATTAGCGGCTACCATATTGCCGAGGCTGGTGCTAATCCAATCACTCAATTAGCCATTACTTTAGCAAATGGCTTTACCTATGTGGAATACTATCTGAGTAGAGGAATGCATATCGATGATTTTGCACCAAATCTTTCTTTCTTTTTTAGCAATGGTATGGATGCCGAATACAGTGTTATAGGCCGAGTGGCTCGTCGCATCTGGGCCAAAGCCATGAAATATAAATACAAAGCCAATGAAAGATCTCAAAAATTAAAATACCATATTCAGACATCTGGTCGCAGTCTTCATGCGCAGGAGATAGATTTCAATGATATCCGAACCACCCTTCAGGCATTGTACGCCATTTATGATAATTGTAATTCATTGCATACAAATGCTTACGATGAAGCTATCACCACGCCCACGGAGGAAAGCGTTCGCCGGGCTATGGCCATTCAGCTAATCATCAATCGGGAACTGGGAACAGCAAAAGCCGAAAATATGATGCAGGGAAGTTTTGCCATCGAGGAACTGACCGACCTGGTGGAAGAGGCCGTGCTGCTTGAGTTTGAGCGTTTGAATGAAAGAGGAGGTGTGCTGGGTGCCATGGAAAGAATGTATCAGCGCAATAAAATTCAGGAAGAGAGTATGTACTACGAGATGCAGAAGAACAGTGGCGAACTTCCCATAGTAGGGGTCAATACTTTTTTAAGTAAGGAAGGCAGCCCTACCGTTTTGCCACAAGAGGTGATTCGCAGTACCACACAGGAAAAGGAAATGCAGATCAGGAACTTAGAGGCTTTTAAACATCGGAACTTTTCCAAAAGTGTCGCAGCTTTACAGGCACTTAAATTGGTGGCTCTGAAAAATGGTAACCTGTTCAATGAGTTGATGGAGACTGTGAAATATTGCACACTAGGCGAAATAACCCATGCACTATATGAAGTAGGAGGGCAATACAGGAGAAATATGTAAGCTGATAAATGAACCTCCATGCCACCAGAAAATTAAAAAAGGACAAAGTGCAATTTGGGTGCTTTTGCACTTGGAATTCTAAAATTTGCCTAATCTTTGAACAACCCACAAGTATTTTGTTACAATTTAGTTTGGTCGTAAAGCTGATAAATTTTCAGAGATAAAAAGGTTGATTTTGAAAGGAAAGTACTCTAGTTGTATTAGAAAAAACATGCCTGAAAAGCAACGCATTCTATAGGCAGATTATTTACCTTTGAAAAAGGATAAGGATTTGAACTGTTCCATTATTATTGTACCAAGTTAACCACAGAAAAAGTTTTAGGTAAAGTCAAAGTTTAGATTGAATACTAGTTGATGTTTCTATTGAAAAAATCGTTTATTTCGGGATCGAGTTTTTCAGCCATCGTTTCTGTTTTGAAAGTATGGACAACGTATTTGATTATATCGCCACCAGACCACGGGGGTTTCAGCAATTGGCTGCAAACGAATTTCTTTTTATACATTACAAATGTCCTCAGGAAGCTAAGTATGCCTATGTTTATAATCATTTTAGCCAAATAGTATTTACGCTTCAGGGAACCAAAAATTTTCATTTGGGAACACAATCTTGGAGCATGACAGTTGAAACAACCCATTTTGCAAAAAAAGGCGCATGGAAACAAGAAAATTCTGACTTTCAATGGGAGTTGCTGGCTTTTTATTTTCTGGTTGAATTTCTATGCAACTTTTATAAAGAAGGCCTTCCGCTTTTACCTTTAAGCAATTTGCCTACGCCACCTAGTGATACCATAATCTGCATACAGGTCAATGAAAGTACTAGAGCATTTTTTTATTTAAAAAACAGGTAAAAGAAAATTAGCCGAAACAATTTCATTCTGTAAACAATTAAAACCAGCATTATGCCATTATTCATGGATTTTCACAAAATAGACAATGTTACAATTGAAGATGTGAAAACTGCTCATATCGCAGATAAAGCCATACAAAACCAGTTTGGGGTTCGTTATCATCAATTTTGGGTAAATCAGGAAGCCGGAACTGTATTTTGTCTGATGGAAGGCCCGGATGCGAAAACCTGTGAGAAGGTACACCAAATGGCGCATGGCAGTATAGCGTGTGCAATAACAGAAGTTGAAACCAGTTTTTATGAAAAAATGATGGGGGCTGGACATAGGGTTGTTCAGGGTCATGTTCAGTATGGGGACGGAACCACTGACACCGGTTACAGAACTATTGTCGTTATTGCCATAACCGGAATTACAAAGGCCACTAGTTTCAAACAGTTTTGCGAGTTTAAGGAACCCTCCTGGGCAAGAGAAATCGCCTATCGAAATATAGACACCTGTCATGGAAGAGAATTGAAATGGGTAATGGATGATAGTATTATCGCGCTTTTTGACGATCCTGACATGGCAGTAGAATATGCCGGTAAAACTCAAAAAGAATTGCAACATAAGAAAGGAACAAACCCAGATATAATATTCAGAGTTGGTATCAGTACCTCTCAACCTGTCACTGCCGATGGCGATTTTTTTAAGCAATCCATAAAGCTGGCACACCGGCTTTGTATGATAGCAACACCAGGACAAATTGTTACTTCCTCACTTTTGGCAAAAATTAGCAACCATCAACGATTATCAATCGGAGATAGTTCAATTAATTCTTTAAATATTAAGGAGGAGGATTTTATTTCAACGCTTATAAATGTTGCGGAGAAAAAAATTAGTGATGAACATTTCAATTTGAACGCACTAAGTGCGGAGGTATGTGTAAGTCGTCCGCAGTTATATCGAAAAATTATTAAACTAACCGGGCTTTCACCCAATGATTTTCTTAAAGGTTTGAGAATGAACAAGGCTTTAGCGATGTTGAGGGAGCAGAAATTGAATATTTCCCAAGTGGCCTTCGAAACCGGATTCAGCAGTACTTCTTATTTTTCAAAATGTTTTACCGAAAAATATGGATATTCTCCATCGGTCTATGTAAGAAATGTATTTTCGAACCTGTGAGCATATTTTTTGAATCTTTAAGAAAAACGATTTTTTTTTGGAAATGGTTTTGGGTGACAAATATTTTTCATCTAAACCATTTTTTATGAAACGAGTTATTTCACCTTTACTTTTTTTAAAAGTACTTGTTATCTAAGGAATCAGTCAGCCTGCCATTCGGGTGGCAGATACCATCAAAACCATTCTTGAAACCGATAAACTAAAAGTGGTGGAATAGGTAAGCGGTTCAGGAAAAGATACATGTGGTAAGGGCATGTACAGCCAAGCTCCTCAATTAACTAGTTTTCTCACCGCCGTCAACATCGCCGTAACCACAACTGATGGCAAAACAAATGAATATACAATTAAAGCTGGGTTTACTCTATGGTTTGAAGCCGAAACACATATTGCCATTAACGCAAGTAAGAAACCGGTTAGGGTATATCTACTGAAATTGAAATAGATAAATCCTATTGCTTCACCATAAATGCTTAAATTTTCCTACAAAATTCATAGATGCCACTACCTCCAATATTGAATGATTTTTACAAATGTTTGAACATTTATTGCTAACAAATGAGGTTGAACTTATTGTATTTTTGTAGTAGCCAAGTTGAGATGCGAATTCTGTTTTTAGTTAACATTTAAATTTAACTTTATGTACAAAACACTTTTACAACCACGCAGAAAATTTCTTCAATCCATTTCCTTAGGTGCAGTTGCACTTAGTGCAGCGGCTTTTTCCACACCCCTAGTTGGTACAGCCACTACCATTGAGGCTGTTGAAGAAGGCCCGGAAGATTGGATGAAAAAAATTACCGGAAAACATCGAATTGTTTATGATGTAACTGAACCTTATCACCAGTTTCCCTTTGCATGGCCCAGGGTTTTTTTATTAACTAATGAAGCTACCGGAACACCAGCCAAAGAATGTAGTGTTGTAGTTATTCTAAGACACAATGCCATTCCTTTCGCCATGGATCATCACTTGTGGGAAAAATACAATTTAGGTGAGATGTTTCATGTTACTGACGTGAATACGAATATGAAGGCAGAAAAAAATCCGTATTGGAAACCGGCACCTGGCACCTATAAATTTCCTGGTTTTGGAACGGTGGAAATAGGGATTAACGAATTACAGGAAAGTGGCGTTCTATTTTTAGTCTGTGATGCTGCCTTAACAGTATATAGTGCAGTAGCTGCTGGTAATAATGGTGATGCTGCTGCTGTGAAAAAGGAATGGGTGGCTGGGGTCCTTCCGGGCATTCAAATAGTTCCATCTGGCGTTTGGGCACTGGGAAGAGCTCAGGAAAAAGGATGTGGCTATTGTTTTGTGAGATAGAAGAAAACTAAGCTTCAACAGCTCAAAGCATCGGAAATGGGTATCAAGAATATTAGCATAATAAGTTTTATTGGCTTAGTAGGGTTTGCTATGTTATCTGCAATAAATTTTCAATGCAAAACAGAGCCAAATCCTAGGCATTCAACTGAGTTAGTTGATAGTACTACGGCAATTACATTTCTTCCGCCTGACACCTCTCAAATTCGGCAATCACCAAATGCTGAATTCATACAGTATGGTAGAGAATTAGTTGTAAATACCAGAAAACACCTTGGATCAGAAGGCAAAATAGTAAAGTTTTCTAATCAGCTAAATTGCCAAAGTTGTCATCTGGAAGCCGGGGCAAAACCGGATGCATTTAGTGCCAATTTTTTGGGAGTAGCAGCAAACTATCCCATTTACAGAGAAAGAAGTGGAATGATGGAATCTATACAATACAGAATAAACGACTGTATGATTCGCAGCATGGATGGGAGACCTCTTAACATTGATAGTAAGGAAATGAAAGCAATGGTAAGTTATATTATGTGGGTTGGAAAAGATGTGGCTCCCAAAACAAAACCTATTAGTGCACAAATTGAAAAACTTCCTTTTATTCCTAGGGCTGCCGATACATTAAAAGGGCAACAAGTTTTTATAGCCAAATGTCAGTTGTGCCATGGAAAAAATGGAAGTGGAGGTTTTAGTGTAGATTCTGCAATCTATTATCCACCATTATGGGGCGAAGGTAGTTTTAACACCGCAGCCGGTCTATATAGAATAACCACACTGGCAGGGTTTATAAAAAACAATATGCCTTTTGGTGTCACCTATGGAAAAAGCCAGTTAAGCAATGAAGAATGTTGGGATGTTGCAGCCTTTATTGTCTCCAAACCCCGACCACACAAGGAGTTTCCGAGAGACTGGCCTGACATAAGTAAAAAAGCGATAGATCATCCTTATGGTCCATTCGCAGATAGCTTTTCGGAATATCAACATAAATATGGGCCATTTGACCCAATAGTTGAATTTAGAAAATCCAATAACCCCAAAAATCTAGAGCACCATGAAAAATAAATATTTCATACTAGCTATTATCGGTTTGTTTTTTAGCATAGTAATTCCCCAAAATCTTTGGGCACAAAAAAGTGAGTACAAAGTCGTATTTGATCTTACCAGTTCCGATACTACCGATCATCAAAGTCTAATCAGGTGGCTAAACGGCATCATCAAAGGGAATCCTGAAGCACAACTGGAAGTGGTATTGTATGGCAAGTCGTTGTCCTTGGTTGCTATTGGTAAGTCTCCTTTGGCCACTGATGTACAGACTCTGGCAAAAAACAAAAACATTTCATTTCGTGTTTGTGAAATTGCTATGAAAAGACATCAGTTGACAAATGCTGATTTACTACCAGGTGTGGGAACCGTCCCTGATGGTATTGCAGAAATTGTACAGAAGCAACAACAGGGATGGGGATATATAAAGGCAGGTCGCTAATACTGTTTATTCGATTTATTAACCAACAAAATATCATTATATGAATTCTAATGTATATGAAATTCTTAGACCACAATTGCAAGGCGACTTAATGCTACCAACAGATTCATCCTATGATGAAACCCGTAAAGTTTTTAATGGCATGATAGATAAACATCCAGCAGCCTTTGCGATGTGCAGGGATGTAAAGGATGTTACCACCTGTATAAATTTTGCCAGAGAAAATAATATTCTTTTGGCTATTCGAGGTGGCGGACACAATGCAGGCGGATTGGGATTGTGTGATGATGGCCTTGTGATAGATTTATCCTTTTTTAAAAGCATTGAAATTAATAGTGCCAATAATACGGTAAGAGTTGGTGGAGGATGTTTGCTAAAGGAAATAGATGAAGCAACCCATAAAGTGGGGATGATTGTTCCTTCGGGTATTTTTGGAAGTACTGGGATTGGAGGCATTACCCTGGGTGGTGGTTTTGGAAATTTTACACGCAAATACGGCCTCACAATTGACAGTTTATTAGAGGCCGAAGTGGTGCTGGCGAATGGTCTGTTGGTAAAAGCTTCTGCCACAGAAAATGTAGATCTGTTCTGGGCCTTACGTGGAGGAGGTGGAAATTTTGGAGTAGTCGTTTCTTTTACATTTCAAATGCACCCGGCTCATACCGTATATGCTGGTCCTATGCTTTGGGAACTAGATGATCTGGAAGAAATGTTTGCATGGCATCATCAGTTTATGAAAGATGCACCTGATGAGCTAAGTGGCTATTTTGCTACTTTAACCGTACCGCCTGTAGAACCTTTTCCTGCTCATCTTCATCTCAGAAAAATGTGTGGGGTAATTTGGACTTTTGCTGGTGATTTAGAAAACGCCGAGGAAGTTTTTAAACCCATTCGGGCAAAAAAAACACCCTCGTTGGACTTTGTTGGGCCTATTCCTGTACCGGCCTTGCAAACCCTGTTTGATGGATTGTTTCCGCCCGGTTTGTTATGGTATTGGAAAGGAGATTTTGTAAAAGATATTAATGAAGAAGCGATAGCTATTCATTCGAAATATGCAAAAGAATTCCCTACACCGTTTAGTGCCATGCACATGTACATGGTGAATGGAAAAGCATCTCATGTAGGAAAAGACGAAACTGCCTGGAATTTTCGGGATGCTAATTACTCAATGGTTATTGTTGGTATTGATGACAATCCTGAAGGCAAAGAAAAAATAATAGCCTGGGGAAAAGACTACTGGAATGCTTTACATCCTTACTCCTGTGGTGCTGCTTATGTCAATTTTCTAATGGAGGAAGGAGAGGAAAGAATAAAAGCTACTTATGGAGACCATTATGAAAAATTAGTGGCGATCAAATCCAAATATGATCCTGACAATTTATTCAGGGTAAATCAAAACATAAAACCCCAAAACAGGGATGGTAGTTAATGTAAAAATCAGACTACTTCCATTTTTAAATTTCAAAAAACAAATAATATGAAACTACATCTAATGTTGCTTTTCAGCATGACAACGATCTTATCATTTGCCCAAAAAACAGAAGAAGCAACCATCAAAAAACTCATTGATGATGAATCTTCTTTTGCTGCTAAAGCCGATTTCACCAAATGGGCATCCTGCTGGGTAAATTCAGATGAAGCATCCTTCAGTTTTACCAACAAAGAAGCAACACATTTTATGAAAGGGTTCAACGCTATTTCCAAAATGATGGAGAATATGAAACCTTTTGAATTAAAGCTTAGCAGAAACAATTACCAATTCACCTTAGGTAAAGATCTTGCTTTTGTTATTTTTGATCAGCAGGATAACTGGGGTGGTACTGATCGGGTGAAGAAGGAATCCAGAACACTGAGAAAATTGAATGGCAAATGGAAAATTTTGAATGTTTCGGTGGTGGAAGTATCCTCCTTTGCAAATCCAGAAACAGCTTCCTTTCATAGTCCTGTTGATAAAATTCCACAAAATCCCAAAAACGGTTTTACCAATATTTATGGATTGGGCGGCATGTCAATCAGCTATATGAATATACCCGGCCCGGCAGATTTTACGCCCATGTTTGAAGGGCTGCCTGGGAATATGTGCAACTCTCCACATTGGGGTTATATGCTGGAAGGTTCCGTAAAAATACAATACCCTGGTGGCAAAGAAGAAACCGTGCATGCAGGGGAAGTGTTTTATTGGCCGGCACCACATACCGGTGTGATAGAAAAGAGTGCCAAATTTATTGACTTCAGCCCCGATGGTAAATTTATTCAGGTGATAGAGCATGTGGGGAAAAAGATGGCGGCTGCTAAGTCAAAATAAATAGAAAAATTTTGTACAATTGAATAAGATTCGTGTATATGTTTTTATACTTACAAATGCTATCACAAAACACCTATCCATTGAACCATTTAAAACCTTTATTCCTGCTGATCTTTTTTGCTTTTCCGGCAATGAAGAACCTCTATGCCCAAATAACCATTACCGGCACAGTTACCGACAACCTGAAAAAAGCGATTGGCGGCAGCAATGTGCTGTTGCTCGCCGCAGCAGACTCTTCATTGGTAAAAGGTACGATGAGTAAAACCGACGGCACATTCCTGCTGGAAGCCAATGCGCCCGGCAGTTACCTGCTTGCAGCAAGCTATACAGGTTTCAATACAAACTATTCACCTGTTGTCATCGGCAATGAAACTACCAAATATGCTGGCATACTTGTACTGCAACCGGTAACCGTAGAGTTGCAACAGGTAACCGTTACTGCATACAAGCCCATGTTTGAACAAAAAATTGATCGCATGGTGGTGAATGTAAAAAACAGCATCACCAGTACCGGGGGCACGGTGCTTGATGTGCTGCAGCGCAGTCCCGGTGTACGGGTGAATAAACAAAACGGTGTCATCAGTATGCAAGGCAAGGAAGGTGTGCGGGTAATGATCAACGGAAAGATGAGCTATATACCTGCCGATGCCCTGGTGAGCATGCTGGGAGGCATGAGCGCCAATAACGTAGAAAAAATTGAACTGATCACCACACCGCCTGCCAAATACGATGCAGGCACCAATGCAGGCTATATCAATATCATTTTACAACAAAGCCCCGATGAAGGGTTTAATGCCAGTTATTCCCTTTCGATGGGTGCATTTTACGGCACCAAGCCAGAAGGTAATTTTGACTTTAACTACCGGAAAAATAAATCAAACCTGTATGGAGGCTATAGCATCAACCGCCTGGCGCAGGTGCAATCGGTATATAACTACAGGAAAATAACGCTGCAGGATAAAATACTGGAAAGTGATGGCAGATCCAGCCGTAAATTTTCCCAGTTTAATCATAATCTTAATCTCGGATTTGATTATGACATCAATAAAAAACTAACATTGGGCCTGCTTGCCACCGGGTATCACAATACATGGGAAATGGATGCGGTGAACCACACGCAAATTAAAACGAACGGTAATACCGACACCAGCATCTTTATTGAAAGTTACGAGATCAACAGGTGGAAGAATGCCAGCTTTAACGGCAACCTGCTCTACAAACCGGATAATAAAAGCGAGATCAGCTTTGATGTGAATTATGTTTCCACCGTCAACAACAATCCTACGGAATATACCAGTGAATATTTTAACGGAACAAACAGTTTTTTGTATTTAAAAGAACTGAACAGCGGAAAAAAGACAACTATCCGTTCTTTCCCGACGCAGGTGGATTATAAAAGAAATATAAACAAAAAATTAACCCTTGAAACAGGCCTGAAAGCAGAGTCGATACAATTCACTAATGATGTTTTGGTAGAATGGCTGGAACCGGCAGGGTGGCAGCCCGATCCGGATTATACCACAATCATTCATTCAAAAGAAAGGATATTCGGAGCCTATATTCAATCGGTATTTTCTGTTAACGAAAAAAATTCTTTGCAGGCGGGCCTGCGATTTGAGCATACTTACACCAAACTCAGCTCTGAAACGGAAAAGAATATTGTAAACCGCCGTTACGGAAACTTTTTTCCAACCCTGTTTTGGAGCCATAAGATCAACGACCGTAACAGGTTTAATGTTAATTACAGGCGGAGTATCAGGCGTCCTGCATTCAGCGAACTGGCGCCTTTCCTGTATTTCTTTGATCCCAATACATTTTTATCGGGTAATTCTGTTTTAAAGCCGGGGATTTCAGATAAGATCGGCCTGGACTATATTTTCAGGCAATTTGTTTTATCGGTTAGCTATACGCATGAGGCCGATCAGATCAGCCGTTTCCAGGCATCGGTGGATACGTTGGCCAACAAACAGTACTTCATATCGCAGAATATTGACTACGTCAAAACAATCAATGCAAGCCTTACCATACCCTTGGCTGTAACAAGCTGGTGGACATCGAATATCAACATCAGTGCCAATCAGCAATATGCAAAAGCTTCATATTCTCAAACGCCGTTTAGGATAAGTTTAATCAATACCTCCCTTTCAGGCTCACAACAGTTCAGGCTGCCAAACGATTTTGGTATCGAACTGTCCGGATGGTATCAAAGCAAAAGCCTGTGGGGAGTGCAAACGTTTAGCGGATTGGGCGCATTGAATATTGCAGGCCAAAAAAAATTCAGTAAATCGGGCAGTGCGCTTACGGTAGGGGTGGACGATGTGTTTTCAACCGGTTTGAGATGGATACTGATTACAGATTCGCCTGCGGAGAAATTTTATTCCAAGGGAGACTGGTTAATTTCCAAACGTATATTCAAGATCACATTTTCCCATCGATTCGGCAATTCAGTGTTAAAACAAAAAAGAGCAAGGTCCACAGCGGCTGATGATGTGAATAGCAGGAAGTAGAAAAAAACGCCAACCTGTTCGGTAATAAAAAACTTTAAAACAAAAAAGATTGAAATAAAGGAGCGGAAGAAGTGAAAAGCAGGATGTGAGCCGATGTTAATCCGTTTTCCTGAACCAGTTTTCAAATTGATCACCATAAAAAACAAACACATGAAAAATCATTTCTCTTCTTTCGGATTTATTTTGTTGTTCTACGTATGCTCTTGCAATTCCGGCAGTAATACAAAGACACAAAATGATGCTATCAACATACGGGAAGTAAAAAGTGTTTTCATCAACGGCGACAGCCTTCATTACGTTGATATAGGCAAAGGCGACCCTGTTGTTTTTGTTCATGGCGGGTTGGGAGACTATCGAACCTGGGATGCCCAAATGGATGAGTTTGCTAAAAACCACCGGGTAATAGCTTACAGCCGCCGCTATGCCTATCCTAACAAACAAACAGTGAGTGAGTCTGCTGATTTTTCAGTTACCCCGAATTCTAAAGATCTTACTGAATTTATTAAAGCACTTAAACTTGAACCGGTTCATCTGGTAGGGCACTCCTATGGGGCTTTTACAGCGTTATTGACAACTATAGAGCATCCTGACCTTGTGAGAAGTCTCACACTTGGAGAACCACCCGTAATGTCGTTGTTGCCTCCTCCCTCACCAAATGATGCTAATCCCTTTGCAAAAGCGGTGGAAGCTATTGCAAACAATGAACAGGAAAAAGCTGTAAGCAATTTCCTTGGAGTTGTAACGGGCGACAGTGTATATTTTTCAAAACTTCCACAACGGGATCGTGAAATTATGATGGCTAATATTACAGAATTAAAAGGTGTACTATACACTCAGAATCCATTTCCTATGGTAACCTGTGATGATCTCCGGAATATAAAAACACCTGTGAAGTTGGTAACCGGCGAAAAGTCTCCTTTGTTTTTTAATTTGATTATAAAAGAACTTGACCGATGTTTAAGCAATAGGGAAAAAGCAATACTTCCTAATACTACCCATGGATTGGAATATGAAAACCCATCGGAATTTAATAAAGAGGTGCTTGCGTTTATTGATAAACATTAGGTATGAGAAAATAAAATGGACAGATTAAGGCATACAAGCACAGAGATATAATTTGACCGAATGAATATTTTTATATAATGTGTCAATCATGCAATGTTTGCATGTATCAGGGCATTAATTGCCAAATAAATCTACTTTTGCTCCTATGAGAATTATCCCCCTATCAGAAGGTGCTTTTACAGTAGATGCATCTAAAAAATTTATTCCATTTGATAAAGAAATAGATGAATTGACCAACAGAAACAGGGGCAGCTTGTTAGTGGAGATCCAGCCATTTTTGATAATTACTAGCAAAGACCTGATCCTGCTAGATGCTGGTTTGGGATTGAATGATGAAAATGGGCAAATTCAGTTATATCAAAATCTTCGGCAGCATGGTTTTAATGTGGATGATGTGACCAAAGTTGTGATGAGTCATTTGCACAAAGACCATGCTGGTGGATTGTTTAATCCTTATACGAGGCAACTTAGTTTTGAGCATGCCACCTACCATATCCAAAAACAGGAACTTGAATTTTCACTACAAAAAAATTCTTCCTCCTACGATTCTGAAATACTGGAACATCTGAAAAACTTTGACAATGTTATACTGGAAGAAGATGAAAAAGGCTCCATTGACGATATGATCAGTTATGAAGTGACAGGAGCCCATTCCAAATTTCATCGGGTAATTTGGATAAAGGAGGAGGATGAAACTATTTTCTTCGGTGGTGATGATGCGCCACAGCTTTCACAAATGAAAACACGTTTTGCGGCCAAATACGACTATGACGGGAAAAAAGCGATGCAACTTCGGGATGCCTGGTTAGAAATGGGTGCTGATTGGAAATTTCTATTCTATCATGATATAAAAACGCCTGTTTTAAATCTGAAAAAACAACAGGTCTAAAAAGAAAGAAGGCCTGCCCTAAAAAGAGCTGGCCGTTGCTAACCTATGAAAAACACCAAGAGCAAAACTAGGGAAATTATTTTTTGTAAAAAAAACTTTTTTGGAAATAAATGGCAAAATTTTAAAATTTTTTTCCAGAACGTCGTTGTTTGAGCTCCTCTTTTATTTTATGTCGGAAAGATTGTTCATAAATGAAAAATCCGTTTGCCCTCTGTTGGCCAATAACCGAGGAAAACTGGTCGCGAAAGTTTAGTTTTAGATTGATGATTTGCTTCTCTCTTTCAAGAGGATCCGGATATGCCCTGATTAGTCTTTTTCTTTGGAATATATATTTTTTTACCAAAGGCTTCATTTGCATTGATTCTTCACGAGTTAAGCTTAATTTATGGCTAATGAATTTTTCAAACAAGTCATTCACCGTAGTGGAGTCTCTCCTGATTTGAGCCTGGGAAACCAATATAGGAAAGAAGAAAAGGATAAATATGAATTTTAAATATTTCATGTTAGTTGAGTGTGTATTCTGCGTCATCATCAAAATCTATCTGGTCTAAAAAAGTTTGCAAAGCTTCATCACTCACATTCTTGAAAAGTTGATTTTCGTCAATGGATTTTTGAGCAACTCCAGCATTGGCCATACTATCTGAACCGACAAAGGCAGACAATGCTTCACTACTAATACTTTGCATAGCAATGTCAGTATTGGAAAATGAATGTACTTTATTGAAGATTTCCGTTGAAAATTTGATAGATGTGATAGAAACAAAAATTAGGATGGAGGCCGCTATTGCCACATTATACCATTTTTTAATAGGTGTAATTTTTTTTGAGTGCGTCTTCTTTTGTTTTTCAATAATTCTGTTTTCTAATGAGGTGAAATACGAATCGGGCACTTTGAAAGGATTTTCTTTTGGAAAATCAGGTATGCTCAATTGCGCTGAAAAATAATTTTCAGGTATTGAATATGGCATCTTCTTACTTATACTCTTCAGAATCGGCAGATGAAACTGTTCTGAATGCGTTTCATCGTTTTTAATATTGACTATTATTTGATTGTTTAAATCAGTAAAATAGTTTTCAGGTACACAGAACGGAAGTCCTTTGTTTTTTAGTGCTTTCAGTGTATCTGGTATATTATCCTTATCCATCATGATGTGTATAAGACAAACTGGTTTTTTGAAAGTTTAATGATTAAGAAGGTATGCTTCTATTTTCTTAGCCGCATGATGATAGCTGGCTTTAAGTGATCCACTGGTTACATGCAATATTTCGCTCATTTCATTATAAGGCATTTCGTCAAAATATCGCAGATTAAATACCAGTCGCTGCTGTTCGGGCAATGTTTGTATAGCCAATTGTAATTTCCATTCTAATTTTTGAGCGTCAAAATATTCATCTGCTTTTATTTTGTCACTAAGTATCGATTCGGAGTTGTTTACAGTAAATGCCCTCATCTTTTTTAGTTTCTGAATCAGTGTGATACTTTCATTCGTTGCAACCCGATACAGCCAGGTAAATAATTGGCTTTCCTCTCTAAAATTATCCAGGCCTTTCCATACTTTTATAAACACGTTTTGCAAAATATCATCTGCATCCTCATGGGATACTACCATCCTTCTAATATGCCAATAGAGTTTCTCTTTGTATTTATTGATTATTTGAGTAAAAGCCTTTTCCTTCGTGCTTTCATCACGAAACATATCCAATAATTCTTTGTCTGTAATTTCCTGATACTGCATTAAATAGTACTGAATTGACTAATACTTCCACGATAGGTTTAAAGATAGCATAAAAAAAAGCCTCCTTAATTCAGGAGGCGTTTAATATTTCTTATGTAACCGAATTATCCCTTTCTGGCGATCACTTTTTCTGCTGCTGCTACAATATCCACCACATCCATTTTGTACTTTTTCAATAGCTCCATAGGTGTGCCACTTTCGCCGAATGTATCCTGGGTGCCAATAAATTCAATAGGAATAGGGAAGTGCCTAGCGGCACATTGTGAAATTGCATCACCCATACCTCCAATCACATTATGCTCTTCTGCTGTAACGGCACATTTTGTTTTTTTAATTGATTTGATGATAGCTTCCTCATCCAAAGGCTTAATGGTATGTACATTGATAACTTCTACACTGATACCTTTTTCTTCCAGAATTACACCTGCCTGAATAGCGTTCCAAACCAAATGGCCACAGGCAAAAATGGTGATATCTGTACCTTCTGAAAAATATTGAACCTTACCAATTTGAAAGTCTTCTTCTTTTGTAAAAATGGGCCAGCTTGGTCGGCCAAAACGCAGATAAACAGGGCCTTCATAGTTGGCTATGGCTTCGGTAGCTGCTTTTGTTTGAGTGTAGTCACAAGGAACAATCACCGTCATGCCAGGTAGCATTTTCATCAATCCAATGTCCTCCAAAATTTGGTGTGTGGCACCATCCTCTCCCAGGGTAACTCCTGCATGAGACGCACAAATCTTAACATTCTTTCCACTATAAGCGATGGACTGACGAATCTGGTCGTACACACGCCCGGTACTAAAATTAGCAAAGGTGGTGGTAAAGGGCACTTTGCCTCCAATGGCAAGTCCTGCTGCCACACCCATCATATTGGCTTCTCCAATACCACACTGAATAAATCTTTCAGGAAATTCTTTTACAAACTGATTCAGTTTCATTGATCCCAGCAAATCTGCTGTTAGAGCGACAATATTTTCATTCTTACGAGCTGCTGCCGCAATACCATCGCCAAAACCGCTACGAGTATCTTTTTTTTCAGTGAATTGTATATCCTTTAGAGCCATTTTTTATTGGTTTATTTTAAGATGCGCAAACCTACAGAAAAAATTCCAATCCTCCTTTTAAAGGCTAATTGGCTAATTCTTTTTTTGAGGTGCTATTGTAGCTTTGCGTTATGGGACAGAAACGTAAACAAAGCAATCAGGATGTATTATTCGAGTTAAGCCGGATGATGGTACCAAGAGATTTATTGGGCTTTTTT
>Ga0209582_1000032_pt1 | contig 169894 bp, 128 predicted proteins | sample KloWWTmetKNB5Kit_FD_187176 | JGI IMG/M metagenome (GOLD analysis project Ga0209582, IMG submission 187176) | Active sludge microbial communities from Klosterneuburg, Austria, studying microevolution and ecology of nitrifiers - Klosterneuburg... | ecosystem: Engineered > WWTP > Aerobic digester...
GGCAGGATAGAGGGTACATCGAAGAACCTCGATCGGCATCCACGAACCCTTCACACCAGTGCGCATCAGTGGCTACGCTAACCTAGTTGCATGTTCCTTGTTGACCGCTGGCCGTAGGCTTGCTGTCAACGTACCAATCTGTATGGACTGTGGCTCCGGAAAAGGCGTAACTTTTTCCAGTACGCCCGCGCGGGGCTTTGCGCGCGCCATAGACTATACAGGGTGTTGTGTTTTCGTTTTTCCTCCCTCTAGTTCTTCCCAGCAATTTGGCCTAAGGTATAATAGAAGGTCTCGTAAAATAAGGATTTTGCTTGGGGTAGAAAAGACCTATACATAGTGGTCTTAGTAGGAGACGGCAGGCAATCAATATTTTGTTTTTCCGCAAGCTTCATAGCTCGCTTCATGTGAAGTGGGTCTGAAACTAGCAGTGCCGAAGTAAACCCTAAGGAGTCCATCACACTTTTGGCCTCAATCAAATTTTCGATTGTGTACCTCGACTTCTCCTCAATAATTAAAGCTTCTATCGGAACTCCTTCACTCAACAAGTACTGTTTGCCTATTTCGCTGTCTGATTGAATCTGTCCCTCACCATATCCTCCTGTTATCAGAATCTTCTTTACTAGTCCTTGGTCAAACAAATACTTAGCATGGTTAGTTCTTTCTGCGAATACTGGAGAAAGGACACCTTCAGAAGTCCCAGCACCTAAAACTATTGCAACTTCAGATTGGTCTTCAATGTAAATCCCAGAATATTCATAGATCGTAATTCCGTTATAAACAAAGTAGCATGCGAGAGCCACAATAAGATAGCCCGCAATCCTTCTATATCTATTTTTCTTACGCGTCATTCAATGAAACACAACAAGTTGCTATCAACAACAGTGGTTGTTATTTCCGACCTTCTCAGTAGGCAGTGTTACTGTTATCGTGTTATTGGGGTATGTAAAGCCCCAGTCCAGCTCAGATATCCAGATCGTCCAAGGGGCTTCGGATCTTGCCAAGTGCTTTGGTGCTGACATGTGTATAGATCTCGGTGGTTTTGCTGGAGCTGTGCCCTAACAGGGTTTGAATGTAGCGCAGGTCCGTGCCTTTCTCCAACAAGTGGGTTGCGAAAGAATGCCGGCCTTTAAGCGGATCATCTGTGTCCATCTGCGACATCTGTGGCTGATATCTTACGGAAGTCGCGGTGGATAAAAGGCGATGGCCCCCGGGTACACACGACCGTGTCCCGCCCCTCCAATTACCTTCGCCCGCTACCATGCGCGGCAACACCATCGGTCAACTCTTCCGGCTCTGCAGCTTCGGCGAAAGCCACGGCACCGCCATTGGCGGCGTGGTGGATGGCTGCCCAGCTGGCTTGCAACTGGACCTGGGAGCGGTGCAGGGCGAGTTGGATCGTCGCCGTCCCGGTAGTACGCCCTTGGGAACGGCACGGAACGAGGCGGATAGGGTGGAATTCTTGAGCGGCCTTTTCCAGACTCAGGGGCAAGCCCGGAGTGACTTACGAACAACGCTGGGCACACCCATCGGCTTCCTGATCCCGAATGCCGATGCCCAAAGCGGCGACTACGACAAGCTGAAGGACGTGTACCGTCCCGGCCATGCCGACAGGACCTGGGAGGATAAGTTCGGGCTGCGCGACCATCGCGGTGGTGGCCGCAGCAGCGCGCGCACCACGGCATCCGTGGTGGTGGCCGGTGCCATCGCCCGGCAGTTCCTTTCCGCAGCGGGCATTCAAGTGAATGCATACGTAAGCGCAGTGGAAGCCGTGAAGGCCGATCCCGCCAAGCTCGACCTTGCTACCGTATGGGACAACCCCGTGCGTTGCGCTGACCCCGTTGCCGCAAAGGCAATGACAGCATTGATCGAAGAGGTCCGCGCCCAAGGTGACAGCGTGGGTGGGGTGGTCAGCTGCATCATCCAAGGCACACCTGCCGGATTGGGGGAGCCGGTCTTCGACAAGCTGGAAGCCGACCTCGCCAAGGCGATGCTGAGCATCAATGCGGCGAAAGGCTTTCAGGTCGGCAGTGGCTTTGAGGCTTCGGTCCTGCGGGGCTCGGAGCACAACAAGCGTTCCCAAGGCGGCATCCTCGGCGGCATCAGCACCGGCGAGACCATCCACTTCGATGTGGCCTTCAAGCCGACCGCCACCATTGCACAAGCCCAAGAGACCACGGACCGTTCCGGCGCAAAGGTCACGCTGGAAGCCAAGGGGCGCCACGATCCTTGTGTGGTGCCACGTGCTGTACCCATTGTAGAGGCCATGGCCTGCATCGTACTCGCCGACCACCTCCTTCGCCAATGTTCCGCCCGCGCATGACCGACGCATCCAAGAAGAAAGGCCTTTCCCTGCCCGTTCGCATCATCATCGGTCTCGTGGCCGGAACCGGCTGGGCTGTGCTCTCCAGCATCTTGGGTTGGAGCAGTTTCACCATGGACTGGGTAGCACCTTTCGGTGACATCTTCATCAACCTCCTCAAGCTCATTGCCATCCCCTTGGTGCTGTTCAGCATCATCAGCGGCGTTAGCGGGCTTAGCGATATCACCAAATTGGGCCGCACCGGCATGGGGATGTTAGGTCTGTACCTCGCCACCACCTTCATCGCGGTGGGCATTGGTCTGGTGCTCGTGAACGTGATCAAGCCGGGGGAGATGGCCAACGATGACCAGCGGATGCGCAACCGGATCACTTACGAGTTGTGGGTGAACAACACGCCGAGCGTCGATAAGCCCAAGGATGGTCGTTGCCTGAGTTGTGATCCGGCGAACAAGGCCATCGTGGACGAAGTGCTGGCAGCCCGTCAGCAGGAGAGTCCGGATGCGTTCATCAGTGGTAAGGTGGAATTGGCCCGTAGTACGAAAGAAGCTGGCCCCTTGCAGTTCCTTGTGGACATGGTGCCCAGCAACATCTTCCTCAGCTTCAACGATGCCTTGATGTTGCAGGTGATCTTCTTCGCCATCTTCTTCGGCATCGTGCTACTGATGATCCCGCCGACCGCTGCCGCTCCGGTCGTGGCATTGGTCAACGGGCTCAACGACGTGTTCATGACCATGGTGGATGTGGTGATGAAGGCTGCACCCATCTTCGTATTCGCATTGATGGCCGGTGTGGTCTCCCGTATCGCGGGTGATGACCCTTACGCCGTGATCGAACTGTTCAAGTCCTTGGCGGGCTACAGCGTAACGGTCTTCATCGGGTTGGCGATCATGGTCTTCGGGGTCTATCCCACGGTAATGACCCTCCTGATGCGTCGCAACATCTTCCGACGTTTCCTCAAGGCCATCAGTCCAGCACAACTTCTGGCTTTCAGCACCAGCAGCAGCGCCGCCACCTTGCCCGTCACCCTGGAGTGCATGGAGGAGAACATCGGTGTGAGCAAGAGCACGGCCAGCTTCGTGCTGCCGATCGGTGCCACCGTGAACATGGACGGTACCAGTCTATACCAAGCCGTGGCCGTGGTCTTTCTGGCCCAGTACCACATGGTGGACCTCACCTTTGTTCAGCAACTCAGCATCGTTCTGACCGCCACGCTGGCGAGCATCGGGGCAGCGGCGGTGCCAAGCGCCGGGTTGGTCACCCTCTTTGTGGTATTGACCTCGCTCGGTCTGGATCCCGCATGGATCGCCATCATCCTCCCTGTGGATCGCATCCTGGACATGTGCCGCACAGTGGTGAACGTGACGGGGGATGCGACCACCTGTAGCGTGGTAGCCCATGTTCAGGGCGAAAAGCTCTTCACCAAGGAGGTGTGAACGATCCGGCCTGATCGGTCGTCGGCTCCACCGTATCCCGGAACGATCTTTGCACCTTGGCAAGGCGCTCGTGGCATGAGCGATCTTCACCGTTACAACCAAAGAATCAGACACGCATCGATCATGGCCAAGTGGAGCAAGCGCATTCTCATCATTCTGGGTACCCTCATCGTACTGGTACTGGCAGCGGCCATTCTGGTCCCCATTCTGTTCAAGGACAAGATCGAAGCAGCCGTGAAGAAAGAAGTGAGCAACAACCTGAACGCCACCGTGGATTGGGGCGATTGGGACATCACCATCCTGAAGAACTTCCCGAATTTGACCGTGGATATCGCGGATGTGAAGATCAGCAATGCGTCACCGTTCGAAGGCATCGACTTGGCGCGTATCGGTTCACTCACGGCCACGATCGATATCAAGAGCGTGTTCGATGACCGGATCGATATCAAGTGTATCGGTCTCATCCGCCCGTACATCCACGTAAAGGTCCTAGAGGATGGTCGTGCGAATTACGACATCGCGAAAGTGGACAGCACGGCCATCGCTGAGCCAGCGGATACCGTAGCATCCAAGTTCAATATCGGTCTTCGGGAATTCTGGATCGAGGATGGCACCTTCATCTACGATGATCTGTCATTGGGCTATTACATGGACCTCAAGGGCTTCGATCACAACGGATCCGGCGATTTCACCCAGGACCTCTTCACGTTGAATACCATCACCCATGCGGACACGGCCAACGTGGTCTTCGATGGCATCAAATACCTGAAGAACGTGAAGGCCGACATCAAAGCTGATCTGGATATGGATATGCCGAACATGAAGTTCACGTTCAAAGAGAACGAAGCGACGATCAATCAGCTCGTTCTTGGAATGGATGGATGGTTGGCGATGCCTGGGGATGATATCGATATGGACATCACTTGGAACACCAAGAAGTCCGACTTCGCCACCTTGTTGTCCCTCGTTCCTGCGGAATTCGCCAGCGACCTTTCCGGGGTCGAACTCAGTGGTAAGGCAGGGTTCAAAGGCTATGTGAAAGGCACGTACAACGACAATACATCACCGGGCTTCGGGCTGGAGGTGGATGTGGACAACGGTCGGTTCAAGTACCCTGATCTGCCAGCGAGCGTCGATGACATTTTCGTGGACCTGAAGATCCATGCCCCGCAGGGCAATGATCTGGACAAGATGGTGGTGGATCTGAAGCGCTTCGCCTTGAACATGGCCGGCAATCCAGTGGAGGCACGCTTGTACCTCACCTCTCCGATCAATGATCCGAATGTGGACGCTGAATTGAAAGCCAACTTGGATCTTGCGAGCCTGAAGAAAGTGGTGCCGATGGAAGAGGATCTGACCGGAACATTCACAGCAGACGTGCGCATGAAAGGAAAGATGAGCGATGTGGATGCCGGTCGTTACGACAAGTTCCAAGCCGACGGCCGCATGATCCTGCTCGGCATGGACTACAAAGGCGACTCGTTGCCGGAAGTGGGGATCAAGAGCCTCTACTTCGATTTCAGTCCACGGTACTTGTCGCTCACCAGTTTCGACGGTAGCGTGGGTTCCAGCAACCTGCAAGCCAAAGGGCGAATGGACAACTACCTGCAATGGTGGTTGAAGGACAGTACGCTCACTGGATCATTCGACCTAGCAGCCAACAAGTTCGACCTGAACGAACTCATGGGCCCAAGCGATCCTGCAGATCCCGCCAGCAGCGCTGAGGATACCACGCAGATGTCCGTGATCGAAGTGCCGGGCAATATCGATTTCCGACTGAGCTTGGCCGTGAAAGAGGTGATCTACGACGACATGAACCTCACGAATGTGAAGGGTGGCTTGCAAGTACACGACAAGCGGGTGGACCTCAAGGATGTCTTCTTCAACATCTTCGATGGCAGCATGGCCTTGGACGGTGGGTATGATGCAAATGATCTGGCCAAACCGCGCATCGATCTGCGCTACGATGTGAAGGACCTCGACATCGAACAGACCGTGAAGTACATGGAGACCGTGCAACAGATGGTGCCCATCGCCAAGACGTGTAAAGGCAAGTTCAGCACCAACCTCACCATGAATGCGGTGCTCGACCAACACATGCAGCCGGACCTGAATACGCTGAGTGGGCATGGCACCCTGCGTACCAAGAGCGTACGGGTCGAGGGTTTCCAGCCCTTGGTGGACATCGCGAAGGCCTTGAAGATCAATGGCATCGAGAACACCACATTGCAGGATGTCGTCTTCAACTACAAGTTCCAGGATGGCAAGATGATCACCGAGCCGTTCGATGTGAAGATCGATCGCATCAAAGCCAATGTAGGTGGCAGTACGGCCTTCGCGGATCAGGCCATCGATTACACCATGAAGGCGAAGATCCCGAGTGACATCTTCGGTGCGGGTGCAGCTTCTGCGGTCAGCGGCCTATTGGGCAAGGCGAATAGTGCGATCGGGGCCAACTTCCAAGTGCCTGCCGAATTGGACGTGACGGCCAAGATCACGGGTACCATCGAGAAGCCGATCGTGAAGCCGGTGTTCGCCGGCGGGGAGACGAACGTGAAGGATGTGATCGTCACCGAGGTGAAGGAGGAGTTGAACGAACAGATCGACAAGGCGAAGGAAGAGGCCATTGCCAAAGCACGCGAAGAAGCTGCACGGTTGGTCAGTGAAGCACAGAAACAAGCCGATGATGTGAAAGCAAAGGCACGGCAAGAAGCCGCACGGATCAAGGGCGAAGCGTACAAGGCGGCGGATGATGCTGTAGCGAAAGTCACCAATCCCTTGGCCAAGGCTGCTGCACAAATTGCAGCCAAAAAGGCGAAGGAAGAGGCGGATAAACAAGAACGGAACGCTGTGGCGGAAGCCGATAAACGTGCCGATGGGATCGTGGACCTCGCCCGCAAGAAGGGCGATGACCTGATCGCGAAGGCGGAGGCCACCAACACCACCGTAAAGTAGATCGAGCAGGAGCAGATGAAGGTGTTGCGCGGTTTCCAGGATCGTTGGCGCTCGGTCAAACCGTTGTTCCAGCGGTCAATCTCGGCATTGGTCGGCCTATCGATCCTGATGCTCGTTGGGACCCCGGTCTCGGCCCAGGACGGGAGCGATGACCCCTGCGGCAAACCCAGTGATAAGAAGGTGGTGAAGTTGCTGGATGAAGCGAGCAAAGCCAAGGCGGCCATGGAACGCCACCAGAAGCTGAAGTCTGCGCTGGAGGTGGACGGTGAATGCGCCGAATGCTTGTTCCAGTTGGGCGTGTCGGCCTACCGGATCGGAAAGGAGGGCGGCAAAGGCTACCAAGCAGCGCAACGGTATTTCGATCAATTGGAAGCGAAGTGTCCGCAATACCACAGTGATGTGCCCTACCTCAAGGGGGTCATGTATTACGCGGAAGATCAATTCGCAGAGGCAGCCAGGTCATTCGAGGCGTTCCGGAATTTCCCCAGCGATGATCCAGCGAAGTTGAGCAAGGACTACGACAAGCAGTACACCGATGTGGAAGCCGTGATGCCGGAGCTTCAGTTCTACGTGGACTTCTACAAGAACACCGCGCCTCTGGACCCGCAGTTGGTACGCAACGTGAGCACTCCGGCCAAGGAATATTTGCCGATGCTATCGCCCGACAACGAACTGTTGTTCTTCACCCGGGTGAGCAAGCGCCAAGCGAAAGGCGACATCGTATCACGTGAAGTGGAAGAACTCACCGAAGCACGTCGACCGGACGTGAAGGCGGATTTCAATGCAGGTCGCGCTTTACCCGAGCCCTTCAACCTCGGTGATGGCTATGGCGGCTTGACGATCAGTGTGAACAACCAGGAGATGTTCGTTACCGTCTGCGGCCCTGCAGATGCACGCGGGTACAAGAACTGCGACATCTTTCGTTCGCACTACGAGACCAAATTCGATCTCGATAAGGGTGGACAGACCTTCGAATGGGCAGGGCTGGAGAACCTGGGCCCGAACATCAACACGCCCGATGGGTGGGAGAGTCAGCCATCGTTGAGCGCCGATGGCAACACGCTCTACTTCGCTGCTAGCCGTTTGAACACGGACGGTATCGACATTTTTCAAAGCAGCCGGGACAGCACAGGGCAATGGTCACCAGCACGACCGGTCAAGGGCATCAATACCACGGGCGATGAGAAAGCGCCCTTCATGCACAGCGACAGTCGAACGCTCTACTTCGCTGCACGACCTCCGAACGATGAAAGCGGTAGAGTGGATGGAACGAAAGGCCATAAGGGGATCGGTGGGTACGACATCTTCTTCAGTAAGATGAACGATGACGGTTCATGGAGCCGACCCAAGAACATCGGACACCCATTGAACACCGACCAGGACGAACACGGCTTGATCGTAAGCGCCGATGGCCACACGGCCTACTTCGCCAGTGCGCGTTACCAAGGTGCGGGTGATCTGGACGTTTTCGGTTTCGAACTTCCCAAGGAAGCCCGCCCGGACGACATCCTCGTGGTGAAGGGCGAAGTGCGCAACGAGAAAGGGGAACTCGTGCGCGATGCCACCGTGGAGATCGAATACATGGACTCGCGCAAAGTGGACATCATCCGTGTGGATAGCCTCACAGGCCGTTACGCGACGGTCGTGAAGTTGAAGGAAGGCAGCGACGTGATCATGACCGTGAAGAAGAAGGACCACGTGTTCGACTCACGTAGCTTCGCAGTGGAGGATACGGTTCGCGCCGGTGTTGCGAAGGTGGACATGACCGTGCAGAAGATCGAAGTGGGCAAGAGCTATCGCGTGAACGACATCAAGTACGCCACCAATTCCGCAGCCATCACGAAGTCATCGGAATACATCGTGGACGAATTGATCGGCTTCTTGAACGAGAACCCGACCGTGAAGATCCGCGTGGGGGGCCACACGGACAGCCGAGGTAACGCGGCCGACAACATGAAGTTGAGCAACGACCGTGCGCTCACCGTAAAGGAATACATGCAAGGGCACGGCATCAACGGAAGCCGATTGACCCATCAGGGTTTCGGGCCGGAGAAACCGCTCGCGACCAACGACACCGAAGAAGGTCGTGCGCAGAACCGACGCACGGAATTCGTGATCGTCTCGCGCTAGTGTAGTAACCACGAAGTTGGTGAACCAAAGATCTGCCGTCATTTCTTCTTCATGCAAGCGTCTTCGCCCCGGCTCGACGGGTGCGGAATATGCATGGCGTAGCAGGCGCTACGACGAAGTGTTCCAACGTGGCAGGAAGAAGAAAAGGCGGTGGAGATAGTTTATGAACTTAGTGGTTACTACACTAGTCCAGGTGGATGTCCTTGTCCCGGTCCTGCATGAGGCGGCTTTCGTTCACGTGCATACGCAGGTTCAAGAACTCCACCACCACACTGAAGAACATGGCCATGTAGATGTAGGCCTTGTTCACGTGTTCGCCCATTCCTTCCATGATCAACGCCACGCCGATCATCACCAAGAAGGCCAACGCGAGCACCTTCACGGTTCCGTGTTTGTTCACGAAATCTGCGATGGTCGCGCTTGCTACGAGCATCATCAACACAGCGATGATCACGGCGAGGGACATGATGACCAACTGATTGCTCATGCCTACCGCCGTGATCACGGAGTCCAAGCTGAACACGATGTCGATCAGGATGATCTGGAGGATCACATTCCAAAGGCTTGAGGCTTTCCTGTGCTTGCCCTGCTTTTCCTTCTTGTGTTCCACCTTGGCATGGATCTCTATTGTCGCCTTCCAGATCAAGAACAGACCACCGATGATCAGCACGAGGTCCCGACCACTGATCGGATGGTCCGCGATCGTTATGAACGGGTCCTGCATACTCATGATGAAACTGATGCTGAAGAGGAGCATCAAACGCGTGATCATGGCCAAGCCCAAGCCCAAGCGTTGTGCCTTCCGTTGGCGCTCCTTTCCTTTCAACTCGCCACTGAGGATGCTGATCACGATGATGTTATCGATCCCCAGCACGATCTCCAATGCGGTCAGGGTGATCAGTGCAACGATGCCTTCGCTGGTGAGCAGTACGGAAGGGTCGAGCGTGGTGTAGGACATGGTACGTGATGAAGGGGCGAAATTACTTCGGACGTTCGTTCTCCACTTGGGCAACGGTGATGGTCTCGTTCCGGTTCACAGGATTCAGCCAATGCACCAACTTGTCCAAAGCACCGGGCTCGGCGCGGTACAGGATGGTGAGCGGCCCTGTGGCTTGTTCCATGCGCACCATGCGTGCTGGAAGATCCTCTTCACCGATGAAGAGCACGATGTTCGGGCGTGATCCATCGGGGTAGATGGCCAAACGATCCGAGAAGACCACTGTGCTATCGATATAGGATTCCACCGGAACGTCCCAAACACCCGCATAGAAGAGCGGAGGCATCGGCGCGGTCCCCTGATACGAATCCTCGATCACCAATCCGCGAACATCCGACCGGCCACGTAGACCGTACAGCGCTTCCACACGGCTGCGTTTGCTGGAACTGAAAGTGATCAGGAGCAGCGCGGCTATGTTGATGGTCCATGTAAAGATCCAAATGCCGCGCCACAGCCTGGGTCGCTCAGCCCACCACGCGCTGGCATTCCGCCACATTTCCCATGATACATGGCCCAATACGAAGAACAAGGGCACGATGGGGAAGAGGAAGCGTTCCTGCTTGTTCGGGAAATAGGAGTGTATCGCTAGGAAGAGTACCACCGGCAGCCACAACAGCAAGGGTGTTGATCGGCGGAAGAACCCGAAGAAGATCGCGATGCTGAATGGTGGAATGAAGATCCCCAGAAGCAGGAGCAGGTAGTTGTACCACGGCTGATCGAAATACGTGGTGATGTTGGCCATGTTGTACAGCACGTATTCCGTCAACTCAGCGAATGGTCTACCCCACAACATCAGGTCGATGCCTCCTTGCAGTACCGCCAACGGCAGTGCGAGCCCCAAGCCGTACGTAAGGGCGGGCACCCAACGACGCATCAGAAGAAGTGCAAGGCCAGGGCCTGCGGCAAAGAAGATCGTTTGGAAGCGGATGTTGATGGCGAGACCGATCCAGATCCCGGCGATAAGAACGGATCGCGTGGTCCTGGCATCCTCCTTCAGCAAGTACCACGAACCGAGCAGCAGGAAGGGGATACAGACCACCTCCACCAGATTCCGAACCGCCAAGAAGGGCATGAAATAGAATAGGGCCAGGAACAAACCCGTGCGCCATGCAATGGCCGGGTCACCCAATGAACGTGCGATCCGGTAACCCACGCGCACCACCACCACGCTGAAACCCGCGTGGATCATGCGCACCACGAGCATCATGGCCTTCGGATCCGTGATCGCCACGGACTTGAGAAAGGAGAACAACACGAAGTGCAAGCCCACATACACCATGCTGTGGCCACTCGGATGCGGAACCCCCACTTGATTCCACGGCAACCAGGTACTGTAGGCAGGTGCCTGTACCCAGCTACCGGCCGCTTCGATGATCAGGAAATGATCGTCATGTGCGAAGTAGCCTTCACTGAAGAACGCGGCAAGTAACCGGGGCACCAGCGCGATACAGGTGAGTGCCAGCAGTGGGTGTTCACGGGTCCAGCGCTGCCAATTCTGCCACATGGCGGCGAAGCTAGGCGATCGGGAAGCGGTTACTTTTACCCGGATGCTTCCTCGGTCGGTCCAACGCGCAGCGATCCTCTTTACATGCGGTGTGTTCTTGGCGTTCCTGTTACCATGGTTGGCGCAGGATGGTATGTTCATGGATGGCCAACTATACGCTTCCGTAGCGCACAATGAAGCCCATGGCTATGGCACATTCTGGGAACCGCGTTTCAGTCAGGTCGGGCTTGCAGGGTTGACCACATTCCACGAGCATCCCCCGTTGGTCTTTGGCATGCAGTCGGTCTGGTTCGAGCTTTTCGGATCGGCATTCTGGGTGGAACGATCGTACGCATTGCTCATGGCCCTATTGACCGTAGGGCTCTTAGTGCTTTTGTGGCGCCAGTTGGTCCCTTCAGGTCATGTGGCCCGTGAAATGGCCTGGTGGCCGATCATCCTCTGGATCATCGTTCCCACCGTGCATTGGTGCTTCCATAACAACATGCACGAGAGCACCATGGGCGTGTTCACCACTGCGGCCGTGCTATGTAGCGTACTCGCCGTGCGCAAGGCGTGGTGGTGGGTCGGTGTGGCTGCCATCTTCGTTTTCTTGGCTTCCCTAGCGAAGGGTTTACCCGGACTCTTTCCTTTGGCCGCACCTTTCTTGCTTTGGCTTGCACTGCGCGAAGGGAGTATGTGGCGAGCGATCGGTCTTTCTTTGGCAATGACACTTGGTGTGGTGGGCCTCTACGGCTTGGTGTTGATGGATCCAGCGGCCAAAGCGAGCCTACACACGTATGTCGAGTCACGGCTGTTGCATCGCATCGCCGAGGATCCCACAGTGGACCATCGGTTGGCCACGTTGGAAATGCTGATGACGAACATGGCGGGACCGCTGTTGATCGCCGGTTTATTGGTCGTTGTGACCAAACGCACACGGACGAAGGTGAACTCGCTTTCCGCGCAAGCACTGGCTATGGCGCTTGTGGGGTTGAGCGGAGTCGCTCCGCTGATGCTCACCATGGTGCAGAAATCCTTTTACATGGCTGCGGCTTTGCCGATCATTTCACTCTCCATCGCGCTTTTCTCCGCTCCTGCATTGGCCTCGTGGATGGCATCCTGGCCGCCAAAGGGTAGAGGTATGCTCGTATTGAGGACCATCGGGATCTTGGCCATTCTGGGTTCGTTCGTTCTGGCGATCATCCGTTTCGGAGATGCCCGTCGTGATCCAGAGCTGTTGGCGGATGTGCATCGGATCGGGGCTGTGGTACCGGAGCACGAGCTGGTCGGATTGGATCCGGATCTGTGGAATGAATGGTCGCTCCAGACCTACCTGATGCGCTACCACTTCATTTCGTTGGATGCCTATACCCAAGACCTGCATTGGTACATCACGGCGAAGGAAGGTGCTCCGCCGGTGCCAACACACTACGCACCATCCGGGATCGAATTGCACGGACTCACCTTGTGGGTCCTACGGGCGGATCGGGATAGGAATGACGCTGGTGCCATTCACCAGAATGCCATTGCGCCGTAGCTTTCCGCCCGGATCCTGCGGGGGCCGCTCACTCCATTCACTTTCCGATCAATCACACTGCGGCTCGTTCAATGAATATCGTCATCCTATCCCGGGATACCAAGTTGTATTCCACCAGACGACTTGTGGAAGCCTGTGAAGAGCGTGGACACACCACGCGCGTTGTCAACCACGTGAAGTGCGACATCCTCATTGAGAAGAAGAATCCGCAAGTGATCTACGGCGGCGAATCGCTCACGGATGTGGATGCGATCATCCCACGTATCGGAGCGAGCGTGACCTTCTACGGGACTGCAGTGGTGCGCCAATTCGAAATGATGAAGGTGTTCACCACCACGGAGAGCCAGGCCTTGGTACGCAGCCGCGATAAGTTGCGGAGCATGCAGATCCTAACGCGAAGCGGTGTGGGCATACCGAAGACGGTCTTCACCAATTACAGCAGGGACGTGGGTAGCATCGTGGATACCGTGGGTGGTGCACCATGCATCATCAAGCTCTTGGAAGGCACACAAGGACTCGGTGTGGTGCTGGCCGATACGAAAAAGGCCGCCATTGCGGTGTGCGAGTCCTTCAACAGTTTGAAGGCACGGGTGATCGTGCAGGAGTTCATCAAGGAGAGTAGAGGGGTCGACATCCGGGCCTTCGTTGTGGACGGCAGGGTCGTTGGTGCGATGAAGCGCATTGGGAAAGAAGGGGAGTTCCGCAGCAACCTGCATCGCGGAGGAACCGCTGAATTGGTGGAACTCACGCACGATGAGGAAGTCACTGCGATCAAAGCAGCCAAGGCCTTGGGTTTGCACGTGGCCGGTGTGGATATTCTGCAAAGTGATCGTGGCCCTTTGGTCATCGAGGTCAACAGTTCGCCAGGCTTGGAGGGCATCGAACGAGCCACCGGGCATGACATTGCGGGCGAGATCGTGCGATTCGCAGAACGGAACGTATAGGTCCGTGCGGTGTTCCAGCGGGGTGCTCCCACTCCGGGATCACGAAGCGAAAGGCCGAACGACCCGTGTCAACCCACCAGATCCTTGCCACCTACATCCACCACGAAGCGCCCGCGCAGGAACTTTCTGCCCAAGAGGACCTGGAACTTCATATCGCTTCGGTCGAAAAGCGTGAATTGCACACGCACGGAATGCGCGCCCAACCGTACGCGTGTGCTGATCAGGTAACGTTTGCTTACCTCGCCATTGCTGCTCTTGACCGCGACCCGTTTGAACTTGCGGAAGACCTTCTTCTTCCGTTGTCCTCCCATTTGAAAGGTCACCGTTAGTTGCTTCTCCCCATCCACGGTACGCACCTGCAAACGCTGAAAGTGCAAGGCGCTCCTGTAGGCTCCGGTATCGATCTTGGCAGCTACCCTTGCGATACCCAGTTCGGGTAGGGCGATGTGTTCCGAACGACCGATGGTGAGGTGTTCTTGGGCCATTGTACAAAGTTGATCACGCGGATCCAGCAGGAACCAGGCCCCATTCCGGATTTCCAACAGGATAAAGTGGATCCTGGACTGAAGATCGGCAGAAAGGTGCGATCTTTGCAGGAGCCACGAAAACTAGAGCTATGAACAAACTCACATTACTTGCTACGATCATTGCCATTGCCTGCAATTCCACCCCGAATACCGCGATCGCGCAAGAAAAAGGCGAAGCGGTCGTAAAGAGCTACGGCGAGGCGATCACACCGGAAGGGGCTATTTCCACCGACGAATTGGTAAAGGTGATGACCGAAAAGGACGAATTCGCCACCAAGGTGGAATGCACCATCCTCACCAGCTGTACCAAGAAGGGCTGCTGGATGGATGTGGAATTGCCCGATGGAGGGGTCATGAAAGTGCGGTTCATGGACTATGGCTTCTTTGTTCCGACCAAAGGGTTGGAAGGAAAGAAGGCGGTAATGCAAGGCACGGCGACGCGCGAGGTGGTGGATGTGCCCACGTTGCGACACTATGCCGAAGATGCTGGTAAGAGCAAGGAAGAGATCGAGTTGATCACCGATCCGGAGACGAATTTGATGTTCTTGGCGGATGGCGTGCTGATCACATATTGAAGCGCATCGAAGACCGGAAAGGCCAAGGGCGGAAGTCCTTGGCCTTTCCTATTTCGGATGCTTGAGGAATTTCGGAGGTGTCTTCCCTACAGTTAGCAGGCACCTGTTGACAGGTATGGGGCATGCGACACGGGCCTAAGGACTTAGGGTTCTACTTTCACCGCACATTGAATGCAAGGATCATGGGGAACACCGCACTAGCGATACACGGAGGGGCCGGGACCATTGCAAAAGAGCTCATGACCCCGCTAAGGGAAAAGGATCACAGGGCTGCGTTGGAATTGGCTTTGCAACGTGGACATGCGGTACTCACCAAAGGAGGGCCTGCCTTGGATGCGGTCGAAACTGCGGTTCGGGCCTTGGAGGATTCGCCGCTCTTCAACGCGGGAAAAGGCTCCGTGTTCAATGCAGATGGACAACACGAAATGGATGCCAGTTTGATGAATGGCAGCGATCTGCGAGCCGGGGCCGTAGCAGGCGTGCAGAATGTGAAGAACCCGATCGGGTTGGCACGCCGAGTAATGGACCAGAGCGATCATGTTTTCCTGAGCGGGAATGGTGCCTTTGAGTTCGCGCACAAGCAAAAGATCGAATTGGAGGATGATGAGTATTTCTTCGATGCGTTCCGCTATGAGCAGTGGAAGGAGGTGGTAGGCACGGACGAGGTCCGATTGGATCACGCGGGCAGCTCAATGGAAGCCAAGGAGAAGAAATTCGGGACCGTTGGAGCAGTTGCGCTGGACCGTGCCGGGCACCTAGCAGCAGCCACCAGCACCGGTGGTATGACGAACAAGAAGTGGCAGCGGATCGGGGACAGTCCGATCATCGGTGCCGGTACCTACGCCAATGACATGACCTGCGCGGTAAGTTGCACGGGCCACGGCGAAAGCTTCATCCGTGCGGTCGCGGCCTTTGATGTACACGCCATGATGCTGTACAAGGGTGCCGCCTTGATCGAAGCCGTGCGTGTCGTGATCCACGAGAAATTGCCGCCGTTGGACGGGGACGGTGGATTGATCGCGATCGATCGGCACGGCAACATCGTCATGGATTTCAACTGTAGCGGCATGTACCGCGGGCAGGTGGGCCCGGACGGCGAATTCCGGACAGCTATCTTTCGATAGGGTCAACGCTTCTTTCTGGATCGCACGAAGGGCAACACCAAACGCTTTTCCTTGGGTGTTTCAATATCCTCTCCCAAGAGGTAACCCCACGGCTTGAGGGAAGGGATACTGTCGCATACCACCTTCAGCATACCCGTTAATGGGATCGCCAGTAGCATCCCTGCAACACCCCAGAGTGTTCCGAAACTGATCAAAGCGACCAAGCTGGCCAAGGGGTTGATGCTCACGCTGGATCCGACCACTTTCGGGGTGATGAAATTGTTATCAAGGAATTGGACCACCAACACCACACCTAGTGCAACCAAGGCATTCCACGGGTTGTTCTGGGAGACCAAAGCGACCGTCATCGGGATCAATGAACCGATCAAGGCCCCTACGTACGGGATCACGTTGAGGACCGCGACCACCGAACCGAGCAGGATCGCGTATTTCAATCCGATGATCAGGAAGCCGGTGGAAGCGAGGATCGCGAAGATGACCACCACACTGAACATCCCGCGCATGTACTTCCTAGATAGCTTACTGATGGTCACCATCACGTCCAGAACGGCACCATCACGTGTGGTACCCAGCTTCATGAAAAAGGTCCGGAAACGATCCTTGAGGAGCAGCATCAGGAAAACGAAGATGGGAATGGGTGCAATACTGGCCAATACCGTTCCTGTGCCGGAGAACAAGCTCAAGGCCGCGTTGCCACCAACACTGGCGAAGCTCGAAAGATGGCTATTGAACCAAGCGATCTGCTCGCGACGGTCCAACTGGGTGTTATCCTCGATCCACGCAAGGACCAATTCACCTTTGCTGGAGAACGCATCCTGCAAGGCGGGAAAGTCCCTTCCGAATCGGCTGATCTGCCATCCCAGAAAGAAGAACGCCCCGAGGACCACCACCACCACCACCAATGTGGACACCAGCGCACTCGCCCAGCGGGGCATGAAGCGCTCTAGACCGCGTGCCATAGGCAGGAGCAGGAATGCGAGCAAGCCTGAGCCGATGACCAGAAGGATGAGACTGCGTCCGAAATAGAGGACCACTACGGACAGGACCACTGCCAATAGGATGTTCACATAGCGCTGAAGTCCCGTCGGATCGGACATGTTGGATCGACCTTGGGTCAATGTTAGTGAACTTCTTCGTCCACTAGGTCTTCTCGCTCAAGGTCTTCTTCCTCTCGTTGGGTCGCTTCCTTGGTGTTCGCGATCCAACGGTCCAACCACTCCGATCGGAGAATGCGATCCACGATCAGCGGTCCCAGTGTGGTCGCGGCCCATGCTAATAGCTTCCCTTTGAAGCTCCTGGCTTTGAAGGTCAATAACGCACCGGCCAAATTCCCTAGTGCCCCTTGTTCATTTCCGAACACAGAACTCAACAAGCGCACCGGACGGAGGTTGGAGATCAGGTCGCTCGCCGCATTTGTTACGAGTTCCGCTCGGAAATCCTTATCCTTCAGATTCCGCAAATGGCCCTCCAACGAATTGCCGTAATGGTCCACCACGGCTTTTGCCTTGGCCCGTTCCACCCGATATTCGTGGAGGTCCCTATACTTCGTCCTCATTGCGGCTGGCGTTGATCATGGTCAAAGTGACCAAGTTCTTGATCGGCTTTTGACCGAATACGTAAAAAAGCAAGCCCACTAGGACGTAGAACCCTGCGACCCCCAAGAAACCCAAAGGCCAATTGCCCCAGTGTTCACCGAGGTACAGTCCAAGCGCGATGCCGCACATGACCAATACACCGGTGGACAATAGGACCAGTAGGATCACGACCACGAGCGATGCAGCCATCCGGCCTAAACGCTCACCGACGATCAACAGGGTATACTCCCGTTGAGCTTGCAGCCAGCCTTTTGCATCCTCACTCACATGATCCAAGAAGACCCCGATATCAGCGGGGTCTCCATTCTCGAAGTCCTTGGAACCATGGTTGTCGGGAGTTCGGGCCATGATCAACTAGTTGGCACTTTGGCGCACTGCATCGGCAGCCCGTTTCGCTTTCGAACTGACCTCTTTACCAGCGTCTTCCATCGCGTCTGCAGCTGCTGCCTCCGCGTTTCCCCGAACCTTTTCCACCAGATCAACCAGATCCTTCTGTGCCCTCTTCGCACGACGCTTGATGTTCTTGCGTGTTTCCTTCCCTGAGGCTGGAGCGAGGAGAAGTCCAACTGTGGCTCCGATCGCTGCACCTGCTAGGAGTCCGAAGAGTCCCATTTTGCTATCTCTTTTCATTTTGAATAGTGTTTTTGATGACACGCTGGGTTCATCCCATCGCTTGCGTGGAAGGTAGCAATTCAGATGCAGTATTCCTAGCGATACGCTAAACAATTCGAAATTGGTCTTGTGGTAGCTGGCGTAGCCTGCCTCAAGATCCGAGGGAGCCAAGACGGACCTCCATACTGAACGTGGAACAACTCCCCCAAAGTGGGGAAATGAGCGGTCGTTACAGAACCCTGGACCGATCAACGCAACCACTTTCGCTCCATCACGAAAGTGCCGAAGGGGAGGATGGAAGCAAGTGCCAACCCGGCAATGCGTTCAAGATCCCACTTCAGTCGGATGAAGAGGGGAACGGCCGTGACCCAATACGCGATGAAAAGGAAACCATGGGCCCATCCAACGTATTTCACAGCAAGTGGCATGTCCGCTAGGTACTTCAAGGGCATGGCGATGCCGAGGAGGATCAGGAAACTCCAGCCTTCTGCAATTGCAACTATCCGGAAACGGCGAATGATCGAGTCGGCCAACATGGTTTCAATGCTTCGCAACTACCGGCACCCCAGCGAACTGACGCTGCTTCACCGAATAGGTGTGACCCTTGGAAATGATGTGGACACGCATGCCCTCGATACTAAAGGGTTGTCCTTCCTCTACATCAGCGAAATCGCTGTAGCTGATATCATGTCCGTCGAAGATCATCACCTGCCCACTGCCAATGGTTTCCAGCATGTCCGCGTTCGTGATCACCACTCCGGTATCCTCACCTAGACCGATCCCGATGGCGTTCGGATTCCCAGCGACGGCTTGTGTCAACCGGCTGAACCGTCCACGTTCCACGAAATGGCTATCGATGATCACGTCCTGGATCAAAGCGGCACCGGTCGTCATCTTCACGCCACCCTTGATGAGACCAGAGGCACTATGCCCTTGGTAGATCATGGTGCTGCTCATGCACATGGCTCCAGCGCTGGTTCCTGCGATCACGAAACTCGCCTCCTCGTGGTAGCGCCGCTTCATCAGTTCCAAGAACGCGGTGCCGCCGAAGATGGTCGTGAGCCGCAGTTGGTTGCCCCCGCTCATCATCACGCCATCGCACTTGGCCAACCGCTTGATCATATCGGGTTTCACGTCCTTTCGGTCCCGGATATTCATCACATCCAGATTCCTCGCACCAAGCCGACCGAACGCGTCAATATAGTTCCGACCGACTTCCTCCGGAACGCTGCTCGCACTGGTGATCACGGCTATTCGGGCATCGTTCCCTCCCGCCTCGTCCAGTACGCGCCGAAGTATGCCGTCCTCGATGAATGTATTGTCGAAGACCTTCGCGAGGTGACCCGCTTCGGGTGTTGTTCCCTTGTCCTCGTTTCCGCCGATGGCGATGAGTTTTCCTTTGGGTGTCATTCCAAATGTTTGTCCCCCGCCCCGTGAACCGACAAGCCATTCCGGTCATTCTTGACCCGGAACCCGCTTGTGGAACGGTCGCTAAAATAGAGGGAACCCACGTGTACGTGAAGTACGGGTGAAGTTTTGATGAACAACCACGCCTGCCTATCTTCCGCCAATGCTTGCCCTGTTCCACTGGGTGCAGGCAGTTTCGACCACGTATCCTACAGCCCATCTTACCATGCGCATCCTCGAACTCAAGGCCATGCGTGGCCCCAACTACTGGTCCGTCAAGCGGCACAACCTCATTGTCATGCGCTTGGACATCGAGGATCTGGAGCAGAAGCCAACGGACAAGATCCCTGGCTTCTATGAGCGTATTCAGGTCTTATTGCCGAGCATGTACAGTCATCGCTGTAGCGAAGAGCACGAGGGTGGATTCTGGGAACGGGTGAAGCGTGGCACGTGGATGGGCCATGTGATCGAGCACATCGCCTTGGAGGTCCAGACACTTGCTGGCATGGAGACCGGCTTCGGGCGCACGCGCAGTACCCGAGACGAAGGGGTGTACAATGTGGTCTTCAGCTACATCGAGGAGCCCGTGGGGGTGTACGCGGCCAAAGCTGCGGTGCGTATTGCCGAGGCCCTGATCGCTGGAACGGAATACGACTTGGCTGATGACCTACAGAAGATGCGGGAGTTGCGCGAGGACAGCCGCCTAGGGCCGAGCACAGGTAGCATCGTTCAAGAAGCCGTTTCGCGCGGCATTCCCTATCTCCGTTTGAACGGGCAGAGCCTCGTGCAATTGGGGCATGGCATCCACCAGAAACGGATCCGGGCCACCATCACGAGCAAGACCAGCAACATCGGCGTGGAGATCGCCTGCGACAAGGAGGAAACCAAACAGCTACTGGAGAGCTACGAGATCCCCGTACCTAAAGGGCGCGTGGTGCGGACCGAAGAAGGATTGGAAGCCGCCGTGGAGTCGGTCGGGTTTCCGTGTGTGATCAAACCCATTGGCGGCAACCATGGACGTGGGGCCACCATCGGCATCAAGAGCTTGGACGAAGCCAAAGTGGCGTTGGCCAAAGCGAAGGAGATCAGCCGCAGTGTGATCGTGGAACGCTACATCACCGGCTTGGACCATCGCCTGTTGGTCATCGACCACAAGTTCGTGTGTGCCGCCAAACGTACCCCTGCAGCCGTGGTGGGTGATGGAGTCCATACTATAGCACAACTCACCGAAGAGGTGAACAAGGACCCACGACGCGGTTATGGACACGAGAATGTCCTGACCCGGATCGAACTGGACGACCATACACTGAAGTTGCTCGAACTAAAAGGACTCACTCCGGATAGCATACCGCCCAAGGACGAAGTGTTGTATTTGAAGGCGACGGCCAACCTCAGCACAGGAGGCACGGCGGACGATGTTACCGAGATGGTACACTCCTTCAACGTGTTCCTTGCCGAGCGCATCAGCCGCATCATCGATCTGGACATCTGCGGCATCGACATCATGACCGATGACATCAGCCAACCGCTGAACGAAAGTGGGGGAGCAGTGTTGGAGGTGAACGCAGCGCCAGGCTTCCGAATGCACTTGGATCCTACGGGAGGCATCGGGAAGAACGTGGCAGAACCCGTGGTGGACATGCTGTTCCCGCCGGGTACGCCCAGCCGGATCCCGATCATTGCCGTAACCGGGACCAACGGAAAGACCACCACCACACGCCTCACCGCGCACCTCATGCGCAGCGTAGGGTACAAAGTGGGCATGACATGCAGCGATGGGGTGTACATCCAGAACCGCCTGCTGATGAAAGGCGATTGCACCGGTCCGGCCAGCGCCCAATTCGTTTTGAAAGAACCTGTGGTGGACATGGCCGTGCTGGAAACCGCTCGCGGCGGTCTGGTGCGGAGCGGACTTGGATTCGAGCATTGCGATGTTGCTATCGTTACCAACGTGGCCGCCGATCACTTGGGCATGAAGGACATCCACACCTTGGAGGACCTTGCCCACGTGAAGAGCACCGTTCCTCGAAGTGTCCGACAGGATGGATACGCCATCTTGAATGCCGACGACGACCTCGTAATGGCCATGCGGAAACAGACCAATTGCAAGATCGCTCTCTTTAGTTTGGACGAGAACAACCGCCTAGTCCGCCAACACTGCAAACTCGGTGGCCTCGCCGCAATCTACGAGAACGGCTACGTTACGATCAGCAAGGGCGAATGGAAGCTGCGGATCGAAAAGGCCGTGAACATCCCGATCACCTATGGAGGTAAGGCGGTCTTCAACATCCAGAACGTGTTGCCTGCGGTGCTTGCGGCATACGTGCAAGGCTTGAAGGTGGAAGACCTGCGCCAAGCCCTGATGACCTTCGTGCCAGGTGCCGCACAGACCCCTGGTCGCCTCAACTTGTTCCAGTTCAAGAACTTCCAAGTGGTGGTGGATTACGCGCACAACCCACATGGCTTTGAGGCCTTGGGCAAGTTCATCAGCAAGATCCCCGACAGCCCGAAGGTGGGCGTGATCGCTGGCGTCGGCGACCGTCGCGACGAGGATACCGTGAATCTCGGCCGCCTCAGCGCGCAGATGTTCGACGAGATCATCATCCGCCAGGACCGTAACCTACGCGGCAAGAGCGATGACGAGATCATCGCCCTGATGGTCAAAGGCATCAAGGAGGTCGACCCGAACAAGCCATACAAGATCATCAAGAAGGAAGATGAGGCCATCCGCTACGCGATCAGCAATGCCAAGCCAGGTAGCTTCCTTACGCTCTGCAGCGATGTGGTACCGGATGCCCTAGCCCTCGTGTTGAAGTTGAAGGAGGAAGATGAGAAGGTGAGCTTCGACAAGGCCGATATCCCGAACCGGAACAAGGAGTTGGTGGGGTGATGTGGAGAACAATACAAAAGGATGTGGAACTGATCATACCATGAAGCTAGCTCCTACCCTTTGCACTGTGGCTTGCTTTGTCGGCCAAAGCGTGCTGGCTTGTAGCTGGATACCGGTACCGTTCTGTGGGACGAGCAATGCGCGTCCTGACGATGTTGTGCTAAGTGGGAAGATCGTTAACGTGGACTTTGATGGGATCGATCTGGAAGTGATCGATGTACTGACAGGATCGGAAAGCAGGGATACTATACGCATATGGGATGGAACCGACTGGGATTGCAACGGGCTATTCTCCATGGCTGCTGGCGACCTCGGCGGGCTGAATGATTCGATCATCGTGATACTGCCGCTGATCGTGTCGATCGAGAATCCGTGGGATGTACTAGGTGACTATCGGCGCCCGGACTATTACGAATACACACCCAACCTGTCGATCACCGATGGGATGGTCGTCGGGTACATCGTGGGATCGGCATGGACTCCGATATGGGGAATGCCCTATCTCGATCTGGTGACGAATTGGAACGACGACCCCGATAATTGTTCAACCTTATTGTCCGTTGATGGAGATCATCTTGTGGCCCCTTTTGTTGCACATCTCGCCAACAACACGCTGAATCTGACCATTCGTAGTGACGTGGCAGCAATGTCCACGATCCGGATCCTTGCGACGAATGGACAAGAGATAGTTGTTGTAAAAAGTGTTCCGGGTACAATGCAGATCGACCTTAGCGGTTATTCGGAGGGTGTGTATCACATCGTTCTGGTCCAACCGGATGGTTCCCGATCTTCGGGTAGGGTGATGAAGCTTTAGGGGCGGACTCGCACTGATCGTAACGAAGGCATGAACTGAGCGTGGCCCGTAGACCATCGCAGTGTGTCCATAGATCACGGTCCAACACCCAAACCTGCGCCGGGTCTGCCGTAGGCGACCCTGCGCCTCGAGGACAGGATCACCTCCTACTCAAAAGGCCGCCTGCTCGTGTGGTAGATGTTACAGACCACAACAATGTCCTCATCGACCTCGAACACGATGCGATAAGGGAACTTGGCCACAGGTGCGTATCGAAAGCCGTTCTCCTGGATCCGGTAATGCGCGGTTATTGGTGTTAGATGTTCCAATGCGGCAAGGACCGCCTTGTCGAACCGTTCACCTCAAGGTCGCAAAAGAACGAGTCATCCCGCCGCTCCTCCAACGATCAAGCTCCAGAAATGATCACCATTCCACGAAAAATAGGAAAAAGGAACAGGGTGGAAAGGAAGAAGGCCCCGGTATCGGAGCCTTCTTTTCAATTCAATTTTGTTCTTACGCCTTTGCAGGTTCGGTCACCGATTGGCGCTTTTCCGTGATGCGGGCACTCTTACCACGCAGACCGCGCAGATAGAAGATCCGCGCACGACGCACTTGGCCACGTTTGTTCACCTCGATCTTGTCGATGAAAGGAGACGCGATCGGGAAGATCCGTTCCACGCCGATGTTGTTACTGATCTTACGCACCGTGAAGGTGGCCGTGCTACCGCTGCCCTTGCATTGGATCACCACGCCTTGGTATTGCTGGATCCGTTCCTTCGCGCCCTCAACGATCTTGTAATGGACCGTGATCGTGTCGCCTGCTTTGAATGCGGGAAGTGCGTTCAGGGGGGCGTATTCCTTTTCGAGCTGCTTGATCCGGTCCATGACCTTTTGATTTAGAGGGATTTCCCAGCGCCTACGACAAGTCGGAGGATTCGGATCCCGTGGATTTGGGGCCGCAATATTAAGGAACTTTCACTGATCCTGATCACCGAACTCACCTTTCGGAGGATCCAAAAGATGTGGACGCCGTTGCCGAGTGCGCTCAAGGGCCTGTTGGTGCCGCCATTCATCGATCTTGGCCTGATGGCCGCTCAGCAGGATCTCGGGAACGGTCCAGCCTTGGTAGTCGGCGGGCCGGGTGTAATCCGGTGGGGCTACCAGTCCATCTTGGAAACTGTCGCTCAGGGCAGAGGTCTCATCTCCTAGTACCCCAGGGAGTAGGCGGATCACCGCATCACTCAGGACCGCAGCGGCCAATTCGCCACCACTCAGCACATAATTACCGATAGATATTTCCTTGGTGATCAAATGATTACGTACCCTTTCATCAACTCCTTTATAATGCCCACAAAGCAGGATCAAATTCCCCCTGGTGCTTAATTTGTTCGCAAGGCCTTGGTCCAATAGCTCGCCATCGGGGCAGAGGTAGATCACCTCGGCGTAGTCCCGTTGGGCCTGTAGGTCCTTGATCGCACGGTGGATCGGGTCGATGGACAAGACCATGCCTGCACCGCCACCAAAGGGGTAATCATCCAACCGCCGGTGTTTATCAGTGCTCCAATTGCGCAGGTCGTGTACCACTACCTCAGCCAAGCCCTTCTGCTGGGCCCGTTGCAGGATGCTCTCACTGAACCAACTGTCCAGAAGGCGAGGAACGGCACTGAGGATGTCGATACGCATGGCCGCTGCGAAGATGCGGAAAGGGCCGGGGTTCAAAGGGAAACGATGTCGAAAATGTTCCCCTCGGTCTATTCCACGGAAGGACATGGACAATTTCAAGACCCGGAGCATCTGCCATCCCGGTATAGCAAACTACCTTCGGCATGTTCCTTGCCAAAGGAAACTTCAAGTTCAGAAGCATGATGAAAACATTGACCCTTGCCACGGCCTTGGTGGCCTGCGTGGCCGCCCAAGCGCAGAAACACGTGTATGAGGACCTCTTGGTGCTCTACGTGGATGAGAAGTACGAGAAGTGCATGGAGAAAGCACTGACGTATACGGAGAACGATGCAACCAAGAAGGATGCACTTCCCTTTCTCTATGTGAGCATGTGCAACTTCGAGATGTCCAAGGTGGAGCAGTACGCAGAAGACTATCCGAAAGCGGGGCGTGACGCGCTCAAATGGGCGGAGAAGTACCGCAAGAAGGACAAGGAGAAGGAGTTCTTCAACAACTACGAGGATTATTGGTCCAGCCTGAACACCATGGCGGGGGAAACCGGTGAGAATTTGTTGGACGACCCGAAAGGTTTGAGCAAGGCGAAGTACAACTTCGATGCGATGACGGGCTATTACCCTGAGAATCCAGGGCCGTGGATGATGCTGGCGATTTCCCAGTACAAGAGCAATTTGAACAAGGAAGGGGACTTGAGCATGGTGGCGTTTGACAAGGCCATGGCGGAAGCGGGTGACATCAAGACCTTGCCCCGGGATCAGCAGAAGCTTTTGAAGAATGCACTGATCCGTTTCGCGGATTACCAGATCTCCAAAGGCATGCGCGACAAAGCGAAGAAGTATGCCGCCTTAGGGAAGGACCATTTCATGGAAGAACCCGACTTCAAGGGATTGTGGGAGTCGCTCTAGCAGTACGGGGAAGTCACGCAAGGACGGGCCGCGAGGCCCGTTCTGCGTTCCTAGCGTATCGTACGCGATGATGGACGACGCAGCAAGAACAGCACCAAGAGCGGCAGTAGCAACAGGTCAGTGACGACTGCGAATACCAGGGTGAGGCCCACGAGCAGACCCATGTAATGCACACTTGCGAAGCCGGAGAATACCAGCGCAACGAATCCAGAGCAGAGCATGATGCTCGTTACCAGAATGGCTTTGCCAGCGGAGAGGAAGGCCCGTTTCATGGCGAAGGGGAGCGTTGATCCTTTCCGTAATTCGATGCGGAGCTTGCCGAGCATGTGGATGGTGTCGTCCACCGCGATACCGAACGCGATGGTGAAGATGATGGCGGTGCTCACCTTGATATCGATCCCCGCCAACCCCATGAACCCGGCGATACCGAGTAGCGGGATCACATTGGGGATGAGGGAGACCACCGTCATGCGTGGATCACGGAACACGAAAGCCATGATGGCCCCGATCAATACGAACGCGATCAGCAGACCCAGGATCAATTGGGCGCTCAACTTCTCGTTGTTGCGGTCGATCAGGTAGGCCATGCCGGTTTGAGAGAAATGGACGGTCGCACTATTCGCCTGTATGAAGGCTTCCAGTTCTGCGTTCCGTTGGCGGTGGATGTACCCACCTTCATCGCGCATACGTCCCGTCATCCTAGCATAGCGTCCATCTTCAGTGACCAGTTGGCTCAGTAGGTGTCTTCCACCGAACGCATCGGCCTGCTTCACCAACCGTGCGGTCTCCTCCTCGGAATCGGGTAAGCGGTCGAATTCCCCAGATCCACCATGGAAGGCCTTGTTCATCGCCTTCACCACCGTGACCGGAGAAAGGAGTGCTTCAACGCCATACATATCTTGAACGTGTTCTTGCACGCCTTCCATTTCGCGCAGCGACTCTAGGGCCCATAGCGACGGAACACAGCAAGCAGTACTCATCTGCATCTCGAACCCTCGTACGCCCCCGAAGTGGTCCTCGAACCAATAATAATCCTGCTTCTGTGGGTCATCTTCCGGCCAATCCTCCAGCAGGAAGTTGTTCACCTTCAAGAGTGGCAAGATCGTGATGCATGCTACGCAAATGGCTGCGAAGGCCCATGGGATGCGGCGGCGGTGGCGCAATATCCAACGAAACAGTCCGTGCAGGAAGGGGTACCACGTGGCTTGTTGTTCGGTGCGTGCTGCTTGAACGGGTGTACGCACCAGGATGAGGATCGCGGGCAACAGGGTGAACGCCATAAGGAATGCCAATAGCACGCCCATGGCCGTGTACGCGCCGAACTCGCGGATCGGTGCAATGCCACTGGTGAGCAAAGTCGCGAACCCGATGGAGGTGGTGACAGAGGTGAGGAAGGTGGCCAAGCCCACTTCGTAATACGTGATGGCCAACGCGCGCACCTTGGAATGCCCTTTGCGCAACGCTTCGAGGTACCGTTCCAAGAGGTGGACCACATCGCTCATCCCCACCACGAACAAGATGGTGGGCAACAACATGGTCAATATGCTGATGGGTTTGCCCAGCAGAGACAACATGCCCACTTGCCACAGCACGGAAAGACCGACGACACCGATCGGAACGAGCACACCCCACAGGGTTCGAAAGCCGACGTAGAGGAAGATCGCAAGCAGCAGCACCGAGATGGAGAAGAAGAGGACCAACTCCCGCTGCATTTTCTGGATGTACCAGAACTGGCCATGGATCCGCCCACCCATGCGGATCCCTGGGATTGCACTCGTAGCAACGACCTCTTCGATCACGTGCATCAACGCATCGCTGCGTTCCTTGCTCAAGCCGGGTTGCACTTGAAGGATCATCAGCATGGACCGACCATCGTCCGCGAAGAACCCCGAACGGATCCGCTCGTCCTGCCAGATCCGGGCGGAATCCGCTGGTAGGGTGGAGTCGGCATCTAACCGCAGCCATGGAATACGGAACACGCCGAAGGAGGTGAACCGCGGGTCTTCCAGCCGGGTCGGGGTGGTGACGCTGACCACATGATCCAAGCGACCCAAGTGTTGCGAAAGATCATCCCAGGCCACCAGGAAGGATCGATCGAACACGGTTGGCGTGTGGGTACCGCCGATGAGCAAGTAGTCGTTGTCATGTCCGAACCGATCGCGGAAGGCGAGGTATTGGTCCAACTCGGGATCATCCGTCGGGAAGAACTTTTCGAAGTCGTGGTCCAATCGGAAGGAACGGAGTCCGTTGGCGAAGACCAGCGTACACAAGGCGATAACCACCAGTGTGATCCGAGCATTGCGCTTTGTCAGCAGTCGTTCTATACGGTCGATCCGAGAGGTCATCAACAAAGGGTCGTCGATCAAGACGTGCAAAGGTGGGGAAGCCCTGCACAGGTCCCGGCTACTTTTGTGGCGTGAACGCGACGATGCCCTTTCGCGCAGCCCTTCTTGCGGCCTGCTTGCTCCCCTCGATCCTAGCCCACGCGGGCAAACTGGAGAAAGCCTTCAAGGCACTCGAGGTTCATGATTACTTCAAAGCGAGGTCGCTGTTCCAAAAGGAGGTGAAGAAACACCCAGCTGCGGCGTGGTATGGGCTGAGCGTGATCAGCGGGCGACCGGACAATCCGTTCTTTGATCTGGATTCGGCCTACCTGTTCATACTCAAGGCGGACTTGGCCTTTACGGGCACTCCGGACAAGGAACGCATGACCATCGGGGCGGTCGGTGTGAGCTACACGAGCATACAGGCCCAACGACAACACGTGTATGATCTGGCCTGGGACAAGGCTCGGGGGCAAAACACCGTAGCGGCGTACCAGCGGTATGTGGAGCAATACCCAGCAGGTACTCGTGCAGAGGAGGCTCGCACCATCATGCACCATTTGGCGTTCACCGAGACCCGGGAGGCCAATACCGCAGTGGCCTACAAGAAGTTCATCAATGGATTCCCCGATGCACGGGAGGTCTACGAAGCACGCACCCGATTACAAGGGGCCATCTACGAGGAGGCCACCGTGAATAAGGACATTCCGGCCTTCCTCGCGTTCATACAAGCGCACCCGGAGAATCCCAACGTGCGAAAGGCGGAGGATGAGATCTTCAAACTCAGTACCCCGCGCAGGACCATACCGGAGTATCAGGCATTCATTCAGAATTACCCGGATAACCACCACGTTCCTGACGCTTGGCGCAGTATCTACGAGTCGTATAGCCGCGACCTGAGCGTAGGTTCGATCACGCGCTTCATCGCAGAGTATCCTGACTATCCGTTCATGGATGAGTTGGTCGATGATTACCGTACGGCGAGTTTGGAGATGTTGCCTTTCCGTCGACAAGGGAAGTGGGGATTCATCGATCACGAGGGAACGGAGCGTGTGAAGGCCGAATACGACTGGGTGGATGATTTCAAAGCCGGCCAAGCTTTGGTCGGAAGGGATGACCGTGTGGGTTCCATCAATCGTTCCGGGCGCGTGGTCATCCCCATCGAGTTCGATGAAGTGAACGAGGCCATGGAGAGCACCAGCGTGGTGGAGCGTGCAGGACGAGTGGGGGCTGTGGACAGAAGCGGCGAATTCGTGGTGCCGATGAACTTCTCCGACCTCGGGGATTTCTCCGAAGGCTTGGCCTATGCCGAGGACCACGGATCGTATGGCTATGTGAATGCTCGCGGAGAGGGGACGATATCGTTCGGATTCACTTCTGCCGGTAATTTCCACAATGGCTTGGCCGTGGTGGAACGGGAAGGTCGATTCGGCGCGATCGATCGTCAAGGCCAATTCGTGGTTCCCCCGGAGTACGATTGGGTGGAAGGGTTCGAACAGGGGCGATCACGTGTGCGCAAAGGCGACCACATGGGCTTGCTCAGCAGTTTCGGCGAGTTGCTCCTTCAGCCGGTGCATGATCACATCGGAACCTTCAACAATGGGCTTAGCTTGGTGGTGACCGATTCCAAGTGTGGCTACGTGGATACCACAGGCCATTTCGCCATTCCGCAGGAGTACGAGGCGAATACCGACGTGGCCGCTTGGGGGGATTTCCACGCCGGTCTAGCCGAAGTTCAATTGCAAGGAAAGCACGGGGTGGTCGATATCAAGAACCAGCGTGTCCTTCCGTTCAACTATGTGGATATCGGCGGGACGATCGGCCCTCTGTTCCCTGTGAAGAAGAAGACGAAATGGGGCTTCGTGGATCGGGCTGGAAATACAGTTGGCGATGCCAAATACGATCTCGCTTGGGATTATGTTGGGGGTGTGGCCCGGGTGAAGATCGGCGATGCCTTCGGGGCGATCGATAGTACCGGCAAGGAGGTGATGCTTGTTCAGTACCCACGAATGCGCGACGCTCAATTCGGGTACATCGTGGCCGGGGAAGAGGGCAAACTAGGCCTTTGGAGCATCTCCGGGGATCCGGTGGCACCGGCCATTTACAGTGATATCACCTTGGTCAACACGCGCATTGCAAAGGTGGAGCAAGGCGATCTATTCGGTTACCTTGATATCGAGGAGGCACGCTTCCTGTGGAAAGAAGATGGCTTCGACCGATAGCGGTCAGCGCAGTAGCGTCACATGCCCGACGAGCCGTTCGCTTTTCACGCCGTTCGGTCCAAGCACACGGTAGTCCAGCGTCCAAACGTAGACCCCATCTTGGGAAAGCACACCGTTGTACGTCCCATCCCATCCTGCATAACGATCTGCGGTGGTGTGGATGCGTTCGCCCCAGCGGTCGAAGATGTTCAATTCATAGACATCCACCGGGCCTGCCAGACTGGGGAGGAATCGATCATTGATCCCATCGTTGTTGGGCGTGAAGCTGTTCGGGACGTACACGTAGGTGCCACAATCCTCGGGTGAGACCACGATGGTCGCAACGGCATCGATGCAATTCCCTTGGGCGGTGATCGTGTATGCACCCGGCTGATCCACATACAAGAAACGGCCCGATGTACCGGTGTTCCACACATAGGATGCACCCAGGATCGGCTGGGCCTCGAGCACCACATGTGCCCCGGTACACAAGGCGATATCTGATCCGAGGTCCACTTCAGAGATCAATGGGGTATGGACCACATTCACCGCATCACTGATCTGACAACCCAGGCTATCTAGAGTCACCGTATATGATCCGGCTTCAGTAACGGTGATCTCGGTGGTGGTGGCACCAGTGGACCATAGTATCGAGGCCCCGTTCGGTTGAATGGATAGGATCGTTGAACTGCCTTCGCAGATGGTGACATCGGGTCCGAGGTCCGGCACGGATAGAGTTAGAACGTCCACATCGACCTGGTCCTGTGCTACGCAACCTGCGAAGCTCACAGTAACGCCATAGGATCCGGGTTGGCCAACGGTAAGGGTCGGTGTAGTGGCTCCTGTGGACCATGCGTAGGTCGCTCCATCGAAGCTGGCATCCAACACCACGGTGGTGCCGCTACAGAGCAACTGGTCCGGTCCGAGGTCGAGTGCGTCCGGAGAAAAGATCGACACCGTGATGCTATCCCGCAGTACACAGGTGTTGAGTGTTGCATCCACCCAGAACACACCCGCCGTGGTGATCGAGCGCGTGGCAGCTGTACTGCCATCCTCCCAGAGCAGTGTGCTTCCGGAATTCGAAAGGTCCAGCAGGAGGGAAGCCCCTTCGCACAACGTGGTATCTGCACCCAGTTCGATGCTCGGACCTATCAAAGCGGTCACCACCGCTTGGTCCGTGCTGCTGCAGCCATCAACCGTTACCGTTACGGAAATGATCTCAGCCACGTTGGTGACGTATTGTGCCGCTGTTGAACCGTCCTGCCACAGGTAGGTGGCATCGACCGTTGTGGCATCGAATACTGCCATCGTTCCAGGGCAAAGTGCAACGTCCGGGCCGAGTTCCACGATGGGCAGTGGGTTGAAGGTGACCTCGATGGCATCGGAGACCACGCATTGCCCCACAGTGACATCGACCGCGTAGTTGCCACTGGCGAGTATTGTTCGGACGGGATCCGTTGATCCATCCTCCCACTGGTAGGTGCCTCCAGGGATGCTGGCATCCAGTTCGAGGGATCCACCGGCACACAGGACCAGATCCGGTCCGAGTTCAACGGAACCGGGATCCGCGTACACCACAACGATGGTATCCGCAGCGTTGCATCCTACGGTTCCAGCGATCGATACCCAATAGAGCCCGGGTGCAGAAACTTCATAGGAGGAGGCCTCGATCACATCGTTCCAAGTGGCGACTCCATTCGCTGGGTCAACGGATAGTTCCAGTACTTCGCCGGGGCAAAGCAGCGTATCTGCGCCGAGGTAGAAGTCCAATGAGCCGAAGGTCACGGACACGACTTCGGAAACCACACAACCGTTCAGGTCCACATTCACGGAATAACTGCCACTTGCCGTCACTTCGATCGTGGGAGAACTTGAACCGGTGTTCCAATCGTAGATGGCATCAGGCCAGGTCACATCCAACGAGATGGCGGTTTCTCCCCCACATAGGATCATGTCCGGGCCAAGGTCGATCAACGGAATGGGGTCGAATGTCACATCGACCGCATCGGTCACGCTGCAATTTCCACTGAAGACCTCCACGGAATAGTTGCCGCTTGTGGTTACAGTGATCGTCGGAGTCACTGCACCATTGCTCCAGAGGTAGGTCGCACCTACGGTGGTGGCATCGAGCACCACTTGTTCACCAGTGCAAAGCGTGACATCCGGCCCAAGGTCCAAGGAAGTAGCGGTGAGGACGTTGACGTTGATCGCGTCGTTGGCGACACAGCCATTCAAAGAGACAGCGACGGAGTAGTTCCCCGTTGTAGTGGCGGTCCATGTTGGTGTGATGGCACCGGTGTTCCAGAGATAGGTTGCACCGGGCCAAGTGGCATCCAGCACGACATCCTCACCGGCGCACAAGGTGACATCCGCACCGAGGTCGACGGCTGGCATCGGGTTCACCGTAACATCGATCGCATCGGTCACGCTGCACATCCCACTGAAGACCTCCACGGAATAGTTGCCGCTTGTGGTTACAGTGATCGTCGGAGTCACTGCACCAGTGCTCCAGAGGTAGGTCGCACCTGCGGTGGTTGCATCGAGCACCACTTGTTCGCCGGTGCAAAGCGTGACATCCGGCCCAAGGTCCAAGGAAGTAGCGGTGAGGACGTTGACGTTGATCGCGTCGTTGGCGACACATCCATTCAAGGAGACAGTGACGGAGTAGTTCCCCGTTGTGGTTGCGGTCAGTGTTGGTGTGATGGCACCGGTGTTCCAGAGATAGGTTGCACCGGGCCAAGTGGCATCCAGCACGACATCCTCACCGGAGCACAAGGTGACATCCGCACCGAGGTCAACAACTGGCATCGGGTTCACCGTAACATCGATCGCATCGGTCACGCTGCACATCCCACTGAAGACCTCCACGGAATAGTTGCCGCTTGCTGTGACCGTGATCGTCGGAGTCACTGCACCATTGCTCCAGAGGTAGGTCGCACCTGCGGTGGTTGCATCGAGCACCACTTGTTCGCCGGTGCAAAGCGTGACATCCGGCCCAAGGTCCAAGGAAGTAGCAGTGAGGACGTTGACGTTGAGCGCGTCGTTCGCGACACAGCCATTCAAAGAGACAGCGACGGAGTAGTTCCCCGTTGTAGTGGCGGTCCATGTTGGTGTGATGGCACCGGTGTTCCAGAGATAGGTTGCACCGGGCCAAGTGGCATCCAGCACGACATCCTCACCGGCGCACAAGGTGACATCCGCACCGAGGTCGACGGCTGGCATCGGGTTCACCGTAACATCGATCGCATCGGTCACGCTGCACATCCCACTGAAGACCTCCACGGAATAGTTGCCGCTTGTGGTTACAGTGATCGTCGGAGTCACTGCACCAGTGCTCCAGAGGTAGGTCGCACCTGCGGTGGTTGCATCGAGCACCACTTGTTCGCCGGTGCAAAGCGTGACATCCGGCCCAAGGTCCAAGGAAGTAGCGGTGAGGACGTTGACGTTGATCGCGTCGTTGGCGACACATCCATTCAAGGAGACAGTGACGGAGTAGTTCCCCGTTGTGGTTGCGGTCAATGTTGGTGTGATGGCACCGGTGTTCCATAGATAGGTTGCACCGGGCCAAGTGGCATCCAGCACGACATCCTCACCGGCGCACAAGGTGACATCCGCACCGAGGTCGACGGCTGGCATCGGGTTCACTGTAACATTGACAGCATCGGCAACGGTGCATGAACCTTGCGTAACCACCACGCTGTACGGTCCACTGGTGGTCGCGGCGATCGTAGCGGTTACGGCGCCGGTGTTCCAAAGGTAGCTAGCACCTGGGGTGGTCGCATTCAGGATCGCAGCACCTCCTTGGCAGATCACCAGATCGGCACCGAGATCAACGGGTACCGGCGAAGCGTAAGCAATGGTGATCGCGTCGCTCGCCGTGCAGGTAGCTGCATTCGTTACGGTCACACTGTACGTGCCGGCGCTCGCTACGGTGATGGTCGGCGTATTCACTCCAGTGCTCCATGCATAGATCAGTCCAGGTCCGGTAGCATCCAGCACGATCTGCTCATTGGGACAGAGGGTGACATCCGCTCCCAAATTCACCATGGGAAGTGCGGCGACTTGGACATCGATCGCGTCGTTGACGGAACACGAACCTTGAGTGACCACCACCGAATAGGTTCCGGTCGTCGATGCCGAGATCGTTGGTGTAATTGCACCGGTATTCCATAAGTAGATGGCACCCGGTACGGTCGCATCCAAGTTCAGTGCGGTGCCTTGGCAGATCATTGCATCTGGGCCGAGGTCGATCGGAGTCGGTGCAGCGAAGCTCACGTTGATGGCATCGTTCGCGATACACCCATTCGCATCGGTCAACTGCACCGCGTAGTTGCCATTGGCTGTAGCCGTGAATGTCGGTCCCACCGATCCATCCTGCCACAAGTAGGAGGCACCCGGCTGGGTGACATCCAGGATCAGTTGATCACCGGGACAAAGGGTGACATCTGCCCCGAGGTCCAACATTGGAGTGGGCCACGCGCTGATATCGATCGCGTCGGTGTTGCTGCACGAATTCGAGGTAACGGTCACCGAGTAGGACCCCGGCCCTACACTGATGGTAGGCGTAACGGCCCCGGTGCTCCACAGGTAGGATGCACCGGCGAGTGTGGCATCCAAGGTGGTCTGTGTCCCTGGGCAGATCGTAAGGTCCGCTCCGAGATCCACGATGGGCAATGGCGTTACGGAAACATCGATCATATCGCGGACCACACAGCCGTTCAGCGTAACATCCAGCCAGTAGGTACCGCCTACAGAAACCGAAATGTCCGAAGTGATCGCTCCGGTATTCCACAAATAGGTGGCACCCGGTGTGGCCGATCCGATGGTCGCGGATTGGCCTTGGCAAAAGGTGACATTCGGTCCAAGGTCCACGGTTTGAAGCGTGAAGTGGGAGAGGGTGAAGGAGTCCGAAGCGGAACAACCATTGACGGTCACTTGCACGGAATACACCCCGGACGTTGATGCCGTGAAGGTGGGCAAGCCGGAGCCATCTTGCCAGAGGTAGGTGCCCCCTGGAATGGTGGCATCCAGCACGACATCGGTACCGGGGCAAACGGTCTGGTCCGGACCTAGGTCTACCACCGGGAGCGGTGTTACGGTCAGGTCCATGGCATCGCTGGCACTGCAACCGTTCAGCGTCACTTGTACACTGAACGTACCGGTCGTATTCGCCGTGAAGGTGGGCAACACGGAGCCATCCTGCCAGAGGTAAGTGGCCCCTGGGGTCGTGGCATCCAAAACCACTTGCTCACCTGCGCAGATCGTTCGGTCGAGCCCAAGGTCCACCACGGGTGTAGGGTTGTAGGCGATATCCACCGCGTCACTCGCAGCGCAGTTGCTCGCGGTCACTTGCACGGAATAGGTGCCCGGCCCGTTCACCAAGAAGGTGCTGTTCGTGCTGCCATCCTGCCACACATAACTGCCTCCCGGAACGGCGGCATTGAGCAGCACGGTCTGGCCCGTACAAAGGGTCAGGTCGGGTCCCAGATCCACCACGGGCAAAGGCGTGTAGTTCACGGTAATGGCATCGCTGGCCGAGCAGTTGTCGGCTGTGACCAAAACGCTGTAGTTCCCCGGTGCGCTTACGATATACCCGGAAGCAGTGGATCCATCTTGCCAGACGTAACTACCACCCGGAACACCGGCATCGAGCACCAGGTTCTGACCCACACAAAGTGTGGCATCGGGCCCAAGGTCCACCACCGGAAGCGGTGTAACGGTCACATCCACCTCATCGCGCAGGACGATGGTGCTGCTGATGCTGATATCATCCAGTCCAAGGTCATTCCCCACACCATGGCCGCTGGCGATCCGGACGCAGAAGCTTGCGCTGGTCTGTCCTGGCGCACTGGTCCATGTATTCGTGAAGGTGCTCCACGACCCTTGGGAACCGGTCTGCATCCACAGACCTTGTTGCACACCATCGATCGCCCAGTCCAGCAAGGGTGGACCTTGGGAGGCCAAGCTCATGGCGCGGACACTCAATGTGTAGGTCTGTTCCGGACAGACGTTGATGGTATTGCACCACACATCCCAACCGGCATGCATCCAACCGGCGTTCACCATTAGGAAGTTCCCATTCCCGGTGCCGAAGAATTGAGCGTGATGGCTCGCCGCATTGGTCCCGATCCAGTAATTCCCATCCGGGACCAGGTTGGTGTTGTAATTGAACGGCGTAGTGAATCCGGTATTTCCACCACTGAAACTGCCATTCGTAGCGAGTTGACCAGTGGGGTAGCTCACTTCACCCCAATACGTCCCCGTCGTTCCGACCGTGATGGATTCCGCATTGGAACCCGTGCTCCAGAGGTAAGTGGGGTACCCCGGCGGTGCGGTCAAGGTCACCGTTTCGCCCTGGCAGATCGTCACATCCGCACCAAGGTCGATGGAACATGCCTGCCCTAAAGCCGAGCCTTGTATCAACAAAAGGCTAAGTATCAGCGGGTATGTGCGACGGATCTCCACTCAGTTCAAGGCAGGTGCAACCAGTGCCCAAAGTTCGGGCCATTCCGTGCTAGGACGCTGGTCGTTCGTTCTACGTTGCTCACCGAAGTATGAACATTCGGTTCATTCCCTCCAACTTGAGTTCGTTCACCTCGTGAAAAACGCGTTGGGCATGGTCGTGAACGGCTTGGCAGCGTTCTTCACTTTCAGGGTCGAAGGCAACGGTGTTGAAGCAGACCACGCCATGCTCATCGCACCGCTCTCTCAGCCCGTGCATGAATGCGCTGGAATCCACGCCACGTGCCAGATCCAGATCATCGAAGAGGTCCACCAGCACCAGGTCGAACCGCTCTCGCAAAGCGTGGATCCGAATGGTGGCATCGCCCAGGATCACGTTCAAATCGCAGTACTGGTCCAGCCCGAAATGTGCCCTTGCCAGCTCGATCATTCGCGGGTCCAGTTCAATGGCGGTGATCGCTGCAGTGGATCCCCATTCTTCTTGGAGTATCCGGGGTACACTTCCGCCGCCGTAGCCGAGCAGAAGTACACTTCGCGGAAGGGCATTCGGCTGCAGCACTTGCTTCAAGGTCCGCTGCCACACCCGATGCAAAGAACCAAAGCTCTGGTTGCCGTTGGCCGAATTGAGGACGAGTTTGCCATCCTCCCACCGCACCGCCAGTTCCCCGAAATGGCCTTGGGTCCGGACCACTTCGATGGGCCAGATCCAGCTGAACACACGGCGAAGCATGCCGCAAAGATCGGTCAACCTCCCCAGCGCTGGCCGTACTTTCGCGGCCCTTGACCGCGATCACCCGATATAAACTCCGGAAACTGGCGAAGTACACGCTGGTCACCACAGCGGTCGCGATGGCCTTTGTGTTGTTCAGCGGCGAGCCATTGGATCTGCAATTGGGTGCATGGGCCTTGTTGGGGCTTTGGACCGGGATCTTGGAAGAGTACATGTTCGGCCGTCGCTTTCGGGCTTTGGCCATTCCCTTGCAATTCATCGGGAAGGTGTTGCTGGTCAACCTACTCACCATTGCCTTGATCGCGGTGGCCTTCGGCTGGGGTTCGGAGCGCTTCGTTTGGTTCGCAGATGATCGTCCAGCGCGGGTCCAAGAGATCTTTCTGATGGCCCAACTCTACACGTTGATGTTGCGCGTGGTGGTGGTCACCTCCATCGCCATTCTCGTGGTGCAGATGGAGGAATTCATGGGGCGGCGCATGTTCGTTGGCTTCTTGCTAGGTCGATACGAAAGACCTGTGGCCGAGGAAAGGGTCGTCCTCACCATGGATCTGGTCGGCAGCACAGGATTGGCCGAGCGAATGGGGGATATGCGATACTTCCGCTTTCTCAACTACACGTATTCGTTGATGACGGATGCCATCCTGCGTAACGAGGCTGATATCCATAAATATGTCGGGGACGAGGTGATCTTCACTTGGCCCATGCCAATAGGCGTGCGTTATGAGAATTGTTTGGATCTGTACTTCGATATCCAAGAGCGGATCGAGTTGCACAAGGAAGAGATGAAAAGTGAGTTCGGTGTAGTGCCACATTTCCGTGCAGCGGTGCATGGCGGGCGTGTGATCTCCGCGCAGATCGGGCATACCAAACGGGCCTTGGAGTTAAGTGGCGATGTAATGAACAGTGTTGCACGCATCTTGGGCCTTGCCAAGGACATGAAGGCCGATATCCTGATCTCCGCCGAACTGTTGGCGCGTATCCCTGAGGCCGACCAGCGGTTCCGTCCGGGACCAGAGGAGATCCTACCCGTGAAAGGCCGAAAGCGCGAGGTGCGGGTGCATACCTTGGCGCGTATCCAGAAGGCATGAGGCGGCTCGCGATCGCAGCGATGGGTATTGTTTCCCTGGCGCAAGCCCAAGTGGTGGTGCCTTTCGCGAGTCCATTGGATCGCTTGATGGTTTTTCAGGAAGGCCGATTCGTTGAGGTGGATGCCCGTCCACCAAAAAGGTCATTTCCCATGAAGGGTGCGCTTTTGTACCAGGATGCTTCGGGAGGCTTGGGCTACTATACCGCAGAGAGCGGGAAGACCAGATGGTTGGTGCGTGAGGGTGTGAACGATGTGCAAGCAGTCGGCGACCGTGCGGCGTGGCGCTTGAACGATTCGTTGTTCGTGTTACGCTCCGGGTCCGCCGTTAGAGCAGCGACTGGGGTGGAGCGGTTCAAGGTCTCGGATAGTTTGTTGGTGTATGTAGACAGCCTGAAGCACGAATTGGTGGTGATCCACCGCAACCAACGTACGGCCATTGCAACGGTGGAGAAAGGTTCCCTCCTTCCGCAGTGGACCCAAGGCGGCAATACGGTCACTTTCTATGATCGATCCCAACGGAAATTGTCGCTCTTCCACCACGGTAAGTTGCGGGTGTTGACCGAGGATGCCGATGTGGGCATCGCCGTGAACGGAATGGACATCGTGGGTTGCTGGGATGATGTTCGGGACGAATTCATGGGCTTGGCGCGCACAGGCGAACAACGACTTTCGGGGCTGAAACCGATCGATGCGAAGGCGGGCAACGGAGTGCTGGCCTTCGTGGATGGAACGTTGAAGTTGAAGGTTTGGGCCGGTGGAGAAGTGGTCCAACTGACCGATTCCATGCCTGCACAATTCTGGGTGAAGGATCGCGTGGTCCTTTACCTCTGGGGTGGAAAACTGATGTGTTGGACCAGCGGAAAGCTGATCGAGGTGGAACCGTACGTACCGGAACAATGGGCGGTGAAGGATGATCTTCTCGTGTATCTCGACATCAACCGTGAGCTACGCGGGATCCTAGCGGGCGAACGTGTCCGTTTTGGGCGGGAGGCCAACGTCGACGGATTCCAATTGGTCGGGGATGCTGTATTGTACCGAAGTCCAACGGGCTTCACCACCGTCGTGTACCGCGGACGCAGCTACACATTCTGAAGTCCTACGGCACCTCGTTCGCTGGCATCCCCATTCTCCGGTGGCACCAACGACCACAGTCTGTAGGTATTGCGCTTCCCTTTCAATTCAACACTCCCGATCTCGCGTACCACGAATTGTTCGGGTAGGTGAAGCACGTCCATCAGGTCCTGAGAGATCAGGTTGTCCACACCGTATTCATTGCATGCGTTTTGGATGTGTGCGGCAGTGTTCACCACATCGCCGGTGTAGATCCGTTCCTTCTTCACAAGTCCCACTTCTCCAGTGGTCACCGGCCCATAATGGAATCCGGCCTTGAACACCGGCACCAATCCGTAGCGGCTTTCGTAATGCCGCACCCGGCCTTGCAATTTCGAACGGATATCCAGGAAGCAGCGGATACAGCGCTGCCGTCCCACGCCACGACGCAAGGACCAGCTCACACTGATCTCGTCACCGACATACTGGTAGATCTCGCCGCGCGAATACAATATCGGGTCGGTGATGTCCGCGTAGAGTTCGTTCAATAGCTGGAAGTACTTTACGTGCCCTAGCTTTTCCGCGATCGCCGTGGAAGAGCGCATGTCCAAGAACATGAAGATCCGCATTTCCTGCCTCGGCCGGTGGTAGAAACCGGTCAGGTAGTTTCCGCTTCCGTTGCCATACTGGTCGTTCAGCCGGACCATCAGCATGGTGCCACCCATCAAGAGCGACCAATAGAGGTAGGTGCCTAGCGCACCCATGTTGAACAAGCGCGAAGTGCATGCCTCCCAGAATGTAGGGTCCGGTTTCAGCCCAGCGGGTACCACGCCAACGAGCAGCACGACGACCACGACCATTAATGAGGCCATGCGAAGGGTCGCACCCGTGAATGGAAGTTGCCGCCACCGATCGCGCAGTACGAAGATGTAGAACCCGCCACCGAGCACACCCGCGAATAGGGTCCGTAGGAATCGCTCGTCCAACCGATCCTCGAAGTTGCTTTCCAGTCCGTGACGCAACAAGGAGTTATGGTCGAACAAAGCCGCGATCAGGGTGATGATCACCCAGATCAATGTGATGCGCAACACCCGTTGGGTGCGCAATCGTGTCCGTGCCAATGCTGTAGCGGCCAAGGGCGCGAAGTTAACCGGGATGAAGCCGCCGATGTTGGGTGAATGTCAGAACGGTGTTACGCCATTGTTGTCCGTGCAGCTACGGATAGGGATCCAGCACTTGGATCGGTCCGGGACACGCCTTCCAGCAGGTCTGGTCATCAACAACGCGAGCCTTACAAAGCGGTACGAGCCGTTGCTCGGGGTGGCTCCTTGCCAGTAACTTGCGGCCTTGATGATGCCGAGTCTCCGGATCCTGTGCGGGTTGGTCATTGCCGTGTTGATGCCCAGTGCATCCCAAGCGTTCTACATCCATTTGCATGGATTGGTCACCGATCACTTTTCCGGAGATGCCATGAAGAACGTCCAAGTGCGGCTGGTAAAAGATAGCGTGGATCGCGAAACGGTCATCACCAGCACCAACGGGAAGTACGAATTGTACTTGGAAAGGGGCTACGACTACCAAGTCTGGTTCTATCGCTCGGATCTGGTGACCAAGCATGTGCTGATCGATGCACGCGAGATCCCGCTCTTTCCTGATGTGCCCTTCTTCGACATGGATCTGCAGATGACCATGTTCTCGTGGCTGGATGGCTTCGACTTCGGTCAGTTCGATGGACCGGTCGCGCGAGCGTCTTACAAGCACAGCGTTCGCAATCTGAATTGGGATGATCCATACACCACCTCGATCCAGCCGAAACTGGAACGGACCATGATCCACTATGAGCGGGAGGTGGCGATTCGGCAAAGAAAGGCCGTGGTGAAGGGGAGTGTTGTGAAACGGAACAAGCGCAAACCGGTGGAGTTCTGATCCATCGGCTGTCCGTTCGCAAGGTCCGTTGATCTCCGTGCAAAAACGAGAGGTCATATCCCCTCAGGTGCGAAGGCCATTCGCTCCGCGGTCATTCAATTCGCTCGTATTGGAAGCATACCTGACCAAAGCGATGGCTTGGACCGCTTCCTTCACATCGTGAGTCCTTAGGATGGCAGCGCCTTTCAACAACGCCAGTGTGTGGAGCACCGTGGTCCCGTTCAGTGCTTCGGCCGGGGTGGTACCGAGCACTTCGTTGACCATGCGCTTGCGCGAAAAGCCCACCAGGACCGGCACACCCAATGCGTGGATCCGCCCAAGTTCGCGGAGCAGCGTGTAGTTGTGTGCTGTGGTCTTTCCGAAACCGAAGCCTGGGTCGACGATCACATCAGGGATCCCCGCTTCGCGACAAACCGCGATACGCTCGCTGAGAAAGCGCGTCACTTCAGTCGCGACATCGGTATAGGAAGGTTCGGATTGCATGGTATCCGGAATGCCTTGCATGTGCATGGCCACGTACGGCACCTTCAAAGCGGCAACGGTAGGCAGCATCGCAGGGTCCAGCGATCCGGCACTGATATCGTTCACCATGGCAGCACCACGTTCAACCGCAGCGGCGGCCACTCGAGCTCGCCACGTATCCACAGTGATCAAGGCTTCTGGGAAACGGTCACGGACAGCTTCCACCAGAGGGAGGATCCGGTCCATCTCCTCTGCTTCCATGCCTGGCCCACTGCCGGGCCGTGAACTTTGGCCACCGATATCAAGCAGCCCTGCACCTTCGTTCAGCATCCGCTCGGCCGTGCGCAGAATGCTGTGTTCATCCACCCTGCTCGGCGCGTGGAACGAATCCGGTGTGGCATTCAGGATCCCCATCACCAGCGGGAATGTCGGCCGTACAAGCTCACCTTTGATCCGCCAGCTCAGCGTTTCAGAGTCCATGGCGCGAAGTTGGTCAGGAAATGGATCGATCGGACCATTCCCCCAAAGGCCGCCCGCCTACATTTGTCAGCGGATGGACAAGACCCTACAGCAGTACGATGCCGTGACGACCGAGTGCATCGCACTTTTCGGCAAGAAGGCGAAGGATTACGGTACCGCGTGGCGGATCCTGCGGGTATCGTCCCTTACCGATCAGATCATGATCAAGGCGCAGCGCATCCGCACGTTGCAGCAGGTGGAGCAAAGCAAGGTCGACGAAGGCGTCCGACCGGAACTCATCGGCATCATCAATTATGCGGCCATGGCATTGGTGCAATTGGACCGCGGGGTGGTGGACACACCGGATCTGGATGCAGGGACCGCCGTGCGCGAGGTACAAGCCCGCATGGATCGTGCCCGGGACCTGATGCAACGCAAGAATCACGACTACGGTGAGGCTTGGCGGAGCATGCGGGTCAGTTCCCTTGTCGATCTGATCCTTATGAAACTGCTGCGGATCAAACAGATCGAGGACAACCAGGGCAGTACCGAGGTGAGTGAAGGCATCGATGCGAATTTCTTGGATATCCTGAACTACGGGGTCTTCGCCATGATCCGTTCGGAAGAGCCGATCAAAGCCTGACCGGAACACTTTTCTTGTTCAACGATCGGACGTTGAGAACTTGTGGTGCTGGGTAGACATCTCGGTAGGGCGAAGGCTTGGCATCACGGTAGCTTTGCGATCGCACTTGTGCCGCCCTCTTCAATGCGAGATCTCATCCTCGGTGTATTCATGGTTTGCTCACTCCCGACCTGGGCGGTGGAGTTGCGCTTGCACGGGCAGGTCACGGATCACAGTGCACGTACGCCACTCACCGAGGTATTGGTGCGCGTATATCGCAACGGTGTGAAGGAGCGCGCTTTCACAACAGGTCCCGGAGGACGTTATACCGTGGAATTGGAACGTGGTGGCAACTACATCATCCGGTTCAGTTTGCCCGGTCACATCACCAAGTGCTACGCGGTGGATACGAAAGGTGCTGCATGGCAAGGCGATCGCCGCGAGGTTTCCGTGGATGTGGAAATGACCATGTTCGAGAACGTGACTGATCTGGACCTTTCCTTCTTTGATCTGCCCATGGGCTTGGCTCGCTTCAGTCCTACCACGGGTTACCTCACCTGGGACAAGGACTACGAGGAACGGATCAAGCCCGAAGTGGATCGGTTGATGGCCGAGGTACGCCTGCGTCGCAATGGAGTGGTGTACCCGGAGGATCCTGCCAACAACGACGTTCGGGTGCATCCATAGTCCAGACATTCTTGGAACTGTGTGCTCCGCGCATGGCTAAGGCTTGTTAATAAGGACCTGCTTCCCGAACAGGCGGGTAAATTCGCAAACCCGGATCGTAACTCATGCGCACGCTACTTCACATCTGTCGGTTACTCGTTGGTTCACTATTCATCGTTAGTGGTCTCATCAAGGCCAACGACCCGCTGGGCTTTTCCTACAAGTTGGAGGAGTACTTCGCCGAGAGCGCATTGGATCTGCCATTCCTCGAGCCATTTGCTCTTGCTCTGGCGGTCCTGGCGTGCTTGTCCGAGGTGGTGCTGGGCTTTGCCGTCCTTTTTGGCGGGCGGATGAAGTTAGCCACATGGGCACTGCTCATTCTCACCCTGTTCTTCGGTTGGCTCACTTCCTACACGGCCACGTGTGATCCAGATGGCGTGTACACGGTAATGGTGAACGGCCAAGAAGTGGAACGCACGGTGACTTGTGTAACGGACTGCGGTTGTTTTGGCGATGCGATGAAAGGGTCCATCGGTCGAAGCTTGACCCCGTGGGAAAGTTTCTCCAAGGACATGATCCTGCTGGTGTTCATCCTTCCGATCTTCCTATTCCGCAACCGCATCGAATGGAATAGCAAGGCGGATGACATGATCCTGCTTCCGGTCGGCCTGGCCTTGGTGGCGGGGTGGAGTTGGGTCTTCACGTGGATGGGGCCGGTGTGGTTCACGGTGATCGGTTTCGCGGGGTACCTGCTGATCAAGCGCTTCATGCAAGGTGCCAAGGCGGAGTGGGTCAGTGCCGCATGGATCGGGGCCATCACTCTGGTCTTCGCCTGGATCAACTACGCGCACCTGCCCATGCGCGATTACCGTCCGTACGCTGTGGACAAGAGCATCAGCGAACAGATGCGCAACTCCAAACCACCGGTGAACAAGACCTACGTGAGCTATCGGAACAAGACCACCGGCGAAGTGACGGAATACGATTCCAGTGGTCCGTACCCATGGGACGATGACAATTTCGAGAACGTACCGAACAGCACACGCATCGTGGAATTGGATCCAGGTGTGCCTTCCCAAGTGCAGGATTTCCGCCTCACCGATGTGGACGGAAACGACCTCACGGCCTCCATCTTGGATGAACCTTCTCCAGTACTCTTGGTGATGTTGTACAACGTGGAGACCACGGAGAAGGACGGCCTGTCCGCGATCAAAGCCTTGGTGGACGAGGCGTACAAGAAAGGGTGGTACGTATATGGTGTGGCGGCCAACGACTTCAGCGCGATCGAAGAATTCCGGCATGCGGAACAACTGCCATTCGATTTCGTGCAGTGCGACGAGAAGACCATCAAGACCGTAGTGCGTAGCAATCCGGGCGTGCTGCTGCTGCAGGAAGGCACCGTGCGTGGCAAGTGGCATTGGAACGATGTGCCATCCTTTGCAGAGGCGGAAGTGGGTTTGAAATAGGCCTTACCTTCGGAGACAGCTCTCCGATGTGCCGTTCATTCCTGACCTGTTTATTCCTCGCGTCCAACTGCGTTGTGATCACCAGTTCGGCGCAACCTACCGGAGGCACTGAGAACATCATGCTCTTCGGGATCGTGGAAGACCAGGGCTCGGGAAGGGCCCTCCAGAATGTCCGTGTGCGCGTCTACACCGATTCGATCGCCGGCGATTCGGTCTTCACCGATCCGGTAGGCAAGTACCAGATCTTCCTGCCCTTGAATGGATCACATCGGTTGGAGTATTGGTTGGAAGACCATCACCGGAAAGTGATCCAAGTGGATGCGAACGGGGAAATGGATGCGGCCGCTCGTGCGCAGGAATGGAATCTACGTGTGGATATCGATCTGCTCATTGCAGACCCACCGTTGCCGGATGACTTGTTGGATATGCCAGCAGGCGTTGCGGAATGGGAGCCGGCCATGCGCGAATTCCAATGGGATCGCCCATACTCCGAGCGTTACAAGCAACGGTACAAGCAAGCGCTGAAGGAAGCGGGCAGGAAGTAACTGGACCAACTGAAAGCTTCGGACGATCCACCTGTTGATATCACCGGAGAGAATGTGGCCGAAGGGCCTACCGCATCCGCCATATTTGCCCCATGCGTAAGATCGTAGCAGGAAATTGGAAAATGCACAAGGACCGTTCGGAGGCCTTGGCATTGGTTTCAGCACTCGGGAGATCACCCGCAATTGCTGGCGTGGAAGTCATGGTCGCACCGGCCTTCCCGTTCTTGGCCATGGCGGCTGAACTGCTCCAAGGCACGGACATCATCGTCGCAGGGCAGAACTGCCATCACGAGGCAAAAGGTGCCTATACCGGTGAGGTAAGCGCACCGATGTTGCAAAGCGTTGGTGTGAAGGCATGCATCGTAGGGCACAGCGAGCGCCGACAATACTTCGCGGAGTCCGATGAAATGATCGGTCGGAAGGTCCGCATACTCTTGGACCACGGGATCACGCCGATATTCTGTTGCGGAGAATCGAGGTCCGAGCGTGAAGCAGGTTCGCACTTCAAGGTGGTGACCGAACAGATGAAAGGTGCGTTGGGAGGCCTCACCCCGGAGCAGATGGAACAGGTGGTGGTCGCCTACGAGCCCGTGTGGGCCATCGGTACGGGCCTTACCGCCACTGCCGGCCAAGCCCAAGAAATGCACGCACACATCCGGTCGTTGTTGCGTTCCCACGGACCCAACGTGGCGAACGTGCCTGTCCTGTACGGCGGCTCCTGCAAACCGGATAACGCAGCAGAGCTCTTTGCCGGGCCGGACGTGAATGGAGGTCTTATCGGTGGTGCCGCACTGGATGCCGAGCAGTTCAAGGCGCTCGTTCGCATTGCGAGTGAAAGTTGAGTCACCTCGATCCATGCATGGCCGAAGAGGTCTTGCGCAACAACAACGCCTCCATGTCCCACACACGCGTCTCCTTTCTCATTGCACCAATTGATCCTTGGCGGGATATCCTCTTGGTGGAATTGGCCGAACTCGGCTACGAAGGGTTCGAAGAGACCACCGGTGGGCTGGAGGCATTCATCCCAACGGAACGTTTTGATGTGTCCGCCTTGAATGGCACCTTGACCCTGTGCGATCCTCATGTTCACGTGAGTTGGGGTGTATCGCAAGTGGAAGAACGCAATTGGAATGCAGAATGGGAGCGAAGCTTCCAGCCCGTGGATGTTGGAAAAGAGGTCCGCATCCGGGCAGAGCATCACCCGCCGGGAACCGGATTCCGGTACGAGATCATCATGACCCCGCGCATGGCTTTCGGCACCGGCCACCATGCCACCACTCGCATGATGGTGCGGGCCATGTTGAAAGGCCCTGACTTGAAAGGGGCGCAGGTCTGTGATCTCGGTTGCGGTACGGCCGTGTTGGCCATCCTTGCTGAACGCATGGGTGCCGCTGCCGTGCGTGCCATCGACATCGATGAGCAAGCTGTAAGCAATGCACGCGAGAACGTGGAACAGAACGGTTGTCATAGGATCACTGTGGAAAAGGGCGTGGCCAGCGCGTTGATCGGCCATCGCTACGATCTTATCTTGGCGAACATCGAACGCAATACATTGCTAGATGCCATGCCCGTGATGGCCGAAGCGCTTTCTCCCGGAGGTGTGCTGCTGCTCAGTGGATTCGTGGTGGCGGATCGTCCCCGGTTGGAAAGCGCGGCCATGGCGAACGGTCTATCCCTCGCTGTGCGATCGGAAGAAGGGGAATGGTCCTTGTTGGGATGTAAAGCACCAACGGTTTGATGAATTCTGATACCCGATACCGTCTGCAGCGCTCACGCTTTCTCCTGATCGCGCTATGGTGTCTGTTCACCGTGCCGCGCAGTCTGGGGCAGTCCAAGCCTTTCTCCACGGATCAGGCCGTATTCCTGCAGGAGATCACGGATCTCATCGTGGAGGCCGATAAGAAGGAGGGACGCCCCTTCATGGAACAGGTCTTCACCCCGGTTTGGAACGGGCCCTATTACAATACGGCGCAACGACTGCGCATCGTCGAAGTGGCGAACTACATGGTCAAGAAGCGTTTCGATGCGTACCCGCATTTTCGGGATTACTTCGGTGCCATCGCGGAATTCCCGAATGGTGGTCGCAGTTCAGCGGAATTCGATGCTTGGATGCAGGGCATGGACAAGTTGGTCCAAGGCGGCCGCAAGCAGAACGTGGTAGCGTTCATCGCCACCTGCGCGAACCTGTTCAAGGACAACACCATTTTCACCAGCGCCAGTACCACATGGCGTAGTCACAGCAGCAAATTCACGTTCGAATTCGACAGTATACCCAAGGTGCTCTTTCCGGTTGCGGATCTGGTCTGCATCGCAAAAGGGGACAGTGCAGTGATCAAGGGCACCTCCGGAGTCTATCTACCGACCTTGGAGTTGTGGCAGGGCAAGGGAGGCAAGGTCACCTGGGAACGAGCGGGCCTTAAACCGGCAGCGACCTTTGCTGAATGGGATCATCGATATGAGATCAAGATGAAGAGTGCCACCTTCGAGGTGGACTCGGTGGAATTCAACGATCCGTATTTCGAGCGGACCATGTTCGGTCGGGTCACGGACAAGGTCTTGGCCAACGTGGATCCGGGGAACGCCAGCTACCCGAGGTTCGAGAGTTATGACCGTCGGATGAAGATCCGCGACATCGCCGAAGGCATTGACTTCGAGGGCGGCTTCACCCTGCAAGGTGCGAAGTTGCAAGGGTATGGTACCAAGGAGGAACCGGCCTTCATGACATTCTACCGCGACAAGCGGCCCTTCATCATCACCAGTGGACTGCGCTTCAGCATCGAACCAGAGCGTATCACGAGTGACGATGTGGGGATGCGGCTCCTGTTGGACAAGGATTCCGTGTTCCACCCCAGCGTGAGCATGCGATTCTTGAAGGCGAAGAAACTCCTCACCCTGATCAAAAAGGACGAGGGCCTTGGGAAAGCACCGTTCTACGACACCTACCACGACTTGGACATGTACATAGAGACCATCACGTGGAAGCAAGGTGATCCGCTGGTGCAGATGGGGAACCTGCAAGGGAGCACCCAAACGCGTGCGAGTTTCGAGAGTTTCAACTATTACAAGGAGAAGCGTTACTCCGGCATGATGGGGATCGATGCGGTCCACCCCTTGGTGCGCCTGAACGACTTCAGCAAGCAGAACGAAGGCAAGTTCTATGCACAGGAATTCGCGGTCTTCAGCAAGATGCATAAGGATGCGGTGATCCCGATGATCATCGACATGGCCAACAAGGGATACCTCAGCTACGATCCCGAAACGGAGTGGGTGGAGTCCGCACCGCGTATGCGCCAGCACATCCTGAACAGTGCGGGTAAGCAGGACTACGACGTGCTGCAATTCAACAGCAACAGTGACAGCGTGAATGCCACAGTGAACCTACTGAACTACGACTTGGCGATCATGGGCGTTTCCCGCATCGTCATGAGCGATTCTCAGGATGTGAAGATCTATCCAAGTGGCAAGCTCGTTACCGTGAAGAAGGACCGCGACTTCACTTTCGGAGGAAGTGTACAGGCCGGGAAGTTGCAGTTCTACGGGAAGGAATACTACTTCCACTATGATCCCTTCGTGATCGATCTACTCAATGTGGATTCCGTAGGATTCATGGCGGACAGTTTCGAGAAGAACGAGCAGGGCGTGTTCACGTTGGTGAAGGTGAAGAACGTCTTGGAACAGGTCACGGGAACCTTGGAGATCGATGCGCCGAGCAACAAGAGCGGCATTCAGGAAGTGAAAGGGCCGAATGGGAAGATGCAGGGCAAGTACCCGGAGTTCCCGAAATTCAACAGTTCCAAGGAGAGCTATGTGTTCTACGACAAAAGCAGCATCCAGCGCGGCGTGTACAACAGGGACAAGTTCTACTACCGCAGTGATCCATTCCAGATCGACAGTTTGGACAACTTCACCAATGCTGGTCTCGCCTTCACTGGAACGTTGGTCTCCGGTGGCATCTTCCCGGACATCAAGGAGCCCATCGGCCTACAGCCGGATTATGCACTCGGGTTCACCCGCAGCACGGGCGACGGGGGCATGCCGCTCTATGGCAAGAAAGCACGCTTCACCAACGAGATCGCGCTCAATGGTCGAGGTCTTCAAGGGAAGGGTGATCTGGAATACCTCACCACCAAGCTCTCCTCGCGTTCCTTGATATTCTGTCCGGATAGCACGTTGGGCCGTGCGGATTCCTTGAGGAATCGATCCAGCACTGCGCCGAGCAAAGTGCCGGATGTGGTCGGTTCGGACCTATTCGTGCGGCTCGAACCCACCAAGGACGTACTACGCACAGAGATGCTGCGCAAGGCGATGACCATGTATGGCGGACAAGCCTTTCTGTATGGCCAGACCGATCTGAAGCCGACCGGCATGACCGGAGCCGGCCTGGTGGACTTCACCAATGCGACCCTCGCATCGAAGCTCCTCGTGTTCGAGACCATGCAGATCCACGCGGACACCTCCGATTTCCGATTGACCGAAGGAGACACTTCCAGCATTGCCTTCCGAACGGACAACGTGAACGCAACGATCAAACTGGATGAACGGATCGGCGAATTCGTGAGCAACGGCAACGAGACCAAAGTGGAGTTCCCGGTGAACCAGTACATGTGCTACATGGATCGCTTCAAGTGGTTCATGGATCAAGGCGACATCGAATTGGAGAGCGATCGCACGGCCGCAGTGGGCAACGAGGATCTCCAGCTTTCCGGCTCCAACTTCATCAGCACCCGACCAGGTCAGGATTCGCTCAGTTTCATGGCCCCCAAGGCGCGATACGACCTGAAGAAACACCTGATCACCGCCAACGATGTGCAATACATCCAAGTGGCCGATGCCTTGGTAACACCGGACAGCATGCGCGTTCGGATCCGAAAGAATGCGGAATTGGATCCGCTCACCAACGCAGTGATCACGGCCAACTACGTGACCAAGTACCACCGGATCTACAACGCAACGGTCAGCATCGAAGCGAAGCGGAAATACACCGCAACAGGAGACATCGATTTCGTGGACGAGAACAACAGGAGCTTCAAGATCGGCTTGCGAACGATCGATGTGGATACGGGCTTCCAGACCTTCGCACGAGGGCACATCCCCAAGGATCAGGACTTCCAGTTGAGTCCTGCCTTCGACTTCTTCGGCGATGTGGCCCTTACTGCCAGTATCGAGGAACTCACCTTCGACGGCAGTACCCGCATCCAACACGGATGTACTGGACTCTCCAAGAATTGGATGAAATTCAGCAGTGCCATCGATCCGATGGAGGTCTTCATTCCGGTGGCCGATACACTCTTCGATGATCAAGGCGTGCTGATCGGTGCTGGGGTCTACCTCACGGATGAGGATCCATTCAAGACCTACGGAACCTTCCTCAGTCGCACCCAGGATCGGAAGGATCTGCCCATCATCACTGCCAAAGGCCTATTGTACTTCGACAAGGATCGAAAGGAGTACATGATCTCCAACAAGGACAAGATCCGCAAACGCGATCTGCCGGGCGACCTCGTGAGTCTCGCGGTGGAGAATTGCGTGATCCTCGCCGATGGCCGCATTGCACACGGCGTGAACTTGGGTCGGGTGGGACTTACCGGAGTGGGCGCTCTCCGCTTCGAGGCCGAAGGGGAGAAACTCACCACGAGCGAGGTCATGATCGCGGATTTCCACTTCTTGGACAATGCCTTGGAGCGTATGGCCAGCGAGATCCTCGCCTACCCGGATCAGAAGCAGGTGGACATCACCAAGACGTACTACGAGAAGATGTTGCGTGAATTGCTCGGCTTGGAGCGATCGGACAAACTCATCAGCGAACTAAGCATCAAGGGAGAGATCAAGAAGCTTCCCGACGAGATCGAGAAACCACTGGTGCTGGCCGATGTGAAGATGCGCTGGGATGGTCCGGAACAATGCTGGCTCAGCGAAGGGTCCATCGGCATCGCTAGCATCCTGAAGAAGCCGATATACCGGTACGTGAAGGGCAAGGTCCACCTGGAACGGAAACGCAGCGGAGACATCATGACGATCTACTTGGCACTGGATGACCAGAGCTACTACTTCTTCCAGTACACGCGGAACTACCTTTATGCCTACAGCAGCGATGCCACCTTCAACACCATGCTCTCGGAGGTGAAGGATGATAAGCGCCAGTTGGACAGCAATAAGGAGTTGGCACCCTACCAGTATATCCTCACCAACAGGAAGAAGGTGGACGACTTCCGTGAACGCTTCGGACTTTGAACCATGGAGTTCCCTTGGGTGTACGGCATAGCATCGATCGTGATCGCCTATTTGATCGGGAGCATCCCGACCAGTGTGTGGTGGGGAAAGACCTTCTTTGGGGTGGACGTGCGCGAGCACGGCAGCCACAACGCCGGTGCCACCAACACCTTTCGTGTCCTCGGGCCGAAGGCAGGGGTACCCGTGCTGTTCATCGACATCCTCAAGGGCTTCCTTCCCGTGCGTATACTTCCGAACTTCACCCAACTGGAGGCGGATTCGGGTCCGTGGATGTGGTTCCGGATGGCCTTGGTAGGGGCTACGGTGATCGGGCATCTCTATCCCGTGTTCGCGAATTTCAAGGGCGGCAAGGGTGTGGCCACCTCACTCGGTGGGGTCCTGGCGGTGCATCCGGGTGCTGCGGGCATTTGCATACTGGTGTTTGCGGTGATCTTCGCATTTTCAAGGTATGTGTCGTTGAGTTCACTCTGCGCAGCACTCGCATTTCCCATCGCGGTCGCGTTGATCTTTCAGGATCCCAGTGCGGTCAAGGTCGGATTCGCGATCGTGCTCTGTGCCTTGGTCTTTTTCACACACCGCGAGAATATCATTCGGTTGATCCGCGGACAAGAGAACCGCATGTCCTTCGCAGGTATGCGGAACGATCGATCATGAAACCCCGAACCGGCATTTGCGGTAGAAGTGCCCACTCTAAGGAATGACCCGGCTCTCGGTCATACTATTCGGCGTGCTTTTCAGTGTCATCACCATGGCACAAGGAGATGCACAAGTGCGCTCCAAGGCGGCTACTTTGTTCGAAGAACACAGCTACTTGGAGGCACTGCCACTGTACAGCCAACTCGTCAGTCTCAACCCTTCGGATCGTGATCTCAACTACCGGTTCGGAACTTGTCTCCTCTTCAGCAGCGACGACAAGGACAAGGCCATTGGGCACCTGAAGTTCGCCGTGCAGGATCCCGCGATCCCTCCGGCCGCTTGGTACTGGTTGGGTCGCGCCTACCACCTCAATTACCAATTCAAGGATGCGCAAGCGGCCTACCAGCGCTACCAAGGAACGGGGAGCAAAGAGGAGTTGGAAGGCTTCTCCGTGGCCGCGCTGGACAACCAATGCCGCAACGGGCTTCGGTTGCTCAACAACCTCAAGGAGATCACTGTTCGCAACAAGGTCGAGACCGAGGAAACCGAGTTCTTCCGCTTCTATGAACTCGAGGACATCGGCGGTCGCATCGTGGTGTTGCCGGAGGAATTGAAGAGTTCGTTGGATAAAAAGAGCAAGGAGCGTACGCTCGTGTATCTGCCCAGCAAGGGTGGAGCCATCTACTTCAGCAGTTACGGCAAGGATGGCAAGACCGGGCGGGACATCTACCGCACCGAGTTGCTACCCGATGGCAGCTTTGCCTCACCGATCAAATTGGCCGGTTATGTGAACACCGACCAGGACGATGATTTCGCATTCCTGCACCCCGATGGCAAGAGTTTCTACTTCAGCAGCAAAGGCCACAACAGCATGGGGGGTTATGATGTGTTCCGCTCCGCCTATGACAAAGGGCTGGACACCTTCGGACCTCCGGTGAACCTCGATTTCGCAGTGAACACCCCGGATGACGAGTTGTTCTACATGACCGATGCCGAGAGCAAGGAAGCGTGCTTCGCCAGTGGCAGGGATAGCAAACAAGGCAAACTGCACGTGTACCGTGTGAGTACTGCGCAGGTACCGCTTGTGATCACCGTGCTGAAAGGGACCTTCGCTAGCACCTTCGATCCCGACGATCGCAAGGCGCACATCATGGTGGAAGATGCCGTCACCCGGGAAAAGGTGGCCGATGTGCGCACGGACATGAACGGATCGTACATCCTCGCACTCCCGCGAAGTGGCAAGTTCAGGTATTTGGTGGAATGCGGTCCATCCGGACGTACCCATGTGGGCCTCGTTGATGTTCCGCGCACCACCACACCGCGCGCGTACCGCCAAGAGTTGGAACTGGGTCGCCAAGGTGATCTGGAGAAACTCGCCATCCGCAACTATTTCGACACGCCATTGGAAGAGGACATGATGGCCTTGATGATGGAAGAGATCAAGCGCCGCGCCAAGTTGGATATCACTTCGGAAGTACCGGTCGTTGCCATCGCCGAAGAACCCGGAACGATCTCCGACGATCCACTCACGCAAGCCGGGTTCTCTGGAGACATCACCGAAGCGAAAGCCGTGGCAATGGCCAAAGCAGATGTTGCGGAACAAGCGGAACAGACCGCAGATCTTGACATGCAGAGCAAGCAAGCCTATGGTTTGGCCATAGATGCTGCGACCGAGGCCGACCGTGCCGCTCGGGGATCCGAAGCCTTGGTGGCCAAGGCCGATGGGGTCGATGACGAGGAGGCTCGAAAGGAGATCATGGTGAACGCGGCCAAAGAACGGCAACGCTCACGAGAAGCGAACCTCCGTGCTCGTGCCGCATTCCGCACAGGGCAGGAGTTGGAGAACGAAGCAACGGCAAGCGATCAACGACACAAGGAGGCCGCGAAGGCAACCACCGATCTGGAGCAGGCGATCGCCGCCCAGCAAAAGGCGGAAATGACCGCGCAGCTACGGATACTCAAAGAACGACTCGATGCGAAGTCCGGTCCGCAGAGCAACTTGACCGTTGCCGAACGAACACGACGCACACTTGTGGAGCAGGAGAAGGAAGCCGCCCGAGCCTTCAGCAGTGCGAATGCCAAGCGAACCGAAGAAAATGAATTGACCGATCGATTGGCACGTGCGAAGCGAGAGCGCGGCGAGACCAATAAGAAGTCGCGTAAGGATGAACTGGACCGGGACATCACGGAACAAGAGCAACAATTGTCCTACCTCAAGAAAGAAGTGGATGGGGCCTTCAACAAGGCGAAGGAGTTGGAACGCGAGACCGCCGTGATGCGCGGGCAACATGATCTGACACAGTACCTGACCGTTGCCCAGCGCCCCAACGCCGCCACCGAGATGAGCAAGGACCAAGTGGTCGGCCTGGGCCAGCGGATCGCCGGTACGGAGGGACGGATCGCTTCGCTTCAAGTGGACGAGCGCTACGATGCCTTGGTGGTCACCGACCAGACAGCGTCCGAGTCGAGATCATTCAATTGGGAGCTGGCCAGCACGGCCGATGCGATCGCGCAACGCTCGGCCACCGTTGCCCAACAACGCGACGCATCAGGCGATGCAAGCGTCGCAGCGAATCGTCCGACCACCGCAATGGCCACCGAACCAACGCCGGGGTCCGTCCGCTATACGGATGTGGCCGAGGTGCCTGCCACCCGGGATCCTGATGACCTCGCCAGTGCGAGTGGTGTTGCTGGTGGTGGCAACACGGAACTGGATCAAGAGCGTTCAGAAGAGGGCACCGACCGGGTCGATGGATCCACGAACGCATTGAATGCAACCGACTCGGTGCTGGCTACAGACACCACCACGAAGAACGATCCCGAAACGGGAACCATTGCGCAAGTCGCACAACAAGGATCCGGAACGACGACCCTTGGAACCGATGGAGATGAGTTGGCCTCCAATGGAGAGAACGTGGCGAAGGGTGTCAGCGATGGATCGAATTCGGATCCCGTTCGGAAGGATGGAACTGCGAATGATGCGACCAATGACGTTCTCAAAGGCACGGTCGATGAACAGCAGCGATCGGAGGCCGAGACAAGTGACGTTGCTTTCAATGCGCCCGCAACATCGAGTGGCGAACAACAGAAGAATACCAGCGATAGTTCGACGGGCAACGACGCATTGGATCTCGCTACTACCTCCTCCGGAACCTCCACGGGCGACCCCGAAATGGAGGACTTCCTGCTGGCGAACAAGAAAGCGGAATTGGAGCAATCCTTGGCGGCTGAGAAGAATATCGTGCGCCGCGATCAACTCCGGGTCGAACTCCAGAACGTGGAAGCCGAAATGGCTGAACGAACGGAACAGAAGAGCATTGCAACGACAGCACCAACGGAAGATCTCGCCATCGAGGGTGTGGACATGCGACGATCGCCGGTCACTTTCTATCCAGTGACCAAGGACGAGGATATCGTCACCATGCTCTTTCAGGATTACGAAGCGGACAAGCTACGCCTGAGCCAGTTGGAAGAGGGCGAAACCAAAGCGGATGGGCTAAGTGGTTTGGAGTTGATGCTCGCCGATAGTCTGCGCGGTGAAATGGTGCGCCAAGCGGCGGTCTTGGAATTGGCACCGCAACAAGCCGAGGTCATTCTGCCAAAGATGGAGCGGTTGCGTATGATCCGTCAAGAGCATATCCAGCAAGCCACATCGATACAGCGTGAACATCAAGCTCTGTTGACGAGAACGGCACCCATCGAAGCGCCAGGTCTTGAGCGTCAGGTGCGCACTACCGCCTATGCGCCGGGCGAGGATCCCGTGACCGACCGGTTCATTTCCATGGTCCCTGATCCGCAGGAGATCTACGCCAGCAAAGTGGAACACAGGTCCAACAAAGTGGACGAAGCATTGGGCTATAAGGAGAAGGACCTGGCCCGCATGCAGCAACTGGATCTGGAGATCGATTCCATCGAAGCGTCCATGCCCGGACTGCCACGTAAGGAATATGACAAGCTGCGCAAAAGCGCCGACAAACTCATCGATGAACGCATGATCATCCGTGCGGATCTGGGCCAACGAAGTGCCTTCCTGATGAAGGAAGAATGGAACACCGCCAAGGATAGTTTGAAGATGATCGACAAACTTTTGGTCCCAAGGGGTTTGGCACCCGACGAGAATTTGGTCCTCATGGCACAGACCATGCAAGCCGATGCGCGCAGCCGATTCGGGGAAGCCGAGGTCTTGCGGAAGAAAGCGGATCGAACAGAGGACATCCTGATGCGCGACAGCTTGTTGCGCACAGCCTACGGATTGGAGTTGGAAGCCTTGGGTGAAGCCGACCGGGCGATCACCGTGAAGACCTATCTCTTGAGCGATCAATTCCAGCGCGGCGAATCGTTGAGCTATGAGGCCATCGCTCGGCGCGTACTGGATCTGGACGAACCGGCCCTCGCCACAGCGACGATCCCAAGCCAAAGCATAACGAATTCGAAGATCACCGAACGCGTTGTCCAGCACGTGGAGGAGCCTGCTGTTGCAATCGTTCACGAGACCGTTGATAGTGATCCGGAAGGATCCGTGGTTCCCGATATCACATCCGCAGGTTCGGAAGTGAATGATCGGACTGACACCGAGACCAGTAGCGGCAGTGCGTCCGAAACAACGGTGGCAGGAGGGACCCTGACCGCGGACAACGATGAAGCAGCCACGGAACGTGCGCGTGCCGAAGCGATCGAATTGGCGAACCGTACGGAAGCGACACTTTCACCGAAGGAACGCCTACCGGTAAAGCGGTACGAGGATTTCCTGCGCGGGGAGAATGTGATCCTGAAGCAAGAAGCACTGGACCCCGATCTGGACCCTCATCTGCTTGCGATCCACGCGGAACGTGCCGTGCAGACCAGTGCATCGCTGGAAGCCCGTTCGTTGGAAATGGCCGATCGTGCCGCCGCGGTGGAGGATAGCTTGGTCACCGTGCGGAAGCGCGATCGGGAAGAGCTGGCGGTACTTGCAATGCGACTACGCACCAGCTCCGACTCGTTGCACACGGCCTCTCTGGCCTTGGCCGAAGAAGCACGTGTGCTTGAACTGCGCAGGCGCGATGCCGAACAGGCCAAGGTGCTACGTGATCGCCTGGTGAAGTACTACTACCTCAGCGCTGAAGAACAAGCATTGGTCGTTGGCAACCCCGATGAGAGCCGTTACTTCCAAGCCAAAGCACGTGCCTTGGAGCAATACGATGCCGCAACGGAAGCGGAGGAAAGCGCACGGATCGATCGCGAATTGGCACGTGTGATGCTGAACGAAGCCGGCAACCTCGATCGTGAGCGCCTCTCCGGTCGCCTCTCCCCAGCACAAGCCGATGTGAAACGCGAAGTCCTCCGCACCCGTGCCGATGTGATGCTGTCGCGTGCGGATTCATTGACCAATATCGCTGCACGGCTTCGCGGTGCGGCAGGCATCAACGAAGGCCAGGCCGCTGTGATGTTGCAAGCCTTACCTGCCGATCGATCCACCGAGACCATGGCTTTGGAGATGCGCACACGCCGTACCGAGGCCTTGCTCGCCGAGACCCGTGAGGTCGGTTTGGCGGACCGTGCACCGTTGGAAGGATCCACCACCGATCGAACGAATGCCAACGATGCCGCGAATGCCTCCGGATCGGTTGAGAACGCCGATACGCGCACGGGTGATCGTCCCGGATCACGGGCCATTACCCTTCCTTTCGGCACGGACGGTCGCAGTGCATCCGCACCGGTCGCACGGCCCATCGCCGAAGTGCCGGACTTTGCCGATGGCAGTGCATTCCCGATGCAATTGGTCACCGATATTTTCACCCTGCGTGCAGCTACCGATCGCGCACCGGCACCCATCCCCATGGATGCACGCATGCCAGAAGGGTTGGTCTTCAAGGTGCAGATCGGTGCATTCCGAAAAGCCATTTCCGAGACCGCGTTCAGCGACATGACCCCGGTGATGGGCGAACATGCGGGCAATGGGTTCATCCGCTACACCGCAGGTCTGTTCACCGGATTCGATCAAGCAGCAGCAGCCAAGGACAAGGTTCGTGACCGCGGCTATCGCGATGCCTTCGTAGTAGCGTACCGCGATGGTGTGCGCGTCCCATTGGGCGAGGCCATGCGCGAGTCGCGTGCGCAAGAAGAGCAAGGAACGATCGCTGCGATCACCCCACCACCAACAGCAGTGTCCACCTCGGGTGCAGTGCCATCTCAACGCACCGAAGGCAATACGGTCCTTGAGCCTGCGACTGCGCCACGTACGGCAGAAGTGCGTCCCGCAGCGGTCATCCAAGCTCCGATCATCGTTTCGCCGACCACCGGCACCACCACATCCACAACGAAGCCATCCGTCTCGGGAAGTGCGACCGATGCGATCGTGAACGAACCAGCTACGGCCGAAGAGGTCATTGCGCAATTCATACCCAAGGCCGATGCACGATCCTATTACGATGTACCCGGTGCAGCACCGGCCGAGCAGGTGGAGACCATCGCCGGACTCTTCTACACCGTGCAGGTGGGTGTGTACAGCAAGCCGGTGGCATTGGACAAGCTCTTCAACATCGCACCGCTCAACAGCGAACGCACCGAAACCGCCAAGATCAGGTACACCACGGGCCGGTACACCGACACCGAGCAAGCCCGAGTGCGAAAGGACGAAGCGGTCACCCTGGGCGTGAAGGATGCCTTCGTTACGGCCTACCTCAACGGCAAGCGCATTCCCATGAAGGAAGCTGCGGCCCTGCTGGAGCGCTTCGGTGCGGAGATCCTGGCCAAGCCCTGATCGGAAAGTCCAATTCACCCGGCCAAGGTCCGGTCTTTGGGACATCGCGCTTCGGTGGAGTTGGCCGTACGTCGTAATTTCGTCCCATGTCCCTACGCGCACATTTTTCACCGGAAGAACTTCTGCTGGAAGAAGTCCTCCTCGAATGCGGTCCGGTCCGCGAGATCATGTTGCACAACGACGATGTGAACACTTTTGATCACGTGATCGGGTCGCTCGTGGAGGTCTGTGATCATGATCCGATCCAAGCCGAACAATGCGCATGGATCGTACACAACAACGGCAAGTGCAGCGTGAAACGCGGTACATACGATCAGCTGGATGCACGGTGCCACGCGTTGCAGCAGCGTGGACTTTCAGCCGTGATCCAATGAGCGTAGGAACGAAAGCCATTGGCTTCTTGATCGCGCTATGCGTTCTCGAGGCTTGCGCCACCGTGCCCATCACCGGGCGGCGGCAGATGAATTTGGTCGGTGAAGGGGAGATGATGGCCATGGCGGATACGCAATACGGCCAATTCTTGGTCGAGAACCAACCCTTGCCGGATGGGAATGCCGACGTGCAGCGGGTACGCACCATCGGCAACCGCCTCGCACAAGCAGCCACCACTTACCTCAACGACAATGCGGCCTCCAACCGGGTCGCCGGATTCGATTGGCAATTCAACGTGGTGAATGACCCCACCGTGAACGCTTGGTGCATGCCCGGTGGCAAGGTGGTGGTGTACACGGGGATCCTACCCGTTACGCAGAGTGATGCCGGATTGGCCGTGGTGATGGGGCACGAGATCGCCCATGCGATCGCACGACATGGCAACGAACGCATGAGCAATGGGTTACTCGTGCAAGGTGCGGGCATGACCTTGGAGGTGCTCACCCAACAGAAGCCTTCCTTGGCTGGCGATCTCTTCCTTCAGAGCTTCGGCATCGGCTCCGAGTTGGGCATGCTGGCCTACAGCCGGAAGCACGAGAGTGAAGCGGATAAGATGGGACTCATCTTCATGGCCATGGCCGGATACGATCCACGCGAGGCACCCATCTTCTGGGAGCGGATGAGTGCTGGGGGAGGAGCGGCCCCACCCGAGATCCTGAGCACGCACCCGAGCGATGAGACCCGTGTACACGATCTGGAGGCCTATATGCCCGAGGCGTTGAAGTACTACAAGCCGTAGCCATAGGCCCCGTCATTCATCGGGGCTCTACCTTGCGGGCATGCGCGATCTGTTACCAACGCTAGGCATGCTGGCCGGTCAGGTGGTTCGGTTCGCCCGGCATGGGCTACGGAAACTCCTGTTCGTTTTCGGAATAGGCGCACTTCTACTTACCGCACTCGCCTGTACGCGGATCCCATTCGATGCGCACCGTTGGTTGGGGTCGGCCGGTGGGGAATGTACCAGACCTGTGGGGCGGATCATTGTTCTAGGGGGGAGCGGAATGCCTTCCGGCCCCGAACTGCTGCGGCTCCACCACGCTGCCGAATTGGCCAAAGCGGATACCACTGTGCGCATCACCGTCATCCATCCCGGCGACCCGAAGGTCATTGGGGCCATGGTCGATGAATTGGTGCTGCGTGGTATCGCTCCTTCCCGCATCACACCATTGAATGAAGGCGATAACACGCGGGAACAGGCCTTGGCTTTCTGGAAGCATTACCCGAGGAACATCCCGGTGGCCTTGGTGACTTCACCGGAGAACATGTACCGGAGCGTTCGTGCCTTCCAGCGGGCGAACAGGAGTGAAGGCCGAGTGTGTGGTTCCCCGGCATGGGAGAATGCCATGGACCATGATTTCAAGTACCAGCATCAGAACATCGGGGGAAAGACCTGGGCACCGGACGTATCCAACGACCCGGGACTGCGCTACACGTTCTGGAACTACTTGAAGCTGGAGATCACCTGCTTGCGCGAATTCGTGGCCATCGGCTACTACGCCTTGAATGATTGGATCTGATCCTCGCGATCCATGGATCTCAAAGATCCTTATCTTCGCAGCCGTTTTTGAGGGGACCCGTAGCTCAATTGGATAGAGCACCTGACTACGGATCAGGAGGTTTGGGGTTCGACTCCCTACGGGTTCACAAACAACAAAGCGCCGCAAGGCGCTTTGTTGTTTGAACCCGTACCGATGGCCCAAAGGCCATCGGTGTTCTTCTGAAGGAAGAACGGAGTCGAGGTTCATCCCGCCGAAAGGCGGGAATTTCCCAACGGCGGTATGGCACCTGAAGGCACCGAGGAGGCGCTTTTGCTCCATCAGGGTTGAATTTGGTCCGACTTGACCGAGCGGATGTCCGTTCGACGATACTTCAGGTCTGTTCAGAGGCTCTTTTTCAAGATCCGTGGAACCCTTTCGTTGGGGTAGGCGTAGAACGCCCACTCTGAGATGCTAGAGCAAACAAACGCTCTGACCGATGAAGACACGAAAGACCATAACAACCCTAGGGCCTCCCCATTTGCGGTCTGTGCTCACACTGGTTTCGCTGCTGGTGCTATTCACCGAAGCCCTGCCCCAGATCTCCCAAACCCATACTTCCAGCGGCATCTTCAGCGATGCGTTCTGGAGCCCGAACTCCGGCGATCCGGGCGCTTCGGTCACCATCAACTCCGGCTCCAGCGTCGAGATCCAGTCCGGAAATACGGTGACCAATGCGATCACGCAAAATATTGCGGACGACTTCTACACGGCGGGCTTTCCCCGAGGCGACCAGAAGAAGATCGCCAACACGGTCCGCTTGCTCATCAACAGCTCCATCAACCCTTACAGCGACGAGACCCTCGTGGTATTCAGTGAAGGAACTCCGGAGATCAATGGGGACGATGTGCTCAAATCCGCCGTCGCACACCCTGGGGCACCCCGGATCGCGACCGTGGATGATGCCGGCCAGATGATCGCCGTCAGAGCCCACGGTGCATACACCGGCAACATCAGCATTCCCGTAACCGTGGAGGTAGCGGTGAACGGCACCTACACGATAACAGCGACCGGACTCAGCCTAGCGGGCTTGCACTGCCTCCGCTTGGAGGATCTGGCCACCAACACCGTAACTCCGTTGGTGGAAGGTGCCAGCTATGACTTCATCGCTTTCGCCAATGACGATCCGAACAACGCCCGCTTCGTACTGCACGCCAGCGCTCCGTTGCAACTGCAGACCACCCCCGCAACATGCGCCGGTCGGGACGATGGACTGGCCAGTGTGGATGTGCCCAGTGGTCCTGTGGACATCATTTGGATGGACGCACAAGGTGCCGTCATGCTGGAACAGAACAACGTGCAGGCCGGGAATAGCCGGATCGTGGCCCTGAAAGGCGGTGCCTACAGCGTGCGCATCACCAGCAGTGCTGGTTGCAGCGATCTGGTCAGCGGCTTCGTCATCCACGAACCGACCGCTTTGGAAGTGGAAGCCGATGCCATGCCGACCAGTTGCCCGGCCACGGAGGACGGTACCATCGATCTGGTGGTATCGGGTGGCCATGCACCGTACACCTACATCTGGAGCAACGGCTCCATCGACAGTGCCATTGAGGTACCTGCTGGCACCTACAACGTGGAGGTCACGGATGCCAACGGTTGCATCATTGCACCGCAGGACTACGTGGTCAGCCCGGGGGAAGGACCCGAAGCCGGGATCTCCGTGGAGAGCACCGTCGCATTGGTGAACGACGAGATCACCTTCTTCGTCCTCAACACCAACGGCATCACCAACAGCTGGGATTTCGGGGATGGCGGGACCAGCAACGAACTGGAACCCACCCACATCTTCGCCCTGCCCGGCCAATACACCGTTACACTGATCGTGGACGACGGGGATTGCACCGCTACGACCAGCCTCGAGGTCACGGTGGAGTCCACCACGGGGCTTCCAACGGTGGTCGGTCATACACTGAACGCATGGGTCAGTGGCGATGTGATCGTGGTCGATCACAACTTCGAGGGGAACGATCCCGTACTCGTCCGCATCATCAGCACAAGCGGTCAGTTGGTCCAAGAGCATCGCTTCGCTGGCCAACCGGCACGCCTCACCTTGCCCACGGCCGAATTGGCCACTGGGATCTGGTTGGTCCGCATCAGCAGCGGCATCCACACGCGCACATTCGCATTGCCCGTGCTGCACTAGGCGGTAGCACATCTTCCACAGGCAGCAGCCCCCGGCAATCCCGGGGGCTGTTGCATTTAGGGTACCTCGAAGAACCTCGAACGGATGGCACAAGCGCTTATCGTTCTGGGCAGACAAGGCGCGACGAAAGGAAGTTACCCACAGGTAACTGACTGAGGAGAAGCAACTGCTTCATCCCGCGCTATGCGGGAGCCGGATGACCAAACGAGAAGTGCTTGCCCGCAGGGGTGGCCGAAAGGCCGATGCCGCCGGAGTGAGGTTCTTCGAGGTACCCTTTAGCCCATATCCACCGACGGGCAACGGTGCTTCGAACAATTCATGATCCCTTGAGTGGATCATGGTTGTACCGTACCTTCACCACCCCTAACACGAACCATACCGGCCTGCCTCCCCAGGTCCGAACTAAAACCCTTACGATATGATGAAGCTCAATACGCTTCGGTTGGCCCTTGTTCTTTCATTCTCAGTTTGTATGTTGGGTTCAACGTACGCCCAAGTGACGTTAGGAACGTCACCTTACACAGAGAATTTCGATGGTATCGGAACCGCACTTCCCACGGGATGGACCGTGCGCACCGGAGCTACGGCATCGGCCTTGGGGACCTCCCAGTCGTTGACCATAGCTACAACGGCCTGGAACAGTACAACTGGTAATTTCCACAATAGCGCTTCGGCGGATTCGCCAGCAACGGCTACGGACAATACCGCAACCCAAGCTGCGAACACGGATCGTGCGCTGTCCGTTCGACAAACTGGTTCATTTGGCGATGCCGGTGCGGCATTCGTGCTTCAACTGGCGAATACGACAGGTCTTGTGGACTTCGACTTGAGCTTTAGCATCCAGCAATTGCACCAGACTACAGCTGGTCGCACGACCACATGGACCGTGGATTATGGTTTCGGGGCAACGCCAACTTCCTTCACCTCTGTGACATCTTCACCAGCAACGGTAAGTACGGTTCAAGGGACTTTTTCAAATGCCGTGGTAACTGCGGATTTCGGTACGGCATTGGACAATAATGCCGGTCCAGTGTGGATCCGCATCGCAGCACTATCCGCCACATCGGGTACAGGAACAAGACCGCACACCGGGGTTGATGACTTTCAACTGAATTACGCAACCAGCGGCACCAACACCTCCGTCGAATTCGCCACCATCAGCAGCACCGTAAGCGAAGGCGTGGGTACGTTGAACCTCACCCTCTCCATTACCGATGAGGATGGTACCAACGATACGGATGTGGATGTGGTACTGATCGTCGGTTCTGCCGGGCGCATCAACTCCTACACCACGCAAACGGTCAACTTCCCAGGCGGAAGCAGTTCGGATGAGACGTTAACGATCACCGTTACCGACAATGGGCTATGCGATGGTGATGCCACCTTGACCTTCCAATTGCAGAACATCACCGGAGGGCAAGGAACTCCATTCGTTGGGACCAATGACGAATACGACCTTTCGATCACGGACAACGACCTCTGTACCAGTGTGGAGTTCATTTCGGCAACTTCCAGCGGAACGGAAGGGGGCGGAACGGTCGATCTCATCTTGGCCATCACCAACCCATCCGGGGGCAATGCCACCACGGTGGATGTGGCGCTCACCAGTGGCAGTGCCGCCGATGTGAACAGCTACACCACACAGACCGCAACCTTTCCTGCAGGCAGTAGCGCCAATGATACCATAACCATCACCATCACGGATGATATGTTGTGTGAAGGTCCAGAGTCGTTGACCTTCACAGCGCAGAACATCGCAGGCGGTCAAGGCACACCCTTCATCGGGTCTCAAGCAACGAATGTGCTGACCATTGCGGACAACGATGCTTTTGCAGCGGCCGTGCAGGACGATTTCGAGGATGGGAACATCATCGGTTGGAACGAAGGCACACCGAGCGATTGGTATGCGAGCACGACCTCGCCGCTTGGTGGGGCCTACTCCATGCGCCACACCACCTTGGGTGTGGCTGGTACCAGCTACTTCAACAAGGCCATGGGAGCTGTGGACCTTACTGCCGGATCGGTTTCGTGGCAGTGGCAGAACGGTTACAACAACGATCCTTCAGGCAACAACAAGTTCTGGTTCTGGATCGTAGCGAACGAAGCCGATGTGACTTCGAGCACTGTTGATGGCTACGCAGTAGGCGTTAACCTGACCGGCACAACTGATCTGGTCACTCTGTGGAAGGTGACGAATGGTACAGGTGGAACGGTGACCGCACTGATCACCAGTGCATTCAACTGGGATAGTGGCGACATCGTTGGGATCCGCGTAACGCGTACCTCTAGCGGTGGTTGGGAATTGTTCCTCGATGGCGATGGTGGGTTCGATGCCCTTTCGTCTGCAGGAACTGCGAGCGATGCTACATACACCACAATGGACCATGTGGCTCAACATCACGTTTACACATCTTCCCTTACTGGTCTTTTGAAGTTCGATGATTTCGCATTCACGAGCGTGAGTTGTGGGAACACCTACTACAGCCAATCCAGCGATGATGTCGGGGATGTCATGTGGTCCACAGCAATGGTGGGCACACCGATCGCAGTGAACTTCACGGCTGGGGACAATATGATCGTCCAGAGCACACACGTGGTCACCGTGGATAACGACACCTATGTGCGCCAACTGACCGTTGAGGCCGGTGGCGAATTGGACATCGATGCGGACATCACCATGCACGTGACCGGTGACCAGGCGATCTTCGATGGAGATCTGGTGGCCGCGGATAACAGTGAACTCGCGCTGGAGAGCAACTTGGCCACGGTGCTCGAAAGTTCGGGCGGTGATCTGGACCTCTTCGACCTCACCATCAATACCCCGAACGGTTCATTGACGGACGCGGTCATCAACGTACGCGGAACGCTATCGATCGAGGACGGTGACTTCGATGCGAGCATCGGTGCGTTGACCTTGGTGAGCGATGTATACGGCACCGGTCGATTGGGCCCGGTAGGAACAGGTGGGTCCTACACAGGGGATATGACCGTGCAGCGCTACATCCCAGCTGGTGCGACCAACTGGCGCTTCTTGGGCAGTCCCGTGGCTGGTCAAACGGTGAATGAGTGGAAGGACGATTTCATCACCGCAGGGTTCCCCGGTTCCCACTATCCCACGTTCGACGACCCGGTCGGCAGCGGTATTCTATGGCCCAGTGTGCGTGAGTATGATGAAACCATGAGCTACGCGCACATCGACACCGGTTGGGTGGGTGTTTCCAACATCACTCAATCCCTGGTGCAAGGTCAAGGATTCGCAGCGTGGTGCGGCACCGGCCTCAACACCACCACGGCCTTCACGGTGGATGTGACCGGTGCACCGTACATCGCCAACACACCGATCGACGTAGCATTGAGCTACACCAACAACAGCGCACCGACCATCGATGGTTGGAATGCGGTAAGCAACCCACTTGCGAGTCCGATCCTCTTCAGCAACATCGCCCGCACCAACGTGGACGATTACGTCTGGACGTACAACCCGACGGCCGGGAATTTTGCCACTTGGGACATCAGCGCGGACAATGGAACCAACGGCGGTGTGGATACGATCCAGAGCAGCCAAGCCTTCATGGTGAAGGCCGATATGGGAAGTGCTCAGATCCAATTCGAGGAAGCCGACAAAGTGGACCGTCGGGTCGGTGGTTTCTTCGGCGGTGATCAAGAAAGCACATTCACGGGCTTGCGCTTGAAAGTGACCAGTGCTCTGAACACCTTCTACGATGAAACCTTGGTGATCTTCAATATCGGAACTCCCGAACTGGATAGTGAGGATGTGCCCAAGATGACCTTCGCACACCCAGCGGCACCGCAGATCGCGACCATGGCACCATCCGGAGAACTGATCGCCATCAGCGCCTTTGGCGAACACACCATGGACATCACGATCCCGGTGATGGTGAACGTGGCCTTGAGTGGTAGTTACACCGTTACAGCCTCCAACATGGAGAACCTGGGACTCTCCTGCATCATGTTGGAAGACCTGCTGACCGGAACGATGACCCCGTTGATGGAAGGTGCGTCCTACAGTTTCAACATCGAGGCGAACGACTCTGACAGCGAGGCGCGTTTGCTGGTACATGCCAGTGCCCCTGTGCCGTTCTACGTCGATCCTGCCCGTTGTTTCGGCAACAATGGAGTTGGCTCGATCGTCCACATCGGCGATTCGCCCATGGACATTACCTGGTTGAACGCTTCCAACGAAGTGATCCTGCAACAGACCATCGCAGAAGGCGTTGCGGTCAATAGCGAACTTCCCGCTGGCGAATACACCGTGCGCGTGAGCAGCAATGCCGGTTGCGGTGCGCTGGATCAGGCTTTCCGTATCGAGCAACCCGCCGCCATGGAAGCAACGGCTGATCTGGTCGACGCGACCTGCCCCGACCTGGCGGATGGCTTCGCGGACGTGCAGGTGCTCGGCGGAACGGCCCCATACACCTACGCATGGAGCAATGGGGGAACCGAGGAGGACCTCGTCGCCTTGCCCGGGACCTACGGCCTAACGGTGACGGATGCGAACGAATGTGTTTTCGATGCCGGTTCGTTCGTGATCGGTGCAGGGGAAGCTCCTGTGGCCAGCGCATCGGTGGAAAGCACCACGGTGTTGGTGGATGCGCCCGTGTTCTTCGACAACACGAGCGGCGAGATGGATTCCTATTACTGGGAATTCGGTGATGGTACCAACAGCGACGAGGAAATGCCTACCCACAGCTGGTCTGAGGTCGGTACCTACACCGTGACCCTCACTGTGAGCAATGGACCATGTACCGGCGTATGGACCACGGACATGCATGTTGAACTGACCTCGAGCATCGCCAACGCGGCGGCCACGTCCGGTTTGAACGCTTGGTATGCCAACGACAAATTCATCGTAGCACACGGCTTCGACAATGGAAATGCAGTGTTGATCGACGTGATCGATGCTACGGGCCGCGTACACCTTACACGTCGTGCAGCCGGTGTGCCAGCGCGCGTCTTCATTCCTACTGAAACACTGAGCCCTGGGATCTGGTTCCTCCGGATCACCAACGGCGATGTACAGCGCACGGTGCGGGTCCCGTTGATCCGCTGATCATACTACGAATAGCAATGGAGCCCCGCCCTGCAAGGCGGGGTTCTTGTTTTCCCCCTGTCCGGTGTCAGTGGTTCGTCGCATGGTCTGGTGTCCTACCTTAGCCGCAACACCGAGAACATGCCCCGTAATACAAGACTCCTTGCGCTATTGGCACTACTTGTGGCCTTCACGGGCTGCATCACCATCGAAGAGAACTACACCTTCAAGAAGGATGGATCCGGCACCATGGAATACGTAGTGGACATGAGCGAGATCGGTGATATGCTGAAGGCCATGGAAGGCTTGGACAAGAGCGGCAACAAGGATGCCGGAGACATGGGTACCATGGACCTGAAGGATGAAGTGGCCGCACTGAAGCAGATCCCGGGGATCAAGAAGGTGAAGGTGAATGACAAGGAGAAATTCGTGCAGAAGCTCAAGTTCCGCTTTGCGAACATTGACGCGCTCAATGCGGCCCTCAATGTGCTGATGAACGATAGCGCCACGACCGACCATGCTTTCTTCGCCTGGGAGGGTAACACCTTGGTGCGTACCAACAACGACCATGCACGTCGCATCGGTGCAGACATGGGCAAGGACGATGGATCCGGGGACTCCACGGACATGACCCAATTCCTGGAGTCCATGAAATACAAGATGAGTTATTCCTTCGCCAGCCCCATTGCCCATACCGGAGCAGCGGTCGGCATGGTGAAGGAGAGTCCGAATAGCAAGACCGTGAAGTTGGACACGGATTTCAGTGCCATCGCGAACGACAACGCCGCGTTGGACCTGCGGATCGAGTTGAGCAAGCCTTGAGTATGGAACACCTCCTTGAAACCGCCATTCGGCTTGCGGCGAAAGTGCATCGTGGACAGACCGACCGATTCGGGAATCCGTACGTGCTGCACGTGATGCGTGTGATGATGCGGGGACATGATTTCGAGGAACAGGTCCTTGGTGCCCTCCACGACATCTTGGAGCGTTCATCCCTCACGGAGGAAGACATCCTGAGCAAGGGATTCTCGCCCCGCGTGGTCAAGGCCTTGCGCCACATTACCCGCGACCCCGCAGAGACCTACGAGCAATACATCGATCGGGTGGTGCAGGACAATCTGGCCATCCGCGTGAAATTGCATGACCTGGCGGACAAGATGGACCTGCTCCACGTGGAGCAATTGGACCCGGCGGACCTGAAACGGTACAACAAGCAACTCTCCGCCTACCACCGCATGAAACGCTTGGTAGAAGAGGCCAAGGCGAACATGCAACTGGCCGTACCCTCCAAGAAGGCCCGCTCGGCCGAGTAGGCTTTGCGCGAAGCATCTTTGGTGCTCAGGCAGGGCTATCGCATCTTATTCTCTGCGACCCCGCTGGGGTCGTTCTCCCATCGGGGGGGGCATTTTCTAATTTTTGTCACCCCTCTGGGGTCAGAACACAGCACTGGTCATTCTCCTTGTGGGTTGACCCCAGAGGGGTCACAGAGAATAGAATTCGAGTCCGACGAACGTGTTCGACCCCAGCGGGGTCGCAGAAACAACAGACCTGATGCGGAATGTATTTAGAGGCGATAGCCCTGAGTGCTTAGGGATCTACCAACACAGGTCCATTATCTTCGTCAACCCCTAAACAGCAGATATGCGTACCTACCTTCTTCCTTTGCTTGCATTGCCCTTCTTCGTTGCCTGCGGTGGCCAAACGAATGATGCAACCGTCGTAGAGACGGATTCCACGGCGACCACCGAATTCCAATGGGAAGCGGACCAGTTCGCCGATGTGCGCGTCTTGCGTTACCAAGTACCCGGTTGGGATGAGCTCAGCCTGCAACAGAAGGAGTTGTGTTACTACTTGAACCAGGCCGGTCTGGCGGGTCGGGATATCATGTGGGATCAGAACTACCGGTTCAACCTCACCATTCGTCGGGCCATGGAGAAGGTCATCAAGGACTACTCCGGACAGCGGGAAGGCAAGGATTGGGAGGCCTTCATGACCTATGCCAAGCAGGTCTTCTTCAGCAACGGGATCCACCACCATTACAGCAACGACAAGCATACGCCGGAATTTGGACAAGCATACTTCGAAGGCCTTTTGAAGGAGAGTGGATCCGCGCTCTCTGCGGAAGTGCTTACGGCCATGTTCGACCCCACGGTGGATGCCAAGAAGGTAAGCCTCGATGCGGACAAGGACCTCGTTTTGGCCAGCGCTGTGAATTTCTACGGCGTGGACATCAACGAAAAGGAAGTGGAAGCGTTCTACGCCAAACTGGAAAAGAAGGACGATCCCAAGCCCTTGAGCTACGGCATCAACAGCAAATTGGTGCGTGGCACCGATGGGCAATTGATGGAGCAAGTGTACAAGGTGGGGGGCATGTACGGTGCCGCGTTGGAAGAGAGCGTGAAGTGGCTGGAGAAGGCCGTGGCCGTGGCCGAAACACCGGAGCAAAAGGCTGCGCTGGAATTGCTCATCACGTTCTATCGCACCGGGGATCTGAAGACCTGGGACGACTTCAATGTGGCCTGGGTGAAGGACACGAAGAGTAGCGTGGACTACATCTTGGGTTTCGTGGAAGTGTACAACGACCCCTTGGGCAAGCGCGGCAGCTACGAGAGCATCGTGGAAGTGAATGATCCCGTGGCTACGAAGAACATGAGTATGATCATGGAGAACGCGCAATGGTTCGAGGACAATTCACCCTTGCTGCCCCAGCACAAAAAGAAGGATGTCGTGGGCATTACCTACCGGTTCATCAACACTGTAGGCGAGGCGGGCGATGCAGCCCCGAGCACGCCCATCGGCGTGAACCTGCCCAATGCAGACTGGATCCGGAGTGCCCATGGTAGCAAGAGTGTGAGCTTGGGTAACATCACCGATGCGTACGATAAGAGCAGCGGTTCCAGCACCTTGGAGGTGTTCTGTCACGATGACGAGGAGATCGCTCGGGCCAAGGAGCATTCGTCCCTGGCCGGCACCTTGCACACCGCGTTGCACGAAGTGGTAGGTCACGCAAGTGGTCAGTTGGAACCCGGTGTGAGCGGCACGGATATCACCTTGAAGAGCTATGCCAGCACGTTGGAAGAAGGACGTGCTGATCTGGTGGCCCTCTACTATGTTCTGGATCCCAAATTGGTGGAGATGGGTGTGATGCCGAGTTTGGAAGTCGGTAGAACAGAGTACGACAGCTACATCCGCAATGGCCTATTGGTGCAACTGCGCCGGTTGAAGGAGGGCAAGAACATCGAAGAAGCCCACATGCGCAATCGCCAATGGGTGAGTGCGTGGGCTTACGAAAAGGGCAAGGCGGATAGCGTGATCGTGAAAGTGGTCCGTGACGGCAACACGTACTATGACATTCGGGACTACGACAAGCTACGTACCCTATTCGGCGAACTGCTACGTGAAGTGCAACGCATCAAGAGCCAAGGCGACTTCAAGGCGGGGAAGGCCTTGGTGGAGGACTACGGGGTGAAGGTGGATCCGGCCATTCATCGTGAGGTGCTGGCCCGGGCAGCGAAGATCAAAACGGCACCGTATTCCGGATTCATCCAGCCCGAAATGGTCGCGGTGACCGATGCCAATGGGAAGGTCACGGATGTGAAGCTGGAATACCCTGTTGATTTCGTGAAGCAGATGCTGCACTACGGAGAGAAGTACAGCTTCCTTCCGGATCAGAATTAACCGGACATCCCACCGGAAATACGTTCACTAGGACGGTCCCGACAGGAAAAAGAGGGAGGCAACGTAACTCTGGAAAGCGAGCCCGCGTTCAACAGCCTGTCTTAGTAGTTCTAAGGTCAATCTGAAGAGTCACGTTGCCCCTGTCCCGCATAGCGGGGTGGGGGCTTCGTGCATCCGGACCCCTCCGTTGCACAGCAGGTTCGCGGCCCAGGTCGCGATCAAGAGATCGGGCTTGGTATGTGGCTCGTATCCGTGCGAACGGATGTAGCCTACCGCCGCCGCATGCAATTTGTGCGAGCCGAACCGGGCATCGCTGTTCAAGTCCATGTCGATCCGCCGTACGGGGATCTCGCCGGTCCCACGCAAGAGCAAGGCAACGTTCAAACTGCGCTCCACTTCTCCCCAGAGCCGGGTCCACAGGTCGATCACCTTTGGTGCGCGTTCCCTGCGGTAGATCACCTGGGCTCCGTTCTTCTTGAAGCGCAGCACGATGGCTGTACAATAGACCGTATGGCGGGAGTGGTTGTGGCTATCGGTCCCGACAAGGACCTCCACCTCATTTGAAGACCGCAGGATGTTGCGAACGTGATCCACCACCTCGACGGAACGGCCATCGAACATGCTATGGAATCCGGTCGATCCTTCGTGCTCCATTGGTACAAGGTAATGGCCAGACACACGCATTCATTCGATCATTTTGAAACAGTGAACACCTATATTTGCGCCCCCTGTGGCAGGAAAGGCCAACAATACCGAAGTGGCGGAATTGGTAGACGCGCACGTTTCAGGGGCGTGTGACCGTAAGGTTGTGCGGGTTCGAGTCCCGCCTTCGGTACAATGGAGCGGCCTTTGGCCGCTTCACTCTTTGTGGTGATCGCCTTTCGGCGGTTGACAGCCGCTGGCCACAACAGTATCCTTGGCATTAATGGGATCGAGAAGGTACCGAACACTCCGTGTGTGGCACAACACCTTACTGATGGTGTGGGCACTGCCTTTCTTGTTGCTTCCAGGAGTGATCGCGGCGGCCTATGCAGGGCGTTTTGGTCTACTCACCGGGCTTGGGGTCGTCGGTGTGGTCGGCCTCCTCATTGCCAACATTCGGGATCGCAGGAAGACATGCAGCTACAGCATAGAAGGGGACCGGCTCACGCTGATCCGGAACGGGGTGGCGCGCACCATCGATATGCCGGATGTATCGGATGCCAGCTTGATCGATCGCTCCGCCGCACGCGAGTATCTCCGGGAGTGGTCGACCGGTGCGGTCACGGACCTTCCGAGTCCTGAATGGGTGGCGGGATATGCCAATTACTGTACGGTGGACATCGGACTCACCAGCTTCACCTTGGGCTTGGGTCGTGCATTGATCGACAGGGTGCCCAATGGGAGGACCGACCTGGTCTTGCTTCGCTTGCGTACCGGAGAGGCCTTTCTCCTCTCACCGATCCATTCCCAGGACCTCGTGGAGAATATCAGCCGCAGGAAGATCCAGGGGGCGCACAACTAGTTGTAACGAAGGCGTTGCCCAATGGACAGCGTGCTCCGCTCACTGATCCCGTTGATCCGGCACAGGTCACGCACCCGCACACCGTACTTCCGGGATAGGCCGTAAAGGGTATCACCACTCCGTATCACGTGGTATTTACGTGTCGCTCCCTTGCTGCGGGACTCCGCTTGTGCAGCGGCCATAGAAGCGACCGATCCTTTGTGCAGGTCGAAATGCAAGGACTTCAACGAACCATTATCGATATCCACCACTAGGGATGGGTCGATCGGTTGGTCCAGGAAACGGACTTCGAAGTGCAGGTGACTGCCATAGCTGCGGCCCGTATTGCCACCAAGGCCGAGCGTATCACCCGCCATGATCACATCACCTGGTTCCACTTTGCGCTTGCTCAAGTGTGCATACAAGGTCTCCAAACCGTTGTAGTGGCGGATCACCACCACATTCCCGAAGCTCTTGTTGTACTTGGAGATCCGCACCATACCATCGAAAGCGGCCATCACCGGGTCTCCCGTTTCCAAGTCCAGGTCCAAACCGTAGTGCATCCGTCCATGGCGCATGCCGTAGGGCGAGGTCTGCTTCCCATCGCAGGGTATGGCGATGTCGCACAGATGCTGCCCCAGTTCGATCCGCACGGAATCGTGTCCGAGTTGATGCCCGCTGTCCCTGTTGAATAGGACATCGGTGTTCCAATGGCAGTACATATCGTACCCTGGGATGTGGGTGAGCGAATCATTCACGTCCCACACCGCCGAACTGAGTGGGGCGTTCTCCGTAAGCTCGTCATAGATGTCGAGGCCTTCGGGTCCACCGATGCTCGGACCATCGGACTGCGCATGTGCCTGCACCATGCAAAGCAGCCCTGTGGCAAGGGCGAATGCGGTTGTATTCCTTTGGGCCATCGGATCGCAAAACTAGCCGCCTGTTCCAGCGGGCAAAACCACGATCCGACGGTTCTTTCAACAGGTCAACACGGAATAACCTGGTCGATGCGCTGTAGTGCTTCGTCGAATCCCAAGTCGTGTTCGTCGTTGCCGTTAAAGTCTGTTAAGCCCAGAAAGAGCAGCTCCATGGAACGACCTTTGTGGCTGATCCAACATGGACGAGCGGGCCCCGAAACCTGATCCCGAACAGGTGCGTACCAATACCGTGAAGGAACAAGCGGACATTCCGGCGCGGGTGGTGCGAACCGGCGATAAGTTCGCGCACGTGGTCATCGTTTACTTGGTGGCTTTGTTGCTGGCCTTACCCTTGTTCATTATTCTATACCCCTTTGTGCCACAGTTGAGCCTACCCATCGGGGATGGCATTCGCGTGGACCATGTTTTCACCTTCGCGGTGATCATGATCGCCTTCATCGTATTGGTGCGGCGTTTTCAAGTCGTGGTGTATTCCGTGCTCATCGGTGGCTTGGTGGTGCTGACCTTGAGCAGTGTGGTGGGGAAATACGGGTTTGGAGAGATGTACCGGGATTATGCGGAATTGCTCGGCACCCTTCGTGCAAGTTCGGTGAGGACACCCTTGGCCGCACGAAAACTGGCCCCGTTCCACGATGCGGATCGCCTGCAGGCCTTGGTGGACGACCCCAAAGGAAGTGTGCGGCGCGATGCGGTCCGAATGGCTACGGCGAATTTCGCGGATGTCAAAGCAGGGCCGGGGGAGTTCACCCTGATCCAATCCCTTTCCATCTTCAAGGAGATCAACTCCAAATGGCGCTATGTATCGGATGTGAAAGGCGGGGAGTACTTCGCCACACCGGCAGAGAGCATCGAACTGATGGCCGGGGACTGCGACGATCACGCCATACTCATGGCCGCCTGCATCAAGGCCATCGGCGGCGAGGTGCGTTTGGTGCGTACCGAAGGACATGTGTACCCTGAGTTGCTCGTGGGCGATGATGCCCAGATGGAGCGCATCGGGTACCTGATCCGGAAAGTCCTATTTCCAAGCGAGGTGGGAGATGCACCCTTGTACCACCATACGGATGCGGATGGTCGCCACTGGATCAACCTGGACTATACCCGGCATTATCCGGGCGGTGAACTCATGAACGAGCGTATCGTCGGGATACTCGAATTGTGATCGTGCCAGAACTGCGTACCCACGCGACCGTGGGGTTGGGTACATTCGCGGTGCGACCGCATGAAGAAACTCGTTCATCCCGTGGAATTGGCGAAAGCCAGCCACATGCGTCCTGGAGACCCCAGGATCACCTTGCTGACCGAGGTGAGTGGGCTGAAGAAATTGGAGCGCTTCTATAACGCCATCGAGGATCTGCACGACCTGGACTTCGTGGAGGGCGTTTTCAAGAATCTGGAACTCGAATTGGATGTGGATGCTGCGGACTTGGACAACATTCCCAAGACCGGTGGCTTGATCTTCGTTTCCAACCACCCGTACGGCGCCATCGATGGATTGGCATTGGTCCAGGTGCTCGGTCGGGTACGCCCGGATCTGAAGGTGATGGCGAATTTCCTGCTACAGCAATTGGAACCGTTGCGCGATCGGTTCATCGGGGTGAATCCCTTCGAGCAATTGACCTCGTTGAGCAGTTTTCAAGGAATGCGCCAAGCCATGTCCCATGTGAAAGAAGGAGGGGCCTTGGCCGTATTCCCCGCCGGGGAGGTGAGCAGTTGGCGGACCGAGTTGAAAGCCGTTGCGGATCCGCGTTGGAAAACGCCGATGATCAAGCTGGCGCAGCATATGGCCACTCCCGTGGTACCGGTGTGGTTCGATGGTGCCAACAGCATGGTGTTCCAAATGCTCGGCATGATCCACCCCAACCTACGCACTTTGGCCTTGCCCAAAGAGATGTTGCGGATGCGCGGTCGATCCGTTCGGATGCGCATCGGGAAACCGATCCCTGCGGCGGATATTGCTGCGTTCACGTCCACCGAGCAACTCGCCCGATTCCTGCGTGCAAAGACCTATTCCCTAGGCAGCGGCTTGGTGGTCAAGCGGGAGTTGTTCAATCCATTGCGGTTTCCCCGACGACCGAAGGAGATCGCGGAGCGGATGGCAGAGGATCGATTGGTGATGGAAGTGGAGGGGCTTGCAGACCTGAAGTTGAATTCACAAGCCGAATTCGATCTGTACCTCAGCCCCAGCTCGCGCATCCCGAACGTGCTGCGCGAGATCGGCCGACTGCGCGAGGCGACGTTCCGGGCTGTGGGTGAAGGCACGAACAAGAGCATCGATCTGGACGAGTTCGACCTGTACTACGACCATTTGTTCCTGTGGGACCGGGAGAAGAAGTGCTTGGTCGGTGCGTATCGTATCGGCGACGGCAAGCGCATCATGGCCCGCTATGGCAAGCGCGGATTCTACACCTACACCTTGTTCCGGATGGACCGGCCCATGGATCGCGTGTTGCGTCGGAGCTTCGAGCTGGGACGTTCCTTCATCTCGGTGGATTATCAACGACAACGTCTGCCGCTCTTCATGCTTTGGCGTGGTTTGTTGATCCACATCACCGCCAATCCGGACCAGCAGTACCTCATTGGCCCGGTCAGCATCAGCGGTACGTACAGCCGGTTCTCGCGTGCATTGATCATGGAGTTCGTACGGCAGCATCACTACGACCAGGACATGGCCGCTTCAGTGCGCCCACGGAATCGATTCAAGATCAAACCGGACAAGAGCGATAGCGAGGTCTTGGTGCAGGCATCCATGGCCGACCTGAAGAAGATGGATCGACTCATCGCGGAGGTGGATCCGCAAGAGACCGCCATGCCCGTCCTCTTGAAGAAGTACTTGCTCCTGAACGCACGCATCATCGGGTTCAACCGGGATCCGCGCTTCAATGATGCCCTAGATGGTTTGATGGTGCTGGATCTACAGAAACTACCGGAGCGCACGATAGAGGATCTACGCAAGGGCATGGCGGAATTGTGATCCAGATACCGATCATGTAGTTCTGCGGTTCGTTCGTTTTCGGAATACGCTCTAGGAACAAGGCCTGTTCGTGGCTCACCTTTGTGCATCATGGAACGACCGACCTTGGTGCTCGGAGCAAGCACCGATCCATCGCGCTATGCCCACCGTGCTGCTGAACGGCTGTTGGACAAGGGTCACCCTGTGCTCTTGATCGGTAAGCGAGCCGGAGAGCAGGGCGGGGCACCCATACGCACCAGCATACCTGCGGAAGCCGTGGTGGACACCGTTACACTGTACATCAATCCGTTGGATCAAGAACAGTGGCACGATCGGATCCTGAAGCTTTCCCCACGGCGCATCATCTTCAATCCCGGCACGGAGCATGCCGCTTTCGCACAACGTGCGGCCGATCAGGGCATCGAGGTGGTGCATGGATGCACCTTGGTCATGCTGGCTACGGATCAGTATTGAACGGGTGGGCATGAAAAAGCCCCCCGAAAGAATTCCGGGGGGCTTTCCAAGAAGAAGCAGCGTAGCCTAGTGGCCGATGATGAGCTTCTGTGTGCTGTTCCCAGCTTCGTTGGTCGCACGGATCATGTACATGCCATCGGAAAGTCCGAGTTCGCTACCGCTGAATTCCATGCCGCGATCTCCAGCCGCACGGCGCACGGTGCGGTACACAATGGCACCGCGCAGATCGGTCACGGTGATGTCCGTGGTGAACTTGTCCATGCCATACACGGCGAGGGAGAACCGATCGCTGGTCGGGTTCGGGTAGAGGCTCATGAAGAACGTAGGACTGAGGTCCTCAATGCCCACCGCACCCGCGATGTTGATGTCGTCGATGTACAGGTTCCCGGAGAATGCGCTACTGAGGTAACGGAAACGGAAACGGACATCCGGTGCCAAGCGGGAAGGGCTCAGGTTGAAGGATTTGGAGGCCCAAGCGGGTGGAGGCAATTGGGGATTGTTGCCGTTGTTCACGAGTTCTCCTGTGGTGATCGTACCGCTAGGTAGCTGCTGCCACGAGTTTCCGCAATCGGTGCTGGTGGCCACTTCGAGCCTTTCGGTGATCTCCGCCAGATCACTGGTGCCGGTGGAGTAAGCATACCGAAAGCTGAATGTACCGCTGATCAAAGGGTCCAAATTGAAGGTCGGGGAGATCAGATCATCGTAATCGCGCTCGTTATTCGGGTCGATGTAATCCAAGAAGTTGCGCTCGCCACTGTTCAGCATCACGCAGGCGTTGCCCGCGTACGCTGCACTCGTGGTGCGTCGGAAGGCCGTGTTGTTCTCCGCGTAATTGATGCTGAGCCAAGGGAACACACTGCTGCCATTTTCGAATCCTTCGCTGAACGCACCAGTGAAATCATTGGGTTGCCCGCCGATCAGGATGTCGTATTCGGTGGTCTGGGTATCGCTACCGTTATCGTTGGAAGCGGTGAGTGAAACGGTCTTGTACCCTCCCGAATTGAAGCTGACCACGGGGTTGCGCTCGGTAGAGGTGGCCGGATCGCCATCTTGGAAGGTCCAGGACCATCCGGTGGGAAGGCCACCCACGGAATTATCTACGAACTGCAAGTTGGTCCCTGTGCAAGCCAGAGGGGTGAATGGTACCTCTTGCGTCCCTTGGCCCAACAATGCAGTGCGGGCATAGAAGTCCGCCTTGGGTGGGCATTGGGAACGGAAGCCTTCCGCGATCCCCGTTGCTTGCAAGTTGGATTCGGACCACAGGATATCCCGTTGGCCGACGGAGGAATTCAACGCCGCACGCATGCGAGCGGTCTGCCCCATGGTGAACATGTTGGAGCAGTACGAGTACTCCATGAAATTCTGGACGTTCTCGATCACGCCGAAATTCCCGAGGAGTTGCACATCATCCACCTCGAAGCTACCGTCCTGATCTTCCGCGTTCCATGCATAGATCCGGAAAGTGAGGCCGTCCAAGAAGTTGAAATACGTGCTCGCTCCAGCACCGGTGAATGGTCCAACCCGCATCAATGGAACGGTCAGGTTGGTGTCGGTATCATAGAATGCCTGATTGAGGTTCACTCCCGTTTGAACGGTGATCAGCGCGTCTCCTGAGCCACTGATGGGCAGGTTGGAAGCGAAGTTGTTCGCGCTGGAGCGTACAGCGAAGGTCCGTGGGCCGGTCAGGTTGCGGGACATGGCGAAGGTCAATCCGGTCACCGTTGCTGCATCCTCTACGCGCGGGTCGATGGTGAACTCATAATACTTGGCCGTGTTCGGGTCGAAGACCCCCGTCAAATTGGCGAAGTCGTTATCACCGTCCGTTGCGCCTTCATCCCATTGGGTGAACGCGAATTTGTCGTCCACAGAAGAGTTTTCTGAAACCCCGTGGCTGGTGAAGGGGGAGGCCACACATCGGATCGCATCCGTCAGGCTGTCCAAAGCGTTGGGGACCGGGCCGGGGTCCTGCGTTCCGGTGTTCACGGTAACATCTTCGAACGTGTAGCGCACATCGCTCATGGATTGCAATTCGCAATCGCGCCAGTTCTTCCACGCCAAGGGATCGCTGGTCGCACCGGTTGGGCACCTGTTCCACCCACGTGTGTACGGCGTATCGTCCACATTGTCATCACCGCAGGTAGCCTGCATATGTCCGTATGGAGCGTCACCACCGGCTTCCTCACCACCGTTGTTGCTGCCCCAAACGTGCGAGAGGTTCAAGTAGTGGCCCACCTCGTGGGACAGTGCCGTGGAACTGTTCGCGTTACTCGTTCCGATCTCACCGATGTAATTATTCAGAATGATGATCCCGTCCGCCATCCGGCTGATGGGATCGGCAAAGGTGCTGGGGTAGTATGCGTAGCCTGCTACACCGTCACGCATCTGCTTCACCACCCATACGTTCAAATACATATCACGTGGCCACGGGTTCATCTTGGAACCATCGTCGCCCACCAAGGTCTCGGGGGTGCGTATACGGTCGATGCCGTTGGTGCAATTCCCTTCCGGGTCGCGTGTAGGCAATTCGAAACGGAATTCGGCATTGCCAATGAAAGGGACCATACCCTCACGCACCTCGTCGATATCGGGGTTGGTGGCACTGTAATCTTGATTGAGCAACTCCACTTCGTTGAGGATCTGCTCGTTGGTGATGTTCTCCGAACCACCCAGATGGATGATGTGGAAGACGATCGGGATGGTGATGATGACATCACGACCGCGCATCTCGGTACTGTTGCGGATCAGCCGCTGCACATCGGCCTCGTATTCCGCTTCACGTTGGAGGTAGGTGGGGTCTTTGGCGATGCGTTCGGCGCGCATCTGGTCGGTTCCGCATTGGTATTGTTGCGCTCCCACGGTGAGGGAAAGGGAGCAGGCGGCCAAGCCGAGTAGCATTTGTTTCATGGACGGAATGCGATGGGAGTTGATTGATCCTCAAAGCGGGCCTAAAGTACAACGCGAAGTGTTCTCCCCCAAGCTCCGAGGGCTACCCGGGCGGATCCGGACCAGCAGCGGGGATCTTGGAGCAGGGAACGGTGGGTTCGTCGAGCGCGTGGGTGCAGGGAGACCAACCCGAGGATGGATCCGTGAAAATGCCCTATTCCGCTTATGGACGTGGGGTATCCAAGGCAGCGCATACAGTGGCACAGGCTGAACGGACCTCCGTCTCTGAAATGCAAAGGGGAGGGGCGATCCGGAAAGCCGACGGGCAGGATAGGAACCAAAAGCCGAGGACCCCTAGCTCGAGACATCGAAGAACCACGTGCTGAACGCGGGCGGGGTCGTCCAATTCGACCGCCAACATCAGCCCTTGGCCGCGGACTTCGACAATGGCCGGGTGGACCAACAATTCTTTGAAGAGCGTACCCATCCGTTCCGCATTCCTCGGAAGATCCTCCCTCAGCAGGACATCGAATGCAGCGGACCCGGCCACACAGGGCAAAGGGTGCCCTCCGAACGTAGTGATATGCCCCAGTGTCGGTTCTTGGGTGAGATGTGCCATGCGGTCCTTGGAAGCGATGAAGGCACCCATGGGCAACCCGCCACCCAAGGCTTTGCCAAGAACGAGGATGTCGGGTACCACACCGGATCGCTCGAACGCGAAGGTGGTACCGGTCCTTCCGAATCCGGTCTGTACTTCATCGAACACGAGCAAGGCACCGGTCTCGAAGCATCGAACCCGGAGCGCAACGAGCCATTCGTGAGCGGGGATCCGAACCCCGGCATCACCTTGAATGGGTTCCACGATCACCGCTGCCGTGCGGGTATCGATACGATCCAGATCCGCAGTGCTGTTGAAGGTGATGAAATGTACGTCCGGCAAAAGCGGCCGTGACCGGTACTTCTTGGTCTCGTTCCCGGTGATGCTAAGGGAACCATGGGTGCTTCCGTGGTAGCTCTTGTGGCAGGATACGAGTGCTGTCCTGCCCGTGCAGCGCTTGGCCAATTTCAACGCCCCTTCGATGGCTTCGGTGCCGCTATTCACGAAGTAGACGCTATCCAGACCTTCGGGAAGTGCTGCGGTCAGTTGCTCCGCGAACCTTACCTGTGGCTCCTGGATGAATTCACCGTACGGGATCACATGGAGGTAGCGGTCGCATTGGTCCTTGATGGCTTGTACAACGACCGGATGCCGATGGCCCACGTTGTTCACCGCAAGTCCAGCCACTAGGTCCAAATACCGCTCACCTTTTCGATCCGTCAAATAACACCCTTCGGCATGCACGATATCCAAGGCCAGTGGGGTAGGACTGGTCTGTGCGAGGTGCTCCAAGAAGGCGCTGTGCAGGTCCATGCGGGTGCAAAGGTCGCACCCGGATCCTATCGGGGTGCAGATCCTCCCTCTCCGCGCCGGTCTTCCACACGGTCCCGGAATTTCCGGAGCACCTCCCGATTGAAATCGTGTTCGGCTTTTTGCAATTGAAGGGTCTTCACCGCACCAATGGCTTTCTTGAACCGATCATCGTAGGTCCTTTCCAAGGCCAGCTCCTGTTCCCTATTGGCATGGCCTTTTTCGAGCAGTTGACCAGCCTCAGCTTCGGTCATTGCGGCTCCGTCCCGCGAGTTCTTCATCAGCGAGCGCATATCGCGGCGCAGGGTCTCGCGCTTTTCATCCATTTCGTTGTAGATGGGCCAGAACAATTGAGCTTGCTCTGGAGAAAGACGGAGCTGCGTGGTGATGTACGCGCTCTTTTGGGCTTTGATCTCCTTCAACCGATCTGCGGAAGGAGGGCCATCAGGTTGGGCGCTCGCCTCGGTAATGCCAAGGCAGGCCAATAGGATCAGCACGGTGAAGGGGAGGAGGTGTTTCATAATTCGTCGGTCAGAAGGTCCAAGGAAAGGTCTTCATTGATGAGGTAGGCGAACAGCACCTCGTCATCCATAGGTAGGTCCATCGTTGTTGCGAAGCCTTCCTCGCCAAGCTCTTCATACAGAAAGTCGGTGTCCCAAGTGCCTTGCGGCAATTCTTCCGGTTCGATCACCTGCTCGGAAAGGCTCTCCAGGTGTTCCTGCACCGGCCAAGCGAACCAAGCAAGAAGGACCACTGCGAATACTGCGAATGCACCCACAACGGAAGGTCGAAGGATGAATGCGGACCACCCGGCGCGCTTGGATCTCTGTTTCAGGATCCGGGATCCCACGGCATGTGGGAAACCTTCGAAGAAGCCCTCGGGGACCACGAACGGGTCCACCTTGGGTAGGCTGCGCAGAAATGGCGCTTCCTTGAGTTCGTCGTGTTGTTCGTGAGGTTCCATTGGCTACGGTGATAAGACGCGTTCAGGTCGATGTAGTTTGATCCTGGATGAGCCATACTTCGATCTTCTTCACGGCGATGTGGTAACTGCTCTTCAGCGCTCCAACACTGGTGCCGGTGATCTCGCTCATGGCTTCGTATTTCAATTCATCGAAGTAGCGCATGTTGAACACCGCCCGCTGCTTGTCCGGCAACCGCATGATGGCCGACTGTAGTTTGCGTTGAATGAGGTCACCACTGAAGTGTTCACTGCTGTCCAGTGTTGTGGTCAACTTGTCCAGTACGTCGGCCTCGCTCACGAACAAGCCACGCCGCATTTTGCGCAGGTGGTTCAGGCTTTCGTTGTGCGCGATGCGATAGAGCCAACTGTAGAGCTTGGCATCGGCACGGAACGCATCCAGGCCGGTCCACGCCTTGATGAAGGTGTTCTGTAGTACGTCCTGTGCCTCATCGTGATCGGTCACCATGCGTCGGATGAAGCTGTAGAGCTTCTGCTGGTATTGGCGCACCAACAAGTTGAAGGCATAATGGCGCGAATCCTCCTTTCGGAAGAGGGCGAGGAGTTCATCGTCAGAAAGATCACCCATTAAGCGAGTGGCGAGTGGCGAGTGGCGAGTGATGAGTGGCGAGTGCTCCGTGGTGGTAGCACGCGTCACTCGCCAGACTCGCCACTCGTCACTTTCCTTATTTCCGTTCGATCACTTTCTGCGCTGCGGCTACGATATGGGGTGTGTCCAAGCCGTATTTCGTGAGCAGTTGATCCGGGGTTCCGCTCTCGCCGAAGCTGTCGTTCACGGCGACGTATTCCTGTGGGGCAGGCGCGTGCGAGGTCAGTACTTGTGCGATCGCATCGCCCAATCCGCCGAACCGGTTGTGTTCCTCGCAGGTCACCACACATTTCGTTTTCGCTACCGAAGAAAGGACCGCCTTGGTGTCCAAAGGTTTGATCGTGTGCATGTTGATCACCTCGGCTTGGATGCCCTGTTTCCCCAACTCCTCCGCTGCTTCCAACGCGCGCCATACCAAGTGGCCACAAGCGATGATGCTTACATCGCTTCCTTCGATCAACACCTGCGCCTTGCCGATCTCGAAAGGCATATCGGTGGGAATGAACACCGGCCATTTCGGGCGACCGAACCGGAGGTACACGGGGCCTTCATGCGCTGCGATAGCTAATGTGGCCTGTTTCGTTTGGTTGTGATCACAAGGCACCACCACGGTCATGCCCGGTAGCATGCGCATCAATCCGATGTCCTCCAGGATCTGGTGGGTGGCACCGTCCTCGCCAAGGGTCAAACCGGCGTGGCTCGCGCAGATCTTCACGTTCTTGCCTGAATACGCAATGCTCTGACGGATCTGATCGTAGACCCGGCCCGTGCTGAAGTTGGCGAATGTACCGGTGAAGGGGATCTTGCCGCCGATGGTCAAACCGGCCGCAATGCCCATCATGTTCGCTTCGGCGATCCCCACTTGAATGAAACGCTCCGGGAAGTCCTTCTGGAAGGCTTCCATTTTCAGCGAACCGGTGAGGTCGGCGCACAGGGCCACCACTTTCGGGTTGGTCTTGCCGAGTTCGTGCAGGCCGGCACCGAAGCCGCTGCGGGTATCTTTCTGGTCGAGTATGGGGTAGTGACTCATGGATCGTAGCCGTTCAGGTTAGAGGTCGAGGGTGACGGAGCGTCCACTTTCAATGGTGACGTCCTTCTTGATGGATAATTCGGTGCGTCGTGCGTTGCGGCTGCGGTAAATGACCTGGTAAGTCCCGGGCAACAACCGGAACTGGGCGCGAATGGCCATCGGGTCGAGGTCAGCTACCCAAATGAGTTGGTCGTCCTTCTTCTGGTAGATGGATCCGGGACCCGACACGGACGGAAGGATGTTGAGCACGCCCGAACGGGGGATGGCAACTTCATTGGTTCGGCCTTGTTCGATGCGCACATCCGGGATCAGAAGCCGGGGCAAGGTCAGCACTTCCAGATCATAGGTCCCGGTACGCAGGCGTTGCGTGGCACCCACTTCCAGCGCGATCAACGTTTGCGGTTCGCCTGCACGACGTACCACGGCCTGCACCGCGCTGCCGTCCGGCGGACCTTGGCCCGTTCGCAAATGCAAGAGTCCGGTCCCAGCATCCAGCGCGATCACGGTATGTACACCCGGACGGACTTTCACATCGTTCCGCACCGATGGAGGTACGGTATGCGCCACCACTTTGTAAGTGTGGATCGGGTCGATGTGCAGGGTATCCGGAATGTCCCGTTCATTCATCGTATGCATCATGTGGTCGATGATCTTGCCGGTGCGTTGATCGTAGAGCGTCACTGCCACATCCGTTTCGGTCGGTTGGCCATCCGTGGTCATCAAACTGATCTGGGCCGTGGTGCTGTTCAACGCTTGGGTCACCACCACCTTCAGCACATGCTCGAACAACTCCGGAGTACTCGCATCGAAGTAGTTGCCCACGCATTGCAAGCTGTATTTCTGCGACTCGTCCAGACCCACGCCGATCACAAAGGGTTTCAGCACAATGCCCTTGGCCATCAACGCTCGACTAACTGCACAGGGATCCTCGTCGCAAGCTTCGATCCCATCGGTGATGAGGATGATCACGTTACGCACTTTTCGGGTGTCGTTGAAGAGCAGTGGCGGGAAATCATCTGCTGCCTTTTCCAAGGACCGTGCGATCGGAGTCGTCCCAAGGCACCTCACGTTCTTTAATGTGTTGCGCATTGCAGGAATGCTATTCGCACTGAATGGCACTTCCAGTCGTGTATCGTCACAATCCTGTTTGCCCGGTTGGATCGGTGTTTGGTGACCATACAGACGCAATGCCAGTTCCAGATCCGGCTGACCTTCCAACTCCTGCAAACTCTTCAAGAGCAGTTCCCGTGCGGTGTTGATCTTCGGTTGGTTGCCCCAGAATGCGTTCATGCTGTTACTGGCATCCATCACGAAGAGCATCCGCGTGAGCGGCGGTCGTGGAGCTGGATCCTGCGCGTTGACAGCCGTGAAAAGACCGAAAAGGAGCACGACCGAAGCGAGAATGCGCGTTAAGCGGCGGATGGAAAATGCGTTCATGGCAGGTTCGTTCCCCTTATGAACGGTGAAAAGCGTGCCAAGTGTTTCGCAGTATGTGGAAGTGGGCAGGTTGCAGTGGGCTGTTGGCAGGTTGCGGTGCTCCTGCCTCCTGCTCCTGCCACCTGTTTTTCCAATGCACATCTCAATAGTCACCCAAGGTCTCTTCCAACTGGGCCAAAGCGCTCTTCAATTGTTCATCGTTCGGTGCGATGCCGTGCCAAGCGTGACTGTTCATCATGAAGTCCACACCTTGACCCATTTCCGTGCGCATCAATACCATCACGGGCTTGCCCTTCCCGGTCCTGTCCTTGGCATCGGCCATGGTCTTCAACAAGGCTTCCATGTTGTTGCCATTCGTCTCCAGAACATCCCAGCCGAAGGCCACCCATTTTGCTTTCAGGTCGCCCAGCGGAAGTACGTCGTCCACATCACCATCGATCTGCCGACCGTTGTAGTCCACCGTGCTGATGAGGTTATCCACCTTCTTTCCGGCGGCGAACATGGCGGCCTCCCAGATCTGACCTTCCTGCAACTCCCCGTCCCCGTGCAAGGTGTAGACCAAGCGATCATCGCCATTCATCTTCTTGGCAAGTGCTGCCCCGATCGCCACACTGAGTCCTTGTCCAAGTGATCCGCTCGCCATGCGCACGCCGGGCAGTCCTTCATGCGTGGTAGGGTGGCCTTGTAAACGGCTGTTGATCCTCCGGAATGTCGCGAGTTCCTTCACCGGGAAATATCCGCTGCGTGCCAGTGCACCGTAGAACACCGGGCTGACGTGGCCATTGCTCAGGAAGAAGAGGTCCTGGTCCTTTCCATCCATATCCCACGGTTGGGGAGAATGCTTGAGGATCTTGAAGTACAAGGCAGTGAAGAAGTCCGCGCAACCGAGCGACCCGCCTGGATGCCCACTTTGCACGCCGTGTACTTGCCGCACGATGTCCCGCCGGATCTGGCTGGCGATGCGGGTCAATTCAACGGTGGAGATGGTGGGAGAAGGTGCTGCGGAGGTGGTCTGGGACATGATGCGATAAGGTCTGCAACGAGTGACCAAAAGTAGCCGGGCACCGTAGGCACACTGGCACCGTGTGTAGAACTTTTCAAAAGTGGAGGCCGGAGACTTCCTGTGTAGCGGCGGGCATTCGGGACGAAGCGATCGAGAATTGGGTGAATTCGGCTGAACCATTCATCACTGGTGAAGCAACGCGGCAGACCATTTGCGTTGTCTCTCATGTATCCGGGACATCTGGTTTTGGCCGGTACATTGTTGAGCGGGTGCCTTCGGGTGCCCGTTCTGCATTTCGGACACATCGTTTACGGACCGGTTACCTTCGCGCCCGCTTTCCAATTGGGAAGTGAGTTAGCAAGGATCCATGGCATTGAAATGCGGTATCGTCGGCCTTCCGAATGTGGGGAAGAGCACCCTGTTCAATTGTTTGAGCAACGCCAAGGCCCAAGCGGCCAACTTCCCCTTTTGTACCATCGAACCGAACGTGGGCACCATCACCGTCCCCGACGCACGTTTGAACAAGCTCGCCGAACTGGTGAAGCCTCAACGCATCATTCCTACCACGGTTGAGATCGTCGATATCGCGGGTTTGGTGAAAGGTGCCAGCAAAGGCGAAGGTTTGGGGAACCAATTCCTCGGGAACATCCGCGAGTGCGATGCGATCCTGCACGTGTTGCGCTGCTTCGACGACCCCAATGTGGTGCACGTGGATGGCAATGTGGATCCAGTGCGCGACAAGGAGGTGATCGACATCGAGCTTCAACTGAAGGATCTGGAGACCGTAGAGGCGCGGATCAAGAAAGTGGAGAAGGGAGCTCAGATCGGTGACAAGGACGCGAAAAAGCGTTTCGACCTGCTCACGCGCATCCGCGAGCACCTCTTGAAAGGAGAAAGCGCAAGGGCCGCGATCAACGAGAACGACGACCCTGCGCTGTTGAACGAATTCCAGTTGCTCACCACGAAACCCGTGATGTACGTGTGCAATGTGGACGAGAAGAGCGCCATCACAGGCAACGCCTACGTCGAGAAAGTGAAAGCAGCCGTGGCGAATGAGAACGCAGAAGTGATCTTCGTTACTGCGGCGATCGAAGCCGAGATAGCCAGTTTGGACACTCCGGAAGAGCGTGAGATGTTCCTAGCGGATATGGGCTTGGAAGAACCAGGAGTGAACAAACTGATCCACGCGGCCTATCACTTGTTGAAGTTGCAGACCTACTTCACCGCAGGGGTGCAAGAAGTTCGAGCATGGACCATCCATCAAGGCGACACCGGTCCCGAAGCAGCAGGTGTGATCCACAGCGATTTCCAGAAAGGATACATCCGCGCCGAGGTCATGGCGTACACTGATTTCATCACACTTGGGAGCGAGGCCGCTTGTCGTGCTGCCGGGAAATTGAAAGTGGAAGGGAAGGAGTATGTGGTGAAGGACGGCGATGTGATGCACTTCTTGTTCAACGTGTAGGGACTTGTTCCGGACCGGATCCGTGAACACACTTTCCCTGCAAATCTAATATTGGATGTTATATTTGCAGGGATGGCCGCCCGCTCAAAACCCCGTTCGCTCTTCCCTGAGGCCATAGCACGCATCAAGCGTTATCCCGCTGTGGGCATCATGGGGGCGCGTCAAGTCGGGAAGACCACGCTCTCCTCCCAGTTGGTCAAAGTGTTGGACCGCAAGGTCTTGCATATAGATCTGGAGAACAGTGATCATGTGGCCCTATTGAACGATGCCCAGGCATTCCTGTGGGCCAACAAGGACAAGTTGATCGTTATCGATGAAGTGCAACGCATGCCGACGCTCTTCCCATTGATGCGGTCGTTGATCGATCGGGACAGGCGACCTGAACGGTTCCTGTTGCTGGGATCCTCCTCGCCCGCGATCATTCGGACAAGTGCGGAATCGTTGGCGGGAAGGATCGCCTACTTGGATCTTTTTCCGTTCAGCGTACATGAGGTGAGTGCGAAGGATCTGAACAAGCTTTGGCTGCGGGGCGGCTATCCCGAAGCCTTTCTGACCCCGACCAATGAAGAAGCTTTCATCTGGTTGGATAACTACATCCGTGGGTTCGTTGAGCGCGATATGGCCTTGTTGGGTTTAGGGGCAGCACCATCCGGTACCCGCGCCATGCTTGCCATGTTGGCATCGGTGCATGGCCAGCCGTTGAACATGGCCATGGTCGCAAAGTCGATCGGCATGTCGATCCCAACGGTGAAGCGTTACCTGGAATTCTTTGAACAGGCTTTTCTGGTCAGCGTGTTGCCCAGCTACCATCTGAACCTGCGCAAAAGGTTGACGAAAGCACCGAAGGTCTACATCACCGATAGTGGCCTGCTGCACGGGTTTTTGCGGATCAAGGACCTGCAAACACTTCGATCCGGGATCCATGTTGGCACATCGTGGGAAGGCTTTGTGATCCAGCAAGTCAGGGCATGGTTGGGTAAGCGGGGCGAACTATTCTACTTCCGAACGCAGGACGGGTCTGAATTGGACCTTGTCATCACGGCCGGGACAAGAGCTATTGTCGCCATGGAGATAAAGATCACGAATTCACCGGCGTTGAGCAAAGGGAACCAATTGGCATTTGAGACTGTTGGTGCCAAAGTGCAACTTATCGTAACACCGGATGCCATGGATCATCCATACGGAAATGGGGTACAGGTCTGTTCCTTATCCACCCTATGGAAGCATTTGGAAAAGGCCCTGCGATAGGGGCCGAGAACCACTTGAAACGACAGGCCCAGTTCACCGCAGGTGTGCAAGAGGTCCGTGCATGGACGATCCATCAAGGCGATACCGGTCCCGAAGCAGCCGGTGTGATCCACAGCGAATTCCAGAAAAGCCTACATCCGCGTCGAGGTGATGGCGTACACTGATCTTACGACGCTAGGGAGCGAGGCCGCTTGTCGTGCTGCCGGGAAGTTGAAAGTAGAAGGGAAGGAGTATGCGGTGAAGGATGGCGATGTGATGCACTTCTTGTACAATGCGTGAACCTAGCGGTGTTGGAGACCTCCAGAATGGGGCAGGAAGGTCCTTCGTCGATATCCCGTGAATATCACGGCGCGTTGATCTCTTGTCCGCAGGAACGGTCTTGTGTACTTTGTACCCCCTTATTCCTTTCCCATGTTCATTCACCTTCGCACTGCACTGTTGTGCATGTTCGTATTCGTTTTCATTGGTTCCAGTATGTCGCGGACCGGACAAGTGGCCGATCGGATCATGGCTTTACAGGAGAAGGGTGTTCGCTTCAAAGCGGTGAGCCTCTTTGAGCGAGTTCCTAATACTCCGGAGAACGAAGCACGGTGGAGCGGCGCGGCGAAGAAGGCCGAAGTCCTGAAGCCGATCGCTGGTCAGTTGAGGGTCTTGATGTCCGACGGACCGAAGTACATCTCCCTCTCGTTACCGACCTTTCAAGGTGATCTCCTCCTCGATCTGGAATACACGGAGATCACCACGTCCGATTTTCGGATCAATACAGCAAGTGGTGCTACTGTTGGCAGTGGTATTGGTGCGCACTACCGTGGTATGGTGCGCGGCGTTCCGGGGTCTTGGGCGGCGATCAGCGTATTCGACGGTGAAGTGATGGGCCTGTTGGATGACGGACTCGGTGAGCTGGTGCTTGGCCGATTCGAGGATCGCCGAGATGAATTCCACATCTTGTATCGCGAACGTGATCTACATCGTCGCAATTCGTACACCTGTGCTACGCAAGATGATGGTGAACCCTATCATACCGACCAACTCGAATTGCAGGGTGCTGATCGCACGATCCGATGCGTGCGATACTACTGGGAGGTGAACCACAACGTGTTCTTGGATAAGGGGGATCTGGCGAACACGATCAACTACGTTACTGGTCTATTCAACCAAAGCGCGATCCTCTTCGACAACGATGGCATCGACGTCACACTTTCCGAGCTCTTCGTATGGGATGTACCCAGTCCATATGTAGGGCCGGCCAGTACGGATTTCTTGGATGAATTCGGAGATGAGCGCACGAGCTTCAACGGGGATATGGCCCATTTGATCGGATACGGTGGCGGAGGTGGAGTGGCATGGTTGAATACATTATGTAGCAGCCAAAGTCGATTGCGGCAAGCATACAGCGGTATCAACAGCAGCTACAGCAATGTGCCTACCTACAGTTGGAGCGTGGAGGTGGTGACCCACGAACAAGGCCATAATCTGGGATCCCGACACACGCATGCCTGTTCATGGAACGGTAATGGCACCTCCATCGATGGGTGCGGACCGGCGGCCGGATACTCGGAGGGGTCGTGCCCGGAAGGCCCCATTCCCAGTTCTGCCGTGAAGGGCACCATCATGAGTTATTGCCATTTGGTTTCTGGTGTTGGCATCAGTTTCAACAACGGGTTCGGCCCACAGCCCACCGCCGTTATCGTGAATGCGGTGAACGGAGCCTCTTGCCTTGGTGTTTGCGGTACCACCTGCGATGCACCGGGAAACCTCATTGCTACCGGGCTCACCGTGAATTCTGCGAACCTTTCGTGGAGCGCGGTGGGGGTGACCGGCTACGACCTACAGTGGCGGGAAGTGGGTGCCGGAACTTGGACAACGGTGAATGGCCTTGTCGGCAATACCTATGCCCTCGGAGGGTTGGCTCAGGGTACTGCGTATGAATTCCGAGTAAGGAGCATTTGCGATGCCCAGACCTCAGCGTATTCATCCATCTACACCTTCACTACTGCGGTACCGTGCCCGGACACAATGGAACCCAACAACACGTTCGCGACCGCCGCGCTGATCACGTTGCCTGCCAGCGTTAGTGCGCTCATTGCCAGCAACAGCGATGAGGATTTCTATCGGTTCACGCTCACGTCCACCAGCACGATCTACATGAGCCTCTCCAACTTGGCGGGTGATTATGACCTGTTCCTGTTGGATGGCGCGGGAACGGAGTTGGCATCTTCTGAATACGGAGGCACCACCAACGAGTCGATCAATTACGCGAATGCTGCGGCGGGAACGTACCATGTTCGGGTGGATGGATACAACGGGGCATTCAGTGCGACCCAGTGCTACTCGCTTTACGTGAATGCATACGCAACCGGATGTGATGCTCCGGATGGCATTTCCGTTTCGAATATCACCGAGACGAGTGCAAGTATTTCCTGGCCTTCAGTGCAAGGGGCAAGTGGGTTCGAATTGCAGTGGCGCCTCCAAGGAGCTCCAGCATGGACCTCCGTGCCGGGCAATGTGACGAGTCCTTATTCGTTGGCCGCACTGGAGCCCTATACCACATACGATGTGGAGGTACGTTCGGTCTGTTCGGGAGGTAGCCAGGGGGGCACGAATTCGGCTTACTCCAGCACCACATTCACAACGGTCGCCACGTACTGTGGAGGAAGTGCACCCATCAAGGTCGGCGTACAAGTCTTCTTGGATGGCCCCTACGATGAAGTCGCTGATCTGATGACCGATTCCTTGCGAAGCCGTGGACTGTTGCCACTAACGGAACCGTACTCGACCCTAGGATACACGGTCGTAGGCGCCACAGCTACCACCGAAGCACGATTTGAGATCACCGGTGTTTTGGCAATTACGGACTGGGTACTTGTGGAACTCCGTGCGGAGAATGCACCCTATACCGTGATCGAGTCGCGCGTCGGACTGTTGCAGCGCAATGGGCTCGTTACCGATGTCCATGGGACACAGTTCCTGGAGTTCTGTGCAGCGCCGGGCATGTATCGCGTGGGAGTACGCCATCGAAACCATCTGTCTGCGATGTCCGTTCCGGTTTCTTTCGGGTCCGGCCCGCTGCCGGCCTTCGTTCCATTCAGTAGCGGAAGCAGTTACGGAACGGATCCGCAGCGCGTTCGGGGTTCGCGTCACCTGCTGTGGGCCGGCAACGCTCTCCGGGACGGTCAGGTGCTGTATACAGGTGATGCCAGTGACCGCGATGTGGTGCTTTTCCTCATTGGTGGGGTGATCCCGACGAATACCGTCACAGGCTATCTCACAGAGGATTGCAACCTGGACGGGACGGTCCGTTACACCGGCACGGACAACGACCGGGACATCATCCTGAACACCATCGGTGGGGTGATCCCGACCAATGCGGTGATCGAGCAGATACCGTAGGTCCGAAGCGAGGGGCTTGTTGAAAACTCCGATCGATCGTTGAAAATCGGATTTTCGAGCGGTCCGAACCGGCCTTGTTGAAGGACTACCTTCGTGCCACGCGCCGAGAACCCTTATCCCTATTGGGTTCTAAGCCATTTCTGCAATGAGCGAGACGAGTTACAATGAGGAGAACATCCGTTCCCTCGACTGGAAGGAACACATCCGGCTGCGGCCGGGCATGTACATCGGCAAATTGGGCGATGGCAGCAGTTTCGACGATGGCATCTACATCCTGATCAAGGAAGTGCTGGACAACTGCATCGACGAATTCGTGATGGGCCACGGCAAGAAGGTCGAGGTCACGATCGAAGGGCAGCGTGTGGAAGTGCGCGACTATGGGCGCGGCGTTCCGCTCGGCAAGGTGATCGATGTGGTGAGCAAGATCAACACCGGGGCCAAGTACGACAGCAAGGCCTTCAAGAAGAGCGTTGGTCTGAACGGTGTAGGTACCAAAGCGGTGAATGCACTCAGCGGCTACTTCAAGATCGAAAGTATCCGCGATGGACAGATGAAGCGCGCTGAGTTCGATCGCGGCGTATTGCGCAAGGACGAGAAGTTGGTGAAGACCGATGAGGCGAACGGCACGCGAGTGGTCTTCGATCCCGACGAGCAGATGTTCAAGCAATTCCAATTCCGCGTGCCGCATATCGAGCGGTTGCTCTGGAACTATTGCTACTTGAACACCGGCCTCACGATCTTCTACAACGGTCAGAAGTACCAAAGCAAGAACGGACTTTTGGATCTCTTGGAAGTGAAGATGGACGGCGAGCCGCTCTATCCGATCATCCACCTGATCGGCGATGACATCGAGGTTGCGATCACCCACGCGAACCATTACGGAGAGGAGTATTACAGTTTCGTGAACGGTCAGCACACCACACAGGGTGGTACGCACCAAGGTGCCTTCCGCGAGGCGGTGGCCAAGACCATCAAGGATTTCTACAAGAAGGATTGGGAGGCCGGTGATGTGCGCACGGGCATTGTCGCGGCAGTCGCGGTAAAGGTGATCGAACCCGTGTTCGAAAGCCAGACCAAGACCAAACTCGGTTCGTTGGAGGTCGAGCCCGGTGGGCAGAGCATGCGCTCCTTCGTAGGCGACTTCATCGGTCGCGAACTGAACAACTACCTGCACAAGAATCCGGAAGTCGCGGATATCCTCCAACAACGGATCCTCAACAACGAGCGCGAGCGGAAGGAACTCAGCGGGATCCGGAAGTTAGCGCGGGACCGTGCGAAGAAGGCGAGTTTGCACAATCGGAAATTGCGCGATTGCCGCATCCACCTGAACGATCCGAAGAAGGACGACCGGAAGGAGGCCACCACACTCTTCATCACCGAGGGTGACAGTGCGAGCGGCAGCATCACCAAGTGCCGCGACGTGAACCTGCAAGGTGTGTTCAGCCTGAAGGGCAAACCGTTGAATTGCTACGGCTTGACGAAGAAGGTGGTGTATGAGAACGAGGAGTTCAACCTGATCCAAGCGGCCTTGAACATCGAGGACGGCATGGATGGTCTGCGGTACAACCGGATCGTGATCGCCACCGATGCCGACGTGGATGGCATGCACATCCGCTTGCTGCTCATGACCTTCTTCCTCCAGTTCTTCCCGGACCTGGTGAAGAACGATCACCTCTACATCCTGCAAACGCCGCTATTCCGTGTCCGGAACAAGAAGGAGACGATCTATTGTTACAGCGATGAAGAGCGCCAACATGCCCTCGGCAAACTGGGCAAGAGTGCGGAGATCACCCGGTTCAAAGGCTTGGGCGAGATCAGCCCGGACGAATTCAAGAACTTCATCGGGGAGGACATCCGCTTGGAACCCGTGATGATCACCAAGGAAGCATCCGTGCAGGATCTCTTGGGCTTCTACATGGGGAAAAACACGCCCCATCGGCAAGAATTCATCATTGAGCATCTCAAGGTGGAAAAGGATCTGGTGGAAGAGAAGCCGGAACATCCGGCCCGCGCCATCGCCCGGAAATTGGAGGCCAACGAAGTGGAGATGGACGTATGAACCTGCGCGATCTTTCCCTACTTCCCATTCTCCTTTTCGCTTCGATCACGGTCGGGCAGGGCAAGGGCGAGATCAAACTCCATGTTTCCCCGCACAATGGTGTAGAGTACGTCCTGGATGGCAAGGAACGGCTCTCCAACCGTGGGTTGGTGCTCCCGGCGGGTGATCATCGGTTCGTGTTCTGGGCACCCGATCGCAAGATGCTCGACACCACGTTGACGATCGTCGCCGACACCACGATCCTGTTCTACAAGATACTGCCGATCACCGATGCGTACAGGGCGTACAAGGTGGAACAGAAACGTGCCGTTCAAGGACGGTTCTTCTATCGAGCCATCCCCTTGGTGTTAACAGCAACGGCCGGCGTGTTCGCCTGGAATAGCAACAAGAAGGATCGAGAAGCCTACGATGCGCTCGTTGCGGCAGAAGATTCGTACAACAGCCTGCGCGTTCCATTGGCCATCACCGGTCTCAAGGATCAAGTGCTCCCCTCATTGCAAGCCGATCTGGACGCTGCGAACCGGCGTTTGACCATGGCTGTTGCCCTAGCCGGTGTAGGCGTGGTGGCCACGATCCTCGGGTTCATCAAAGCAGGGAGGATCGTCGAGCCCACGTATAAGGACAAGGGAAAAGTGGAGTTCGATGGTCTCGTATGGATGCCATCGAGGAACGGTAGTTCGATCCAACTAGGAATGCACATACCGATCCGATGAAGAGCAATGTTCTTTTCCTGCTGGCGTGTGCTGCGATACTGGGCTGTCGCAAGCACGATGTGGACATCGCGAGTTTGAACACCAGTCGATTCGACCCGGACTGGGTCGGTCCATCGTTCATGCGGATAGACTCCATACGAACTGTTCCATACGCTTCGGGTGCATTGCATCGGCAGCAGATCCACCTGCATCTGGATGAGGAACTGCGGAATGTTCAGGACTACGTCATTCGGGTGATCGAATACACGGTGCCCGATACAACGATCTATCCCGCCGTCGATCCAGCACAACCTACGGTCGTTATCCTCAACTATCTGGTTCAATTAGGGGAGGAGTATTGCTACGACATCGACCTTCGCATAGGTAGTGGGATCCTTCTGAACCACCGCCTTTCTCCGTGCGCCGTTGCAGAACTTTGACACATGTTCAGATCACTAGCATCCCTATTCATCGCGAGTTGCTTCCTACCTGTATGTGCTCAGGAAACGGGCACATTGCGCATGCTGATCGACCCGGGTCATGATTTCTCATTCATCGTGGACCACAAACACCGCATGCAGCAACGCGAGGTGAAGCTCAGTGAAGGCTTGCATCACTTCTCGATCTGGGCGCCGGAACGCGTGATCGTGGATACCACTGTTTTCGTGATCGCCGATCGAACAACCGACCTGTTGCTGCGCCTGCCCTTCAGTGCGGATCACCTTGAGTACCGCAAGCAACTGGCCAACTACCAGACCAAGAAGCGCTGGGTCCGAACGGTCCCCATTGTAGCTATGGCAGGTGGGTTGGTCTGGTCCGGCATTTCGATCGGACAATACGGGAAGGCCAAGAAAGCACTGGATAAGGATAGAGCGGATTATGAGATCAATGTCGATCCGGGAACACTGAGTACGTTGAAAGGCTCCACCATCCCAGCGCACAATGCCGACTTGAAGAAGGCTCGAACGAGTCTTATTGGAGGCTTGGCCTTCACAGCGATCGGTGCAGGTGCGACCTATTACCTGTTTCGGTTGACTTCCAAATGGGATCGCCCCTTGTTCGATGACAGGGAGAAAGTACGTTTTGATGGCATGGCCTGGATCCCCGGTGCCCAAGGGGGGATCCTCATGGCGGGACTAACTATCGATCTCTCACGACCATGAAACACGCTCACCTTCTATTGATCCTTGCTGTGCTGTGTACGACGGCTTGCAAGAAGGACGAGATCGATCTCTCCTCGCTGACATCGAATCCGTTCGATGCGGAATACAACGGCGATCCGATCTTCGCCATGGTGGATCAAGAGACCGTGGAACAAACCATCAGCGGCGTGGTGCAGCAGCGATTGAATGTAACGGTCAGTGTACGGAGCGATCTTTTTCCGATCGCAACCTCCTACCAGGTACGTGCGGTGCGCGGGAGCACAACGCAGGTCTTCTTCCTGAATGCCCAGGACCATGATCGGTTCGTGGTGAGCGTTGCCGGTGTTTCGCCTGGTGACGTGGAGTGTTGGAGCCTACAATTGGGCAATGCGGGAGAGTTCGGTGGAGGGAACGACGTATGTGGCACGGCCGAATGAATGATCAGTCATGAGTGAAGAAGTAGAGAACAACGACGAGCAATTGGATCCTCAGGGAAAGGGTGTGCCGGGCTCCTCGGAGCCAAGCAGCTTCTCGGTGAGCGGCATGTACCGGGATTGGTTCTTGGACTACGCCAGCTACGTGATCCTGGAACGGGCCGTACCCGCCTTGTACGATGGCCTGAAGCCGGTGCAGCGCCGAATACTGCACAGCATGAAGGACCTGGACGATGGTCGCTACAACAAGGTGGCCAACATCATCGGCCACACCATGCAATACCACCCGCATGGGGACGCGAGCATCGGCGATGCCTTGGTACAGATCGGACAGAAGGACCTGCTGATCGACTGCCAAGGGAACTGGGGGAATACCTTGACCGGTGATAGCGCCGCCGCGCCGCGTTACATCGAAGCGCGGTTGAGCAAGTTCGCGCATGATGTGGTCTTCGATCCAAAGACGACCGAGTGGCAGTTGAGTTACGATGGACGGAACAAGGAGCCCGTCTTCCTGCCCGTGAAGTTCCCCCTGCTCTTGGCACAGGGAGGTGAAGGCATCGCAGTTGGATTGAGTTGCAAGGTGTTGCCCCATAACTTCGTCGAACTCATCGATGCCAGCATCGCGTGCCTGCGGAAACGATCATTCGATCTGGTCCCTGATTTCCCAACGGGAGGTTTGGCCGATGCGCAACTCTATAGCGAAGGACAACGCGGTGGTCGCGTTCGTGCTCGGGCACGGATCCGCAAGGAAGACGCAAAGACGCTCATCATCCACGAGATCCCTTTCGGAACCACCACCACCAGCTTGATCGAAAGCATCATCAAGGCCAATGAGAAGGGCAAGATCAAGGTGCGGCACATCGAGGACAATACCGCCGAGAACGCGGAGATCCTCATCCATTTAGCGGCGGGTGTTTCCCCGGACAATACCATCGATGCGCTCTACGCATTCACGGATTGCGAGGTGAGCATCGCACCGAATGCCGTCGTGATCGAGAGCGATAAGCCGCGCTTCGTTGGTGTGAACGAGTTGCTGCGGATCAGCACCGACAATACCCTGCGACTGCTCGAGCTCGAGTTGAAGATCAAGAAAGGCGAGTTGGAGGAGCAATGGCACTTCGCCTCGCTGGAACGCATCTTCATCGAGAAGAAGGTGTACCGCAAGATCGAAGAGGCCGAGACGTGGGAGCAGGTCATTGCCTTCATCGACAAAGGCTTGAAACCGCATGTCCAGGAGCTGAAACGACCGGTGACCGAGGAGGATATCGTGCGCCTCACCGAGATCCGGATCAAGCGCATTTCCAAGTACGACGGCTTCAAGGCGGATGAGCACATCAAGCAATTGGAAGCACAACTCGCTGAAGTGTTGCGCAAGCTGGACCACCTCGTGGATCACGCGGTGGATTACTTCAAGGAATTGAAGAAGAAGTACGGGGCAGGGCGCGAGCGCAAGACTGAGATCCGCACCTTCGACACCATCGTGGCCACCAAGGTCGCGGTGGCCAACCGCAAGTTGTACGTGGATCGGCAGGAAGGATTCGCAGGGACCGGTCTTCGGAATTTCGAATTCGTCGGTGAGTGTTCGGACATTGATGACATCATCGTGTTCCGGGTGAACGGCACCATGATGATCACCAAGGTGGCCGACAAGAAATTCATCGGCAAAGGGATCCTGCACGTTGGTGTCTGGAAGAAAGGCGACGACCGTACCATCTACCACATGATCTATCAGGATGGTACCAAGGGCGCATTCTACATGAAGCGATTCGCGGTTACGGGGATCACGCGCGATAAGGAGTATGACCTCACGACCGGCGCAGCTGGATCCAGTGTGTGGTATTTCACCGCCAATCCAGATGGTGCTGCGGAAGTGGTGTTGGTGCAATTGCGTCCACGTCCGAACCTGCGGAAGGCGAAGTTCGATATCGACTTTGCGCAGATGGCCGTGAAAGGACGTGGCAGCAAAGGCAACCTGCTCACGCGGTACATGGTGTCCAAGATCACGCAGAAGGAGCGGGGAGGATCCACCTTGGGTGCCATACCGATCTGGTTCGATGAGACCGTGCGTCGGTTGAATGATACCGGCCATGGACGTTACCTCGGACGGTTCGCAGGCGATGACCGGATCCTGGCCATCGCATCCAGCGGACAGTATCAGCTACTGCCTTTCGCGTTGAGCACACACTTCCCGGACGATGCGATCACCGTTGTGAAGTGGGATCCCAAGGCCGTGGTGAGTGCCGTGTATTGGGAAGGCGAGAAGCAGGTGTTCCAAGTGAAACGATTCCAAGTGGAGGCGGCCAAGGACCCGGTGCGCTTCATCACCGATCATCCCGATAGCAAACTGACTTTGCACAGCTTGTTGGACCATGCCAAGGTGCATATCGTTTACGACAAGCGAAGCAGTGATCGACCGGACGAAGAGGTCGATCTGGCGGAGTTCATCGCAGTAAAAGGCGTAAAGGCGATCGGCAATCGATTGACTCAGCACAAGGTGAAGGACCTACAATTGTTGAATGGCGTGTTCATTCCGATGACCCCGGAACTGGAGGAAGTGCAAGGCATGTTGATCTCTGAGGAAGAGATCGGTAACCTGGAAGCGCCGGAAGAAGAAGACCTTGAGGAGAGTCCGATGGCGCGCATCAAACGAAAAGCGGCAGCAGAAACCCAGGAGCGCCATCCGGATGATCCGATGATCGGGAAGAGTCCCGGGAAGCAGATCTCCCTAGGGCTGGACTAGTCGTAATACACCAGAGCGCATCTCAATTGCTTTTGATCACGCGTGCTTGGTGGGTTCCATCAGCAGTGATCAGGCGGACCACATAGACACCTGGGGCCTGATCGCGTAGATCGATCTGCATTCGGGTGGACCCACTGGCCATGGTCTTATCGGCGAACACCAGTTGACCGGCCGCATTGAAGACCTCCAGATGGACAGCACCCTCTGCACGGAAGAGGATCCCTGTAGTTTCTTGGAACGGATTCGGGGCGATCACGGATCCGGCGATCGTACGCGCATCGATACTTGAGCAAATGTCCACAACGAACTCGACCGTGGCACTTCCAGGGCATTCATTCATGGGTGTTATGGTCAGTGTGATGGCATGTGGACCCACACCGAGTTCCGTCGGGTCCACCAGAATGCTCAAGCCTTCGCCAGAAACCGCACCCGACCAAACCCCAACATCGGAACCGATCAAGTCGAAGGCGTCTCCATCGGAACACAATTCACCCACCGCAGCGATCGAAACCACCTTCGGCGCACCAACGGTAAAGTGCAACTCCGGGTTCGTGAGTACACAACCGCGCGGATCCGTGTAGCGGTAGATCACGGCCAACGACCCGGGTGTGAGTTCGGCGGGATCGAGCAGGCCATCTATGCCCAAGGGTGCATCCCACGAGCCTCCGGTCGGGCTTGCCGTGAAGGTGATCGGTGCATCACCGTTGCACAGCAAAGGCGGCACCCCAAGGGGTGAAAGCGCAATGGAATCGGCCAGTTCGATGGTAGTTGCCGACTGTGCACCACAGCCTTCATTGGAGATCGTGAAATAGGAAAGCAGGTGTATGCCCGGACCAGCGACCGAGGGATCCAGCACATTTCCATTCACTCCGGTACCGCTCCAAAAACCACCTTCGGGTGTCACCCAGTCCAGCGCGATCGGGTCGCTTTGGGCACAATAGGCGGCCGGTTGCGTGAATCCGATGGTCGGCGTAGGATGAACGGCGATGTGCAAAGTGTCGCTGTTGCCGCATTGGTTCGGACCATAAGGATCCACGGTGAGCACGATGGTGTACACACCGGGACCTTGGGCTGGATCGAAGAAGGTGGACATCGGTGTGGACCCACTCACTGGGCCGCTCCACGTGACGTTGGTCGGTGGTGCAGCTTGGGCAACGATGGTCTGCACTTGATCCGCCGTGCAGAACGGACCCGCCTCAGCGATGGATGCAGGCAAGGTATTCCAGCGTAGGATCGGTCCTTGCACGTCTGCACAGGTGAGCCCGGTTCCATCCGTGAATTCACAAACGATGTAGCCGCCATTCCACGTTGCCGGGTCGATCACATCGCTGCCATCCAACCCATACCAGTTCACATTGGAAGGTACCGAGTGCAGTTCGATCATCGGATCGGCCGAGCAGATCACCGAAGGGATCGTGGTGGTGATCACCGGTGAATCGATCAGGCGGATACTGGTTTCCGCAGCCATAGGACATCCTTCAGTGGCATACACGACATGCACCAAAGGCAGGTCCATGGTCACTCCCAAGTTGGCTCGGAAGAGCAGGTCATTGGATACTTGAGTACCATACCAACGGCCACCGGTGGGCACCACATCCGGCAATTGGACAGGGGCACCATTCACGCATAGGGTATCCAACACGGGAAGTTTGATGGTTCCTACTTGACCGTTCATGATATTCGGAAACCAAGAGACCCCATCGTTCCGGGTCATCACCAGATCCTCCCGCCCATCATCGTTGAAGTCCGCCAAGAGGAGGCCCTGTCCGCGCGGAATGGATAGGTCGTTGCTGTACGGGAATCCGTTCAATTCGGGTAAGTAACTGTTCCAACGGACGGGCAAGTTCGGATCGTTCGGCACATAGACCAAACATGCACCGGGACCACAGGGCGAAGCGCCAAAGGTGCCGCTACCGCCTGTGCTCCAAGATTCCACCACGTTCTCCGAAAAGGAAAGCAGACCACCTTCATCCAAGCCGTTGCGCAGCCAATGCACGGCCGGGCCTCTGCTTTCGGCCAGGTCCAGATCGCCATCCGCATCCACATCCAACAACTGCGGTGCATGATAGGAATAGGAGGTTGGTCCGTCCGGAATGGATAAGGGTTCAGCGTTGAAGACCGTGCCATCACCATTGGTGTTCCGTGCAACGGTGAGTACATCATTCTCCGCACGAAGCAGGATGTCCAAACCACCGATCAGGTCCAGATCCCCGACTGCGACCCAAGAGGAGGGTGGACCGTCATGCAGGTCCGTGAACGCCTCCATTTCGCCGAAGCCGTCCATAGCGCCCGGAAAGATCCCGAAACCAGCACCGCCGTTCAGCAACAGCGTTACGATGATGTCGGCGTGTCCGTCGCCATGGATATCGGCACATGCTATGCCCTTTGGTCCAGATGGTGTGGTCAGTGTGGTGCTCAACGTGTAGGCGCCAGCACCGTCGTTCGTATAGATCAGCACGTTGTTCTCGTTCTCAGGGATCACGAGAATGTCCGGATCCAGATCGCCATCCACATCGGCGAGCACGAATTCCTCGGTGTCGTTCCCAAGGTTCAGCACCATGTTCGCGGTACCGAAGGTGCCCGATCCATCGAGGTTCTCGAACCACTTGAATAGGTGCCCATTGAATACTCCGAAGAGGTCCTCATCACCATCCACATCGATGTCCGCCGAACGCAGTTGCACATTACCACTTCCCGAATGGATGAGTTGCGCCGCGCCGAACTGCCCGGAAGCGTGGGAAGCGCCGAAGAGGAGAATGATCGAAAGGAAACCGTGTACGGGGCGTATCATACGGGAAAGTCGTACGGATCGCGAAGGTAGGCCATTGCCCGGTGCCGTGCCGGGTGTTGGATGGCTGTGCTAGTCCTTGACCGGCCCCGTTCACACGCAAAGAACCGGGATGCGGGCATGGTTGGCCAGCATCCGCTCTTTTTCGGCATCCGCGATGTATCGAAACTCATCCGAAGCATGCGACATAATGGCGATACAACCCGCATGGATACGCTCGGCATATTCGATGGTCGGCTCCGCGAAGCCAACGCTGAACGTGCTGCTCGGTTCGTTCACCTCCACGTATCGGATACCTTCAGCCTTGAAGCACTGGATCATGTGCATCTTGTTCTTCAGCAGGGTATCGGAGGCCAGTTCGCCGGGTCGCATCAACTGGTACAAGTGGACCTCCGAAGCGAAGGTCTTGGCCAACGCGCACACAATGGCGAGCAACCGATCGATGTCGGCGTGGGCTGCGACCGGCATTACGATCGTCGATAACAACTGCTCGGTGTCCGTGCCTTCCTGCACCACGAGGGACGGAATGGTTGAGTGACGCACCAATTTGAGGATGTCTGCACCGAACAATGATTGCCGCAATCCGCGTGGGCCGTGCGTGCCAAGAACGAGCAAGGAATGGTCCTGCGTCGTTTCCTCGGCGATGCGCTTCATGAAATCCCCATCCAGCAACTTGTACGTGATCTGGTCGTTGCCTTGTGCTTTCTGCGTTTGATCGCGCATCGCTTGGGTCACTTCCTCGCGACCTTCATTCGATCGTTCATCGCGGTTCAGAACGTGCAACAAACTCACCTGCATTCCCGTGCGAGCCGCAAGTAGAACAGCAGCACGTACGGCTTGGTCCGATGCAGCAGTCAGGTCGGTGGCGCACAGAATATCCTTGTCGAGCATGGTAAGGGCGTATCGTAGAATGCGAATGTACCGGATCCCGGCGTGTGTCTTGGCTTCCAAAGTATGATCACTTCGTTGTGGCACCACGGTCTCCGGATCTTGACCGAGGTGAGTACCTTGGGCGCATGCAACATTCCATTGCCCGTTCAGGGCTTGCTTGCCTCTTGTCACTCACATGTTCCATCGCGTTGTTCGCACAAACGAACGTCGCCTTCGTGGGGCAGTTATCCTATCAGGAACTACGTGGAAGCGACCTCTCCAACCTGTGGGGATACACGGACGAATTCGGTAACGAGTACGCATTGATGGGCGTGAACGGGCCGGACAATGGTTCTGGTGGACTTTCCGTGGTCGACCTCAGCGACCCGGCGGATCCGCAGGAGATCTTCTTCACTCCGGGGCCTCGTTCCATTTGGCGGGAGGTCAAGGTGTGGCAGGATCATGCGTACATCACGACCGAAGCGAACAATGGTGGCCTGATGATCGTGGACCTATCACCCTTGCCGGAGAGCACGGATCTGCCCGTCACCGTCTACATGGATCCGAACTGGAGTACCTCCCATTCGCTGTTCATCGATGAGCATGGCCGACTATACATCTTCGGCGCAAGTAGCGGCAATGGTGGCACGATCATGTACGATCTGACACAGGATCCGATGGCACCGGTGGAAGTAGGTCAGTACGATCCGTCCTATATCCACGATGGGTTCGCCCGGGGGGATACACTCTACGCCGCCCACATCATCAACGGGTATTTCACCATCGTGGACGTGAGTGATCCACAGGACCCGATCGTTCTGGGCCAACATAGCACTCCCAATTTCTTCACGCACAACGTGTGGTTGGATGCCAGCGGTGATCACCTGTTCACCACGGACGAGCGCTGGAACGCGTACGTGGCTTCGTATGACATCAGTGATCCAACGGACATTCAGTACCTGGGCCGATTGCAGAGCGATCCGGGGTCGAACTCCATTCCGCACAACACCTATTGGCTGCCCAGTGGCCATTTGGTCCAGAGCTATTACACGTACGGGGTCACCATCTATGATGCCTCGCGTCCGCACAACTTAGTGGAAGTGGGTCACTACGATACTTCCCCGCTCTCGGGTGGTGGCTTCTTCGGTGCATGGGGCGTGTATCCCTTCTTTGACTCCGGTCGACTCATCATTTCGGACATCGAAGAGGGCTTGTTCATTCTGGACCCCACATACGTGCGTGCGTGCTGGTTGGAAGGGTCGGTAACGGATGCCATTGCGGCGATCCCGGTGAGCCAGGCCACGCTCATGATCGTGGGCACCAACACGGCGACCACGTCGGCTTTCGATGGCACGTACGGAACGGGTTACGTAACGGGTGGAACCTATTCCGTGACCGTATCGGCGCCGGGATATTATCCCACCACGATCGCTGGGGTCGTTCTGGAGAACGGGGTGGTCACCATGCTCAATGTCCAATTGGATCCATTGCCCGCTTACACGGTGTCCGGTGTGGTACGTACCACTGGAACGGGAGAAGGGATCGAAGGCGCACAGGTGTGGTTGAAGAATGGACTATACACCTTCCAAACCCTGTCCAACGCGGACGGGTCATACGAATTCCCAGAGGTGTATGCGGGTTGGTACACGGTTGATGTGGGAGCTTGGGGATGGGACGGGGTGTGCCCTCCGGATCTGAATGTGCCGGATGGGGATGTGGTGGAATGGAACATCGATCTGGCGGCCGGATATGCAGATGACTTCGCATTGGACCTAGGCTGGCAAGAAGCATCAACGGCTTCACGCGGTCGGTGGGCTCTGGGCGATCCGGCGGGAACTTCGGCCAACGGTGTGGAGATCAACCCAGAGTCGGATGTTCCGAACGATTGCCGGGACAATGCCTACGTCACCGGAAACAGTGGTGGAAGTCCTTCCTCTGATGATGTGGACGAGGGAGGTACACTGATCACCTCACCCGTGTTCGATGCGACCGGCTTGGAAGATCCCCATGTGCGCTACCAGTATTGGTTCTACAACAGCGGTGGCAATGGCCCCGTGGACGATGCACTGGTGATCTCCTTGACCGATGGGGTGGATACCGTGGTGATCCAGACCGTGACCGCGCCAGGTGGCGTGAATGTCTCCGCGTGGCGGCCCAGCAACATCCGGATCGCGGATCACATCATACCATCCAGCACCATGCGACTGCTGGTGTACACCTCGGATGAGGAGCCGACCGGACATCTGGTAGAAGCTGGATTCGATGATTTCCGTATCGCGCCGAACGCTACGGCCAATGTTGCATCCGAACTCGGACTTCCGGATTTCCTGATCTACCCGAACCCGGCATCAACATACTTCACTGTGCAGGTGACAAGCGGGCAGGAGGCCTCCGTGGAAGTGCTGGATGCTGCGGGCCGATCGGTATTGACCGCCGTGCGAACACAAGGTGGTCGGGTGGATCTGGACGGTGAACTTTCGTCCGGGACCTATTTGGTGCGTGTTCGGGATGGGGAAGGCCGGACCGCCACGCAGCGCCTCACGGTCCTGCACTAGTAGGTCACTTACGCTTGGGCGAGGAGGTGGTATCGCAGTTCTCCTTGATCAACCGTTCAACTTCGGGCACCCCGCCCAAAGCCTTGGCCAAGGTGAGGTCGTCGCATGCTTTGCTCCGATCGCCCTTGCGGATCCGAAGCATGGCACGGGTACGCAATGCGAATGGATTGGACGGATAGAAGCGCAAGCTGCGTTCAATGTCGCTCCAAGCTTCTTCCTCGCGGTCCAGCATCATGTACACGTAGGCCCGGTTGCTCAAGGCGACCGGTTCATCCTTGTCGATGGAAAGCGCCTGTTCGATCATGGTCAGTGCATCTTCGAAGCGACCCAATTGGGTGAGTTCGAATCCGCGATTGCTCCAATGCCCCACCTGGCCGGGTTCCAGTGCGCACAACTTTTCCAACACCCCCAAGGCATCGGCATGTCGGCCTTCTTGATCGTACAAGCGGCCCAAGGTCTTCAGCACTTCGGGGTCCGTCGGTGTATTGGCGATGCCCTTCTCCAGATCGTCGATCGCCAGTGCATACCGATTCAATTCACCCCGGGCTTCACCTCGAAGTACCAAGGCCTGCGCCTTGAGCAAGGGTTGAGTGGTCAGTTCAATGGCTTTGGTGGTGTGGTATTCCGTTCTTACGGGATCTTCGCTCCGCATGGCATACAAAGCGCGCTGGTAGTGCGCATTCGCCGAGGTACTGTCCTTGCGCAGTGCCTGTTCCACATCCAACAGGAAACGGTCCATCCGTTCCATCATGTACCATGCCCTGGCACGTCCCAAATAACTATTCACCGAAGGGTCCACCTCGATCGCCTTGTCGAAATAGTCCAACGAGCGTTGCGGCTTTTCCAGACGCAAGAGCGAATCGCCTTTGAGGATAAGGATCCGTGCATCCTGGGCCGTCACCGGACCGACCGCGCACAGGACAGCGATAGCGATGACCAAGAAGAATGGAGCAGAACGGGATGTTCGAGCTTGCATACGGCGGTGCCAAAGGTAGCGGGTATCGACTTCTCCGGGCACGGTGTTCCCGTACGATGGACCCTTCACCGTGCGTGCGGCACCACATCCAAGGGTGCGGTGCGCCCGGCCAAGAATTGAAAATGCCCGGCCATGGCGATCATGGCTCCATTGTCCGTACAATAAGCGAACGGCGGTATCCAAACCTGCCATCCCTCGCGCTCGCCCAACTGTTTCAGTTGATCCCGCAACGCGGCGTTGGCGCTCACACCGCCGGACATAGTGATACGGGGGATCCCCAACGTGCGCCCGGCCTTGTGGACCTTGCGAAGAAGAATATCGATGATGCATTGTTGGAGGGAAGCACACAGGTGGGGCAATTCCTGTACCACGAAATCCGGATCCTGCAAAAGTCCTCGCCGAACGATATTATTGAATGCGGTCTTCACACCACTGAAGCTCATGTTGAAGCCTTCGATGTTCGGGGAGGGAAGTTTGTATGTGCGCGGATCACCCGTACGCGAATGGAGGTCGATCAATGGGCCGCCGGGATAGGGTAGCCCCAGCACCTTGGCACCCTTGTCGAACGCCTCCCCTGCAGCATCGTCCAGCGTGGTTCCGATCACTTCCATGTCCAACGGACTGCGTACGAGCACGATCAGTGAATGGCCACCGCTCACCGTGAGGTTGATGAACGGGAACGTGGGTACGGCCCGATCCTCACCGTCCTGGATGAAATGGGCCAACACATGGGCTTGCATGTGATCCACCGCGACCAAGGGTTTGCCAAGTGCTTGGGCGTACGACCGTGCGAAACAAGTGCCAACGAGCAATGCACCGATCAACCCCGGACCTTGGGTGAATGCGACGGCGGAAAGGTCCTTGCCAGCCACACCCGCTTCATTCAATGCTTGGTCCACAACGGGAACGATGTGCTCTTGGTGCGCACGGCTGGCCAACTCGGGCACAACACCTCCCCATTGGCGGTGTACATCCTGGCTGGCCACCACATTGGAACGTACGACCCCATCCACCAGAACGGAGGCTGCGGTCTCATCGCAGGAACTCTCGATGCCAAGTACGATGACGGGGCTAGGCATGGTGGGGCTACTTTTGAGGACTAGGCCCGAACATTGCGGGGAAAGGGCAAAACTACACCTACACTGCCGGCAAGCGCGATATATCGATGGACGGGGCGGATCGCAAGATGGTCCGGCTTCGCGATACTCGGGGTCTTTCTGGTGGTCGTTCTCATCAGCCTGCTGCTTCTTTGGTCTCCCGTGCAAAACCGCGTGGTACACTGGTTGGGTGCAGAAGCCACGGAATTGCTCGGAACGGAGGTACACATCGGGCATGTGATGCTTTCACCATGGGGGCGATTGCTGTTCGATGATGTGTACATCGCCGATCTTGCCGGAGATACCCTTATTGCCGCGAGATCCGTGCAGGTTGGCGCTTTGCGCATCCATCCCAGAGCGCATGTTGTGGCGGTGGGAAACTTGGAACTGCAAGGTGGCCGGTTCGCGCTGAATACACCCAAGGGTGGGACCAAGAGCAACCTTACTCTGCTGCTGGACCAACTCGGATCGGGAGATAGTACATCCTCCGGTAGCGACTGGCGAGTGCGCTGTAAGCGCTTTCTGATCGAGGATCTTCACTTCTCCTTCCACAACACCAATACGGAGCCAATCCCTTTCGGCGTGGACTTCGAGCACGTCGAGGTCACGCATGCGCACGTTGCCGGGCGTGACCTTTCCGTGGTGGGCGATTCCATCCGAACGCACCTCTCCCGATTCCAATTGATGGAACGCAGTGGTTTGGTAGTAGATGAGTTGAGTGGCGACGTGGCCATCAGCGGGCGTGGCATTCACATCGAAGGTTTGCGAGTAAGCACGCCAAGGTCCTCGGCCGTGGGCGAACTCACGTTCACCACGGCGAATTGGCGGGATTACAACGACTTCAACAACACGGTCGACATGCGGTTGCAACTCGATACTTCGCTGATCGATTTCGCCGATATCGCCCTGTTCGCACCGGAGCTGGAGGGCGTGCAGTACCCTATTCGTATCAGTGGTCGGGTGCGCGGTACGGTCGCGGAATTGAAGGGCCGCGGACTTTCGGTGGATTTCGGGGAACGATCGCACTTCAACGGGAACGCCGAATTGAGCGGCTTACCGGATGTCGCCAATACCTTCATGATCCTGGATGTTTCGGACCTGAAGACGGACCATGCCGACCTATCGATGGTGCCGGTTCCGCCATTCACCGAGGGTGGTCGATTACAGCTCCCACAGGAATTCGTTCAATTTGGGCGTATCGGATTCTCCGGCAATTTCACCGGATTCATGCGCGCCTTCACGGCCTTCGGGCAAACCACCACAGCACTGGGCGAGTTGAAAATGGACCTTAGCTACGAGCGTGATACCATCAGCAAAGTGTTTTCGATCTCGGGGCGTGCTATGTCTGCGGGCATGGAGATCGGCAAATTGCTCGGAACCCCGTCGCTCGGGCCTTTGGCAGCGAACGTCCGACTGGCGGCGAGCGGTCGGTCATTCAGTGAATTGGAAGCGGATCTGGAAGGCAGCTTGCCGATGATCACCATCAACGACCGGGTCATATCCGGGATCACCTTGAATGGTCATTTGGAAAAGGATCTGTTCAACGGCGAATTCGAGACTGCGGACGATGATCTGGTCATGCACTTCAAAGGACTGGCGGATCTTCGCGGGCGATGGCCTTTGGTGGACTTCCGGGCAGAGGTGGATCACGTGGACCTGCATGCACTGGGTTTTGTGGACGCACCGGGCTACAATTCCGTGGCCGCCGATGTACGGGCCGAAGGCAGGCTTTCGCCGGATAGCTTGTTGGGTACTTTATCGCTCACGGATATCTCGTATTGCATCGGAGCGGATGATCACTTCCTCGGGGACATCCAGGTGCGCAGTGGTCGAGAATTCGGGATGAACACCTTGGAGTTGAATTCCGATGCCGTGTTCGCTCGGGTGGAAGGGTTGTTCCTGCCTACTCGCTTATGGGATCTAGCTTCGAACACGGTCTTCAGTGTTTTTCCTTCGTTACGCGACCAGGTGGAGTATGCCCAAGAGGAGCAGAATTTCAAGTTCGAGGTGATCACCGGAACCTCGGAAGCGGTCTTGGATCTTTTTGCGCCGGGACTGCGGATCGCACCGAATAGCAGAGTGTCGGGAGCGTTGAACAGTCGCGCGTTCGACATCGACCTCACCGCCCAAGTGCCTTGGTTCGAGTATGGCAAGGTTCGTTTCGATTCGGTGGATGTGATCATGGACAAGACCATGGATGTGCTCGCATTCGCTGTGGTCAGTGCACGACAAACGTTCAACGACAGCACATGGTTCAGCGGAAGTGAGGCACGCGGGATCGCGTACCAGGATGAGGTGGAGTTGGCCTTGGGTTGGGAAAGTTCGAACAACGGGACCAATGGTACACTCGATATGATGGGGCAGGTGCGTGGATCGCGTTCCATCGATCTGGATCTACTTCCGTCCACATTGTACTTCGGTCGTGGTAACTGGTCCAATCCAGAGGTTGCGCATTTCACCATCGATTCGAGCAACGTGGTGGTGGATACCCTCGTGTTGTACAACGGTGAGCAGCGTGTCGCTATGGGTGGTACGTTATCCAAGGATCCGTTGAAGGCCATCGCATTCGATCTCGACCAAGTGCGGTTGGAGAATTTCGCCCCCTTGATGCGTGGGCCGGTCGTCGGCGGGTCCCTCACCGGTGATGGACAACTCTTCGATGTATACGGAACACCGTACTTATCCAGCTACTTGTGCGCGGATAGCGTCGTGGTGCGCGATCGACCGGTGGGAGACATCAAGTTCAATGCGAACTGGTCGGAACGGTCCGGCGGCATCGCTTTGCAAGGGGAGTTGACGCGCGGCCCGATCAAGGCCTTGGACTTCATGGGTAAGCTGCAACCATCCGAGGGCAACGCGCTGGATATCGACCTGGTCTTCGATCGGTTCGACCTCACCTTCATTGAACCGTACCTACCACCGGATATACGTGACATCCAAGGCCGGGTCACGGGTAAGGTGCAGGTCAGCGGTACGTTGGATCGTCCGGAGGTCAATGGTGTGGTGGACATGGAACACGCAGGCTTGCGGATCGATTACCTCAACACGCTCTATACGTTCAGCCACCAAGTGAAGATCGCACCGGACATGTTCGCTTTGGATCTGGTGACCCTGTACGATGAAGAAGGTAACAGCGCGCGGATCGGCGGCACCATTCTGCATAACGGTCTACGGGATTGGAACTTCAACGTCTGGGGCGAAATGAATGACCTGATGGTCCTGAATACCACGGTGACCGACAATTCCATGTACTATGGAAAGGCCTACGCGAAAGGCGAACTGGAGGTGAGTGGAAGTGTGGACCAGCTCGAGGTGACCTTGGATGCGAGTACTTCCGCAGGAACGGATATCCATTTGCCTGTTGGGGGCAGCACAGAGGTCGGTGATATCGGTTTCATCCGGTTCACCAGTTCAGACAGTGCAGACGTTGAAGATCAGGTCGTCGATCTCAGTGGTGTTACACTTGACCTCAACGTACATGTGACACCGGATGCGCACTTCGAATTGATCTTCGACCCGACCATCGGTGACATCATGGCGGGAAGGGGCGTGGGGGACATTGAGATGAGCGTGAGCCAGGCCGGGGACTTCCGCATGCTCGGTCAAGTGGAACTAGTGGATGGAGATTACCTCTTCACCTTGCGCAACGTGGTGAACAAGCGCTTTGAAGTGGTGCCGGGTGGGCGCATTTCGTGGTACGGCGATCCATTCGATGCGACCTTGGATGTGCAAGCCATGTACCGCGTCCGGGCACCGCTGTACGACATCATGTTCGAAAAGAACGAAGCCTACAAGAAGCGCGTACCCGTGGATGTGGTGATGCACTTGCGCGAGAAGTTGTTGAACCCGGAGATCGGTTTCGAGGTGCGGTTGCCTTCCGTGGACGATAACATCCGCACGCAGGTCAACAGCGTGTTGAGCACGGAGCAGGAATTGAACAAACAAGTCTTCGCACTGATCGTCCTGAACCGTTTCGTACAGCCACAGAGCTATTCCACCGGTGCGGGTTCGCCGTCGTCGGGCTCCAACTTGGCAGGCACCACGGGCAGCGAATTGCTCAGCAACCAAGTGAGCAACTGGCTGTCCAAGCTCAGCAATTCGTTCGACCTAGGGGTGAACTACCGCCCCGGGGACAACATCACACAGGACGAGTTCGAAGTGGCCATGTCCACCCAATTGTTCAATGAACGGCTCTTGGTGAATACCAACGTCGGTATCGCATCGGGTACACAGACCACCACCAACGCCAACCAGTTCATCGGTGATTTCCAAGTGGAATACTTGCTTCCTCCGGAAGGCCGCCTACGCGTGAAGGCATTCAGCATGAGCAATGATCAGAACCTCACCGGGACCAACCAAGCACCGACCACGCAAGGTGCCGGTGTGGTGTACCGCGAGGAGTTCACCACGGGTGCAGAGCTGTGGCAGAAATTGCTGAATAACTTCCGGAGCAGTGCGAAGGACCGCACATTCGACTAGCGATCCGTCCGCCGGTGCCAGTTGGGTATGGAGTGCCGCTTACTCCTCCAGCCCCAAGTGGTGACCAAGCTTTCGCTTCTTGGTCAGCAAGTAGCCGTGGTTATGGACGTTCGGCTCGATCTCGATCGGAATATTCTCAACGATCTCCAGTCCATAGCCCATCAACCCGGTGCGCTTCCGTGGGTTGTTGGTGAGCAAGCGGATCTTGCGCACACCCAAGTCGTGCAGGATCTGTGCACCAACACCATAGTCGCGGGCATCCATATCGAATCCGAGCATGAGGTTGGCTTCAACGGTATCGGCCCCCGCTTCCTGCAACTTATACGCTTTCAGTTTATTCAGCAGGCCGATCCCGCGCCCTTCCTGCTGCATGTACACGATCACGCCACGACCTTCGCGTTCGATGGTCTCCATGGCCCGGTGAAGTTGCGGTCCACAATCGCAGCGGCAAGATCCGAAGATGTCCCCTGTTACACAGGAGGAGTGTACCCGCACGAGCACGGGTTCATCCGGAGTCCAAGTCCCTTTCACCAAGGCCAAGTGTTCCTCGCCGGTGGTGGTCTGTTGGAAGGCGATCAACTCGAAATCACCAAAAGTGGTGGGCAGTTTGATATCGACTTGGCGTTCTACGATCCGTTCCTTGCCCATGCGGTAGGCCACAAGATCCTCGATGGTGATCAGTTTCAACCCGAAGCGTTCCGCGATCACGCGCAACTCAGGAAGGCGGGCCATGGTGCCGTCCTCATTCATGATCTCCACGATCAGCCCCGCCGGTTCGAAACCGGCCAAACGCGCCAGATCCACTGCCGCTTCGGTGTGTCCAGTACGGCGCAACACGCCGCCGCTCCGTGCCTTCAACGGGAAGATGTGTCCCGGTCGTGCGAGATCCGTGGCCTTGGTGTTCGGGTCGATCAACGCCAACATGGTCTTTGAACGGTCCGAAGCGCTGATCCCGGTGGTGGTGCCCCGGCCTTTCACATCCACGCTCACGGTGAACGGGGTTTCGTGCAGTGCCGTGTTATCGCGCACCATCAGATCCAAGCCCAACGCTTCGCAACGTTCCTCGGTCAGGGGGGCGCAGATCAGCCCACGGCCGTGGATCGCCATGAAGTTGATGATCTCCGGTGTAGCATGTCGGGCGGCGGTCACGAAGTCGCCTTCATTCTCCCGATCCTCATCATCCACCACGATCACCACTTTGCCCTTGCGGATGTCCTCGATGGCGGCCTCAATGGTATCGAATCGTGTTTCCATATGCACTGCTTGAGGGCACAAAGGTAGGTGGCCTAGAGGGCTGCGGTCTTGGCGGCCACCGGAGGTGTGGAACGAATGATGGCATCCAGGTCGGTCGCAGCACGGTCCCAGTCGAATCGTTCAAGGACGAACCGGTAGCCGCTCTCGGCCAATCGATCCCGTTCATCGGTATCGGCCAACAGCCGAAGAATGTGGTCGGCGTAATCTTTCGGCGTATTGCCGATCAGGATGGAATCGCCTGCTTCGGCACCCACTGCGTTGTTCGCCAAAGCGGAAGTGATGCAGGGCATGCGCATGGCCATGGCTTCAAGGATCTTGTTCTGCAAACCGGTTCCGATCTGCATCGGGGCAACAAAGATCCGCGCTGCGGCATAGGAGGATCGAATGTCCTTCACCCAACCGGACACGTTCACCAAAGGGTCGGTCTTGGCAAGGTCGCGCACGCTGGCACTGGGGTCCACGCCGGAGATCAACAACGAAGTCTCGGGCCGGGTCTTGCGAACGATGGGCAACACGTGCTGGACCAGGAACAGGACGCTGTCGATGTTCGGCGGGTAATTCATGTTGCCCGTAAAGAGCAGGTCGTAGTTCTTCTCCGAGTCTTGCGGTTTGAAGTATGACGTATCCACACCGTTGGGGATCACATGGACCCGGTCTCGCAGCGGATGATAGATGTATTCGCGGTCTTGCGCACTGATGATCATCGCATGGTCGAAAAGATCGAACATCAAGTTCTCGTATCGGATCAGTCGTCTAGTTTCCGCTAACAGCAATGGTTTGATATAGAATGGGGCATTCTCCGTACGCCGTTCCATTCCCTTGGACAAGGTGTCCATGTAATCCAAGGTCTTCGGAAGGGTAGGGTGGCTGCGCATGTACTCGGTGGTGCGCACCAACTGGCAGAGCACATGGTCCGGTCGGTGTTCGCGGATCACCTTGTCGATCACGCGCTGTGCTACGCGGTGGTGGAAGTAGGCGACCTGAAAGGGAAGTCTGGAAAAGACCGCAGAGGCCAACTTCAGGATGATGCGCCAACGGGGTACGCGGATGACCTCGATGTGCGTACAGAATTGGTGCAGGTGTGCAATGTCCTCCTCGCTGGTGGGCGTATCGCTCAAGCAACACAGGATCACTTCGTGCTTCTGCGCCAAGCGGGTCATCAAATGGTACGCCCTTAATTTGTCGCCCTTTTCAAGTGGGTAGGGCACCCTGGAGAGGAGCAATAGCAGCTTCATACCGCAAGCAAGCGCTTGTAGAAGGCGACCAGATCTTGCACGATCCGGGCATCCGAGTATGAATGCTCAACGAGTTTCCGTGCTTCGTTTCCGAGCATGGTGCGATACTCCGGGTCTTCGTCCATGGCCACGATGTGGGCAGCGAACTCCGAGGGTGTCCGTCCGATCAGGATATTGAGGCCTTCGGTGTGGTCGATCCCTTCGGCACCGATAGGTGTGGAGATCACCGCTTTCCCGAGTGCCATTCCTTCGATGATCTTTACGCGCATGCCCCCTGCGGAGAACAAGGGCACCACCATCACGTGGCGTGCGCGCATGTACTTGAGCGCATTCTTCACGCGTCCGCGGATCACCACGCCATGATCCTCGCGCTTCAGCAGATCTTCAGGCATCTTGTTGCCCGCAAGCTGCAACTGGGCATTCGGACGCTTTTTCAGCACCTTCGGCCACACGTGGTCCAGCAACCATCGGATGCCTTCTTCATTGGGTAGCCAGTCCATGCTTCCCAAGTGGAAGAAGACCGTCGGACCGGTATTGCGCTTTACTTCCGGTAGGTATTCCGTCGGTTCCACAGCGAAAGGAATGGTGCTGATCGGCGTACGTGTACCATGGACCATGAAATGCTCGGCATCCGAAGGGCTGATCGCCGCGATGCCGTCCACGCGATCCAGGATGGACATCTCGTAATCGTGCAACTGCTTGGCCAAGAATTTCCGGTACGGGCGTTTCAAGAAGTTCTTTTCGCCGGTCGCGATACGGTCCTGGATCACGTGTTCCAGGTTGTGTGAACGAAGCACGATGGGGGCTATGCTGTACCGCCGCACCGTGGGGATGTACGGGGTCATGAACAGGCTTTCCAGTTGGATGATGTCGAACGTTTCTTCGGTGAGCAAACGGATCAAGCGAATGTCCACATCCGGGGAGAAGAACCGACTGATGTTGTAGTTGTCCGCTGTGAGCAGATCGGTGAACGCATCCACGATGTTCACGCTGGTGTCCACGAAAACGCCCTCGATCCGGGTGCGGTCCTTGTAGTCGACCGGGATGGCATCCAGATCCAATGTGTTCTTCGGTGTGCTGATGCACAACACCTTCACCTCGTGTCCTGCAGCGAGCAATCCGCGCGTCAGGTTATGCATGGCCTTGCTCCCTCCATCTATTGGCGGGTAAGGCGGCTTGTTACAAAGTTGAAGAATGCGCATGCGGTCGCTTGAAGAGTGAGCGAAGCCGCTCCCAGCCGCGATAATACGCATCGGCATCGAAGAGGGGACTGTCCGTTGTCGCCTTCCACGTGAGCAGCGCTCCGATGGGTAGGAGTACGAAGGTGCTGATCCACATGCCGGGCCACGCCTCCAACTTACCGGAGATCACCAATTTCTCTGTGCTGAAGGAGAGGATGTGGAAGATGAGAAAGAAGACGATGGCGAACACAACAGGCAGGCCCATTCCTCCTTTTCGAATGATGGCTCCGAGCGGAGCCCCGATGAAGAAGAAGAGCAGACAGGCGAAGGCGAGCATGGGTTTACGGTGCCATTCGATATCGAACTTGGCGACCTGCTCCCGTCTACCTCGGTATTCGTCGTGCGAACGTTCGATGAAGTTGATGTTGTTGCGCACCATGTTCACGGCGACATCATAGAGATTGGCGCGTTGGGCGGGCGGGAGTCCTTCCAGGAATTGCGCAGTGGTACGGTGGGGCAAAGTGTCCGATCGCATTTCGTCCTTTCGGGTGACCATCAGGCTATTCGCCAGATGTCGTCGCTGTTCTTCGGTTCGGTGCTGCATCTGCCGCTTCAGACTATCCTGCGCGAATGCCAACTGACCTAAGGTGAGCATCTTATAGTGGTCCTTGAACAGATCACGGTCCGTGCGGTCCAAACCAAGCCCGGTCAGGTCCAAACGGATCTCGTCCTTCTCGAAGGTGCCTCGCATCATGGGATATTTCCCACGGTCCCCGGCCGGCGAATGTTCATCGTAGAAGTGCCCGTCCTGTAAGGTCAGGATCAGGTATCGCCCATCGGTACTGCGCTGCATGGTCCCGGACTTGGCGCGAACCACGGTCCGGTTGCCTTGGAGTGGAGCGCGATGGTCGTAGATGAGCACATCGTGGAGTACTCCACCATCGGCTTCCTTCTTCATGGCCCGGATGCTGAAGCCGTCGATGCCGTTGTAGAATATGCCGGGCTGCAGGTTCATGGCCGGTTTCTTCCGGGTCACATCCCACAGCAACGAGTGGAAACGCAGGTTCGCTACAGGGAGTACGTTGTTACTGAAGTAGAACGACCCCACCGCGAGCACCAATGCGGTAAGGGCAAGGGGCGAAATGATACGGAGCAGCCCTAATCCAGCGGAGCGCATGGGCACCAACTCGGAATTCTCACCAAGACCACCCATCGTCATGATGCTCGATAAGAGAATGGCCAGCGGCAGGGCGAGCGGAACGAAGCTGGCCGTGGCATAGGTCATCAGTTCCAACAGCACGTACCATTCCAGACCCTTGCCCATCAAGTCGTCCACGTACTTCCATAGGAACTGCATCACCAAGATGAACAGCACGATCACGAACGTGATGGCCAACGGCCCCACGAACGCGCCGATGATCATACGATGCAGTCGTTTCATGACCGGTACAACGGGAAAGGAGGTCGCTTATGGCTCACGCTCCAAGAACACGCTTCAACTCGTGGATCTGTGAGTCCCACAATTGGCGGGTCTCAACGACCTCGTCGGGCCACGCATGATCGGTCACCACCAAGCACACCTCGTTGGTCATGGGATCTACACGCACACGGAACTCGAAGAAGGCTTCCGGGTCATCGTCATCGTTGCGCCGGAAACGGATCACTTCGCCTTGCTTTCGCCCGATCATCGTGGTTTCTTCACGCTCCCGGTCCCAAATGAAGGTGTATTGGTCCCCACGGACATCCACATCCTGGCAATACCATTCGCTGAAGCCACTGGGCGTACTGAGTTGGTCGTAAAGCGCGGTCGGAGAGCTGTTCAGATAGAACTCCATCACCACGCGTTCCTTCAAAGGGACTTTCTTCGGGGGCGACTTTACCAGTGTCGGTTCCTTTCTTGGCGCAGGCGAGGTCTTCTCCACGACACGCGGGGATGCAGCAGGCCCGGACTTCACGACCGCCAACTTCGGCGTAGGAGAAGGGGTCTTCTTGGTTGCCGATCTGACGGTCGGTTTAGCTGGCTTAACTGCGGCCTTGGGCACGGTCTTCACCACTTTCAAGGGGGCCTTCTTCACGATCTTCTGCACCTGTGTTGCTGATTTCACGGCTTTCTTGCTCTTGCTCGCCGAAGCTTTCGCGGAGGCTGAGGCCACCTTTTTCACTGCCTTCTTCACCACCACCACCTTCTTCACGGCCTTCTTCGTCACTTTCTTCACCACGGTCTTCTTGGCTGGAGCCTTTTTCACCGCCGCCTTCTTGGTTGCTGCTTTCTTTGGAGTTGCCTTGCCTTTGGAGGTCGCTTTCGCGCTCTTCTTTGGGGCAGGTCGGGCAGGCGGCTTCGCCTTCGTGATCTTCTTCTTGGCCATGGCTTCCGTCGGTATTCGGTGTGCGCCAAGGTAGAGAAAAGCCGCCCCGATGCAAGCCGTTGATCACGTGACAGGCCACAAGCAGCGGGCCGGATCGTTATATTTGCCGCCCCTTGGCCGATGGATAAGGCGTATGGCGCGGTAGCTCAGCTGGTTAGAGCGCGTGATTCATAATCACGAGGTCGGGAGTTCAAGTCTCCCCCGCGCTACATTTAAGACTATGAAACCCGCGATTTCGCGGGTTTCTGCTTTTTAGGATGGGGCGGCGATTACGCACGGTCAACAATTAGGCGTCGTACTCCGCAATGATCCAAATCGAACTTTCGACGCTTCAACTTCACGTTCAAACCTGCGCCGGGTTTGCCATAGGCGACCTTGCGCCTCGAGGACGTGATCACAGATTCTCCTCCAACCACCGCGTCATCATCTCGAAGAGGTGCAACCGTGTGCTGCCACCATAGATCCCGTGGTTTCGGTCCGGGTACGCGAATTGCTCGAAGGGGATGTTGTTCTTCACCAAGGAATTGGTCATCTCCATGGTGTTTAGACCTCCGCAGGGTGAACACGGATCACCACGCCAACGACAAATCTGCGCCGGGTCTGCCATAGGCGACCCTGCGCCTCGAGGACGTGATCACAGATTCTCCTCCAACCACCGCGTCATCATCTCGAAGAGGTGCAACCGTGTGCTGCCGCCATAGATGCCGTGGTTGCGGTCCGGGTACGCGAATTGCTCGAAGGGGATGTTGTTCTTCACCAAGGAATTGGTCATCTCCATGGTGTTCTGGTAGTGGACGTTGTCGTCACCCGTCCCGTGGATCAGCAAGTACTTGCCTTTCAGCAAGCCGACGTGATTGATGGGGCTGTTGTCATCATACCCACTGCCATTGGCGGCGGGAAGTCCCATGTAGCGCTCGGTGTAGATGCTGTCGTAGAAGCGCCAATTCGTTACAGGAGCCACGGCGATCGCGGCTTTGAAGACATCGGCACCCTTGGTGATGCATAAGCTGCTCATGTACCCGCCGTAGCTCCATCCGAAAATGCCGATGCGGTCAGCGTCCACGTAGCTCTGTTCACCCAGCCAGCGGGCGGCAGCGATCTGGTCCTCGGTCTCGTACTTGCCCAGTTGTCCGTACGTAATGTGCCGGAAATCCCGGCCGCGGTGACCCGTCCCACGCGGATCCACACATGCCACGATGTAGCCCTTCTGCGTCAGCAGCGCATGCCACAGGTGATCCCGACCACCGAATTGATCCAGCACCTCATTGCTGTTGGGGCCGCTGTACTGGGTCATTAGCACGGGATATCGCTCGCCGGGTTTAGCGTCCACCGGCTTCATCATCCATCCGCGCAACTCCAAACCGGACGGGGTTGTGAATTGGAAGAAGGTCTGACTTGGGACGTTGAAAGAGGCCATCGTTTCCAGCAAGCGGGTGTTGTCCTTCAAGGTCTTCACCAGTTTCCCGTTCCGGTCGTGAAGGGTCACATTCGGCACCCCATCGGCGGTGCTGCGTGTATTGATGAAGTATTGGAACCCGGTGCTGAATTCCGCCTCGTTGTAACCGCCAGAAGGGCTCAACACTTTCAACCCTTTTCCATCCAACCCGATAGCGAATACCTCCTGGTTCTCAGGGGCGCTTTTTGCGGCGGTGAATATCACGCGTTTGCCTTTTTCATCGATGCCTAGTACGCTCACGACATCCCATGCTCCGCTCGTGATCGGTCGGGATCCTTTTCCGTCGAAAGGCACGTGGTAGATGTGGTTCCAACCGTCCTTTTCACTGGTCAGGATGAAACCCGATCCGTTGGCCTGGAAGAAGAGATCGTCCGTGACCTCGATGTAGGTCTTGCTCGTCTCGCGATAGATCGGGCTTGGGACAAGCTTGGCCATGGCTCCGGCAGGTGGAAGGTCCACGGTCATGATGACCTTCTCGTTCTGCAACCGGTTCATGCGCATGAACCAAGCCGCGCCTTTGGGAGTGAAGCCGAATCGTGGGATGTAGAGATCATGATCCATTGTCGCCAATGGAAGCGTGGTCGTCTGGGCGCTGGTGATGTCGTAGAGGTGTAGAGATACCTTACTATTCGCCTCGCCGGCCTTGGGGTATTTGAATCGGTATTCGCTCGGATAGAGATCACCCCTGTAAAAGGTGAGGTCGAAGTCGCGCACATCGCTTTCGTCGCTGCGCAAGTAAAGGATCCGTTGGCCATCGGGGCTCCAGACATAGCCTTGCACCAACACGAATTCCTCCTCATACACCCAGTCCGTTGCGCCGTTGAGCACTTTGTTCCATTCGCCATCTTGGGTGATCCGGGTCTCCGTCATGGACCCCAAGTCCACCACGTACAAGTCGTTGTCACGCACAAAGGCAGCGCGATCGCCATCCGGGCTGAAGGTGGCCAGTCGTTGCTTGCTCAACGTGATGGCGGAAAGCGGAACTACGGTTTTCGCAGAACGATCATAGATGTAATTGTATGCCTGCGAACTGTGGCGGTAGATCGGCTCCACAGCGGTCTCGATCATCACCTTGCGTTCATCCCCGCTGAAGCTGTAGCCTTCCACGGCCAGCGGACGATCACCACCTACAGGGGTCAGGTCATTCCCATCCACGATGGTGGCCACCTTGTTGCCGGTCTTGTATGCGTATTGCTCGATCATGGCGCGTCCATCCACATCGTCCAACACGGAATAATGGGCCCCATCGTTCATGCTCGCCAAGCCACCCACGGATTCGGCACTGAATTGCGGACTGGCCCAGATGTCGCGGTTGGTGAGCTGTTGCTGGGCGAGTGCGGAGGATGCGGAGAAGCAGAGTACTGCCCCTAGGATGAGGTGACGTTGTAGCATGGAAATTGTAAGGATGCCGAAGGTAAGTAATGACAACGCTGCCGATCGAGTTCCAATGGCAGAACCAACGCTTCATCACACTGCCGGATCCTTTCGTCTGAACTCACTCTTCCACGAAATCCATATCCGTACTGAAGGTCTCCTTCACGCGGAACGTGGCCCACATGGCGAGGCCAATGCAGACCAAGCCGACCATCAGCGCACTGGTGATGCTTCCCACAGGTGTAGCGAGGTAGGTGAAGGCGAGCGTGACAGGAATGACGGAACCGCGGACGAAATTGGGTGTGGTGGTGGCCACGGTGCTGCGGATGTTGGTGCCGAACTGCTCGCTCGCCACGGTGACGAAGAGCACCCAATAGCCAGTGGCCATGCCGAGTAGGAGGCACATCCAGTTGTAGGTGCTGATCGTTACGCCATCCATTCCGAACAAGAAGATCAATGTCAGGATGAGGTTGGAGAAGAGGTAACCCATGATCACCTTCTTGCGGCTGCGGAACACTTGACTGAGCAGTGCACTCAATAGATCGCCTAAGCTGAGCCCGATGTACGCATAGCGGATGGCCATGCCGTTGATGTGCTTCTTGCCGTCGTCGTCCAGCGCGCTGATGTCGATGTTCAGTTCCGGCACGAAGACGTCCTGGCTCAGGTTCACGAGCACACCGATCACATACCAAACAGGTACCCCGATCAGGATGCAGCTGAGGTAGGTGAGGAATCTGTCGCGGTCGCGGAAGAGCATCCAGAAGTCACCTTTGCGCACGTTGGCTTTCTCCTTCACAGTGGCGAAAAGGCCGCTTTCCATGGCACCGACGCGCATCAACAGGAGCAGCAGACCCATGGTGCCGCCCACGATGTAGGCGATCTGCCAGTTCATGAATTCATGTCCCGTCACGTCTGTGAGCAGCAGACCGATGCGCTGACCTTGGCTGTACACCTCGTCTGCGAACACCGCACCCAGCGCACCGAAGACGACCACGATCATGGTGCCGTAGCCACGTTTCTCGCGCGGCATGGTTTCGGTGATCAGTGTGATCCCCGCGCCGAGTTCACCGGCCAGACCGAGCCCGGCAATGAAGCGCACAAGGGCATAGGTCGTAAGGTCGGTGGTGAAGGCATTGGCGATGTTGGCGGCGGAATAGAGGAGAATGCTGCCAAAGAGCACCGTGAGCCGTCCCTTCTTGTCGCCCCAAACACCCCAAAGGATACCGCCCAGGAGCATGCCGAGCATCTGGATGTTGAACAGGTCCACGCCCATTTCGGTGATACCCGGATGCCCCACGCCCATGATGGCCTCGAGGCTCTCGCGCTTCACCACGTTGAAGAGCACGAGGTCGTAGATGTCCACGAAGTAGCCGAGCGCGGCCACCACCACGAGCAGGAGCGAACGACCGGGAAAGAGGCTCTTCATCGCGAAGCGAAGAACGGGAGCACCACTGGCAAGAGCAAGAGGACCCGCGAATAAGGTGTTGTAGCCGATCGCATACCGTTGTACCGGCGTGCATGATCTTTGCGCCATGATCCGGCTGTCCATCCTCTTTGTGCTCGTTGCCTGTTTCGGTGTCTCTCGGCAACCCTCGAAAGGATCCGACACGCCGTACAACATGGCCAAGCCGAGCGCTGTGCTCCACCTCCCGATGGCCTTGCGGGAAGTTTCTGCATTGACCGATGTGGATAGCGTTACGGTGGCGTGCGTGGAGGATGAGCAGGCCACGGTACACTTCCTTTCGCTGCACAGCGGCGCTATCGTAAGCAGCTTTCCCTTCCATGGCCAAGCGGATATGGAAGGCCTAACGCGAGTTGGTGGAACCTTCTATGCGCTCCGGAGCGATGGCCTGCTGTACCATCTCGGTGGGGTGGACACGGGTCTATCGATCCTGGATACCGTTCACCTTCAGTTGGCGAACAGCAACATTGAAGGGCTGGGGTATGACGAGAAGCAGCACCGCATACTGGTATCGCCCAAGGATGTGCTGAACGATGGATCGACGACCAAGGATGAACGGGTGGTGTATGGAGTGGACCCCGAAAAGCTGAACGCAGCGCCGTTGGTCGCCTTGCACCTATCCATGCGTGTGCTCTCCGCTGCTGCCGAGAAGAAGGGCATAGCGTTGCCGATGAAACGGAAGAAGAACGGCGAGCTGGTGTCCGGTTTCAAATTGCGCTACAGTTCCGTTGCCATGCATCCGTTCAGGGACCATTACTACCTGCTCTCTGCAGTGGATAGGACGCTCCTGGTGGTGGACCGGATGGGCGAGCTGGTGGACCTTGTGCTCTTGGACCCTGCGCTGTTGCCCAAGCCCGAAGGGATCACCTTCATGGCCAACGGAGATATGCTCCTGTCCAGCGAGGGAAAAGGCAGTGCGCCTGTATTGGTGCGTTACGCGTACCGGCCATAAGGAGCGGTATTCGCCGTGGTTCGGCCTTTTCGGTCGGCCCTAGCGCAGGATCTCCTCGGCGTTCTGGCCGATCACGGTGGCGAGGCGCTTCATTGGGAGGTCGTTGGGGTCATCGCCGAAGGGGTCTTCGATCTCCTCGGCGATCAGTTCCAAGCTGGCCATCACGTAGAAGATGAACATGACCACCGGTATGGCCAAGTAGCCCAAGGAGAACGCCACCCCGAAGGGCAGTGTGAACACGTAGACCACGATGAACTTCTTGATAAAGCTGCTGTACGAATAGGGGATGGGCGTGTTCTTGATGCGCTCGCAGGCACCGCAGATCTCCATGTACTGCACAAGCTCTTTGTCCAGAATGATGAGCTGATCGCCGGTGAGGAGCCCTTCCCGATGGGCACGCACGGCCCGTTGTTGCATCAGGAGGGCCACTTGGGCAGGCACGTGCTTGCTCTGGTCGAAGTCGGGGATCTCCGGGTGCGGCTCACTGTCCATTTCCATACGGGTCTTCTCCAGCAGCAGGTGGCGCCGTAGTTCCGCCGCGAATTCGCCGATGAGGCGGGCGTAAAAGGTGCGGATCTTGCTGTCATCAGGCGGCAGCATGGCGGCGATCTTGATTGCGGTGTTACGGCTCACGTTCACCAGTTGGCCCCAGAGCTTTCGCCCTTCCCACCATCGATCATAGGCCGAGTTGGTGCGGAACACCAGCAGCATACTGATCGCGAAGCCCAGCAAGCTGTGCATCACCGTCAGGTTGTTCACGTAGCTGGTCTTCGATATGTGGAAGTAGTTCGTTTCCAACCAACCCGCGCCGGCGGTGAACAGTCCGACGAAGATCACGGCGGGCCACAGCACCCGGAAGGTATCCGACTTGTGTATGGCCAGTGCCCGGAACCAGTTGTGCGAGTCGTAGGCTTTCATGGCTTATTCGTAGTGCTTGCGGACCATCCGTTCGAACATGCGCCCGGGCAGCAGCTTCTTGGCCAAAATGCTGATCTTCTGCATGCCTTGCGCCACCACGTAGCGTGCTTTCGGCTTCGGATCGTTCAAGATGCGTTCCACCACCTGCGCCAGTTCGTCCGGGTCGCGGCTGTAGTGCATGCTGCCGCCGAGTATCGCCATGGCCTTCTCGTAGCCCGGCTTGTGTGCCTCGGATATCACCTCCGGCCGCAAGCGCGAATCACCGATGGTGGTGTTGAACTCGCCCGGCTGCACCGTCACCACGTTGATGCCGAAGCGGTCCACCTCGGTGCTCAAGGCCTCGCTCATGCGGTCCAACGCAGCCTTGCTGGCGCTGTAGAAACCGCGGTAGGGCAGTCCGAAGTTGGCCGCTACACTGCTGATGTTGATGATGCAACCGCCGCCCTGCTTCCGCATCTGTGGCAACGCGGCCCGGCACACGCGCAGCGGACCCCAAACGTTCGTGTCGAAGAGGCGTTGCCCCAGTTCGGGTGTGATGTCCTCCACCGCACCTTGTATCCCCAAGCCGGCGTTGTTCACCAGCACGTCCAAGCGACCTGCTTGTGAGATCACTTCGGAAACGGCGCGCAGTACGCTGGCGTTGTCCGTCACGTCCATGGCGATCAGCGTGTATCCATCCATGTGTTGGCCGTTCGCCTTCCGGCTGGTGCCGAACACCGTGTGCCCTGCTTTGGCAAGCCGCAGGCAGATGCTCTTCCCCAGTCCACTGGACCCGCCGGTCACCAGGACCACTTTGGTGTTGAACGACATGGCGGGAAAGGTAGTTGTTGGTGCTTATTGGTGTGTTGGGGGTTGATGATGGTTGTTTGTGTCAACCTATTTTAGGACAAGACATTCATGGTCTCTGTGACGATCGTCACTTCACGGATCCGTGATACCATGTTGCTTCGTCCATGCGTAGTTGGAACATATACCATTCACTTACCCAATGAATAAGACGATACCGATCCTTGGTCTGGTCATCGCTACCGTGGCGTTGATGGCCTTCAACAACCCTGGGGCCCATATGCACAAGAATGCAGGAGGCGCGGTCGCAGGATATAGTGGGGACCCTGCGGGTGGATCCCTTACCTGCACCGCGTGCCATGCCGGGCCGCCCGCAACAGCGGTCAGTGGGCTGATCACTTCGGATATTCCGGCCGAGGGGTATACGCCCAATACCACGTACACGATCACCGCTGCGATAGCCAGTGTAGGGCATAGCAGGTTCGGATTCGAGATCTCGCCCCAGAATCCCGAAGGGGACTTCATCGGAACATTGGTGAACACCGGCGAGGAAACACTGCTGAACGGCACAGGTTCCAACTATATCACGCATAGTTTCTATGGGATCGCCGGGGAGGGCTCTAGGAGCTGGACATTCGATTGGACCGCTCCGCCACAGGGAACAGGCAGTGCGACCTTCTATGGTGCATTCAATGTGACCAATTCGAATTTCACCCAGAACGGTGACACCGTATACACATCCACCCTCTTGGTCCCGGAAGCTCTAAGCACGGTCACGGCCGGGTTGGGCACCAACGAGCGGGCTTTTTCCGTGTACCCGAACCCAGCCACGGACCTGATCACGATCAAGGCCAACAGCAATCTGGTGGGTTCCTCGTTCATGATCACGGATCAGGCAGGTCGGCAAGTGTCGTCCGGGAAACTCATCAATGAAAGCACCTCCATCGACCTGAGTGGAGCAGCGGCCGGTGCGTATGTGATCCGGATCGGAGACCAAGGGAGTCGGACCCTCAAGGTGGTCAAGAAGTAGACGGCGTTGTCCGGGGAAGTGGAAGTGGACGGTGCCATTACCCGGTGGATGCGCCGTTCGGTGGTGGGACCTACGAACATGATCCATGCTCGGTAGGAACCTACGCAAGGTATACCTGAAGCTCCGCCGGATTTCCCGAGCTTCTGTTGGGGACGCAGCGGTCTGAAGTCCTAAAACAGGGTTTCAGTTTTGGGTTGATGTCCTCCATCGCACTTGGATTCCCAGCCTGGCGTTGTTCACCAGCACATCCAAACGACTGTTCGCAGCGATCACAGCATCCGCGGCACCTTGGAAGCTGGTGGCATCACACACATCCATAGCGATCAGCGTGTATCCATCCACTTGTTGGCCGTTCGCCTTTCGGCTGGTGCCGAACACCGTGTGCCTTGCTTTGGCCAGCCGCAAGCAGATGCTTTTCCCAAGACCGCTGGACCCGCCGGTCACCAAAATCACTTTCGTGCTGGAAGACTTCGCGGGAAAGGTAGTAGTCCCTGCACCGTCATTCCGGGCCGTCATCCCGGCCAGCGAGCCGGGACGGAATGACGTTGGTCTGCTTCAGAGCCTCTGTTGAACTTCAATAAGCTCTTGATCGATCCCAAATTGCCCCCAAAAAAGTGGGACAAGCGACCTGTAGCGCACCGCTCAACCACCTACCCTTGCTGCATTCCTGCCCTGGGGGATTTAGTGGGAGCTGGTCGTACAGGACTTGTCCCGCCGCAAAGGTAGTGCTTCAACTACGCTCTGCCATGGATGTGCCAGAGCTATCGCCTCTTATTTTCTGCGCCCCCGCTGGGGTCGTTCTCCAACGGGGGGCATTTTCTGATTTCTGTGACCCCTCTGGGGTCAGAACGCAGCACTGGACTTTCTCCTTGTGGGTTGACCCCAGAGGGGTCAGAGAATAGAATTCGAGTCGGACGAACGTGTTCGACCCCAGCGGGGTCTCAGAAACAACAGATCTGGTGCGGAATGTGTTCATAGGCGATAGCCCTGTGGATGTGCTTCCTCGGCGGGGATCGAGCATGGATGAAATCACCGCATCATCGGCACTGAACACGAAGGTTGAACTGCAATAGCAAGCAATACATGGGCGTTCAGCCGCCCGATCTCGGACTTTCAGCAATACCCCGATCTACTCCGGCAGCTTGAATTCCGGGTTGTGGATCAGGCCCACCACGTTGCCCCATGGGTCCTTCACGGCGCCCACCACGAGTTCGCCGCCCACGTTGTGCGGTTCTTCACATGTGCTTGCTCCGAGTCTGATGAGACGATCGTATGCCTTCTGCACATCGTCCACGCCCCAGTAGGTCATTACGTTCTCACCGCGCGGCTTCGGCTCGCCTTCCTCGGGGAGCAGCCCCAGCTCGTATCCGCCAATGCTGAAGCCCACATAGAAGGACTCATCGAAGTAGGGCTTGGGGCCGAATGCCTTGTGGTACCATTTCTTCGCAGCATTCAGGTCTGGCACGATGTAGATCACGGTTCGGAGCCCGTGCATGGGGGAGGGTTTCATGTTCCGGAAATGTACGGATGAACCGAGCGCGGCGTGAACGCAACGTGCTATTCGTTCACGCCCAGTCGACCTTCCAACACGATCGTCAGGTCGTTCAGGATAGAAGCCTTGTACGGGTCGTTCTCTGCGGTCATTGCGTTGCGCACTCGACCAAGTGCAAGCCGGGCCGCGTGCTCTGGCCAGATCTCTTGATTCTCGATCACGGTGAGGCATTCGAAGCTTTCCTGCGCATCACCTTCCAAGGCGATGGTTACGAAACGGTCCAAGTGGTCACGCACATCGATCCCAGCATTCCAAAATACACCTAACACGGTCTTTCGCACCGGAGCCAAACTCTCGTCCTCCAACGCACGGAAAAGCTCGTCGGCGGCCCCCGGAGCCTTCACCTGATCCAACAATCCAGTTATGCGCTGTTTAACGCGACCCTCCTTGGCCCGCATCAATGCGTCCAGCAAAGGTCGGATGGCCTTGGCATCGGCTTCCTGTTCGATCCGGGTCAAGGCGGTCAGGGCGGCTTCGTCATCATCGCTCAGTAAGGAGGCGAAGGCCAGATCCATGCGTTTGGTCTTTGTATTGACGGTCATCGTTCAGCCGGTCGTTGAAAGGGAAGGTGCGAAGGTAGGTGCCCACAAAGGGCAGCCCTGAGCCGAGGCGTACATGGGACCGAGTTGCTTACAGGCTCATGTAACTCCGGCGAGCCGGGCTACGCTTGAACTTGTAGGAGACCTCCAAGCTGAAGAAACTGAAGGAATCCAAAAGGGCCGGGTTCCCACGTTGACTGGTCACGATGCCGATCTCCCCATTTGTGCCCCAGCCAGTAGGGTCGCTGATGTAGCGCGCCAGACCCTGCTCCCCGGTCGTGGAATAGGCCGCATCGATCTCATCGTACGTGGCGTAGCGGTCACTCACGTCATCCAACATGTCCGTAAGGAACATCAAGTAACAATACTCGATCCCGATGCTCAATTGGCGCGTGGCCATCACCCGAACGCCAGCGCCAAGCGGAATAGCCACGTGCCACGGTGAGAATCGAGGGCCACCGCTGTTTTCGCCTGCGCCAGCACCGCCTTCGGTCTGCCAACTGTACAGGTCGGTCTCGTATTTTCCGTCACGACCGATCACGTTGGCACCTTGGGTTTGGCGTGGTGCATCCCGCACCGTTCCATCCTCCCAGAAATAATACCGGTTGGCCAGATCCACATCGCCGTTGAACAGATCGGCCTTTGGCCTGCCGTGGTATACGCCTAGACCAATGTGGAAGTACATGAAGAATCGTTGCTGGAAAAGCGGGGTGAAGGGCTCGCGGTATGCGTTCAGCACCAAGTGTCCGGAGGCTCCGATGAGGTCGTTCCGAAAGCTGAGTCCACGCCGGTAGTTCTTCAGGTCCGTGGTTTCCACATGGCGCAGTGCCGCGGTTTCGTCGTAGCCGATCCGAAACCAACTGATGCGTGCTTCGGTAGTGAGCGAGCGTGTGACATACCGCTTCTTGTTGTTCAAGAAATCCCGGAAGGTGATGGTCATCCCGGGCCGTGCGCTGTTCCATTGCACTGGGCCGTCGATGTTGCCGAGGTCCCCGTAATAATGGGTCACACCGCCCTGAACGCCCACTTCCAAGTGGCGTTGCGCATGTGCCAAGAAGGCGCAAAGAAGGGCAGGAAAGAGAATGCCGAGTCGTATCATGCTGCCGGATCGGACTTCGAATGTACAAGGTATAGACGCTGAGAGCACCAACGGTTGCCTCTCTGAAGTGAGCAGAAGTGGTCAGGCGCGTTCACCGAAGATCGCAGTACCGATCCGGACCATGGTGGTTCCGGCCTTCACTGCAATGTCCACATCGCTGCTCATTCCAATGCTCAGGACCGTGAATTGCTCCAATGGAAAAGGACCGTGCGTGCGGATGGCCTGATGCCAGTCGTTCAGGTTCCGAAATTCACGTGCTATTTGGTCCGGATCCGAGGTGTTCGTTGCCATGCCCATGAGACCACGGATGGTGCAATGTGGCCAACGTTCGATCGGGTCAGGGCTTCCGAATGTGAATTGCTTCAATTCCTCCTCCGTGAACCCGTGTTTGGTGGTCTCTTGCCCGATGTGGACCTGTAGGAGGATCGAAACGTTCCGTTGCAATGCCTTGGCCCGTTTCTCCATTTCGTCCATGAGCTTTGGACTGTCCACACCGTGGATCAAGTGGCACACCGGGAGGACGTGCTTCACATTGCTTCGCTGCAGGTGGCCGATGAAGTGCCAGCGGATATCCGGTGGAAGCAGCGGCACCTTTTCGCGTAGTTCTTGGGGATAGTTCTCCCCGAAGTCCCGGTGTCCAAGATCGTAAAGGGCTTGGATCTCCTCCACGGACCGGGTCTTGCTTACGGCGACCAAAGTGATGTGGTCCGGAAGGCTTGCTTTCACGGTCGCATACCTTACGGCAAGAGCAGAGTGATCCACGATCGCCATGTCGCGAAACTACACGTCCTCCAAGCTGTACACGGTCAGGCCGCTACGCAACTTCGGTTCGATGTACGTGCTCTTGGGGGGCATGCACCCACCGGTGTCGGCCACTTCTTTCAATTCCGCGAAGCTCACCGGACGAAGGTTGAAGGAGACGGCCACCTCGCCGTCCTTCACCATGCGCTCCAATTCCGCCACACCGCTGGTGCCTGGAATGAACCGGATATTCGGATCGGTGCGCAGATCGTGGACACCCAGAACGGGGTCGAGAACACGCACACTGAGTACGGAGGCATCCAAGCGATCCGCTGCAGTGCTGTTCGGGCCAGGCGCGGGAAGCGTCATGGCATACCAGCCCTGTCGTGTGCAGATATTCACCACACCGTGCGGTGGGGGAGATGTTGGCGCTTCTTGCAATTCGACCAATGGTCCGACCTTCTCCAATGCCTTCCGGAATTCGTTCGTGTCCATGCCGTTCAATAGGGTAACAGCACGGTCGAAATTGTGGATGTGCAATTGCTCTTCGGGCACCACGAAGGCCAGGCACCAACCTTTGGGCGAGTCTGCATGGCCATTTTCGTCTGTTACCAACCGAGCACTGCTCGCCATACGGTGGTGACCATCGGCGATGTACAAGGCTTCGGTCCTAGCGAAGCAGGTGCTGAGGTCGGCAATGGTCCGTTCATCGTGTACGGCCCAGACCCGGTGCCTTACGCGATCCGTGGTGCTGAAATCATAGGTCGGTGAGGTGGACCAAAGACCCGATAAGGCATCCTCCAAACCGCTTTCCTTGGGTGCCGTGAGCAATACGGGCTCTGCATTGATCCCAGTAGCTTCCAGATAGACCTTGAAGAGTTCCTCCCGCTGCTGAAGCGTGTGTTCATGGACCTTGATCCGCCCGTTCCGGTAATCGCCCACAGAGACGGCACCGATGATCCCCCGGGAAGTGGAACCGGTTCGCGATTGCTCGTACAGATACACGCACGGTCGCTCTTCGCGGATGTACCAACCATCATCCAAGAACTCGTTCCACTTGCGGCGCACGTTTGCGAATCGTTCGTTGCGCGTGAGCCCCTCTGTGGATCCGTGGTCGGGATGGATGACGTGGAGGAAGCAGAACGGATTCCCGATCAACTTCTCCTGCAACTTTTCTTCGGAGTAGGTAACGTACGATCGGCTAGCCACCAAATGGACCTTATCTGCCACTGGGCGCCAAGCACGGAAGGGGCGGAAACGGACCATCAACCCACGCTGACCGAGGATCGCCAAGCGATGATCTGGTCCGCCAATTCATCGCCCACACGGGCTTGCGCTTCTGCAGTGGCCGCACCGATGTGGGGAGAAAGGCAGAGGCTTTGTTCGTGCAAAAGGTCCTCGCGCGGTTCTGGTTCATTCACGAACACATCGAGGGCCGCTCCACGTAGCCTTCCTTCCTTCAGGGCGGAGAGCAACGCCTCTTCGTCCACGGATCCGCCGCGCGCGGTGTTCACGATCACTGCACCGGGCTTCACCTTGGCCAGTTCTTCTACACCGATCAGGGGGAGTCCGTCCTTTTGTGCCGGCACGTGCAGTGTGATGGCATCCGACTGCTTCAGGAGTTCATCCAAGCTCACCATTTTCACGGGGACGCGGATGGCTGTACCGCCGATCTCCATCTCCAAGGCTTCCACGGTGGAATTGCTGTCCACGTAGATCACGCGCATACCACAACCGAGTGCGTAGCGAGCGGTCCATTGGCCGATGCGACCGAAGCCGATAACGCCCAAGGTCTTACCACGGAGTTCGGCTCCTTTTTCGTATTCCTTCTTCAGCTCCTTGAACTTCGAGTGACCTTCGCTCGGCATACGGCGATTGGCCTTGTGCAAGTTCCGCATCAGGCTGAAGAGATGTGCCATCACCAGTTCGGCGACGCTGATGCTGGAAGATGCCGGGGTGTTGATCACCGGAATGCCTTTTCCCTTGGCATAGGCCACATCGATGTTGTCCAGTCCCACACCACCACGCCCGATCAATTTCACTGTGGGGCATGCATCGATGAGCTCGCGCCGCACTTTGGTGGCGCTACGTACGAGCAGCACGTCCACCGCTTCGTCGTTCAGGTAAGCGTTCAGCTTGTCCTGCGGAACGTGGTCCGTGGTCACCTTGAATCCTTCTTCTTGCAGGCTCTGCTTGGCCTGGGCTGAAATGCCGTCGTTGGCGTGTACGCGCATCTTATCCTCTCTTTTTAGCGAATTCATCCATCACGTCCACCAACACCTGTACACTCTCGATGGGGAGCGCGTTGTACATGCTGGCGCGGTAACCGCCTACGCTGCGGTGTCCGCGGATACCATTGATGCCAGCGGCTTTCCACAGTTCATCGAAGGCCGGTTCCAATGCTGCATCCTTCATTACGAAGGTGGGGTTCATTACACTGCGGTCCTCCACTGCGGTGGTGCCTTGGAAAAGGGGAAGACGATCGACTGCATCATACAGCAGCTTGGCCTTCGCCGCATTGCGACGTTCCATTTCCACAACTCCGCCTTGGTCCTTCATCCATTGCAAGGTGAGCATGCTCACGTACACCGCATAGACCGGTGGGGTGTTGTACATGCTCCCTTTGGCAGCATGGTTCTTCAGATCCAGAACAGGGCTGATCTTACGGTCGCTCTTCCCCAAGCGTTCCGGATCCATCAGGTAGACCGTTGCGCCTGCGGGACCCATGTTCTTTTGGGCACCGCCGTAGATCAAGGCGAAGTCCTTCACGTTCACGGGTCGACTGAAGATGTCGCTGCTCATGTCGCAGATCATCGGAACCGGACTCTTCGGGAAGGCCTTGAACTGGGTACCGAAAATGGTATTGTTGCTGGTGAAGTGGAAGTAATCCGCATCGTTCGGGATCTCGAATCCCTTGGGGATGTAGCTGAAGTTCTTGTCCTCACTGCTTGCCACCACCAGTGTCTCACCAACACGAGCGCTCTCTTTTATCGCCCGCCCGGCCCATTCGCCGGTATTGGCATAAGCGGCCTTCCCATTCGGACGCATGTAGTTCAACGGAATGAGGTGGAACCCGAGACTAGCGCCACCACCGAGGAAGACGACCTCGTAGTTGTCCGGTGCGCCGAGCAATTCCTTCACCAAGCCTTGCGCCTTCGCCATCACCGCTTCGAAAGGCTTGCTCCGGTGGCTCATTTCCAGGATGGAAAGGCCGCTCCCCTCAAGATCCAATACGGCTTGCGAAGCCTTTTCGAAGACCTCTTTGGGAAGGATGCAGGGACCTGCGCTGAAGTTGTGGACCTTGGTGCTCGACATGGTGGGACTTGTATTCGGGCCCAAATGTAGCCCTGTACATCCAGCCGGACCTTACCACAGTGTTCATTAACCCTGCACCCTATCCCGCAAACGCTTGTAATTACTGAGGATGCGGAGGAACTGGCAGAAGGACGGAGTGGTCCATGTCCGGCCCTTGCCTTGGGGCTTTGCCGCAGCGAGTTCGGCATCCAGATCCTCCAACACTTGGCGCAGCCCCAATGCGCTCCGGTCAAGTAAGGCAACCATGGTATGCGAAACCGTTGCCGCCAACGTGCTCTGAAAGGAGATGGGCACGCGCTCTTGACGAACGATGGCCCCGGTGTCGATGTGCTTGTCGATCCGGTGGATGGTGTAGCCCGTGGTGTCGGAGCCCATGTACAACTGCCAGATCACGCTTTGTGCGTTCTGGAATTCGGGGAGTAGTTCGTGGTGGATGTTCAGCATTCCCGAACGTGGCGCGTTGAACACCTTGCTGCCGATGTATCCGTTGCCCAAGCTGATGCCGATGTCGGCGTTCGCTTCACGCATCAGTTCCATGGTGCGCACATGGTTGATCGCAGGGGTGGTGGCAATGGGAATGGATAGCGAAGCGCACAGCGGGCCGAGGTCGTGAATACTCGCCAGCCGCTCCACATCAGCCCCGTACCACTTCCGCATGCGGTACCCGATCAAGGCACCCAGTGGACCAATGCGCAGGACCTTACGCAGTTTTCGCATCAGATGTCCCTTGGGCTTGGCAGCCGTGCCATCCACCAGGATCACTTGCACACAAGCGTAGTGTGGGCTGCCCACCAACGTAGGTAGGTGGTGGCTGGCCGTACCACGCCTGCTACTGGTAAGCACCACCACGCGCAAACTCATGCGGGGAAGAGGTTGTTCGCAGCGTTGGCGTTCAACGCATTGTTCGCCAAGAAGTACCGCACGTGTCCAAGGGGCCAGTCCAGCACCACGTGGTCCCTGCGCAGGCAGAGGGAATTGCTAGGCACCGCACCATTCCCGATGTGGCAGCCCCGTTCCGCACTTGCGCAACTTTCAAAACCCACCGTGAACACATCGCGAAAGCTTTGTGGTGTAATGTCCGTGAAACGTCCGTAGGGGAATGCGAAGTGTGAGACGGACCCACAGTGTTCGGTGAGGATCTGCCGACTTTGCTCCAGATCTTCGCGCATTAGGGCCGACTCGGTGGCCGCCATGTTCCGGTGTTCCATGGTGTGCGAGCCGATCTCGTGGCCCAGCCGCTGCAACTCCGCCACATCGTCCCAACGCAGGAATTCCACCGGCGGGAAACTCAGCCGTTCCGCACAGATACGCTGCACACTATCCATGTCCTGTAGGCCGATCAGACCTGGATTCACAAAGAAGCAGGCGCTGATGCCGTGGGCGTGCAAGAGCCTTCCACCATCCAGATTGTTCTTGAAGCCATCGTCGGAACTGAAGGCGATGTATGGCTTGTCGATCGTGCCGTTGCGCACCCGTTCAACAGCCTCGGAATGGGAGATGAAGCTGTGGTGCCGGGCAAGATCCTTGATCAAGCGTTCAAGCCCGGCCAATTCATCCGTGAAGGTGTGGTGGATGTACAGGAACTGCACCCGGGGGCGTTGCAAGGCCCGCTCCATGCGTCCGCCCACCTGATATGCGGTCGCGAGGCCATCCAGGGCCACGTTGCGCAGCGTACCGCGCAGGCCGTGCGGGTTATACGCTTTGATCTCGGCGTATCGGGTAGCGTAGCTCATGGACCGGCCGAAGGTAGCGCTCGGCATCAGGGCTTGAGCGCCGGTGACGAAGCCAGGAATGGACGCGGATCGCGATCAACGAAGGCTCGAACTACTCCTGTTCCGGATGTCGTGGTGCGTGGAAGACCTTGGACTTGGAGCTGCTGTCGCGCAGATCGATCTCCGGTCCGAACCACCATTCGCCTTTGTGCCAGAAATAACCGTCGTGGCTCATGTCCGGGCCGTAGTATGCCCACTGGTCCTTCATGTCTGCACGCGAAGGGGAGAGGTGGTCCATGACGATGGCTTCCAGTGAGGGGTCGTATCGAAGGGTCATGGTCGCTTGGAAAGAGAAGCCGAACACCTTGCGCATGGGCCGCAGCCTGCCTTTCCCGAAGACAGGCGCACCGAATCGTGGTTTCCCGTTCCGGAAGGAAAGCACGTCGATCACCTTGCGGGTCTCAGCTCGGCTGTAGCCCTTCCATCCGAGTAGGGTATAGATCTCCTTGCCGCCTTTCTTCACCGGGATCACTTCGTAGTACAGGGCTCCGTACCAGCGCTCGGGACCCAGTTCAGGCACTTCGGGTGAAGGGATCTTCGGTGTCATGTCCCGCAACTCGGTCAGCACTTGGCCGCGAGCGCTTCGAGCCAACACGAATCCTTCGAATTGATGGGAGCCATCCGCTCTCGGCAGGTTCCACGTGAACAGGCGGAATGCGCCATCGGGAGCATCCACACGCGTCATCGGCAGATCACCGAACGAAGCTATGAGTGCGCCATCCGCATCCAGTAAGATCCGCAGGTCCGCTTTCACCAAGTTGTTCAAGCTATCCTGCACCACATCTGAAGTGGACGTGCCGATCGCTTTCAAATGCGTTGTGATCCGCTCTTGGGCCGTTGTCTGGCAAAAGGCGACCTGTCCGATCATGGACAGGACAACGAGGGAGAACGAACGAACGAGGAGCATAGGGAGTGAACGGGGTTCCGATCGCCGAAGTACACAAAGACCATGCACAATACCACCGTGGATCGGTTCGCTGCGATACAGGCGCACCGCAACGCTGCACCGGATCACAGGTGCATGAACTCCTTCTTCGCCATCAACTGCTCCTTCGTCTCGCGGAAATCGGGGTCGTCCACGCAACAGTCCACCGGGCAAACGGCCGCACACTGGGGTTCATCGTGGAAGCCTGTGCATTCGGTGCATTTATCGGTAACGATGAAGTACACGTCCATGTTCTTCGGTGCGTTGTTCGCATCGGCATCGTACGTGTTCCCCATCGGCGTGGTGAGGGTGCCCGTCAACGAGGTTCCATCGGCCAATCGCCACTCACTTCCGCCTTCATAAATGGCATTGTTGGGACATTCGGGTTCGCATGCACCACAATTGATGCATTCGTCGGTGATCATGATCGCCATGGCTAGAGTCTACTTTTGCGTTGCCCAAAGAACACCCGGCAGTGTACGTTCATTGCCGAAAACTTGGGTAACGATCGCAAAGATAGGCGGTCGCCCTCGCCATGCCGATCCCTACCATGTTAGCCACATTCGACCAAAGGACCGCAGCGTTGACCCAACTGGGCGTGGTGATGGCGCACCTCGCACGTTCCGAGCCATGGCCGGGACATGGCATTGGGTTGGATCGGATGGAGTACGATGCGTTGGATGCCGTGGTAAGGGGTGCATACGCAACCAACGGCTGGTTCACGGAGGAGAACGTACGGCACGCTTTCGGAAGTTGGGCGGATGCGTTGGACGGCGAAGGCTTGAAGCGCTGGTGCGATACCTACCCAGCTTTGAGCAGCGCGCGATCACCGGTGCGTACGGTAGGCATCATCCTAGCGGGAAATATCCCGTTGGTGGGGCTACATGATGTGCTCAGCGTCTGGTTGGCTGGGCACCGCGCCAAAGTGAAGTGCTCATCGCAGGATCCGGCGCTGATCCCGGGCCTGATCGATGTGCTGGAACGCTTCGTACCGGGCACTGCCACGCGGATCACATTCAGTCCGGGTAGGCTCGGAGAGGTGGAAGCCATGATCGCTACCGGCAGTAACAACACAGCGCGCTATTTCGAGCACTACTTCGGTCATTTGCCACGGATCATCCGGAAGAGCAGAACAAGCGTTGCTGTGTTGGATGGCACTGAAACGCCGGAGGAACTGGCCTCTTTGGGCGAAGACGTATTCCGCTACTTCGGGTTGGGTTGCCGGAACGTATCCAAGTTGTACGTACCGAATGATTTCGAACTGGACCGATTCTTCACTGCGGTCTTTCCGTGGAAGGACATCGTGCTACACAACAAGTACGGGAATAACTACGACTATACCCGGGCACTGTGGATGCTTGACGGGGTGAAGTTCCTGGAGAATGGATTCCTCTTGGTGAAGGAGGACGAGGCACTGGCCAGTCCGATGGCCTCGGTCTTCGTGCAGCGCTACACGGATCGCGGAGCGGTGGACTACGAATTAGCGGCCCAAGCGGAAAGTCTCCAATGCATCATCGGTCATCACGCCCTGCCTTTCGGCAAAGCGCAAACGCCGGGGTTGGCCGATTTCGCGGATGGGGTGGATACCCTACGCTTCCTGCTGGATCTGAAGTAATAGGGGCTTAGGGAACGTACTCGTAGCAGCCGAGGTCCCATGCATTATCTGACCCGCGCAACACGTTGTCCAAGTCGAACACCGTATTGGCATTGGCTGTACCCGGAAATGCTCTTCCGCGCGCATACGAACCGCCCCCGATGTGGAAATTGCGCCCTGGGACATCCACGAAAGCCGCATTCTGGTTCCGGTGGATCGAAGTCTGTAACGGGAAGTAGCTCGGGTTGTTCGTGGATTGGTCCGTACGCAACATCATGTAACGGAAGTTCAGTCCAGTAGGCAGTTGCAGGTCGTTGAATTCGAGTTGGAACTCGTTCGCATTCGTCCCGCTCACGATCCCGTTGATGAAGGAACTGTTCGGGATGTCATGCACCTCCAAGCCACCGTCGAAGCTTTGGAAGACATTGTTCAAATAGAACGCCGGGGTTTGCCGGATGTCGTAGTCCCAATAGTTGGCGATGGTGAAATGGTCGAAGGCATACTTACCGCCGCCGGTCAAGGCCACACCGTATTGCCCGCAATCGCCCACGAGCAAGTTGTTCGCCACGATGTTGTAATTCCGGCTCAGGATCCCGGCCGCACTGCAATTGCGGATCTTCACATTGTTCAAGATCAATTTCGTGTCACTGGTCGGTGAACCCGAATACGGAGGGAAGACCTCGCACTGGATGCCGATCAGCGCATTCTTGATCAGCACATTCGAGAACTCGTTGCTGTTCTCGGCAGGTCCTTCATTGATCCAGATCCGGTCCCATTGTCCGGGTAGTTCACTGTAGAAGGGTTCCAACCGATCGCCTTGGAACACGATCTCCTGTCCGACATCCGCGATCGCCTTGATCTGCCCAGAATGAAGCACCCAAAGGCCGCCACCTCCATGTACGTACACCTGCACACCGGCCTCGATGATGAGGGTGCAACACGAATCCACCACGCCATAACCGTAGATCACGTAGGGCAGGTCGTTGGTCCATGTCACCGTTTCACAGATCTGCATGCCATTCTCATCGTACCCACCGGCGATGTAGCTGTATGGTGGAAGCCCTTCGATCGCGATCTCCGGAGTAGGGTAGATGAAATGCGCGTCCTGTCCCCAAGCCAGCAGAAGCACTTCTTGCACGGTGCCGTTCGTATTGAACTGGATATGGTCCTCGAAGATGAAGGGATTGCTCGTGTTGGACTGGTCCAAGTTGGCCTCCACGAAGATGAAGACGCTATCACCACCAAGGATCTCCACATCGCTGAAGGAAATACCGGAAGCCCCGTCCACGTTGATCCGGAATGGGGAAGGGGTGCCGCCTTCCAAGGAAATATCGACCCGCACAGCGTTGCTGCTGGGATTGCGCGCTAAGAAACGCTTGGTCACCGAATTCACCGTGGTGAAGATCGTGTCGAAGAGCACGGTATCCTTGCTGAAATCCAGAGAGATGCCGGACTCGTCAGTGAATTTCACGTCCTTCCGACAGGCGGAAAGAACACCGACCGTCAGCAGCAAGAAGAGTATTGGGCGTAGGGTTCTCAAGGCGGGCAAAGATGGTTCATCGCGGTTATTTACGCGATAACGGGGTGGATCATTGCGCGGCTCCTGTGGATATTGCACGGTCGAGGTGACCGTGACCGTGTGGAAAATCCATTCCCGTACCATACATTTGCCGCCCCAACGCAAGAAATACGTCATGAAGCCCGAGATCCATCCTTCCAACTACCGCCTAGTGATCTTCAAGGATATGTCCAATGAGGACATGTTCATGGGCAAGAGTTGCGCGAACACCAAGGACACCATCCAATGGGAGGATGGGAACGAATATCCACTCGTGAAGCTGGACATCAGTCAGTCGTCGCATCCTTTCTACACGGGTAAGATGATGTTGGTGGACACCGCTGGTCGCGTGGACAAGTTCAAGAAGCGTTTCGCGAAGCACGTGGCCAAGACGGAAGCCAACGAGAAGCCCGAGACCGGCACCGCCGAATAATTCGATCACACATCCAAGGAGCCCTCGGCCAATGGTCGGGGGCTTTTTCGTATCAAGCGGTAGAGGTCGGACTTCGATGGATCGGCATTGTCGTACCCATTGGGCTTGAACTGATCCCAAGGCAATAGGTCACGATTGCCTCAACTTGGATCGGTCGTAGTGCTCCCGGCTTGAACTGATCCCAAGGCAATTAGGTCACGATTTGTCATTCTAGGATCAGTTCATCAAATGCATGATTATTTGCTGTTCCTCAGGGTATTGAATGCGCTGTATTGAAGTGGAATAGATACCGGTTGGCGTTACGCCCCCCTAGCTTACTCGGTGCTTCTCTTCCTTACCGATCCCTTCCCGGATCATCTCCAAGGCTTGGGCGATCCGTCGCTTTCGGGTCTCATCCTTCTTCGCATCGATGATCCACTCCACGTATTCCTTCTTGTGGGTGGATGAGAAATTCTCCCAATGCTTCCACGTGGTCTCGTCCTTCTTCAAGCAGCCTTCGAGGTCGGAAGGCAATTCCAGGATTTTCCTTGGCGGCTTGGCATCGCCGAGTTTCACTCCGGTAAGATTCAGTCGCACGGCCTGCTTTACCAAGTCCGAGAAGGCTTTCTCATGGATAGCTTCGCCTTCGGACAGCTTGTACTTGCGGATCCCGCGTTCCTCATCCTTTTCGGTGAGCTTGAACAGCCCTTGCGCATCCTTCAGCAGTGCTCCTTTGTGGAACCATACGCTTACACAGGTTTTGAAGCCATGGATCCCAACCATGATGCCGTCGTGGTCGAAATGCGGACCGTTCCACCGCCAGGTTTCCTCGACATCCGGGTCCACGGAATGGATCAGCTGCCGCAACCGGATCATTAAGAGCCGTTGCCATTCCGGATGTTCGGCGATGTACGAGTTGATCTGTTCCTGCGGATGCATGATGAACTTCAGTTGAAGGAGCAATAGTACTAACGAAGGGCACGAACGTTGACTAAAAGTACAGCCGGTTCTTAACAGGCTAAACTCCACACGCTTGCTCGTGTACTCCCAGAATTGTCCATTCATCGACGGAACACGCATGGCGATCGATGGGCCGGGCCAAGGAATTCGCATCATCTAGCGAACGAAGACCTTCTTGAGCGCCTTTTTGATCACCTGCTTGGATCGAGCGGCCCAAGAGGTAGTGGACACGATGGGAGTGAAGGCCGGATCCACCGGGACGTGTACGAGCGAAAAGGCCATGTAATCGGGCTGCTCGGTCCAGATGGAGTGCCGTTGGTAGTGCAACAGGCAAAGTCCTGCTTGGGAGAAAGTCGCGACCAACTCAGGAAGATGTAGGGCTAGGTCCACCACTTGCTGCGATCCTGGCCTGTTCTTACGGAGCCATTCGCTGTAGAACGGGTCCGGGGAATGGACAAGGATCCGGCCGTTGGGCTGAAGGGCTTCCCTGAGGTGCTGGAACAGCTCGTTATGCCGCACCAGTGGAATGTGTTCCAGAATGTCAGGCAAGACGATCAGGTCATAGGGTCCACCAAGGGGATCGGAGACCACATCGGCAACGCGCAATTCCACGTTGGTGCGGCCTATGAAGAAGGACCGTGCATGGGCGATGCTCTCCGGACTAAGGTCCATGGCCACCAGGTGCCCGTTCGGAAGACGTTCGGCGAGCAGTCCAGTGAGGGTTCCGATCCCACAGCCCAGTTCCAGCACACGCATCCCATCCTTGAGTCCGTTCGTCAGGGCCAACTCCAAGATCAAATGGTGCCGCTCATTGATGCCGGTCTTGACCTGCTCCTTTGCGAAGCTGTCGTAGAAATCCTTAATGATAGTGGTCTCCATACGTTGGTGATCTTGGGCGACCGTACACAGAGAAGGTGGCTCCCTGATCTGGTGGATCAACACGCCTCGATGACGGTCGCGTACCCCTGTCCTACACCGATGCACAAAGTACACAAGGCATAGCGTTGCTTCTTGGCTTGCAATTCCAACGCTGCGGTTTGGAGCAGTCGGGTGCCGCTCATGCCCAAGGGATGTCCCAAGGCGATCGCACCTCCGTTCGGGTTGATCCGAGGGTCGTTGTCTTCTAGACCCAAACTGCGGGTGCAACTGAGCGCTTGGGCGGCGAATGCCTCGTTCAACTCCAGGATGTCGATATCGTCCAAGCTGAGCCCGGCGCGTTCCAAGGCCAACTTGGTGGCGGTAACAGGACCGATCCCCATGATGCGTGGTTCCACACCCACCACGGCACTGCTCACGATGCGGGCCAGTGGTTCCAGACCATGCGTGGTCATTCCGACCTCGCTGGCGATCAGCGCCGCTGCGGCACCGTCGTTCAATCCGCTTGCATTCCCGGCGGTCACGGTACCATCCTTTTTGAAGGCGGGTCTCAATCGCGCAAGACCTTCCATGGTCGTTCCAGGTTTCACGAACTCATCCGCAGCAAAAATGATGGGGTCCGCTTTCCGTTGGGGGATCGATACCGGGGCGATCTCGATCGCTAGTCGCCCGTTGGCTTGGGCTGCGGCCGCCTTTTGTTGGCTCCATAGTGCAAAGCGGTCTTGATCCTCGCGGGATATCGGCGTGGCATCCAGCAGGTTCTCTGCGGTCTCGCCCATGGCATCCACTCCGTATTGTTCCTGCATCAACGGATTTACGAAGCGCCAGCCAAAGCTGCTGTCAAAAAGTTGGGCATCGCGACCGTAGGGTGTGCTCGTCTTGCTCATCACCCAAGGTCCACGCGTCATGTGTTCCATGCCGCCAGCGATGAAAAGGTCACCGTTGTTCGCGGCGATCGCACGACCGGCCTGTACCACGGCGCTCATCCCGGAGGCGCAGAGGCGGTTCACGGTTTCACCCGGCACAGTGACCGGAAGGCCAGCCAGCAAGAGGGCCATTCGTGCTAGGTTGCGATTGTCCTCGCCTGCTTGATTGGCGCAACCGAGGATCACATCGTCCACGGCCTTTGGGTCCAGATCGACATGGCGTTCCAATAACGCCCGGATCACGTGCGCGGCCAGATCATCCGCACGAACAGGGGCAAGGCTTCCGGTGAAGTTCCCGATCGGGGTCCGGATGGCATCAACGATGAATGCGGCTTTCATGGGGTTTCAGTGGTTTGATCATCGGGGAACCAAGGTTTGCCGGTGCGGTACACGGTTCCCTTGAAAAGCGCGACCGTTTCATCGCGTTGGTTTGAAATGGTGATGTGGTACACCCCGATCCGGCTGGTAAGGCTCATTTCCTGGGCCGTCGAGGTGAGTATGTCCCCCTCCTTCACAGCCTTGATGTGGCTGATGGAGGTTTCCACGGAAACAGCTTGGACCCCATGCGCATTCGCCGCGAAGGCCAAGCAGCTATCACCAAGCGCGTACGTGATCCCGCCATGGGCGATCGCAAAGCCATTCAGCATCACCTCCTTCACGGTCATGCGCAATACACAGGACCCCGGTTCCACTGAAATGCGTTCCATGCCCAACCAACGGCTGTACGGATCATGGTCGTACATGCGATCGACCACGCGTTGCGCCAAAGTGTGGGATCCCATCGCGGGTAAAAGTACCGTTCACCGAGCGTCCTGCCTGCTCGAAAGAACGATCAACGGCGCGAAGTTCTGCATTGGATACCTTCGACCGAACACCCCACAGCGCATGACCTGGTTCACTACCGACTTCAATGCCTTCTTCATGGACCTCGCAAAGAACAACAACAAGGAATGGTTCGATGCGAACCGGAAGCGATACGAGAACAGTGTGAAGAAACCGTTCCATGCCTTCGTGGACGAGGCCATCCAGCGCATCGGAAAGCTGGATCGAACAGTCGCCATCGAGCCGAAGGAGGCGATCTTTCGGATCAATCGCGACATCCGTTTCAGCAAGGACAAGACTCCATACAAGTTGAGTTGCTCGGCGATCATTTCCCCAGCGGGTCGTAAGGACCATGCGGTACCGGGACTCTATCTGGAGTTGGGGCCTGAGCATGTAGGCATTTATGGCGGGGCCTATATGCCGGACAAGGTCCAGTTGGAATGTATCAGGACGGCGATCGTTCAGGATGGCCGGGCCTTCCGGAAGATCATCGGTGCCACGGACTTCGTATCGCACTTTGGCTCCGTGCGCGGGGAGGCGAACAAGATCCTACCCAAGGAGTTCAAGGCTGCTGTAGTTAAGGAACCACTGATCGCGAACAAGCAATTCTATGTCATGGCCGAACGACCCGCCAAGTTGGTAGCCAGTGCCACGCTGATGAATGTGATCATGGACCACTACAAGGCGGTCCGTCCTTTCAACGATTGGTTGAAGAAGGCCATGCACGGTGGGTGAACGAAAAAGGCCCCCACCTTGCGGCAGAGGCCTTTTCGACTTTCACCGAAGGGGAGCTTACTGGACTGTGCCGGTAAGTTCCACGGTCAGTTCGATCACATTGTTCAAGACCATATCCTTCATTGGAGAGGCCCACTTCGCGCCATACTTCTGACGGTCGAAGCCGATCTTGCCGGTCGCCTTGAGCATACCATTCTCTTCCGTGATCACGATATCGGTCACTTTCTCTTCGTCCGATGTGCCACGAACGGTCAACTTGCCGCCAGCGGAGGTCATGTCACTTCCGGTGATCTCGAAGGTCGCGGTCGGATGATCGGCCACGTCGAAGAAATCAGGGCTCTGTAGGTGGCCGATCAGCATGCTCCTGGTGCCTTGCTTGGCACCATCTGCCGCATAATTCGTATCCAGTGGGGCCATCGAAGTCATATCGACAGTGAACGAACCGGCGGTCAACTTACCACCCTGAACGGATACCTTTCCCTCTGTCAAGTTGATGGTGCCGTGGTGGCTCTTGATGCCGAGCATGGTCCCGGTCCACATCACTTTGCTATTCGCTACATCCACCACGTACGTGTGTTCTGCAGCAGCCACCGCAGCGACACTGTCAGCGGCTGCTTGTTCTGTTGCGGCAGTTAGTTCGGCTTCGCTAGGGCCGCATGCGACGAGGAATACTGCCGCAAGTGCGACAACGGATAGGATAGGGGCTTTCATTTTGTAGTGTGGGTCGTTTTTAGGGCGACGAAGTTAATAATATTTTCCATGGAAACAAAATGGACCATTCAATTGCAACTCCGCCACGCGTCAGGCCAAGGCGAAATTGGTCTCTGCGGCTCTTCTGAGCAGGGGAGATGGTCGGTACCGATCCTCACCGGTCAACAGTTGGAGGTCTTCGAGTACGGACAGCCAATGGGAGGCTCCCTTTTCATTGGCCCATGCCAGAAGGCCCTTCGGATAATTCACTCCCTTGGTCATGGCCAGGTCGATGTCCTTCGCGGAGGCCACATTCCAAAAGAGGGTATCGACCGCTTCGTTGATCAGCATGGCCAGGACGCGCTCCGCGATCTCAGCACTCAGTTGCGGGTCTGCCGTTGGTGAAGGTGGCGTGGTGCCATCGGCATAGCTGTAATACCCGCGCCCACTTTTGCGACCCAAACGACCGCTTTCCACTTGGCGTTGTTGCGTGAAACTGGGTTTGTACCGTGGGTCATAGAAGAAGGCTTCCCACACCGTCCGGGTGACCGTGAAATTGATGTCGTTACCGATCAGGTCCATCAATTCAAAGGGCCCCATCTTGAATCCAACGGACTTCAATGCGGCATCGATGGTCGGCATATCCGCAATGCCTTCCTCGAAGATGCGAATGCTCTCCCCATAGAATGGGCGTGCTACCCGGTTCACGATGAAGCCCGGCGTGTCCTTGCACTGTACCGGGACCTTGCCCCAGGCAGCCATCAGGTCCACCATCCGTGTAGGCAACTCCGGTGTTGTGACCAGACCGGGAACCACCTCCACCAAAGGTAGTATTGGCGCGGGATTGAAGAAGTGGAGGCCGACCACACGCTCCGGATGTTGGCAAGCTGCGGCGATCGCTGTTACGGACAAGGAGGACGTATTCGTTGCGAGCACGGTATCGGATGCGATGATCTTCTCCAGATCCGAGAAAAGCTTCTTCTTGATGCCCAGGTCTTCGATGATGGCTTCGATCACGAGTCCGGCAACGTGTAGTTGTTCCAGATCCGATGCTGGTGTGATCCGTTCAACGAGACCATTGGCTTGCTCCGTTGTGAATTTGCCCTTCTCCACGAGTCTGTCCATCGTTCGCCGTAGCCCATCAAGGGCCTTCTGCACGGCATCCTTCCGGGAATCGAAGAGCAGAACCGAATGGCCAGCGCGCGCTGCGACCTGTGCGATGCCGATCCCCATGGTACCGGCACCGATCACGGCAACCTTCATCGTCTTGTCCATGGGACGAAGATCGTGCGCGGGATCCGTTCCGGATCATTCGACCGCGCCAATGCTATCCGTTCCAGATGCATCGGATCACCTATTCGCCTTTGTACACGGGCTTTCGCTTTTCAAGGAAAGCCTTCACGCCTTCGTTGTAGTCGTAACTGCGACCGGCTTGGCTTTGCAATTCATTCTCCACATCCAATTGGCTGTCAAGGTCGTTCTGAGAACCACGATTCAGCGCCTCCTTCGTGAGGGCGATGGCTTTGGTGGGCATCTGGGCCAGCTTCAAGGCCAAGGCGTTGGAGTCGGTCATCAGGTCAGCATCCGGTACGCAACGCCAGATCATGCCTTTGGCCTCCGCCTCCTTGGCGCTCACTTTCGGAGCCAGGATCATTTGCCCGAACGCCTGTTGCATACCCACCAAGCGTGGTAGGGTGTACGTGCCACCACTATCCGGGATCAATCCGATGTTGATGAAGCTCTGGATGAAATTGGCGCTTTCAGCCGCTAGTGTTAGGTCGCAGGCATAGGCGATGTTAGCACCAGCACCCGCAGCCACCCCGTTCACCGCAGCGATCACGGGCTTGGGCATTTGGCGAATACGCCGAACGATCGGGTTGTATTGTTCATTGATGATCTCCTCGATGCGGGTGCCCGGTGCAATGGCTTCGACGAGATCCTGCCCAGCACAAAACGCCCTGCCAGCACCAGTGAGCAGGATCGCACGTACAGTGGCATCGGCCTTCGCCTTGTCCAATGCTTCAATGGTGGATAGGGCCATTTCCCGGTCGAAACTATTCAGCTTGTCCGGTCGGTTCAGGGTGATGGTCGCAACACCGTCTTGAACGCTGTATGATGTCTTGTTCTGGTCCATGGATCCTGGTATTTCGCGGACAAGATCGCGCTTTGCGAGGGAGCGTCACCAGAGCGCATCTCAAAATTGTTTTTGGAAGCGAGCGGGTTGGATCGTGCGACCAGATGAGGCGCAAAAACCGAGCATAGCATGAGCTACGTGAGGCCTTTTGCAACGAAATATGGGCACACGAGGCTCCCGCGCAGCCCGAAGGATAATTTTGAGATGCGCTCTATTCACCGATGAGTGCCGCCGCTTGTCGTGCTACGCGAATGCCGATGGCCACGCCCATTCCACCAAGCCGAACGGCGGTGACTACGCGTTCGCGGTGGCGTTCCACGATCGGGGCTCGGCTCGGGCCCACGCACATGATGCCGCTCCAGCGTTGTGCGACGGTGAAGTTCCGATCGGGGAGGATCACGGTCCTCAGCAGCTCTTCCAGCGCATTTTGGATCACCGGTGTGGTCTGTTCCAGCATCGTGCGCTCTCCAACGATATCGAGGTTTCGACCGCCACCGACCAATACGCCCCCGGCGAAGTCCCGGAAGTAGTAGAAACCGGCATCGTAGTGGAAGGTGCCTCTCAGCTTAAGGCCATCGATGGGTGCCGTCAGCAGGACCTGTCCACGTGCTGGGACGACCGGCAGTTCAGGCAGCAGATCAGTTGTATATCCATTCGTGCAGACCACCGCCCAGGCCGTGGTCAAAGTCGTTCCATCAGCCAATAGGATCACCACCTGTTCCGGCCCATCTTCGATCCGCACCACGTTGGAGTTCGAACGGATCAACACTCCCTCGGAAAGCACCTTCTGTAGCAACCGAGACATAAGCTTACCCGTGTCTATCGGTCCTTCTAGATCGGTCCTCACCATGTGGCCGATCCCTTGCAGACCATTGCTAGCGATCGCGTCATTCGCCCACTTGAACGGCTCCGGCCCGAGGATCGGGGAAAGCGTGGCGTTGAGCGCATCGAACCGTTCCGCGACACAGGTGTACAGTGGGCTGTGCTCCGGATAGATCTCATGGCCTCCGGTCGGTTCGTATCCGATCGCCACATCGCCCAATTCGGTGCGCAATTCGCGCAGACCGTTCCACCGGGCCTCCACCCGGGCCAGCATGGCATCGGTGCCTTCGTGGTCCTCGTCTTCGAGCAGTTCGCTCGGGCTGCCGAAGCAGGCGAAACCAGCATTCTTCATGCTTGCCCCACTGGGGAATGGCCCGCGTTCCACCACCACGACATGATGGTGTGGGAAGCGGCGCTTATGGAACAGTGCGGTGAAAAGACCCACGATCCCAGCTCCAATGACAACCACATCCGGAGTACGGTGGAATTGGCGGATCTCCCAAATGGAATGCATGGCTCTGGCGGTCATGGGTCGATCAAAGGAACGAAGACCCGAAGATGTCGTAATTTGGCGCGTTGATGAACCTCCTGCAAGGCGTTCACTTTCTGGTGGGAACCAAGACCATAGCTCGGCTGAGTTGGTTCGGTGTATTGCTCGCGATGGCAATGGCCCGTGTAGCTAGCGCTCAGGTGGACAATGTCCTGATCTACGGTACGGTGAAGGACCTCACCTCCTCGAAGAAGTTGGATAATGTGTCCGTGACGATCTACAAGAACGGCGCAAAGCTCATCGACGTGCCCACCAATGCCAGTGGGAAGTACGAGGTGAACTTGGATTACGGCGCGGACTACAAGGTCATGGTCAGCAAATCCGGCTTCGTTGGAAAGAACATCAACATCGATACGCGGAACATCCCGGAGGAGGATCGGCTAGGAGGGCATGGCATGAACATCGATTTCTCCATGCTCACGGATCTGCCGGGGATCGACTACTCGGTACTGAACGAGCCATTCGGAAAGGCGGCTTACACGAATGGCACCTTCACTTGGGATATCGACTACACCAACCGAATGCGCGATGCCCAAGCCCGGTTGATGAAGGAGTACGAGGACATGCGCAAGCGTGAGGGCGATGCGGAAGCCAAGTTCGCCAAGTTGATGGACGAAGGTGCCAAGGCCATGTCCGCCTCGGATTTCAAGAAGGCGGTTGGAAATTTTACCGAGGCGCTCGTTCTCAAACCGAATGACCCGATCGCCACCGCGAAGCTCAGTGATGCCAAGATGCGGTTCGATGCGGAGGAAGCGCTGAAGAAGGGTGCGGAACAATACAATACCCTCATCAAGGAGGCGGATCAGTTGTTCAGCAAGAAGGACTACGCAGGAGCCAAAGTGAAGTACAATGCCGCCATCGACCTGAACGACAAAGAGCCTTATCCGAAGCAACGGATCAAGGAAGTGGATGCGATCCTGGCCGATCTGGAGAAGCAAGCGGCTGCGGAGAAGTTGGCCAAGGAACTCCAAGAGAAGTACCAAGCGGCGATCACTGCAGGTGATGCCGCGCTAAAGGCACAGAATTGGGATCAGGCCACGGCCAAATACACCGAAGCCAGCGGGTTGAAACCAGAAGAGAAGTACCCCAAAGATCAATTGGCGCTTGTGGCCACCAAGAAGGCGGAAGCGGAAAAGAAGGCCGAAGAGGAGCGCTTGGCCAAAGCGCTGGAGGCCAATTACAAGGCTGCGATCGCAGCTGCGGATGCTGCCTTCAAGTCCAGTCAGTGGGATCAGGCCACGGCCAAATACACCGAGGCCAGTGGTTTGAAGCCAGAGGAGAAGTACCCCAAGGACCAATTGCTGGCGATCACCAAGAAGAAGGAAGAACTGGCGAAGAAGGCGGAGGAAGAAGCACTGGCGAAGGCCCTCCAAGAGCAGTACCAAGCGGCGATCACCGCTGCGGATGCCGCATTCCGATCAGCGAACTACGATGTGGCCGAGACCAAGTACACCGAGGCCAGCGGCTTGAAGCCCGCCGAGAAATATCCGAAGGATCAGTTAGCAGCGATCGGAAAGAAGCGCGAGGAGCTCGCCAAGAAATTGGAAGAAGAGCAGAAGGCCAAGGAATTGGACGAGCGGTACAAAGCGAGTATTGCCAGCGCCGATGCCGCGTTCACGGCCAAGGATTGGGACAACGCGACGGCGAAATACACCGAGGCATCCGGAATGAAGCCTGCCGAGAAATATCCGAAGGACCAACTCGCAGCGATCGTAGCGAAGAAAGCGGAAGCAGAAAGGCTGGCCGAGGAAGAACGGAAGCGGAAGGCGTTGGACGAGGCATACAACGCTGCTATTGTTTCAGCGGATCAGGCGTTCGGAAAGGAGAACTGGGAAGCGGCTACAAAGAGCTACCAAGAAGCCAGTGCCTTGAAGGCGCAAGAGACATATCCCAAAGACCAGTTGGCCGCGATCACGGCGCGGATAGCAGCGGACAAAGCGAGGAAGGAACAGGAGGAGTTGGATGGGAAATACCAAAAGGCGATCGAAGCGGCGGATGCTGCATTCGGCAAAAAGGAGTACCCTGCGGCCAAGGCCAAGTATCAAGAGGCATCTGGGTTGAAGAGCGCTGAACGATACCCCAAGGACCGGATCGCGGAAGTGGATGCCTTAGTGGCTGAAGCCGCACGAAAGGCAGAAGAAGAGCGCAAAGCGGCAGAATTCGAGGCCCGGTATTCGGAGTTGATCAAAACAGCGGACAAGGCGTTCGATGGCAAGCGACTCTCCGAAGCATTGAACGATTACAAGGATGCACTGAAGTTGAAGCCAAGTGAGGCGCATCCGAAAGAACGCATATCGACGATCGAGCAGCAATTGGATGCGGCAGCGCAGGCCAAGGCCGAAGAAGAACGTCTGCTTCGGGAAAAGCAGGAATTGGATAAACGCTACAACGACTTGATCACTGCTGCGGATAAAGCGTACGATGCGAAGGACTATCTGAACGCACGGGGCCCGTACACCAGTGCGACGGAGTTGAAGCCCAAAGAGCAGCACCCGAAGGATCGATTGGCAGCGATCGATAAGGCGTTGGCAGATGCAGCGCAGAAAGCGGAACAGGATAGTCTGGCCGCTGCACGCGAGGCCGAAGAGCGTGCACGCCAAGCGGAGGCGGATCGGTTGGCCGCAGAAGCTGCCGCCGCAGAAAAGGCACGTTTGGAGGCCGAAGAGCGCCAACGGAACATGGCGGCAGCGGAACTCGATGCGGAATACCGGGAGTTCGTAGCAGCTGGGGATATCGCGTTCTCGGTGGAGGACTTCGACAAAGCGATCCTGAAATACAATGCAGCACTCGGGGTGAAACCAAGTGAGCAATATCCGAAGGATCGCATCGCAGCTATTGAAGCACGCCGTAACGAAGCAGCGTTGAAACGTTCCGAGTCCGAGCGCTTGGCCGCTGAACGGGAACGCTTGGAAGCGGAGCGACGAGCCAAGGAAGCGGCCGATGCGGAAGCCGCTCGATTGGCAGCCGAAGCGGATCGTGATCAAGCTGAAGCTGAACGCCTACGACGGGAGAAGGAAGCTGCGGATGCACGGCGTGCAGAGGAAGAGCGCCTGCGGTTGCAGCGAGAAGGGGACAGGGCGTTCGAAGAGCGTTACCGTGCGTTGATCATATCTGCAGACGAAGCGTTGGCCGCTATGGACTATTCCGCAGCGCGAGGCACCTATGCCCAAGCGAGTGACATGCAGCCCGAGGAGACGTACCCTTTAGTGAAGATCGATCAGATCGATAAGCTACTGGCGGAACAGGAACGGTTACGGTTGGAGGCCGAAGCGGCCGCGAATCGTGCCGAACAAGCGCGAGCGGACGAAAGACCGAAGCAGAATTCCTCCGGAAGTGGTCAAGAGGATGAAGCGGTCCGGTTCATGCGGGAAGCCCGTGAGCGGGAAGAAGCTGAGAAGTACGAACGGATCAAGAAATTCCGTGCCTCCTTGGAGCAAGAAGAACAGGACAACGCCGGTGATGCTGCAGTGAGGCGCGAAGAGGGCGTGGAGCGGAAGGAGCGTGTGATGGAGGAAAGTGATCAACTCTATCAAGGCAATGACCAGCGTAGGACGCAGCGTGCAGAGGAATTGCTGGCATTCCAAGAAGCGCTGGAACGGGCAGAGGCTGAGCGCAGGCAACGGGCTTCAGAAACACGTTCCTCCAACTATCAAGACAAGTTGGAACTCGTTGAGAAAGAGAACGAACAGGGCCAGGAGCGAAGTGAACGACAGGCCGACCGGGCCAGTGAGTCATCCACCTGGCGAAATAGCGTGGAGAACGCGGAGCAGGATCGGGCGCTGGCCGGCCAACAGCGAAGCACGATGGCCCGCGACGAGGTCGTGGCTAGTGCGGAACGGATCGAAGCCATGCAAGAACGTGGTTCAGGGGCCAAGGAGCGCCAGCAGCAAGCGGTCGAGGACCAGAAGCGAGCACATCAAGCGCGCGAAACAGCATACGCACGTACCAGTGCGGATTCGCGTGCGGCATCCAAGGAACGGTTGAACAATACACCAGCCGATCAACCTCGCGCCTTTGCGGATTACAACCGTTCCAAACTCGCTCAAGAGTATCCAGAAGGTGTTACCGAGGAAAGTTATACCGAAGGCAATAAAGTAATCATCCGCCGTGTCGTGGTGAATGGCAACAAAGCGGACGAGTTCAGCAAGGTGATCGCGAAATGGGGCACGTTCTATTTCAAGAACGGCCAGAGCATCACCGAGGCCATCTGGCGGAACGGAACTGAGGGCTAGGTCACTTGACCGACACCTTCCGCTCCTTCAACTTCCGCACCAGGTCCACGATCTGTTCAGCGCTCAATTGCTTGCCGCGGAACTTCCGCTCGCCATCCACCAAGAAGATCTTCGGCGTGGAGAACACATCGTAGGTGTCCGCGTAGTTGAGGCTCTCGATGGTGGTGTACTTGGGGATGTATTTCCGAGGATCCTTCTTCGCTTCTTCGAATACGGTCTTGGTAAGGCCGACATTCACCCAATCCAAGTCGTTCTCCCGGATAAAGGCCTTCCAGTCCTTCATCAACACATCATCCACGGCTTTGGCCACACAGTAGACCTCGATGCCCTCGGCCTTCATCTGTTCCTTGTACAACTTGGCGATATCAGGCAATTCCTTCTTGCAGTGGCCGCAATGTGGATCCCAGAAGATGATCACCACATACTCTTGTGGTAGGTCGTAGAAATTGATCCAGTTCTGTTCCGTGGTGTCCGTAAGTGAGAGGTAAGGGGCTTTCTTCCCAAGCACCAACGGAGCTTGCTTCCGAGCTCTTTCGCAGAGCTTCTCCAATTTGTCCTCTGCGATCCAATCCACTTGATCCTGTTTGCCTCCCTCGGAGCAATAGTAGGTCAAGGCCATGTGTACGAAAACGGCATCCATGCCCATGATGTCGCTGGTCTCATACTTGTGGGTGATGGTGTTCACCATGTACTTGTACACATCGCCGGTGCCAGATGTACGAGCGATCAACGCATCCACCAAGGTGTTGATGGTATCCGGAAATTGGGGGATCGTTCTTCCGATATACTCATCGAACTTGTTGGCGAAGACGGGTACACGCACGATCCGTTCATCGAGTAGGTCGAAGTGATCCCAATAGTGATCCCTGTACTGGTAATACGCGGCTGCACTGTCCAAAGCGCCGTCCGGTTTTCGGATCTCGGGCAGTTCAACGGCCATGCTCATGCGTACCAAACTGGCCGCCAAGGTTCCCGGGTTGTCCTTAATGAGATCCGCCTGGTAGGTCTTCACCGCCTTGTCCAAGGCCTCCATCTGGGCCTTGATGCCATTGCGCCCAATGGGGTCCTTGTTCGCATCCAGTTGTGTACGTAGCATGTCGCTTTCCTTCTTCTGCTGGTTCAGGTAGCGTACGTAGTCGAGGAATACCTGATTCTCCCTGGAGCGCTTCACCACCAGGTTTCCCAGCAGATCGCTGGTATCCGTGGTCAATTCGATCACAGGTTCGTTCACCACGACCTCGAAATACTTGGGTCCAGGCACCACGATGGCGTACATCCCGGCTTTGTATCCTTTGGCGCTCTTGTAGATCACTTTGCCCTTGGCATCTGCAACAGCGGTGTCGGCGTAGTACAATTTACTTCCGTAATAGTTCGCTAGGTAGATCGTGTCCTTTGCGGCACCGGAAATGGTCGCGATGATCTCGCGCTTGGGATCGCCCTGGGCATGGGCGGATTGAAAGCTGAGTGCGGCAAGAAACAGGAGCGTATAGTGGGTCAGGCGCATGGCGGCAAAAATAGGATCAAGAAAGAGCAATCCCCGTACCATACGGAGACGAGGCCGGTGTACGGGCTGGTTGGTCGGGCGATCGTTAATGATTCGTTAAAGACCTACGGTCGATCCACAGCGGTCTTGAATTCGCTCGTGGTGTGGAACGTGATATCCGGATTGTTGCGCTTTTCCAGATCCAGCATATACGCGCTCGGTGCCATGAATACGGGGTTGTCGTCCTTGTCCTGAACGATCTGTTGTGCCTTCATGCGAATGAACTGGTCCAAGGCTGCTTCATCCGTCGAGGTCATCCAGCACGCCATGTGCGCTGCGATCTGTTGAAAGGCGCATTTGGCCCCGTATTCATGTTCCAACCGGTAGCTGATCACTTCGAACTGGAGCTCGCCCACACAGCCCACGATCTTCTTGTTTCCCGGTTGTTGTGTGAACAATTGGGCCACCCCTTCGTCCGTCAATTGGCGGATGCCCTTGTCCAATTGCTTGGTCTTCATGGGGTCCAGATTGACCAATTCGCGGAAAAGCTCTGGAGAGAACGCAGGGATCCCACGGAACTGGAAGTTGGCCCCTTCGGTGAGTGTATCGCCGATCTTGAAATTCCCGGTATCGAACAAGCCGATCACATCGCCGGGCCACGCTTCCTCCACGATCGTCTTGGCCGAGGCCAGGAAATTGGTGGGGGTTGCGAAACGCAGTTGCTTATTCAACCGAACGTGATGGTAATACGTGTTCCGTTTGAATTGTCCGGAGCAAATGCGTAGGAAGGCAATGCGATCCCGGTGGTTCGGATCCAGATTCGCGTGGATCTTGAAGATGAAGCCACTGAATTTGGGGTCGTCCGGTTCCACCTCGCCTTGGTCTGTCTGCCGTGGACCCGGTGACGGAGCAATGTCAACGAATGCATCGAGCACCTCCTTCACCCCGAAGTTGTTGAATGCGCTGCCAAAGAAGACCGGTGCAATTTGTCCCGCTTGGTAGGCATTCTTATCGAACGGATCATACACCCCTTCGATCAGGTCGATATCGCCTCGCAATTGGATAGCGGCATCTTCGCCGAGTTCATCGTCCAATAGCGGATCGGATAGGTCCTGGATCCGCCGACTGATCTGTTCCACCTTGGTCTTCCCGGGGTCGAATAGTCGGAGTCCTTTACTAAAGAGGTCGTACACCCCTTGGAAGGTGGCCCCGATCCCGATGGGCCAACTCATGGGGCGGACCTTGATGGAGAGTTTCTCTTCCAATTCATCCAGCAGATCGAAGGCATCGCGGCCCTCCAGATCGAGTTTATTGATGAAGACGATCACGGGGGTGTTGCGCATGCGGCACACTTCCATCAGCCGCTTGGTCTGCGCCTCCACACCCTTCACGCAATCGATCACCAAGATCACGCTGTCCACGGCGGTCAAGGTTCGGTAGGTGTCTTCGGCGAAATCACGGTGGCCCGGCGTGTCCAGCAAGTTGATGGACTTTCCGCCATACGTGAAGGTCATCACCGAGGTACTCACGGAAATACCCCTTTGCCGTTCGATCTCCATGAAGTCGCTTGTCGCGCCGCGTCGGATCTTGTTGCTCTTTACGGCACCTGCCGTTTGGATCGCACCGCCGTACAGCAGGAATTTCTCGGTAAGGGTGGTCTTACCGGCATCCGGGTGGCTGATGATGGCGAAAGTGCGCCGATGTTCGATCTCTTCGTGCAAGGACATGGATGGTCGTGGAACGTACGGTCGGGGTAAGGCCCGCTATGGGGCGGCAAAAGTAGTCCTTGGTCGAAAGAGCGGGGGCTGCCATGCTGTGGCACCTAGTTTTGGCGCAAACCAAAAGAACCTGATGATCGGAAAAGCCTTGCTCTTGTCCTTGATACCGTGTGCGTCCTTGTTCGCTCAGGATCCTGTTACCATCGCTTTGGAGCCTTTCGCTTCCGGCCTTTCCGGACCTGTGGATCTGGCGCATTGCGGTGATGAACGTCTCTTCGTGGTGGAACAAGCCGGGAGGATCAAGATCATTGCACCGGATGGAACGGTCTCGACCACACCTTTCCTGGATATCACCACGCGGGTGAATGACAGCGGGAATGAGCAAGGTTTACTTGGACTGGCCTTTGACCCTGACTACACGACGACCGGAATTTTCTACGTGAACTACACGGGTGGTACTGGGAATGGTGAATCGCGCATTTCCCGTTTCCGGGTCACCGAGGATCCGAACGTTGCGGATCCAGAAAGTGAAGAGATCATCTACACGGTAACGCAGCCATATTCGAACCATAACGGGGGCGACGTGGAATTCGGGCCGGATGGCTACCTATATGTGGGCTTTGGGGATGGTGGTAGTGCCGATGATCCGAACAACAACGCACAAACGCTGACGAATGATGCCTTGGGTGATATGATCCGGATCGATGTGCGGAACAACGAGACCTATACGATCCCTCCAACCAATCCATGGGTAGGGGCAGGGAACGATACGCTCCCGGAGATCTGGGCAAGTGGCCTGCGCAATCCGTTCCGCTTCGGGTTCGATGCGTTGACCGGTGACCTGTGGATCGGGGATGTTGGGCAGAACGCGTGGGAAGAAGTGGATGTTTGGCCTGCGGGCGACAATAGCGGTCCCAATTTCGGGTGGCGCTGTCGGGAAGGTGCTGTGGTGAGTACAACTTCGGTGACCACGGGTTGCCCACCTGCTTCCGCCTTCGTTGAGCCCGTTAGTGTGCATGATCATGACAATGAATCGTGGTGCTCCGTGATCGGTGGGCGCGTGTATCGCGGAGCGGAGTTTCCGCGACTTTCCGGTCGATACATTTACACGGATTATTGTCCAACACCATACTACTCACTATTGGCCGACGGTTCAGGGGGGTATGTGCGCGAACAGATCAGTACCAACAATGGTGGATTTGGTACGGCGTGCATCGCTGAGAACAACACATTGGAATTGTTCGTGACGAACGAAACCACAGGCACCATCAAACGGATCGTGGATCAGTGCCCAATGGATCCCCCATCGATCACCGCAGATGGAGTCATGCTGACCAGTTCCGAGGGTGATTCCTACACATGGTACTTGGACGGGGAAGCGATCGAAGGTGCCACCACGCAGACCATCGAGGCTTTAGCGAATGGGAGTTACACGGTTTCCGTGGAACTCAACAACGGGCTTTGCGAATTGACCAGTGCAGCCGTAGAGGTTGGAAATGTGGGCATCGGTGGGGTCGATCTCGCACTATTCGGGATCCATCCGAGTCCGGCACGTGAACTCATCTACCTCACTGGGGTGCATGCCGACCTTGCTGCTCTGCAGGTGTTGGACATGAGCGGTCGTGTGGTCGCAACACGGTCACTGACCGGGCAACGGGCCGTTACCATGGACGTGTCCGACCTTGCCACCGGCATGTACATGATCCGTTTGGCCTCGAAGGAGGGCACCATGGTCCAGCAACGTGCGATCCAAGTGCAGCATTGATCGAAGAACAATTCGTAGAAGAGCCTCCGAAAGGGGGCTTTTCTACTTCTATATGCGACCACCGAGCGAACCAAACGTTACGGCGGTTTCGGTTCCTAGACATTACCCGTGCTACCTACGGCCGAGGTCTGCATGGTCAACGCCGAGCGATGGACGAAAGGACGATCGCAAGAGCTGCATTCGAACGTCCTTGCCAAATCCCGATCATTGCGAACTGTTCGAGGATCCTCCTCGATCATTGTGAAGGGGATGGGTGCAAATAAAGAACGGCGCCCGCAAAGGCGCCGTTCTTCTTTACGTTCGGAATGATCAACGCTGGATCACCAGACGCTCGGTGTAGGTCTTGTCACCAGCGGTGATGTTGATCATGTATATGCCACTAGCGATCTCGCCTCCCGCAGCCCCGCTATTCGATGGGATGCGGGACAGATCCATCACCGTGTTCAGGAAACCGTCCTGTACCGCGACGGTCCGTGCGCTGATGCGCTTGCCGGTCAGATCATAGATGTCCACGCTTACCGTGTGTACATCCGCATCCACCGCACTGAGGTTGATGTAGAGTTGATCACCACGGTTCGGGTTCGGATACATCGTAACGGACCCTGAGCTTGTCGAATGGTCGGTAGCCATGCTGCTGCTGCCACCTTGTAGTTCTCCAGGGCAGTAGGTACTCGTTGTGATGTTCACCACGCACACCTTGCCCCATGTGGTCACAGGCTCCACGCAAGCAGGAGAAGTTACATCGAAGCACCAGTTGGCACCGCCATCCAGGCTTACGCGCACATCCACTTCGTACTGCTTGCCACACTCGAGTTGCGGGCCGGAAGTTGCACTCCAGTTCATGTATAAGCGAGGGCTCGTCTGTGATGGGCGTACGATGCAGACCTCTTCACCCGGGATCCGGAAGCGGAACTGGTAACGCACAAGGCTACTGCTCACACCCGGGACCGGTTGTGGTTGCGATGCCGTAACGCGGTTGGTCCAATGGTTGGAACCACCGAACACCCGGTTCACGCCGCAGCTGTACTCGTTCAGGGCCGGGTTGTCCTGCAAGTTCACACGTGGGCAAGCGGCCAAGGCAGCATCCATCTTGAACTGGCATGCAGGCCCCCATGTTGTCCAAGACCAGTTCACACGTCCCATGATCCGCACGTTCAGCAACACTCCTTCTGGTAGATGCGGGCTGCTTGGTGTATTCACCCATGCATTGACGCGGAAGTGATTGGCACGCAAGGCACCGGTACCATATCCATCGCTCTCGGAGTGCTTACGGAAACGGCGGAAGCTGTAGCTGCCGTTCGGATCGAAGAACCAGAACACATATCCACTGCTGTTACGCAGGGCAGGTGTGGCGTACGCTGCCGTTACTGCGGCATTCTCCGTGGCCACAATGAATTTGTTGGTCACCCAGTCCAGCTTATCGCAGCTGCTGAAGATGGGTTGGTCATCACCCATCGGCATACAGAATGGTTGATCGTCGCTGATGGCACTCACACTACCATCATACACACCATTGAAGTTGTTGCTGTTGTCGATGATCCTGCGGCCATTGACCCCACTTTCACGGAGCACGTATCCACCCGTGATACCTCCGCTAACGAAGCCGTCACCACCGGAATCCGTTACACGGAGCCGGAAACAACCGATCGGCAGGCAGCAAGGTTCCGTGATCGGCGCAGTAATGCCATCCATGTACGGTGCACCAAGCGTTCCGCCACTGCAAACGACCGTATTGTCGTTCGCATAAAGGATCTCCCATCCGATCTGTGAGCTGAGTGCGTCACTGCGCAGTTCCAACGTCACGTTCTGTGAACAGGGCGTACCCACGCATTGGCAGAAATCGTCGTAGGTCTCATCGTTCGTGCTCGCAATGTTGTCATCGCAAGGTGCGCCAGGCAGATTCGGTCCACCGGGAATTCCGAGGCAATCCGGTACCAGGCCAGCACAGGTGCAGTCCAGTTGGTACACATCATTGATCGTGCCGGGGTTGCCATCGTCACACATCGTACCAGGAAGTGCGGGGCCATCCGGCTCTCCTTCGCAATCCACTGGGGTGCCTGCGCACGAACAATCGTTCTGTATCACATCATCGGCTGTTTGTGCGTCACCATCGTCACAAGTGGACCCAGGCTCAGGGCCACCGGGGCATTCGTCAACGCAATCTGGCGTTCCGTCGTTGTCCGCATCCGGGAAACTATTGGCAGCTCCCGGTGTGGAGCAGGTCAAGATGAAGTCGACACTGTTATCGTCCGTATCCACTCCATCCGGGAATCGGGCCAAGCTTGCACCGATCCCATCGCCAGGATCCGTACCAGCTCCGGTCCCTTCCGTAGATGACGGCATGTCACCTTCGTAGCTCATCTGGTCGATCACCAGATCGTCCGCAGTCGTAAGACGGACACCATCCGGATCGCCGTTCTGAATACCGTTCGATACCCATTCCACTTGATCCACGTTCGGTACTGTGCTGCTGCCGACAACGTAATAGTCGCCAGCTGCTAGCATCACGCTGTTGAGGATGTATGTATCGTAGGGGGAGCCTGTACCTCCATTCATGAGCACTAGCTTCAATCCGCCAAGGTCCACGGGAGAAGCACCAGTATTCTTGATCTCTACGAACTCATTGAAGTCGGTTCCGGTCTCATCGTAGTCGATCTCGTTGATCACCAAGGTGGGTGGTGGTTCGCAGGCAGGTGATGCTCCGCTGATCACCAAGGTCTCACAGGGTACAGCGAATGTGATGGAATAGCCCGTCCCTTCGGTGATCCCACTTACGGTGATGGTTCCATTCGTCACGGTACTCGGATCATCGCCGCTTATCGAACCCGATCCGCTGTTATTGATCACGGTAGCACCGGCCTGTACACCTGTGTAGGTGATCGCCACGGTGTAGGTATCGTTCCCCGGACCTGCTGTGAAATTGTCGCACGTCGCCATGGGCGTGCCCAAGCTCAATGCGCAAGCGACAGCACCTGTGTCGAAACTGAAGTTGTCAATGAAGATCCGTTCCGTTGTGCCCACCGAAGCAACGCGCACGATGAAGTTCCCTGGAGCATATTGTGCAGGCGCAGTGATGGTGTAACTGAAGGTCTTCCAGTCAGAAAGATCGTCCAGGAATGTATTGTCGATCGTGAGTAAGGCAGCAGAGAAATTAGAGCCACCGTCCGTACTGTAGCTAACCGCGAAATTTGGTGAAGGTGAGGCATCCCAACGGCGCACATCGAAACCGAATTGCGTCAAGGTCTCGGTGCCGTTATAAGTAGCTTGCCAGTCCGTGGACGTAAGGTTCTGTAACCTCCAGCTATAGACATCAAGCGCAGAGGGAAATCCGTCTTGGTCACCCGTCGTTGCGCGCAGGGCAGGACCGCCGGTAAAGTCCCAGTCACTCTGGGCATATTGATGGTCACTCGCGTAGGAACCAAGACCTGCTGATCCAGCTACCCAGTTTGCGGCCGCATCGAAATTGATGATCGTAAGGGTTGGTACTGGTTCGCAATCGGGGGCTGCGCCAGAAACCGTCAAGGTCTCGCAAGGCACATCGAAGGCGACATCGTACGCATCCGATTCACTGATCCCACTGATCACGATCGTGCCGTTCGCGACAACGGCCGGGTCATCGCCACCGATCGATCCCGATCCGCTGTTGTTGATGACCGATGTGCCTGCTTGCATACCGGTGTACGGAATGCTCAGATCATAGGTATCCGTGGGGCCTTCGGTGATGGAGTTACACACCGCAGACTCTGGATCGAGGACCAAAGCACAGGGTGGAGGGTCGCAACTGGGTGCCGTGCCGCTAACGGTAAGAGCTGCGCAGGGTGTGCTGAACGCTACGTTGTAGTTGTCCGCTTCGCTGATCCCGCTGATCACGATCGTTCCGTTCGCAACAACGGCAGGGTCATCACCACCGATGGATCCCGACCCGCTGTTATTGATGACCGATGTGCCAGCTTGCATGCCGGTGTATGGAATGCTCAGATCGTAAGTATCCGTGGTACCCGAGGTGAATGTGATACAATTGGTGCTTTCTGCGCCCAACGTGATCGCACAAGCTGGCAGTGTACACCCGCTGAAAGTGGAGCCATCCACCAACGTGCCAGGAGAGAATAACGCACCAGCCGCAGCTGGAATGGTGCTGTGTTCCAAATACGCCACTCCCGTGATCTCCGGGTCGAGGTTCAGGGATTGGTCCGTTCCGGCAGCTCCATAGGTAACAGTGAACACCACTTGGCCCAATGGGTCTTTCAGAATAATGTCATCACCACCATTGTTCATTCCTATGTAACCACCTGTAGCGACTTGCACCACGGCCCCTCCGAACAAACCGGTAGGGGTGCCACCGCCGAATACAACGATCGCGCAACCGGCAGGGACCACCGTGCCAAGAGGGAAGACATGCCGCTCACTTGTTCCATCACTGAGGGTCCAATCGGAAATATCCTCTGCCACGCCGCCTGAGTTCACCAATTCCACGAACTCATCATCACTGGTATCCACAACGCCATCACCATTTGCATCACCTAGTGTTGCATCCGGGTCTGCAAGGATCTCATTCACGACCAGAGCCGTTGTAGGAATAGGTTCGCATATTGGAGCGCTTCCCGAAACTGAGAACGCATCGCAAGGTGCCGTGAACGTCACGTTGTAACCGTCAGCTTCATCGATCCCACTGATCACGACCGTGCCGTTCGCAACGACAGCAGGGTCATCCCCACTGATCGTCCCAGAGGCACCGTTGTTCACCACCGCAGTTCCACCTTCCATTCCGGTATAGGGTATGGACAGGTCATAGGTGTCACCAGGACCTGAAGTCACTGTATTGCAAACGGCAATTTCAGGATCGAGGCTGATACCGCATGCTGCCCCGCCGAATGTCTGGCCGTTGTTGAAGGCATCATAGGTGCTAGCCGCTGAGGCCGCCCAAGTGAAGTCCGTGTAAACGGTACCGGTTCCGGTCAGTTGTAGGGAAGTTCCATCGAGCGTCGAACTGGTTTCGGATTGGCCGATGTCTGTGCTCGTGATGCCATCCGCAACACCGCCCACTCCCAAGAAGGCTCCCTCGTAACTCAGGAATTGGACAACCGATGTGCCATCATACAAAACGATCCCGTCAGGTCCGCCGTTTTGAATACCGGAGGTACTGACGAAGACAGTGCCATAACCACCCCCCAGATCTGGAATGCTACCCGGAAAGCCGAAGTCGTCGTACTCAGTGCCATTGCTTCCATTATACAAGTACAGCGTCCATCCGGTCAGATCAGTGCCAGCTGGGCCAGCAACTTCGATGCCTTCACCAGAATCGGCACCTGCATCATCGTAATGGATCTCGTTGATGAAAACGGTCTGGGCTGAGAGGCCAATGCCCAACGCAAGGAATGGGATAAGTGCCAAGACGCGGATCGCTCTTGGAATAGTAGGCTTTTTCATAGGGGTAGGGTTCAAGGGTTACGGATGCAAAAAGAGGCAAGGACGATGAAATTAGGAGTAATTCCGATCATATCAACACCTGAAGAGTCCATTTCATGAATGCAGCTTTGGTCTATCTTGCCATTCCAAACGTCCATCCATGTTGCGTACGCTTACACTATCGTCGGTACTCGGGATGCTGGTTCCAGCTTTCGGGCAGCAGGAGCTATTCGTCGAATCGTTCGAAGGGGCCGAAGTGTTATTCGACGTGAACACGTCAGATGTTGGTTCGGGTGTTGGGGCGAACACTTGGCTGATCAACGATGTCTTTCTAGGTGGAAATGGAATTGCGGATTGCCTCGGCTTTGAACTCCCGTTCACCATTCCGAGCACGGCCGGACAACCGGCTGGCATCAGCACTCCGAACGGCAACTACCTGCACACGGCCAGCACCGTGGCGATCGCGAACGGCATCGAAAACTGTTCGTTCGGTGCAGCGGATGGCTTCTGCACCGACCCTGGGAACCACTTTGCACGGATGAACATGGACGTCAACACCATCGGACAAGGAGACATCACCCTGTCCTTCTGGTGGCTGTGCTTGGGTGGGGCTTCGAACTACGGTGAGGTCTATTACAGCACCGATGGTGGCACGGTCTGGACACAGATCACCACACCGATCGCGCAATACAGCAACCAGTCGGCGTGGGGCCTGCAAACCATCTCCTTACCTGTGTTCGCGGAACAAAGCTCACTACGCTTCGGTTTCCGGTTCGTGAATAATACGTCCTTCGCCGGTGGGTCCGACCCGGGCTTTGGCATCGATGATATCCGAATGGTCGGTGAAGCTTCGGTTCCTGCCGAGATCACAACAGGGGTGGTGCCGGAGAGCGTCTATTGCATGGAGTCCTCCTTCTTGGTCCCTTATTCCGTTCAGGGAAGCTTCGGTCCGGGGAATGCCTTCACGGCGGAACTGTCCGATGCCACCGGATCTTTCGCAACCCCGACCGTGATCGGCTCCGTACTGTCCACTTCTGCTGGGAGCATTCCATGCGCACTGCCGGGAGGCCTTCCAGCGGGTATCGGATATCGTATTCGTGTGGTGGCGAACATGCCGGCGATCATCGGGTCGGTCTCCGGCTCGGACATCAGCATCGTTCAGCCAAGCAATGCAGGTAGCAACGGGCAAAGCACATATTGTAACGGCTCGGATCCTATACCGTTGTTCACGCTTCTGGGTGGAACGCCGGACGCATGTGGTACATGGGTCTCTCCGGATGCCATTGTCATGAGCGGCCTCTTCGATCCGAGTATCCATCCTGCTGGGGTATATACCTACACCACCGATTGTGCGGCACCCTGTCCGGCCGATATGGCCACGGTGACCATGCAGCAAGGCACGGGCCTCGGCGCAGGGAATGATGTGAATGCGGATGTGTGCGCGGAAGGTGGGTCATTCACACCGTACGCCTACGTCGATGGCGGTGAAACCAATGGACAATTCTGGTATGCTGGAGCTCCCTTCCCATTGCCGGATTTTAGCATGCCAGGGGTGTATGCACTGGACTACATCGTTCAAAGTGGCGACGGTTGTCCGACCGATACCGCGCTTTTTGAATTCACGGTCATCGAGGCACCCAACGCGGGATCGGGCCTGTCGCATACGCTGTGTTTCACGGCCGCACCATTGGATCTGTTGACCTTATTGCCTGGGGCCGATATGAACGGAGTGTGGACTGGGCCATCCGGTGGGGCATTCAGTGGCGTATTGGACCCCGCTGTGGGTATCTCGGGCATTTACACATACACTGTGGCGGGGGAGGATCCGTGTGAGGATGATCATTCTTTCATAGCTATCGTGATCGATCCTTGTATCGGTATCGCAGAACAACAAGGGGCGGATGCTACGATCCACTGGCTCGGTGGGATGCATGGAGCGCATCGCTTCCAATTGCCAGAGAATGTGCAAGGCAGTTTGCTCGGTGTGTTGGATGCACAGGGAAGAATGGTGGTGGAACCGAGCACCGTACTACTAGAGGGTCGGATCCTGGTGGATCTCAGCGATCGAGCACCGGGAGTCTATTTCGCTCTTTTCCGGTTGGAACAGAGGGATGTGATGGTGCGACTGCTCCACACGAACCTCTGAGTGCTGGAGAGGGAGAGGTGGACAACTTGTTCAAAACGCGAGATACCGAAATTGGGAGAAGGGGGCCCCTAGAAGGTACTTTCGGCTTGGTCATCGTTCTTTCTAGCATGCCCCACGGGGCATAAAGGATTCCACTCAAGGTCGTTCGGTACGCGGTGGCCAAGTGCTGCCGAGCCTGGTAAGAGGTTCAGATGCTGAACGATCGGTCTTGCGCCAGTTGCAGGGCCATTGTTAGGGGATCTTGGACACATGAATGGACTTCACGAGGGACGTGCATGTGCGTGTTGGAAGAATGAGGATCGTCACCTACGGACCCACGTCCCGGGTGGACAGGAGCGGGGATCGCCATGCGGTGGTCCCCGCTTCATTTTTCGGCACTTGCCGTACTTCAAGTCTACTGGCTTCTATCCGTCCATGACCACGATCGATCGTGGATAAGTGCGGCTTTGTCGATCCAGATGTGGGCAATGGACCCGGATACATTTGGTGCAACCCGTTCATTGATCGAATGAAGAAGAAAGAACGCAAGATCTTCGTACTCGATACATCCGTGATCCTGTACGACCACTCGGCCATCGAGAATTTCGCAGAACATGACGTGGCCATTCCGATACAAGTCTTAGAAGAACTGGATACGTTCAAGAAAGGAAATGACACTATCAATTTCGAGGCCCGGGAATTCATCCGTCACCTCGACGATATCGCCAAATTGGATGTCCTATCGGACTGGCAACCTTTGAACGGTGCAACGCACGGTAAATTCAAAGTGGTAGCCAAGCATGACCTCAATGGGGTTGATGCTACCAAGGTGTTCAACGATGGTAAGAACGACCATCAGATCCTGAATGCCACACTCACCATTCAACGGCAGAACAAGGACCGGAAAGTGATCTTGGTGAGCAAGGACATCGCCTTGCGGTTGAAGGCGAAGAGCTTGAACATCATCTCCGAGGATTACCTCACGGGCAAGGTGCGCGACCTACGGGAGAAACTCTACACGGGGCGCACGGTCCTGGATGATTTCGACGAAGCGAAGATCGATGAGCTCTTTGCACATGGCTCCGCCGCCGTACAGGATCTGGCATTGGAGAAGCCGACCGGGAACCACTTCTTCATTTTGCGGAACAAGAAGAAGAGCATTCTGACCAAGTACGACCCACGCACTGGGAATGTGGATCGTGTGGAGAAGCACAATGTGTTCGGCATCAGCCCGAGGAATGCCGAGCAGACCTTGGCCATGAGCGCACTGCTGGATCCGGAGATCAAACTCGTCACCTTGCAAGGCACCGCCGGTACGGGGAAGACGTTGTTGGCGCTTGCCTGTGCACTGGAGCAGCGCCGGGAGTACCGCCAGATCTACTTGACGCGCCCCGTGGTGCCATTGAGCAACAAGGACATCGGCTATCTGCCCGGTGACATCCAAAGCAAATTGGACCCATACATGCAACCCTTGTGGGACAATCTCAAACTGATCAAAGGACAATTCGAGAAGCACGACAGTACACCGAAGCGGATCGATGAGATGTTGGAGAACGAGAAGATCTCCATCGCTCCATTGGCGTACATCCGCGGACGTTCCTTGAGCAATATCTTCTTCATCGTGGACGAAGCGCAGAATCTGACGCCCTTGGAGATCAAGACAGTGATCAGTAGGGCCGGTGAGGGCACCAAGATCGTCTTCACCGGAGATATCCACCAGATCGACTCACCCTTCCTGGACTCGGAAAGCAATGGACTGAGCTACTTGATCGACAAGGCCAAGGGCGATCCGTTGTTCGCGCACATCACGCTCGAGAAAGGCGAACGCAGCGCATTGGCGAATTTGGCGAACGAATTGTTGTGAGTACACACTGATCGGTGTACACAGGTGCTGCTTTTGGAGCGGTGCATGGACGCGTCAATGGGTGGTAGGCGCTGATCAGTAGGTGTACTGAGCAGATCAACGTTCGGCTGGAGCTGGCCTGCTAACAGTGAAGCATGGGGTATTCTTACGTGCAACGCAGATCGACCTACCCGATGTGGGAACTACACGGCCTGGATCGTTCTCGGAAGCTGGATCTTCAGAACAATTCCTCCACCTCGATGAAGGAGAACTTCAGTTTGAAGAGGCTCTCATAGTCCTTGCCGGTCTCGGCCATTTCCTCATCGCCGGTCTCGAAGTGCCAATTCACTTCCACTTGCCGACCGCGTTCGGTCACGGCATCCAACCGACTGAAGATGTTGTACAGGTGCTTGGATGAACTGGTGTCGAGGTAATCTAGCCTCATGTTCACTGTGGTCCTGTCCTTCGCATGGGGCAGGTATTCTTCCAGCCATCCATAGATCCGGGAGTAGAACTGCTCGGAATTGTGCGGTAGAGAGCGCCCAATGAATTGCATGACACCGTTGTCGGTATCAAGATCGATCTCCGGAGAGGTCTCGGTGCGATCAACGTGAAAGTGGTTCTTGGACATGAGCATGGATCTTACGCATCAAATATCCACGTGAATACCTCTGTCCCGGTGCTCATTTGGCACGGAACGTCAACAATTTTCGGTGGAAAAGGCACCCTGGTGCGTGACAGGTCACAGGAAGGTCGGATGACCTCGAAGCTGCATGCACCCGGATCGGTCATTGGGACCGAGCATGCAAGGTGATACGCAGCACCGGTAACACTAACGTTGTCGATATTCCGTCAGGATCTCTTGGTCGGAAGGAAGCAGGATCTCCGTGTCGTTCACCTTTCGTACCCAGTACATGTACTTGCCTGTTCCTTGGCAAGCGAAGGCATTCATGGTCTCCTTCGGTCCCAACGCTTTGATCGGGAAGGTGCGCCATTGGCCGTTCTGTTCCTGCATGGCCACCTTCACTTCGATCATGTCCGAACACACATTCTGTAGATCGATCTGATAGGTTCCGCTGAAGTCGCGCTTGAAGATCTCGGTGTAGTACTCACATTTCTCACAAGGTGCGCCCCACTTGCTCGCGGTCTTGCTGAGGCAATCCGCGTAGCTCTGATCCTGGGCTCCCGCCCAGAGGCCCACAAGCAAAAGGAAGATGAGCAGAAAAGTCTTCTTCAGGTTCATTTGCAACGGTTGTTCTTCAGGATGATCTTGGCTTCCGCATTGCCCAATCGCTTACTGGAGTTCCAATCCTTACAGGCTCCTTTGGGGTCGCCGTTGGCCTTGCGGGCCCATCCACGGTTGTTATACGCTTCTTCGTTCTTCGGATCCAATTCGATCACTCGATCGAAGTCGGCAATGGCGAGGTCGTATTTCCCCAACTTGCTGTATGCACTTCCGCGACTGGTGTACGCCCAGAGATGGTCGTTCTTGTGATCGATCACGGCGGTGAAGTCATCAACAGCTTCGTCGTACGACGCATTCAGGCTGTGGCAGAAGCCACGCTGCAGCAACGCATTCAAGTGTTCCGGGTCCTGTTCCAGCACTTGGTCGAAGAGATTGATCGCAACCACCTGATCACCGCTTCGATACGCCCGCTCACCCGCTACGTAGAGTTCTTCCGTTGGATCGGGCCGAACATGGTCCGCCAGGTATTGGGCCGAAGAACCAAGTTGTAGAAGCAAGCAAAGCAGGACAAGGGTATAGCGGGGCATCGGTGATCGTTATCGGGACTTCATACGGCCCGACGGCGTTGCGG